>Ga0315910_10000229_pt1 | contig 61868 bp, 50 predicted proteins | sample EdamamesoilMG_FD_204470 | JGI IMG/M metagenome (GOLD analysis project Ga0315910, IMG submission 204470) | Garden soil microbial communities collected in Santa Monica, California, United States - Edamame soil | ecosystem: Environmental > Terrestrial > Soil > Garden | place: USA: California... | reverse complement strand
ACCCTGTACGCGACGTCGGCGTTCCGCGCCGACGTCGCGTACAGGGTGAACAAGTGCCTGGCACCGTACTCGTACTGCGATCAGGTTAAGAAGTGTCCTGGCACCGTACTCACGCGCGGGCGGAGCGGATCAGTTGCTCGGCGTAGTCGATGCCGCGCGGGGTGCGGGAGCCGTGCCAGGAGAGCAGTTCGCCGTCGGCGCGCACGAAGCGCTCGGCCGGCAGGCCCGTGCCGGCGGCGAGCTCCTCGACGTGGCGCGGCAGGAAGTCGAAGGGCTCCGTCGCCAGGAGCACGAGGCGCGGGTTGGCCTGGGCGAGCTCCACCAGCGTGATCTCCGGGTAGCGCTGGGCGCGCGGACCGAAGACGTTCTGCCCGCCGGCCTGGGCCAGCAGCGCGCTGGCGAAGGTGTCGGCGCTGACGCTCATCCAGGGCTTGCGCCAGATCAGGTAGGCGAAGCTCACCGGCGGCCGGCCCGCGGCGGCGCGGCGCACGCGTTCGCTGCGCGCCTCGATGTCGCGCGCGATGCGCTCCGCCTCCGCCGGGCGTTCGAGCGCCGCGCCGATCGAGCGCACCATCGCGGCGGTGCCCTGCGTGTCGCGCGGCAGCGAGGAGAGGCAGCGCACGCCGCGCCGCGCGAGCGCCTCGGCGTCCTCGCGCCGGTTCTCCTCCTCGTTCATCAACACCAGGTCGGGCGCGAGCTCGACGATGCGCTCGACCGCGGGGTTCTTCGTGCCGCCGACCTTCTCGATCCGCGCGACGCCCGCGGCGGGGTGGACGCACCACTCGGTCACGCCGACCAGGTCCGGACCGCGGCCGAGGTCGAAGACCAGCTCGGTCAGGCTGGGGCACAGGGAGACGAGGCGCATGGCGCGGGGGAGCGCCCAGGATAGCCACGGCATCCGGCCCGGATCTCGCCAGAACCGGGAGGGCGGCGTAGGGTTGGATCGTCGTCGCCGCGCGCTCGCCGCCCGGCCTGGACCGAAGAGGCTCGCCATGCTCCACGCTTCCCTGCGCAGCGCGCTCGCCGTGCTGCTTCTCGCGCTCCCCGCCGCCGCACAGGCGATGTGCGGCGTCACCTCCGTCGGCACGACGCCGATCAACGACCTCGGCGCGGGCACGTACGCCGGCTTCCAGGGCGGCTTGTACACCGGCGGCGTCAACGTGCGCCCGGCCGCGCACGAGACCGCGGGGCTGGCGCAGGCGGCGCAGATCGTGCCGCGCGACGCGGCGGGCAGCCCGAGTCCGACCGGGAAGATCGTGTTCATGTCGGTCGGCATGTCGAACACGCGCAACGAGTGGGACGAGTTCATGCCGCTCTCGAACTCGGACCCGGTGCGCGACCCGCACGTGGTCGTGGTGCAGGGCGCGCAGGGCGGCGTGCCGGCCAACGGCATGAACTCGCCGGTGCACACGTACTGGACGACGTACCTGCCGGGTCAGCTCGCGGCGGCGGGCGTGACCAACGCGCAGGTGCAGGCGGTGTGGCTCAAGCAGGCGCACTCGAACCCCGCGACCTACGGCGCCTTCCCGGCCGAGGCGCTGGCGCTGCAGGCCGACCTGACGACGATCCTGCAGATCCTCCACGACACGTTCCCGAACCTGCGCATCGCCTACCTGTCGTCGCGCATCTACTCCGGCTACTCGGGCGGCCCGCTCAACCCCGAGCCCTACGCCTACGAGGGCGCCTTCGCTGTCAAGTGGACGATCGAGAGCCAGATCGCGGGCGCGGCGGCGCTGAACTACGGGCCCGCCGGCACGATCGAGGCGCCGTGGATCGCGTGGGGTCCGTACCTGTGGGCCGACGGCGTCCTGCCGCGCAGCGACGGGCTGACCTGGATCTGCCCGACGGACTTCGCCGCCGATGGCACGCACCCCAACCCGACGGGCTCGCTCAAGGTCGCGAACCTGCTGTTGAACTTCATGCACACCGACACGAGCGCCTATTGGTACCGCAACAGCGCGCCGGTGACGACCAGCACGCCCTACTGCGCCGGCGACGGCCTCGACGCGGCGGTGCTGATCAGCTGCCCGTGCGGCAACACGGGCTCGCTCGGCAATGGCTGCGCGCACTCGTTCAACGCCGCGGGCGCGCGCCTGGAAGCCGGCGGCGCGCCGCAGTTCGACAACATCACCTTCCACGGCTCGGGCCTGCCGAGCACGTCCTTCGGCCTGTTCATGCAGCACAACACGCTGGTGCAGTCGGTCTTCCACGACGGCGTGATCTGCGCCGGCGGCAACCTGATCCGCCTGCGCGGCCGCTCGGCCGTCGGCGGGCAGGTGTTCTTCCCGACCAGCGCGGACACGGTCACGGTCTCGCAGCGCGGCCAGGTGCAGATCGGCAGCGGCGTCGAGCGCTACTACGCGCTCTTCTACCGCAACGCGTCGACCAGCTTCTGCCCGCCCGCGACGGCGAACGTGACGAACGGGTGGCGGATCACGTGGTGACCCGCGGGCCGAGTGGGCGTCGACGGGGATCGTCGGCGCGTTAGAGTCTTCGGCGCATGACCCCCTTCGACCCGCGCCAGGACCTGGCGACGTTGCGTGCGCAGTACGACCTGATCGACGAGTTGCTCGAGCGCTTCGGCGGCCAGCTCGCCGGCGCGGTGCCGGCGATCTCGGGGTGGTCGCCGGAGCACCATCTGGCGCACGTGGCACTCGCCAACGAGCTCGTGTTGCGCAACCTGAAGAGCCTGGCCAAGGGCGAGGGGCTCCTGATCGTGCGCGGGGGCGAGCCCTTGGCGCCGACGGTGCCGATGCTGGCCGCCGGCCGGTTGCCGCGCGGCAAGGCGCAGGCGCCGCGCATGGTGCGGCCGCCCGAGACGGTCGAGCGCGAGCTGTTGCGGCAGTGGCTCGACGACGGCCGGCGCGAGCTCGAGGCGCTCGACGCGGCGGCGGTCGTCGCCGGCGAGCTCAAGGTGCCCCACCAGCTGCTCGGGCCGCTCGATGCGCCGCAGTGGGCGCGCTTCGCCGCGGTGCACACCGCGCACCACCTGACGATCGTGCTCGAGGTCCTGCGCGCGCGCGCGGCGGCCGAGGAGCTGCCGGCGCCGCCGCGCATCGCCAGCCTGGCGCACGGCGGCTGAGGCAGCCGGGTGGCGGGCGGGCGGGTTGCGCCGCCGCAGCGCCTCACTTCTTCGGCTTGGCCAACTGATCCGCCAGCTGGTGGCCGATCGCGTCCTCGACTTCCAGCGTTTCGTCCGCCCCCACCGCGCGCAGGATGCGCGCATGCCGCGCGTTGCGCGCGCGCGCCAGGATGTGCTTGACGCCCGCATCCTTGAGCGCCGACACGATCAGCACGGCGGCCTGGAAGTTCTCGCCGATCGCGACGATCGCGACGTCGCAAGTGCTGGCGTCGATCGAGGCCAGCGCCACCGGGTCGCTCGCGTCGAGCTCAGCCGCGAAATCGACCTGCTCCTTGAACTCCTCGACGCGCTGCATGTCGGTGTCGACCGCCAGCACGTCACATCCGTTCTTGTTCAGGCCGGCAGCCAGCGCCGAACCGAAGCGACCCAGACCGATGACCAGGAACTTCTTCGCCATGGCGCGCGACTCTAGCAGACCTCGACCTCGGTACTCGGCAGCCGGTAGGGATCGCGCGTGGCGCGCCCGCCGACGGCCATCGCCAGTGTCAATGGCCCGACGCGGCCGAGGAACATGGCGGCCACCAGGATCAGCCGGCCGAACTCGCTGAACTGGCTGGTGATGCCCATCGACAGGCCGGTGGTCGAGAAGGCCGACACGGCTTCGAAGCACAGCGGCAGGAGCGGGATGGTCTCCGTGCACGTCAGCGCGAAGACGATCGCCACCAGCAGGACCAGCGACAGCGCGGCCGCGGCGGAGGCGCGCCGCACGCTGTCCAGGCCGATCACGTAGCGTCCCAGGCGCGGCTCGTGCCCGCGCAGCTCGCCGACGAAGGTGGCGAACAGCACGGCCGCGGAAGAGGTCTTGATGCCGCCCGCGGTCGAGCGCGGGCTGCCGCCGATCCACATCAGGGCCATCACCACGATCAGCGTCGGCGTGCGCAGCGCGCCGAAGTCGAGGGTGTTGAACCCGGCCGTGCGCGAGGTGATCGAGGAGAACAGCGCGCCCATCAGGCGGTCGACGGCCGCGAGCGGCGCCAGCACTCCCTCCCACTCCAGCTTGGCGATCGCGGCCGTCCCGCCGACGATCAACAGGCCGGTCGTCACCAGCACGACGCGCGCGTCGATCCCCAGGCGCCTGCGCTGCGCGTAGCGCCGGCCGAGCGCCGCCCGCACGCGCGCCGCGAAGCGGCGTCCGAGGTCGAGGTACACCGGGAACCCCAGGCCGCCGAGCACGATCAGCGAGCAGAGCACGAGCTGCGTCGCGCTGTGCTCGCGGAAGCCGCACAGGTTGTCCGGCCACAGCGCGAAACCCGCGTTGCAGAAGGCCGAAACCGAGTGGAACAGCGCCATCCACACCGCCGAGCGCCCGCCCAGGTGCGGGTCGTCGCGCCACAACCACCACAGCACTGCCGCACCGCAGATCTCGATCACCAGGGTCGAGACGATCACCGTGCGCACCAGCCGGCGCAGCTCGCTCAGGCTGTCGGCCTCGAACAGGCGGGCGTAGCTGGCCTGCGAGCGCAGCGAGGCGTCGTTGCGGAAGGCCAAGGCCGCGGCCCCCAGCGTCATGATCCCGATCCCGCCCGCCTGGATGCCGACCAGCAGCACCAGCTCGCCGAAGGTCGAGTAGTGCGCGCCGACGTCGTTGACCGCCAGGCCCGTGACGCACACCGCGCTGGTCATGTTGAACAGCGCGTCGCTCAGCGAGACCAGCGAGCGGTCCTCGAGCGACCACGGCAGGCACAGGGACAGCGTGCCCAGGCCGATCATCCCGGCGAAGCTGGTCGACAACAACAAGTGCGGCCGCTTGCCGAGCGCCAGCAGGATGCGCGCGAAGAGCTGGCTGCGCCACAGCAAGAGCTCGTCGGCCAGCATCAGCAGCAGAAACACCAGGTCGATCATCCGCGCCAGCTCGCGCTCGGAGGGCGCGAGCGCGACCTGCGACCAGGTGTCGCGCAGCTCCGCTCCGCGCGCGAGCGCGAACATCGCGCAGCCGATCACCAGCAGGATCTCGACCTTGAGCAGGCTGCGGAAGGCCGGCAGGCCGGTCGGGCGCCAGGCGCGCAACCCGGTCGCGCTCGCCAGCCCCAGCACGCACAGCGCCATCGCGCTGACCGCCAACAGGCCGGTCTCGCGCGTCACGAACACCAGGTCCGGCGCGACGGCCACCGTGACGATCGTGGTGGTCTGCGCCAGGCTGGCGAAGGACCACGAGCCGCGGCTGGCTTGCGACTTGGGCATGCGCGCCGGACGTTACCCCCGCGGCGCGGCAGGCGGAAGCCCGGGCTCGGAGCCCGAGGTCTGCAGCGGCGCTCAGAGCGGGGTCAGCGTGAAGCGCCGGCCGTCGCGCGTCAGCCGCCCGAAGGCGTGATCCGGGTCGTGGTAGAAGAGCCCGGTCCAGCCGCGCTCGGCCGCGCGCGCGAGCCACTGCGAGCGCACCTCGAAGCTGCGCACCACGTCGAGGTCGTAGGCCATGATGTACGGCGGCTGCACGTGGTGCGTCGTCGGCACGACATCGGACCAGAAGATCGCGCCGTCGGCCGCGTGCTCGTCGAGCGTGACCACGCTGACGCCGTCGGAGTGGCCGCCGAGCACGTGCAGCACCAGCCCCGGCAGCAGCTCGCGCGTCGCCTCGACCGCCTCCAGCAACCCGGCCTGTTCGATCGGCGTCACGTCCTCCGCCCGGTAGCTGCCGGCGCGCGCGTGGCCCGGCCGCCGCGCCATCTCGATCTCGATCGCCGGCGCGAAGTGCCGCGCGTTCGGGAACAGCGGCGCCAGCGCACCGTCGCGCTCGACCACCTGCGCCCCGATGTGATCCCAGTGGCAGTGCGAGCCGACGACGTGCGTCACGTCTGCGGGCTCCACCCCGCACGCCGCCAGCGTGCCGACCAGCGTCTCCGTCGGCAGCAGGTGGTAGATGCGCCGCCACTTCTCCTCCCAGCGCTGGCCGACCCCCGGCTCGATCACGACCACGTGCTCGCCATCGCGCGCCAGGAACGGCCGCAGCGCCAACAGGATCGTGTTGTCCTCCGCCGGCGGCGTCCAAGCCCGCCACAGGTTCGCCGGCACGACGCCCCACATCGCGCCGCCGTCGAGCCGCAGGAACCCGTCGGACAGCGCCGTGACCTCCCACCTGCCCGCGCGCACGCTGCGCGGCGTCCAACGCACGGGCTGATTCGACGCCGGAGCGAGTTGCATCACCCCATCGGAACACGGAACGGCTCCGCGGTCGAGCATGCAGGCAGGTTCAGTCGCGCTCGAGGCGCGGCGTGCGCGCGCGGGCGAGCTCCAGGCGCTCGACCAGCATCACGGCCTGGCGCGTGCGCGCGAGCTGCACGTGCCGCCGCGCGAGCTCCAGCGCCTCGTCCAGGGCCAGCGCGTCGCTCTCGAGCAACAGCGCCAGTGGATACAACCCGCAGGCCTCCCGCGCCTCCTCGGCCGCGCGCAGCGGCGCCTCGGCGATGCGGCGGTGGTGCAGCGCCTGGTCGGCCAGTCCCGCCTCGGCCGCCGCACGCGCGGCGAGCACGCGCACGGAGACGTCCTCGGCCTCGTGCAGGAGCTCGACGCAGCGCGCCAGCGTGGTGCGCGCGTCCGTCCCCTGGCGCAGCCGCTCGAGCTCGGCGACGCGCGGCTGCGCGTGCCACGGCTCGTCGCGCAACACCCCGCTGCGCCGGCCCAGCGCCTCCAGCGCACGCTCGCGCAATTGCGCCAGACGCGGCGTCTCCCCCGCCAGCGCCGCCGCTGCATCGATCCATCGCAGCGCCTCGGCGTGCCGCAAGCGGAACGCCTCCAGCTCCGCCAACTCGACCAGCACCGCCGACGAGCGCTCGATCGCCAGCGCGCGCGTGAAGGCGTCGTACGCGAGGCGCAGCGCCCGCGGATCGCACGTCCGCCGCGCCCGCAGCGCCGCCTCGCGGCCCAGACCCAGCCACGCGCGCGCATCCTCCGGCGCGTGCTCGACCTGCCGCTGCGCCGAGCGCAACCCCGCCCCGGCCGCCAGCGGTTCCTGGTCGAGCTCCGCGTAGGGCCGCGGCACCTCCGGCGGATCGAACCACGCGCAGCCCGGCGCGGCGAGCGCGAGCAACAGGGCGACGGGCCGGTGCAGCCAGGGCTTCAAGCGCCCGATTCTAGCCCCGGCCTCGGACCGGGGCTGCAAGGCCGCAGGCCCTCCGCGACATGGCCCACAGCCCCGCCGGCGCGGCGGCCTTAGCATGAGCGCGATGAGCGGTCCCCGATCCCCGGCGCGCCGCGCCGCGCTCGCCGGCGCGGGGCTCGGCGTCTTGCTCTTGGTGCTGCTCGGCTGGCTGCTGACGCGCTCGACGGGTGCGCCACGGCTGCCCGCGCTCTCCGGTGCTGACCCCGCCGTCGCCCCGGCGTCCGTGGCGAGCGTGCCGGTCGAGCGCGCGGCGCGCGATCCTCTGGCCGGCGCCGCCACCCCGGCTCCGAGCGCGCCGAGCTCCGACCCGGCGCCTCCCGTCGAGCGCTTCGCCCGCCTGCACGCGCGCTCGGTCGACACCGCCGGCGCCGTCGCCGCTCACGCGACCTACCTCGCCCTGCCGCTCGACGAGACCGGCGCGCCGCGCATCCGCCGCGCGTGGCGCGCGGGCGTCACGGACGACCAGGGCCGGCTGCGGCTCGACGAGCTCGAGCCGGGCCGCTGGATCCTGACGATGTCCGCCACCTACCGGCCGCCGCAGCGCTTCGACCTCCAGCTCCCGCCCGGCCTGACCGGCCTCGGCGACGTGCGCTTCGCGCTGGCGCGCTTCGGCCACGACCTCGAGGTGCGCCTGGCCCCCGACGAGGAGGACGGCGACCCGCACGGCTTCCTGCACGTGCGTTCGCTGTTCGGCGAGGACGTCGACCGCTGGAACTGGATCGGGCGCGTCCAGTGGGTGGCCAACCGCCTCGCGCTGCCGCTGACCTTCACGTTCCACGGCCTGCCCGCCGGGCGCTACGAGCTGAGCTTCCTGCGCTGCGACCGCTGGTCCCACGAGCAGCGGGTCGAGGTCGAGGTGCCGTGCGAGGAGGTCGTGTTCGAGACTTCGAACGCCGGGACGCCGCTGCGGGTCGTGACGCGCGCCCTCGACGGCTCGCCGCTGGCCGCAGAGTTCGTGCTGCTGGCGCCCGGCCGCACCGAGCACTTCAACCGCTCGGTCGAGCTCGGCGACGCGCTGGTCGGGACGGATCCCGGCGGGACGTTTCGCTGGGTGTTGCTGGCCGAGGGTTGCCTGCCGCGCCAGGGCACGCAGGCGGACTTCCGCGCCAGCGGCGGCGAGCTGCGGCTGGAGGCCGTGCTCGAGCCGGGGGTGGGCGTGCTGGTGATCGCCTGCAACTTCGACCCCGCGATCAGCGTGCCGACCTGCGGCGGAGAGATCGACATGGCGCGCGACCACATGCCGCCCCTGGCCGGGCTCGAGCTGGCGGTCGACGGCCGCCTCGCGGCGCGCACGGATGCCGCCGGCGTGGCGCTCGTGGTGCTCGGTTCGCCCGAGGCGCGGCTCGAGGTGCTCGGGCCGACCCACGTGGTCGTCGAGCAGCAGAACCTGGCGGCGGAGCGCGTCGAGCGCTTGCGCTACCCGGTCGTGCTGCGCTGCGCGTCGCGGCGCTGACGCGGCGGCGCGAGCGCGAGCTGCCGCAAGAGCGGCGCGCGCGTCGGCCGGCGGGCGACCAGCGCTTCCTTCTCGGCCCGCGTCAGGTGCTTGAGCCGGTGCTCGGCCCGCAGCGCGAGGCCGCGCGCGCCGATGCGGCAGCGGTACACGAGCTCGAGCGGACCGCGCCCGCGCAGGAAGCGCGCGCCACGGCCGGCGCCGTGCGCAGCGAAACGCTCGAGCACGTCGAGCGCGATCCCGGTGTAGAGCTCGCCGCGCGCGGTGCGCACCAGGTAGACCGACCACAGGTCCATCGGCGGACAGCTTGCACGGCGGGCGGGCGGCCTGCCATGCCCGCGTGGCGCGCGGACCGGGCTACACTGCCCGGGATGGCGCTGCGCACGGCATCGATCCTGCTCGCCCTCGCGCTGGCCGACACGGCGCGCGCGGACGAGAAGCGCGTGACGCAGGCGGCGATCGACGCGGCGATCGACCGCGGCGTCGCGCACCTGCGCGCCCAGTACGCCGACGGCATCGGCCGCGGCCCGGTTCGCGGCCCGCAGGCGTCGTCGCTGCTCGACCATCCCGGCCTGCGCGCGCTGACGGCCTACACGCTGCTCAAGTCGGGCGTGCCGTCCAGCGACCCGACCGTGCGCGCGCTGTTCGGCCGGCTGGCCTTCGAACGCTTCGACACGACCTACGACGCGTCGTGCATGCTGCTCGCGCTGTGCGCCGCGCCCGAGCTCGACTGCGGCAGCTGGGCCGGCGAGCTGACGCTGCAGCTCCTGCGCTGGCGCCAGCCGCGCGGCGACTGGGGCTACCCGGCGGGCGGCGACCTCTCCAACACGCAGTTCGCGGCGCTCGCGCTGCGCGCGGCGGCGCAGCAGGGTGCGGAGGTGCCGAGCAACGTGTGGAGCGGCCTGGCGCGCGCGCTGTTCGGCTACCAGAGCCAGGACGGCGGCTTCGGCTACGTGGCGGGCGGGGCGGGAGCGACCGGCTCGATGACGGCCGCGGGCGTCGGCCTGTTGGCGATCGTCGAGAGCGAGCTGGCGCGCGCCGGCGAGCTGGAGCGCGAGGCGCGGCTGATCGACGAGCTGCGCCTGTCGCGCGCGGGCGGGCTCGACTGGCTGGCGAAGAACTTCGCCGTCGACCACAACCCGCGCCATGGCGCGTGGAAGCACTACTACCTCTACGGCCTCGAGCGCGTCGGCGCCTACGCGGGCGTCGAGCGCATCGGCGTGCACGAGTGGTACGCGGAGGGCGCGCGGCACCTGGTCGCGACGCAGGACGGCCAGGGCGAGTGGGCCGGCACCTTCGAGCGCGAGGGCACGCTGTTCGCGCTCCTTTTCCTGCGCCGCGCCAGCGCCGTCGCGCGCAACCCGCGCACGGTGGCGCCGGGCGAGCGCATCGAGGCGCCGCGCGTGCGCGAGCCGGGCGCGGCGCGGATCGAGGTGCTCAACGAGCGGCCGGCGCACCTGGCGCTGGCGGGCTTCTCGCAGTCCGCGGTCGAGGCCTTCGAGTGGCCCAAGGAGCGCGGGCGCGGGCCGCGCGTCGTGCTGGTCGAGTACCTGGTCGACGGGCGCGTCGCCGCCGCCGTGCTCGCCGACGGCGAGCAACCCTCCGACGGCCACGGCCACGCCGCGCTGTGCTGGCGCCTGACGCCGGGCGAGCACCTGGTGCAGGCGCGCATCCACGTGCGCGTGCCCGAGCACGAGCTCGCGCGCCGCCGCAAAGCCGACATCGGCGGGCTCGAGCCGCTGCAGGCGCTCTACTCCGACCAACTCGCGATCCAGGTGGCGAGCGCGCGCCCGACCGTGATCCGCGCGCGCACCTTCGCGCCGCTCTTGACGCAGGGCGAACCCCAGGCGACCTCGAGCTCGACCTACGCCGGCAAGAACGAAGTCTCGACCGACGGCTTCCCGCCGCGCCTCGCCTGCGACGCCAATCCGCGCACGCCCTGGCTCCCCTCGCTGCGCGACCGCACCCCGCGCCTGACGCTGACGCTGAAGCACCCGCAGCAGGCCGACACGCTCGAGATCTGGTCCGCCGAGCTGGTGGCGAGCGACCCGCCCTGGCTCGAAGGCCTCGGCGCCGTCAGCGTGCGCATCAACGGCGCCAAGGCGCTCGCGGCGACACCGCCCCTCGACGCCCACTCGCCCTTCACGCTGCGCCTGGCCGAAGCACAGCAAGTGCGCACGATCGAACTGCTGCCCGAAGCCCCGGTGCACGCCGAACGCGTCAGCGGCATCGGCGAAGTGGTGCTGTCCCTGTCGCGGCCGTGACCCGCGCGCTCAACCCCGCCCGCGCAGGATCTGGCGCGCGATGATCAGGCGCTGGATCTCGCTCGTCCCCTCGCCGATCACGCACAGCTTCGCGTCGCGCCACATGCGCTCGACCGGGTACTCGCGCGAGTAGCCGTACCCGCCGTGGATCTGGATCGCGTCGTAGGTCACCCGCATCGCGCACTCCGACGCCATCAGCTTCGCCATCGCCGCCTCCTTCGAGTACGGCCGGTTGGCGTCCTTCAGGCGCGCGGCGTGGTAGATCAGGTGGCGCGAGGCCTCGATGTCGAGCGCCATGTTCGCCAGCTTGAACTGCACCGCCTGCTGGTCGCTGAGCTTCTTGCCGAAGGCCTCGCGCTCCTGCGCGTATCTCAACGCGACGTCGTAGGCGCCCTGCGCGATGCCGAGCGACAAGGCACCGATCGAGATGCGCCCGCCGTCGAGCGTCTTCATGAAGGTCTTGAAGCCCTCGCCCTCGGGCCCGAGCAGGTTGTCCTTGGGGATGCGCGCGTCCTGGAACACGAGGCTGGCCCAGTCCGACCCGCGCATGCCGAGCTTCTTCTCGCCCGGCTCGACGTGGAAGCCCTTGGTCTCGCGCGGGATCACGAACGCACTGATGCCCTTGGCGCCCAGCCCCGGCTCGGTCACCGCCGTGACGATGAACGTGCCGGCGAAGTTGGCGTTGGTGCAGAAGCACTTGGCGCCGTTCAGCACGTAGGAATCGCCGTCGCGCCGCGCGGTGGTCTGCGTGCCGCCCGAATCCGAGCCGGCGTTGGGTTCGGTCAGGCCGTAGGCGCCCATGAACTCGCCGGCGATCAGCTTGGGCACGTAGGTCTTGCGCAGGCGGTCGCTGCCCCACTTGTAGATCGGGAAGGTGCCGAGCGAGACGTGCGCCGCCAGCGTCAGGCCGGTCGAGCCGCACAGGCGCGAGATCTCCTCGACCGCCAGGCAGTAGGCCAGCGTGCCGCCGTTCGAACCGCCGAGCTCCTCCGGGAACGGGATCCCGGGCAGGCCCATCTCGACGATCTTCTTCCAGGTCTCGGTCGGGAAGCGGTGGTGCTCGTCGATCTCGGCCGCGAGGGGTGCCACTTCGGCCAGCGCGAACTCGCGCACGGAGTCGCGGATCAGTTCCTGCTCCGGCGTGAGCTCGAGGCCGTTCGAGATCGCGGGCAGGGTGTAGGGGCTCGGCGTTTCGGTCTGCATGGGTCGGTCGCGTCGTTCCTCAGTCCATCTCGATGTGCCAGCCGGCCGTGCGCCGCGCGCGCGGACGTTCGGCGGGGGTCAACGTGCCGTGGCGCGTCTCGGGCGCGCTGACCGGTGTCTCGCGGCCGTTGGCGCCCGCGTGCTCGACTTGTTCGGCCGCGTGATCGGCGCCGGCGCCGTCGTAGAACTCCATCGAGCGGCCGTTGCCGACCCAGGCGATCAACGCGGCGCGCGAGAACTTCCACTCGCGGCCGATCTTGCGCGCCGGGATGTTCTCCGCGTGCAGCACCTTGTTGAAGGTCTTGACGCTGACGCCCAGCAGCTCGGCGGCCTCGTCGATGTTCAGGATGTCGGGCGGTGTGTCGCTCATCGGGTGCCTCCAGCGGTCGTCCAGCGCCGCTGCATCTCTTCCTTCACGTAGTTGGCGATGTCCTCGGTGTTGGTGCCCGGCCCGAAGAGCTTGGCGAAGCCCTGCGCCTCGAGCGCGTCGACGTCATCGCCCGGGATGATCCCGCCGCCGATCAGGAGCACGTCGCCCAGGCCGCGCTTGGTCAGCTCCTCGCGCACGCGCGGGAAGAGCGACATGTGCGCGCCCGACAGGATCGAGAGCCCGACCACGTCGACGTCCTCCTGCTGCGCCGCCTCGGCGATCATCTCGGGCGTCTGGTGCAACCCGGTGTAGATCACCTCCATGCCGTGGTCGCGCAACACCGTCGCGACGGTCTTGGCGCCGCGGTCGTGCCCATCGAGACCGGGCTTGGCGACGAGGACTCGGATCTTGCGGTCGGACATGCGTCGTCAGCCTCCGTGGAGTTCGGCTACTTCCCCTGCCCGCGCGCCGCGTTCAGGTTCGCGATGGCGCGCGCGTGGATCGCGGCGCTCGCGTCGACGTGCTCGTCGCGGCCGGGCAACAGGCGCCAGGTGCGGGCGAAGCGGTACAGGCCGTAGAGGCCGAGCAGGGCGCCGACGACCTCGATCACGCCCAGGATCAGGAACACCGACAACATGTCGCTGTTCGGCGCCGCCGGGTCGCTGCCCTCCAGGCCTTGGGCCACGTTCTTCACGCCGTGCCAGGCGAGCAGGAGCGTGCCGGCCCCCAGCAGGAACATCACGCTGCCCCAGAAGACCTTCACAGAATCTTGGGCTCCTTGTACTTCCCGAACTCCGCCCGCAGCACGTCGGCGATCTCGCCCAGCGTGCAGCCGGCGTGCGCGGCGGCGACGAAGCGCTCCAGCAGGTTGTCCGTCCCGCGGCAGGCATCGCGCACGTCGTCCAGCGTCTTCTTCGCCCGGCCCGCGTCGCGCGACTTGCGCAACTGCGCCAGCCGCTCGTGCTGCTCCTGCTCGACCTTGGGGTCGATCTTCAGGATCTCGATCGTCGGCGTCTTGCCCGCGTCTTCCTCGAAGCAGTTGACGCCGACCACGCGCTTCGTCTTCTGTTCCAGCGCGCGCTGGTACGTCACGGCCGAGCGGTGGATCTCGCGCTGGATCCAGCCCGCCTCCGTGGCCGCGACCACCCCGCCGCGCTTCTCGATCTCGGCGAAGTACTTCTCCGCCTCCTGCTCGAGCCGGTTGGTCTCGGCCTCGACGAAGTAGCTGCCCGCCAAGGGGTCGATCACGTGCGCGACCTCGGTCTCCTCGGCGATGATCTGCTGCGTGCGCAGCGCGATCTTGACCGACTTCTCGGTCGGCAGCGCCAGCGTCTCGTCCATCGAGTTCGTGTGCAGGCTCTGCGTCCCGCCGAGCACCGCCGCCAGCGCCTCGAAGGCCGTGCGCACGATGTTGTTCTCCGGCTGCTGTGCCGTCAGCGACACCCCGGCGGTCTGCGTGTGGAAGCGCAGCATCCACGAGCGCGGGTCCTTCGCGCCGAAGCCGTCGCGCATCTTGCGCGCCCAGATGCGGCGCGCCGCGCGGAACTTGGCGATCTCCTCGAAGAAGTCGAGGTGGCTGTCGAAGAAGAAGGAGAGCCGCGGCGCGAACTCGTCGACGTCGAGGCCAGCCGCCTGGCCGCGCCGCACGTACTCCAGCCCGTTGGCCAGCGTGAAGGCCAGCTCCTGCGCCGCCGTCGAGCCCGCCTCGCGGATGTGGTAGCCCGAGATCGAGATCGTGTTCCACTGCGGCACGCGTCCGGCGCAGTAGCCCATGACGTCGGTGATCATGCGCAGCGCCGGCTCGACCGGCACGAGCCAGGCGTGCTGCGCCTGGTACTCCTTGAGGATGTCGTTCTGGACCGTACCGCGCAGCTCTTTGGGATCGACGCCCTGGCGCTCGCCGCAGGCGATGTAGAAGGCCAGCAGGATCGGCGCCGGCCCGTTGATCGTCATCGAGGTCGAGACCTGCCCGAGCGGGATGCCGTCGAACAGGGTCTCCATGTCCGCCAGCGAGCTGATCGCCACCCCGACCTGGCCGACCTCGCCGCGCGCGTACTCGTGGTCGGAGTCGTAGCCCATCAAGGTCGGGAAGTCGAAAGCGGTCGAGAGCCCGGTCTGCCCGTGGTCGAGCAGGAACTTGAAGCGCTCGTTGGTCTGGCGCGCGCTGCCGAAGCCGGCGAACTGGCGCATCGTCCACAGCCGGCCGCGGTACATCGTCGGGTGGACGCCGCGCGTGTACGGGAACTGGCCGGGGAAGCCCAGGTCGCGCTCGGGATCGATCTGCGCGTCATCGGGCCCGTACATGGGCTTCAATTTGTGACCCGAGATCGAGGTGAACTCGGCCTCGCGCAAGCGCGCGGCGCGCACGGCCTCCTGCCAGGCGCGCTCGGCGTCGACCTCGTTCACGGGGCTGGAGCGGTGGGCGCTCATCGGTTCTCGCTTGCTTGGGGGAGCCCGCGGCCGGCCAGGATCGACTGGAGCAGGGAGGCCACGACATCGTACGGCGGCCGACCCTCCGCGAGGAGCCCGCGCGCCCGTTCCGTCAGCCCGCCGGCAGCCCGGTTGCCCCAAAGGGCTTCGTCCAGGCGCTCGTCGATCACCGCGCGCACGTGCGCCAGCCTTTTTTCGGCCCGCGCGCGCGCCAGGCGGCCCTGCTCGAGCCAGGCGCGGTGCTTGCCGATCCAGCGCGCGACCTCGTCGAGGTTCTCGCCCTTGCCCGCCACCGTCGCGATCACGGGCACGTGCCAGCCGTCGTCGCCGCGCTTCTGGTTCGTCTCGCGCACGTGCGCCGCCTCCTCGAGGTCGAGCACGAGGCGATCGGAGCCCGGCAGGTCGGCCTTGTTGACCACCAGGACGTCGGCGACCTCGAGGATGCCGGCCTTCATCGCCTGGATGCCGTCGCCCGCCCCCGGGCAGAGCACGACCAGCACCGTGTCGGCCGCCGAGACGATCTCGTACTCCGCCTGGCCGACGCCGACGGTCTCGAGCAGGATCTCGTCGAAGCCGAAGGCGTCGAGCGCGTCGCAGGCGTCGACCGCCGCGCGCGCCAGGCCGCCGTGCGATCCGCGGCTGGCCATCGAGCGGATGAACACGCCCGGGTCGGACGTGCGCTCCTCCATGCGGATGCGGTCGCCGAGCAGCGCGCCGCCGCTGTACGGGCTCGACGGATCGACGGCCAGGATGCCGACCGTCTTGCCGGCCGCGCGCTCGAAGCGCGCCAGCTCGTTGACCAGCGTCGACTTGCCCGCCCCCGGCGGCCCGGTGACGCCGACGCGCCAGGCGCGGCCGATGCGGCCGTGCAACGCGCGCATCTCCTCGCCGAAGCGCGGGTCGGCGTTCTCGGCCCAGGAGATCAGGCGCGCCAGCGCGCCGCGGTCGCCGGCGACGAGCCGCGCGGCGAGGCCGTCGCGGGGGTTCGAAGGGGAGCTCACGAGCCCGGGAGGATAGCGCGCGGGGGTGCGGGCCGTCAGCGTCGGGAGCCCGCGGGCCTCACTGCGCCAGCCGGATGCCGATGCCGATCGACTCGACGTCCTCCATCGCCTCGTAGGAGATCGTGAAGCCCATGCGGCTCTGGAAGTAGAAGGCGCTGTCGACGTAGAAGCCGACCTCGTCGCCGCTCTCCTCGAGGTCGAGGTAGAAGAGGCCCGCGCCGACCTCGGCCCGCGCGCCCAGCGGCGTGCGCAGCCCGCCGCGCAGGCGGTAGCCGTCGTCGTTCGAGGGCCCCGGCGCGGCGCGGTCGGCGTCGAGCTCGATCCAGCTGGCGCTCAGCACCATGTCGACGCGCGGCGAGATCGCGGTGTGCAGGCCCAGGCCGATCTCGAAGGTCTCGACGTCGACGTCGCTGTTGGCCGCCTCGCCCTCGAGCATCTGCAGCGAGGCGTGCAGGAACCAGGTCTCGCCCATCGGCCGCGAGAAGCGCACGTCGAAGCCCTCGGGGTCCTCGCCGAAGCCGTCGGTGTTGCGGCGCACGTAGCGCGCCTCCAGGTAGGCGTAGGGCAGCACGAGGTAGGACTCGGTCTGGAGCGCCGCGGGTGCGGGCGCCACGAGCGCCGGCGCGGGCTCGGCCGGGTCCGCGCCGGGCGTCGCCAGGGCCAGCGTCGAGAGGACGAAGGTGGAAGGGATCAGCATGGGTGGGTCGCCCGCGGTCCGGGCCTGCGGAGGGCGCGCCATCGTAGCCCACGGCCGACGCGCTGCATCAGCGCCGCACGATCGAGAGGCCGATCCCGCCGAGGATCAGGCCGCCGGCGAGCAGCAGCCGGGACGTCAGCGCCTCGCCGAGCAGCAAGACACCGCCCCACGCCGCCAGCACCGGGACCAAGAGCTGCACCAGCCCCGCGCGCGTGGTCGTCAGGCCGCGCAGCGCCGCGTACCAGACGACGTAGCCCAGGCCCGAGGCCAGTCCGCCCGAGAGCACGGCCAACACGACGCCGCGCGTCGACAGGTGCAGCTCCGCCACGGGCAGCACGACGAACACCAGGCACAGCGGCACGGCGCGCGCGAAGTTGCCGGCCGTCTCCGCCAGCGGGCGTTGCGAGCCGCGACCGCGCAGCGAGTAGATCCCCCACGCGATGCCCGCGACGGCCATCGAGGCCGAGCTCCACGGCGCGGGCGCGGCAAGCCCCGGCGACACGAGGTAGGCGAGCCCGCCCAGCGCCAGCGCGAGCCCGAGCCACTCCGCCGCGTGCGGCCGCTCGCCGCCGTGGAGCGCGACGAGCTGCATCGTGCACTGAACGCTGCCGAACAGGATCAAGGCCCCCGTGCCGGTGGTCAGGCCCAGGTAGGCGAGCGAGAAGCAGGCGGCGTAGAGGAAGAGGCACAGCGCCGAGCGCCAGCTGCCGCCCAGAGCCGACTGCGTCTCCGTGCGCCGGCCGAGCGCCAGGGCACAGAGCACGAGGGCGCCGCTCGCCAGGCGCACGGCCGTGTAGCTGGCGGCGTCGATCGAGGCCTCGCCCAGCGCCTGGCGGTTGAGCAGCGAGTTCGAGGCAAAGGCCAGGAGCGCCAGCGCGGTCAGCAGCACCGTACGAACCGCCACGGGGCCCATGCGGCCGTCGATCCGGCGCCGGGACTACGCCTTGACGACCAGCACGTGGATCGCCTTGACCACCAACTGGACCTTGTCGCCCTTCTTCAAGCGCAGGTCCTTGAGCGAGTCGGTGGTCAGCACGGAAGCCATCGCGGCCTTGCCGATCACGTCGAACTCGACCTGCGACATGATGTCGCCCCGCTTGACCTTGGTGACCTTGGCCTGGATGCGATTGCGTGCGCCGTACTTCATGGCCGGATGATACGGCGGCTACGCCATCACCGCGCGCGAGATCACGATGCGCTGGATGTCCGTCGCGCCCTCGTAGATCTCCGTGATGCGCGCGTCGCGGAACAGGCGCTCGACCTGGAAGTGGTCGGTGTAGCCGGCGCCGCCGTGGATCTGCAGCGCCTCGTCCGCGCAGAAGTTGGCGGTCTGCGAGGCGTACAGCTTGGCCGCGGCGGCCTCACGCGTGCAGCGCTCCCCGCGGTCGCGCAGCCAGGCGGCCTTGTGGACCAGCAGGCGCGCGGCGTCGAGGCGCGTCGACATGTCCGCGATCTTCCACTGGATCGCCTGGAAGTTGCCGATCGGCTGGCCGAACTGCTCGCGCTCCTTGGCGTACTTGATCGCCGCCTCGAGGCAGGCGCGGCCGATGCCGACCGCCTGCGCGGCGATGCCGATGCGCCCGCCGTCGAGCGTGTCCATCGCGATCGTGAAGCCCTCGCCTTCCTTGCCGATCAGCGCCGACAACGGCAGGCGCACGTTGTCGAGCAGGATCTCGGTGGTCGAGCTGGCGCGGATGCCGCACTTCAGCTCGTGCTTGCCGACGCTGACGCCGGGCGTGTCCTTGGGCACCAGGAAGGCGCTGATGCCCTTGGCGCGCGACTCGGCCGTGCCGGTGCGCGCGTAGACGATCATCACCCCGCAGGTGCCGCCGTTGGTGACCCACACCTTCGTGCCGTTGAGCACCCACTGCTCTCCGACGCGCTTGGCGCTGGTGCGCAAGGACCCCGCGTCGGAGCCGGCGTTGGGCTCGGTCAGGCAGTAGGCGCCGAGCACCTCGCCGGTCGCCAGCTTCGGCAGCCAGGTACGGCGCTGCTCCTCGCTGCCCCACTTGTTGAGCGGCGCGCCGAGCAGGCTGTTGTGCACCGAGAGCGTGACGCCGGTCGAGGCGCAGCCGCGGTTGATCTCCTCGAGCACGAGCGCCAGCTCCAGGTTGCCCAGCCCGAAGCCGCCGTAGGCCTCGGGCACCGTCAGGCCCCACAGGCCGAGTTCCGACATCTTGGCCAGCACCTCGCGGTCGAGGGCGCTCTCGCGGTCCATCCGGGCGGCGCGCTGCACGAGTTCGCCCTCGGCGAAGCTGCGCGCCATGTCGCGGATCAGTTGCTGCTGCTCGGTGAGCTGGAAGTCCATGTCGTGCGTCGTTTCCGCGTGGCGGCTCAGGCGGCCGCGTAGTCGTAGAAGCCCTTGCCGCTCTTCTTGCCCAGCTGACCGGCAGCGACCATGCGGCGCAGCAGCGGACAGGGACGGTACTTGTCGTCGCCCAGCCCGGCGTGCAGCACCTCGAGGATGTCGAGGCACACGTCCAGGCCGATCAGGTCGGCCAGCGCCAGCGGACCGAGCGGGTGGTTCATGCCGAGCTTCATCACCGTGTCGATCGACTCGCGCGTGGCGACGCCTTCCATCAGGCAGAAGACCGCCTCGTTGATCATCGGCATCAACACGCGGTTCGAGACGAAGCCCGGGTAGTCGTTGGCCGCCGCCGGCACCTTGTCGAGCGCCTCGCAGCAGGCCGTGATGCGCGCCGTGGTCTCGTCGGAGGTCGCCTGGCCGCGGATCACCTCGACCAGCTTCATCAGCGGCACGGGGTTCATGAAGTGCATGCCGATCACGCGCTCCGGCCGGCGCGTGCAGGCGGCGATCTTCGTGATCGAGATCGAGCTGGTGTTGGTGGCCAGGATCGTCGCGGGCGGGCACTGCTGGTCGAGCTGCGCGAAGACCGCGCGCTTGACCTCGAAGCGCTCGGACACGGCCTCGACCACCAGCGCCACGTCCGTGACGGCCTTCAGGTCGGACGAGCCCTGGATGCGGCCGGAGACCGCGCGCGCGTCGGCCTCGGCCAGCGTGCCCTTCTTGACGAAGCGCGCCAGCGAGCCGTCGATCGCCGCCAGGCCCTTCTTCAGGCCCGCGGCGTCGACGTCGACCAGCTGCACCTGGCTGCCGAAGCTGGCGAAGGTCTGGGCGATGCCGTTGCCCATGGTGCCCGCGCCGATCACGGCCACCTTGTCGAAGAAGGGCGGCTTCATGGCGCTCAGAGGCGCTCCACCGCGAGCGAGACGGCGTTGCCGCCGCCCAGGCACAGCGAGGCCATGCCGGTCTTGGCGCCCTTGTGCTGCATGGCGTGCAAGAGCGTCACCAGGATGCGCGCGCCCGAGGCGCCGATCGGGTGGCCGAGCGCCACCGCGCCGCCGTGGACGTTGACCTTGGCCGCGTCGAGGTCGAGCACGCGCATCAGCGCGATCGCGGCGACCGAGAAGGCCTCGTTGATCTCGTGCAGGTCGAAGTCGCGCGGTTGCTTGCCGAGCTTGGCCGCGCAGTTCTTGATCGAGATCTCGGGCGCCATCATCACCCACTCCGGCGCGCAGCCGCCCGCGGCGTAGGCGGTGACCTTCGCGAGGGGTTTCAGGCCCAGCGCCTTGGCCTTGTCCGCGCTCATCACCACCAGCGCCGCCGCGCCGTCGTTGATCGAGCTGGCGTTGGCGGCCGTGACCGTGCCGTCCTTGACGAAGGCCGGGTTGAGCTTGGCGATCGCGTCGGCGGTGGTGTCGCCGCGCACGTTCTCGTCGGCGCGGAACTGGAGCGCCTCACCCTTCTTCTGCGGGATCACGACCGTGAACTTCTCGGCCTCGAGCTGGCCGGCCGCCAGCGCGGCACCTGCCTTCTGGTGCGAGTGGGCCGCGAACTCGTCCTGCTGGCGGCGCGTGATCTCGTACTTCTTGGCCACCAGCTCGGCGGTGTTGCCCATGTGGAAGTCGTTGTAGACGTCCCACAGGCCGTCCCAGACCATCGAGTCGATCAGCTTGCCGTGGCCCAGGCGCACGCCCGCGCGCGCTTCGGGCAGGAGGTAGGGCGCGTTGGTCATGCTCTCCTGGCCGCCCGCGACCGCGACGTCGAGGTCGCCGGCGCGGATGGCCTGCGCGGCGAGCATCACCGCCTTGAGGCCCGAGCCGCAGACCTTGTTGACCGTGAAGGACGGCACCGTGTTCGGGATGCCGGCCTTGATCGCCGCCTGGCGCGCGGGGTTCTGGCCGATGCCAGCCGCGAGCACGTTGCCGAAGATGACCTCCTGCACCTCGCTGGCCGGCAGGTTGGCGCGCCGCAGCGCTTCCTGGATCGCGAGCGCACCGAGCTCGGGCGCCTTGAAGCCGGCCAGTCCTCCTTGGAAGCGGGCGATCGGTGTGCGGCAGGCGCTGACGATGACGACGTCCTTCATGGGGCGGCTCGGCGAGGGGTGCGGGTCGAGAACGGGGCCGAACAGGATAGAGAAGGAGGCCGGGGGCTCCTAGCCGAGCACCGCGGGAACCGCGCCGACGGGCCTGGAAAGGCCGCGAGGCCGGCCCGCGGGCCGACCTCGCCGGTCGTGCAGGGCTGGAACTCGGGCCTTACCAGGTGATCTTCCAGCCGTTGGTGACGTTGGCCGTCGCCGGCGGGCAGAAGGTCGTCGAGGCGTTGCGGTACCAAGTCGCGTAGTAACGCTGCGCGCCGGTGCCCGGGATCACCCCGCCGCGCTGCGCGAGCGTCAGCGTCGCGTCGTTGGGGAAGCTCGAGTCGGGGAACATGCTCGCGCCGCCGACCGCGGCCCGGCCCCGCAAGCGGATCAGGTTGCCGCTCGCGCACAGCACGCCGTCGTGGAAGACCTGGTCGCCGGCCGCGTCGTGCTGCATGTACAGGCCGAAGGCCGTGCTGGGCATCTCGGAGCCGTGCAGCACGACGTTGTTCAGCGAGGGCACGCCGGTCGCCGTCAGCAGCGCGCCGGTGATGCTGAACGAGTGCGCGCAGCCGTGAAACTGGTCGCCGAAGTTGCCGCACGGGCAGTTGGTCGTGTGGTCGGACAGCGTGCCGTCGCCGAAGCAGAAGGCGGAGGACTCGCACTCGTCCGGCACGCCGTTGGCGTTGAGGTCGAAGCTCGTGCCCTGCAGGATGTCGCAGGAGTCGAGCACGCCGTTGTTGTTGCAGTCGGGCGTGCCGGCGCAGGAGCTGACGGTCGTGATGTTGATCCGGTAGAGCTGCGGCGAGCTGGTCACGCCGCCCTCGTACACGCGCAGGAACACCACCCCCGCCGGGCAGCTGACGTTCGTGGCGGTCTCGGGCAGGCCCGCGGCCGCGGCCGCGGCGGTCGAGAGCACGGTCGAGCCGTTGGACGCGACCACCTGCAGGTTCAGGTCGGCCGCCGCCAGGCTGTTCGTCGTGGCGCCCGACGGACAGGTGCCGTTCACGTTCTGCTGGTTGTTCTCGTAGGTGAAGCCCATCGGGGTGATCGTCACCGTGACCGCCGCCGGGCTGGCGAGCGTGAACTTCCACCAGTCCTGTTCTGCGTCGGCGTCGATCGAGCAGACCGAGGTGTTCGCCGGGTTCGAGCCCGAGATCCCGGCCGGCATCGTGCAGGCGTTGGTGTGCGAGCCCGGGACGGCGATCGGGCCCAGGTCGTTGGCGCCGCCGGAGTTGTCGTCGCTCTCGAAGGGGTCGCCGTAGTGGCGCTCGACGGCGCGCAGGTCGTCGTGCTGCGGGCCGTCGAAGGAAGTCGAGAGCAGCGGCTCCATCAGGAAGCCGACCCCGCTGGCGCACACGTGCGCGATGCCGAGCGCGTGGCCCATCTCGTGCATGACCGTGTTGCGCAGGAAGCGGTTGAGGTTGGTCGAGCTGCCCCAGTTCTCCGCGCTGTCCATCACGATGTCGCCGTCCGAGGGGTAGCCGGCGTAAGCCAGCGTGCCGCTCCCGCCGTCGATGGCGTGGGCCGAGATGCGGATGTCGCCGCGGCTGGCGCTGCCGTTGCTGCCCCAGGCCGCGCCGTCGTCCCAGTCGTTGCCGCCGGAGGTGATGCGCGTGAAGGTGATGCCCGAGAGCTGCGACCAGCGCGCGAAACACGCGGTGATGCGCGCGATCCACGTCGCGCGCCCGCCTTGCGCGGCGAAGTCGGCGTCGAGGCTGGCGAACAGGTTGTTGGGCGCCGTCGGCTCGCCGATGTCGCCGGGGATGCTCAGTCCGTCCGGTGCAAGGCTCCAGGTGATCGTGCGCGGCGAACCCTGCGCGCCCGACCAGCGGCTGGCGAGGAAGAACTGGCTGCCGTTGAGCTGGAAGACCAGGTTCTGGACCTGGTCCATGTAGGCCTGCGAGGTCCCCTCGGCGAAGCACGCCACCTTGGGGCCGATCGTGGCCTGGGCCTGGGCCGGGGCCGCGCTGAACAGGGTGCAGAGGAAGGCCAACGCGCCCCCCAGGAAGGAGCGCGAGTGCGGGATGGTGGGTTGCATCGTAGGGAGGTGACCGGGCTGGGGGGGGACGCGGCGGTGCGCGGCCCTGAGACGCTCAGTTCAGCATACGTGTTCCGTACCGGCCCGGAGCGGCGTGGCCGATGGAAGTCTGTTCTCTGCCGGGGCTTGAGCCTGCAGCGCCGGGACGGGAAGGGGCCGCGGCCGGGGCCTGGACCGTTCGCGGGCCGCCGCTGCAAGCCCATGTCAGAAAACCACTAAGAACGGCGCTCCGCGCCGGGCCCCGGGCCCGCGTTGCAGCGGCCCCCCGCGATCCTCTATCCCGCAGCCGGTCCGCTGCCGCGCAGCGCGACCGCGAGGGGAAGCGAAGACCGTCTTGGAAGAGCTGCAACTGGTCCAGGGCCTGCGGGAACGCCGCGAGGACGTCCTGGCGCTGTTCCTCGAGCGCTACCGGCCGCTCTTCTACCACTGCATCTCGCACTTCGAGAACGACCACTCGGCGCGCGAGGACCTCTACCAGGAGGTCGTGGTCTACGTCCTCGAGCGGCTCGACAAGGACCGCTTCGACTCGACCAAGGGCTCCTTCGGCACCTGGCTGTACCGCGTCACCTGGTGCCGCTGCGTCGACCTCAAGCGCAAGCAGAGCGCGCGCCGCAACCCGCGGCTGACCACGCTCGGCGAACGCCTGCCCGAGCGCATCGACCCGGCCCCCGGCCCGCGCGAGGAGGCTGCGGACGGCGAGATCGGCGACCTGGTGCGCCGCGGGCTCTCGACCCTCGACGTGCAGGAGCGCGCGCTGCTCGAGCTGCGCTTCGTCGAGGGTCGCACGATCGGCGAGATCAGCAGCGAGCTGGAGATTTCGCTCGAGCAGACCAAGTACCGGCTCAAGCGCGCCTCGACCAGCCTGCGGCGCGTGCTGCTCAACGAGCTGGCGCTGGAGGAGGCCGCGGAATGAGCGCTTTCCAGCCAGAAAAACCGGGCTCCCCCGCCCCGCCTGCGGGACCCCGTGCGGACATGGGGACGGACATGACGAACGCGTCGCGAGGGCCCCGATTCGGGCCGGAAGACCTCCAGGACCCCGAGCGCGCCCAGCAGGCCCTGCTGCACTGGGACGCGCTCGACGCACGCCTGCTCGCCGTGCTCGAACGTCACCCGCACCACGGTCCGAAGCTCGCCACGCTGCGCGCGGCCGAGGCCTGGCTCAGCGAGCAGGCCGAACCTCGCACCCCCCCGGGCTCGTGCCCATCGGCGGACGAGCTCTACGACTACGGGCGCGGCCCCGGGTTCCGCCAACTCGACCCGGCGCGCCGCACGACGCTCGAAGCCCACGTGAGGAGCTGTGAGGACTGCCAAGAGCTCGTGCTCACGCTCGCCGCGCCCCCGCCGCTGCCGCTGGAGTTCGACGACGCGCCGCTGCGTGCCTTGTCGGACGAACTCCCGCCGCTGACGGTGGAGATCCCCAGCGTCACGGTCCGCCCGGGGCCGCAGGCTCGTCCGCGGAGCCTGCGGCCCCTGCGGCAATGGCTTCCCATGGCCGCGGCCGCGGGTTTCCTGCTGCTCGCCGGCGGCTGGTTCGCGCTGCGCCAGGACGGCGCCGCGCTGACCGGCCCGCGTCCGGACCCGCTGCTGCGCGGTCGCTCGTCGGAGGTGCTCTGGTTCCCGCGCGGCGCGCTCCTGGCGTCGGACTCGCTGCTGCACACCGGCTGGCCGGCGCTCGCGCCCCAGGCGCTGTTCGAGCTCGCGCCGCAGGCCGGGGCCGAGGAGTACAAGGTCGAGCTCTTCCACGCCGGCGGCGACGCCTTCACGCGCGGCGGCCGCATCTGGAGCGCGAGCTCGACGCAGCCGACGCTCGAGCTGCCGCTCGGGCTCGAACCGGGGCGCTACACCTACGAAGCCTGGGTGGTCGTGCGCGGCCTGGAACAGCCGCTCGGCGCGCGCGACTTCAGCGTGGTGCGCGACGCCGGCCTCGAGCAGGAGCTGGCGAGCCTCGGACGTCTCGAGGACGTGCTGCGCCTGCTCGACCAGCGCGGCTACGTCAGCGACGCGCGCGCGCTGGCGCACCGCCTGCCCGAGGGCGAGCTGCGCTCGGCGTGGCTGAGCCCGATCCCCGGCCGCTGAATCCCCCCGGCCGCGGCCTTCCTCGGTGCGAGCCGGCGTGCCGCGGCAGCGCGCGCGGCCTATCCTGATCCCGCATGCCTCTCACCCGGGTCCTGCTCCTGTGCGCCGCGGCGATCGCGAGCGCGCTGATCTGGCGCGGCTTCGCGGCGCGCGACGCGGGCGCGGGGCACGGCGGTCGGAGCGCGGCGCGCGGTGAACAGGGCCTGGCCTTCGCCGGCGAGGACGCGGCGCGCACGCGCCGCACGCTCGACCTGGCGCAGTTCCGCGGCGAGCTCGAGCGCCTGCGCGGCGGCGAGGAGGGGCTCGACGCCAGCCTCGACGAGCTGGCGCGGCGCCTGGCCGGCGACGGCCGCCCCGACGTCGCGCGCGTGCTGGCCCACTACCGCGTGCTCGGCGCGGACGAGCGCCGCGCCGGCGTCGCGGCCGAGGCGCAATACGCGCAGCTCTGGCAGCGCATCCGCGCGGCGACGGAGGACGAGCTCTCCGAGGAGGAGTGGCGCGACGAGCGCGCGCTGGTGCTCGGCGAGCTCGACGCCTTGATCGCGGGCAGCGAGCAGCTCGCCGACCGCGTGCCCGCGGCGCGCATGCGCGCCCTGCGCGCGCGGCTGAAGTCGCAGCAGGCCGAGCACGGGCGCGGGGAGGCCGATGACGCGCGCGAGCGGCTGCTCTCCGACGCGGAGCGCGACGCGCTGGCCGCCGACGCCGTCTTCGAGGCGGCCGGGTTCCTGACGCCGCGCGTCGAGACCCTGTGGGTGCTGGCGCAGATCGCGATCGTGCGCCAGCGCGAGGGCCGGGCCGAGGAGCTGCTCGAGCGCTGCCGCGCGCTGGCGGTCGAGGTCGCCAACGACGAGTACCTGGCGCTGGCGCTGGGCGAGCTCTTGACCCTGGCGCGCGCGCGCGGCGACGTGCGCGGCATCGCCGAGCTGCTGCACGGCCTGGCCGAGATCGACGCCGAGGGCACGGACTGGATCGTCGCGCGCGGGCAGGCCCAGCAGCTCCTGATGGGCGATCACGGCCCGCGCGCGGTCGAGCTGCTCGAGCGCGCGGCGCCCGCAGCCGTCCCCGGCGCGCCGGAGCGCGACGCCTGGGCCATCCTGTGCGCGACGGCGCTGGCGCGCGAGGGCCGCTACGACGAGGCCGAGCGCGTGCTGCGCCAGGTCGGCTCCGGGCCGGCGAACGTCGAACAGCGCCTGGTGCGCGTGCAGATCGAGCTGCAGCGCGGCCGCTTCAGCGCGGCGCGCCAGGGCGCCGCGGAACTGCTGCAGCAGGACCTCGAGCTCCCGCGCCGCGTCCAGGCGCGCGAGCTGCTCGGCGCGGCCGAGCTGGGCGCCGGGGACGCGCGCGCGGCGCTGGCGACGCTGGCGCTGGCGCTGGCCGAGGACCGCGAGCGCGAACAGCACCTGCTCGAGCCGCGCGTCGGCGGCGCGCGCGACCTCAACGTGCAGGGCGAGGTCGGCGGCCTGCAGCTGGTCGCGCTCTACGCCGAGGCGTCGCTCGCCACCGGCGCGCCCGGGGCCGCGCGCCAGGCGGCGCTGGCGATCGAACAGGCCCAGGCGCGCGAGCTGCGCCGCGCCGTGGCGCGCGAGGAGCAGGTGCCCGAGCTCAGTGACGCCGACCTCGCGGCCTGGGCCGCGCGCTACGAAGGCGGGCTGCTCACCTGGGTGGTCGGCGCCGACGTCGCCGTGGTGGTGCACGTCGCGCGCGACGGCAGCGCCGCGGGCCGCACCGTGCGCCAGCGCCGCGTCGAGCTCGAGCGCGCCGCGCGACGCCTGCGCGAGGCGCTGCTGCACGAGCCTGGCCTGCCTGACCCCTTGCGGCATGGATCGGCGCGCGCGACGGATCTCGCGCGGGAGATCCAGGACGTGCTGCTCGGCCCCGAGCTCGCGGCGCGCATCGCGGCCGCCGGCCCCGGGCGCGTGCTGTGCCTGGTGCACGGCGCGCTCGAAGGCCTGGCGCTCGAGAGCTGGCCGCTGTTCGCCGACGGCCGCATCGCGCCGCTGTGCCTGCCGGGCCTGCCGGAGCGCCGCCCCGGGCCCGAACCGCTCTTCGACCGCACGACGCCCTGGCGCCTGGTCGGCGCGCCACTCGACGCCGAGGGCGCCGAGCTCCTGCCCGGGGCGCGCGCCGAGCTCGAAGGCGTGCGCGCGCTCTACGCGACCAGCGTGCTCGACATCGGCGCGCGCTTCGACCGCGGCGCGCTCGAGGCCGCGCTGACCAGCGGCGAGGCGCTGCACCTGGCGACGCACGCCAGCTACGGCGGCTGCGACGACAGCGGCCGCTTCGCCAACGCCGGGCTCGAGCTCGCGGGCGGCGAGACGCTGTGTGCGCGCGCGATCGTCGCGCTGCGGCCGGCGCCGGCGCTGGCCTTCCTGTCGGTGTGCGAGAGCGGCGGCGGCCGCTTCGTCGACGCGCAGGGTCTGCAGGGCATCGCGCGCGCCTTCCTCGAGTCGGGCACGCGCAACCTGGTGGTCACGCTCTGGCCGGTCGAGGACGGCGCGGCGCGCGACTTCGCGCTGGGCTTCCACCGCGCGCTGCTCGGCGGTCGCACGCCCGCGCGCGCCGCCGCCGAGGCGCGCGCCGCCCTGGCCCGCGCCGGCCGGCCCGCGGCCGATTGGGCCGCCTTCCGGGCCCTGGGCCGCGACTGATTCCCGTCCGCGGGTCGCGGACGGCCCGGGCGGCGCTCAGCGAGCGAGTGCGGCCGCGGCGGCTCAAGTCGCCGGGCCTTTTTTTCCGATGGGGCCCGTGCGAGCGCAGCTCCCCACCGCGCGCGCATCGAAGGAGAACCCATGCTGTCGAGTCTGATCGCGACCGTCGTCTGCAGCGCGCTGCCCGTCGAGACCCCGTTGGAGTTCCCCGCGCTGCGCCTGGATGGATCGGTAGCCGCCGACGTCGGTGTGCACCTGACCCCCACGCGCCTGGTGCTGCGCAACTTCACCACGCGGCCGCAGCTGTGCGCCTTCCACGATCTCGAGAGCGACGCCGGCGCCTTCGTCACGCTCGGCCCGGGCGCGCGCCTGGAGTTCCAGTACCCGCGCGCCGCGCTCGAGACGCTGGCGCTCGAGGTGATCGACGTGCACCGCGGCGTGTGGCGCGCGAGCGGCCTGGTCGCACTCGACGCGACGCTGGCGCTCGGCGCGCAGACGATCTGGATCCAACACGAGGGCGCCTACACCTGGACCTGGCTGCAGGCCGGCAACGAGCTCGAGCTGCACGAGAGCGAGACGAGCCTGCTGCCCGAGCGGCTGCGCCCGGTGCTCGAGGCCAAGTCGCCGACCTGCGCGCCGACGCACGTCCCCGTGATCACGCCCAGCGATCGCCCCAAGGGCGACCGCCCGCCGAAGATCGGACCGCGGCCGCTGCCGCCGGTCTGAGACGCTGAGAGAGTGACGAGATGAGAGCGCGCGAGCCGGTGTACCCACGCCGGCTCGCGTGTTTCACCGGCGTGCTTCGCCGCTTGGGCACCGCGACATCGCGGGTATGCTGGGCGCCCTTCGCGCCGCGCCCATGCACGCCGTCCTCGCCTACCTCGCGCTGCTCGCGGCCGGACGTGCCCTGCTGGCGCTGACGCCGCCCGGACGCCTCGGCGGACATGGCTTGCACGAGCTGCCGGGCACCTGGGCGGCGAGCCACGTGCTCGGGCTGGTGGTGCTGGCGGCGCAGTGGACGCTCGCGCGCCAGGCGGGGATCGAGCTGCCGCTCGCGGCGCATGCGGCACCCTGGTGCGCGTTCGGCCTGCTGCAACTCGCGCTCGGTCCGGGGGCCTTGGTACCGCGCCACGCGCCGCTGCGCGAACGGGCCAGCGTCGGGACGCTCGCGCTGGTCGCGCTGGCGGCGGTCGCGGTGCCGCTGGCCGTCTTCGCGGGCGCGCGCGAGGCGCCGTGGACCGACGTCGTGGTGCAACGCCTCGGCCTGGCGGGCCTGGAGCACGTGTTGCCGGCGGCGAGCGCGCTGGCGCTGTTCGTGCTGGTCGGCGAGGCGCTGACGGTCGTGCGCCGCCGGCCGTGGACGCGCGCGCTGGCGCTCGGCCTGCTGGCCGCCTTGTCGATCTGGCTGTGCGACGCGCTGCTCTACGGCGGCTGGCTGCACGGCATGGCGGCGCTGGCGCTGGGCGCGCTGGGAGCGGTCGAGTGGCTGCGGCGCGGCGATCGGCGCGGTCTGGTCGTCGCGCTCGTCGCGCTGGCGGGCATGCAGGCGATCGCCGGTCGCGTCGAGACCTTCGCGCTGGCGGGCATCGCGGGCTTGTGGACCTTCACGCCGCGCGCCGCGCGCGCGCGCGCCGCCTGGGTGTGCGCGCCGGCGCTGGCGCTGTGGGCCGTGCTCGCGCTGTTCGCCACGGGCTGGCAGAGCGCGTCGGCGAGCGCGCCGACCGCCTGGCTGATGACCGGCCTGGCGGTCGGGCTCGGCGGCGCGGCCTGGCTGCTGCGCAACCTGTTCTTCCAGCAGGCGCCGCGCGTCGCCGAACCGCGCGCCGAGGCGCTGTTCCTCGGCGCGCTGCTGGTCTTCGGCACGCTGGGCATCAGCCTGGGCGTCGACCCGACGGCGCCGGTCGCGAGCTGGTTCGCCCTCGCGCCCGCCTGGCCGGCGGTGTTCGTGCTGCTCGCCGCCTGCGCCTTCCCCGCCGAACAGCCGGCCGGCGCGGCATGAGCGCGGGCTGGTCGCTGCCCGCGCCGGCGCTGGAGCTCGCGCGCGAGCTGCGCGCCGGGGGCGCGAGCTGGCGCGCGGGGTTGGAGCGCTTGCTGGCCGAGCTCGACCCGCAACTCGTGGAGCGTTGCCGGCTCGAGCTCAAGGAAGGCCGCGGCGCATGGACGCTGGGCCTCGAAGCGCGCGGCGGGCGCGCGCTGTTCCTCGGACATCCGTTGTCGGGCACGCTGACCGCGCTGGCGCGCCACGGCCTCGACGTGACGCTGGCGGCGGCGCCCGGCGAGCTGCGCGAGCTCGCGCGCTGGCGCGCCGCCGAGCGGACCGCGCGCGCGCTCGAGCTCGTCGACTGGCGGCCCGGGACGGACCTGGACGTCGCGCAGCGCTCCTTCGACCTCGTCGTGCTCGAGTCGGGCCTCGGAGCGGGCCGCGCGGCCGACCAGCGGCTCGTCGCGCAGGCCGCGGGCGCCGCGCGGCGTCAGTTCGCGCTGCTCGCCGACAACCGCTTCGGCTACAAGCGCTCCGCCGGTGGGCGCGGCGTGTTCCGCCTGCCGACGCCCTTCGAGTACCTGCGCGACGCGCTGGCGCCGCGCGAGGGACAGGGCACGCTCGCCGGCTTCCGCGGCGAGCTCGGGCGCGCAGGCTTCCAGCACGTGCGCGCCGCGGCACCCTACCCGCACCGCCTCGACCACGCGCAGTTGGCCGCGCTCGACGCGCCCGCGCCGCGCCTGGTGCTCGGCCCGCACGAGCGCCGCAACAAGCTCAAGCTCGCCGGCCGCGCGCTGGGCCTCTTCCCCCACCTGACGCCGTCCTTCCTATTGATAGGGTCGCGCGCGGCTCCCGAGCCCTCGCACGTCGAGCGGCTGCTCGACGCACTCGCCGAGCGCAGCGGCGAGCCGCGCGGAGAGCTGGAGCACCTGATCGCGACCGGCGGAGGCGCCGCGCTGCTGATGACGCGCGGCGACGCGCAGGGCCGCGGCGCCTGGGTCGTGCACGTCCCGCTCTCGCCGCGCAAGGCCGAGCTCCTGCGCCGCCACGCGCAGCACGCGCGCGGCGTGCGCCAGCGCTTCCCGCAGCTGCCCGTGCCCGAGATCCTCTTCGACGGCACGCTCGCCGGCCTCGACGTGCTCTGCGAGCGTCGCGTGCCCGGCTGGTCCGCCGCACAACGCCGCGACGACCCGGCGCTGCTCGCGCGCGCCTTCACCCACGCCGCGCGGATCTTCTCCGAGCTGCTCGTCGCCGCGCCGCGCCCCTTCACCAGCGAGGACTTCGAGCGCGAGCTCGCTCCGCGGCTCGCCAGCGTGCGCGCCAAGGCCGGCGTGCCCGGGACGCTCGCCTGGCTCGACCACATCGAGATCGAGCTGCGCCGCCGCCTGATCGGCCGCGCCGTCGCGCGCGTCCAAGCCCACTCCGACCTGCGCGCCAAGCACCTGCAGATCGACGAGCACGGAGCCGTCACCGGCGTGCTCGACTGGAGCACCGCCGACGCCGCGGGCCTGCCCTACCTCGACCTCGTCCACCTCGTGATCCACGAGCACAAGGACGCGCGCGGCGGCACGAGCGGCGCGGCCTGGCGCACGCTGCTCGCGCGCCGCGACCTCGCGCCTTGGGCCGCCGCGGAGCTCGAGCGCGGCCGCCAGGCAGTCGGCCTCGACACCGAGGCGGCGCGCGTGCTCGAGGAGGCCTACCCGATGTTCGTCGCAGCGGTCGGCGAGCGGAGCTGGGACTTCACCCCGCCGCGCTGGCTGCACCGGTCGTTCGGCCTGTGAGCCTGCGGCGCCTGCGCCTCAGCGCGGGCCCGGCGCTTCCGACTCGTCCTGCGGCTTGACGTTCTGCGCGCGGCCCGCGAGCAGGTCGTCGAGGGCCAGCGACAGGTCGTCGGCGGCGTCGACCAGCGTCGGCGAGTCGGAGCTGACCAGGCGTTCGTCGAGCGTCACGAAGCGCTTGTCCTTGACGGCGCGCAGGTTCGCCAGCGCCTTGGTGCCCTCCAGGAGCGTGCGCGTCGCGTTCGCGGTCTGTCCGCGCGGCTGTTGCAGCACGATCACGTCCGGGTCGAGCAGGATCAGGCGCTCGAAATCCACCTGTTGATGGCCGTCGATCGCGCCCGCGGCGTTCTTGACCCCCGCCATGGCGAAGATCGCGTCCGCGGTCGTGTTGCGGCCCGCGACCCAGCCGGCGTTGCCGTCGTTCGAGTACAAGACCGCCGTCAGCGACGGGCGCTTGGCCGCCTCGCGCTTCAGACGCTCGACCGTGTTGCCGCGCACCAGGACCTGCTTCTTCGCCAGCGCCTCGCAGTGCAGCAGCTTGCCGAGGCGCTCGTAGGTGGCCTGGATGTCGGCCCAGGTGCGCGCCGAGTCGAGCACGATCAGCGGCACGTCGCGGTTCTTCAGGATGCGCGTCGCCTCGGCCTCCTGCCAGGCGTGCACGATCACCAGGTCGGGCCGCAGCGTCAGGACCGCCTCGGCCGAGTAGTTCGCGAAGCGCGCCGGCTTCTGCCACCCCCCGCCGCTGAAGTCGAACAGCGAGTACTGCTCGACCTGCTCGGGGAGGCCCGCCACGCGCTCCGCCGGCACCAGCAGCATCAGGTACTCCGCGACCGCCGTGTTGGCGGCGACGATGCGCTGCGGCGGCTCCTTGAACTGCGGATCGTCGTAGACGCGCGCCGCGACGGGCTGCGCGTTCGAGGCCTGGGCCGGTGCGTCGGGCTCGCAAGCCGCGGCGGCGACCAAGAGGAAGAGCAGCAGTGCGCGCGCGATACGAGAACTCATCGGACCCATCGGACCCGTCGCGCGCGCGTGTGTCAACGTGTGCGCGGAAGCGCTCGCACCGCTGATCGCTGCCGCACGCCCGTACACGTTCAACGCGGCTCGAAGGCGCTGAACTCGGCGCGGCCGCCGAGGACGGCGAGGCCGACGCGTCCTTCGGGGACCGGGATGCGGTCGTAGGTCTTGTCGCCGATCGTCAGCGCGATGCCGGCCGGCCGCTCGGGCAGGTTCTTCAGGTGCGGCTTGACCACCACCGGCAGGCGTTGCACGCGCACCGCGACCGTGTCGGCCGCCGGATCCGGCAGCATCAGCTCGTCGACGTCGACCTCCAGCTCGTTGCGTACGAACTGGATCTTGACCACCGGCGGCTCGAAGCGCGCCAGCACGTAGTCCTTGGCGTTGCTCCACGAGAGCAAGAGCGCGCGCGTCACGCCCGGCTGGCCGATGCCGTGCACCTGGCAGGCGAAACCGGCTTCCGGGTCGCGCACCAGCACCGTCGACATGTCTTCGGGCCGCGCCGTGCCGCCGCGCAGTCGGCCGTTGGGCAGCTCCTCCCACTCGCCGTGCACGATCTCCAGCGGGTACTGCTCGTTCTTCAACCAGGCGCGGAACTCGCGGCTGACGTCGCGCTCGCGCCCCAGGCTGCGCATGAAGTCCGCACCCGAGACCTTCGAGCCCGAGTGGCCCAGCGCCAGCTTCTGGTAGCGCGCGCGGTGCTTGCCCTTCAGCCCGTACAGCGCGAAGCGCACGCAAGCCCACGACACGTACGGGTCGGCGATGCGCTCCTCCTGCCAGGGATCCTGCGCGTCGGCCGGATCGCCGGCGCCGCCCAGCGCGAGCAGCGCCTTGGCCGGGTGATCGACGACGCACAGCTTCGGCCGCACCGCCAGTTTCAGATTGAAGCCGTCCCAGGTGTGCACCGAGAGCGTCTGCGCCAGGCCGTGCACGTACCAGCTCGTGTCGAGGTCGGAGTTCTTCTGCTTGCAGCGCGCGTGGTACTGCAGCGCCGCCCCGTAGATCACCATCATGCGCGTGTAGATCTCGCTCGCATGCCGGTAGCCGTACAGCACGCCGTTGTAGTTCGAGCACCACACCGGATCGGCCGCGGGCGGGACGACCTGCTTGTCGTCGAGCATCACGTCGTTCCAGCGCGCCTTGTCGGCCAGGAAGCGGAAGTCGAGCCGCTCGCCGCGCGCCAGCTCGGGCTCGGCCTGCAGGATCGAGCGCAGCTCGGGCCAGGTCGCCTCGAGGATCACGCCCATCGCCTTGGCCTCGGTCGGCGTGCCGGCCCAGGTCAGCTGGTAGTGCGCGGTGGTCTCGCGCACCAGGCCGGGCTCCTGCGCGGGCGGCGCGGCGGCCGCTCCCCCGGGGAGGAGGGCGGCCGCGAGCCCCAGACCCAGTGCTATCCCCCGTGGTATGCGTTGGAGCTTCATGTCTTGCCCGGCGGTCGCTGCCCGTCCCGTACGAGGGCTGGCGGCTCCCGCCCGCTGTCATACCGAAAAAGGTGCCGACCCACGGGCTTGGCGCGCGAAACACGGACTCCGGCCCCTTGACCGGCCCCCGTCGGAGGACGAGTCTGCGCTGGCGCCTCGCGCGCAAGCCCCTGCCCCACAAGGCCGGGTCCCCTGCCACCCGATAGCGGTCCCATGGTCCTCGCCCCGGTCCTCGCCGCGTCCCTGCTGCTCGCCCTGGTCCTCCTCTATCACGGGCGGGGCTTCTGGGCCTGGGCCCTGCCCAGCGGCGTGCTGCTCGGCTACTGGGCCGGCGACGGCATCGAGTCGGGCGTGCTCTTCGGAGTGCTGGCCGGGTCGTGGTTGCTGCTGGCGGTGGTGTTCGGCTGTGCGCCGGTGCGCCGCGCGCTGATCACGAAGCACGTGCTGCGCGCGCTGTCGAAGATCTTCCCGCGCATGAGCGAGACCGAGCGCATCGCGCTCGAAGCCGGCACCGTGTGGTGGGACGCCGAGCTCTTCTCGGGCGCGCCGGCCTGGAAGAAGCTGATGGCCTTCCAGCCCAAGGCGCTCTCGCAGCGCGAGCGCGACTTCCTGGCGCGCGACGTCGAGGAACTGTGCCGGCTGGTCGACGACCACGACGTCCACACGCGCGGCGACCTGTCGGGCGAGGCCTGGGACTACCTCAAGCAGCACAAGTTCATGGGGATGATCATCCCCGAGTCGTCCGGCGGGCTGGGCTTCAGCGCGCAGGCGGTCTCGGCCGTGATCACGCGCCTCTCGACGCACTCGACGACGCTGGCGGTCAGCGTGATGGTGCCGAACTCGCTCGGGCCGGCCGAGCTCCTGCTGCACTACGGCACGGACGAGCAGCGCGTGCGCTACCTGGCGCGCCTGGCGGTCGGCGAAGAGGTGCCGTGCTTCGCGCTGACCGAGCCGCACGCCGGCTCCGACGCGGGCGGCATGCGCGCGCGCGGCGTGGTCTGCAAGGGCACGTGGCAGGGGCGCGAGATCGTCGGCATGCGCCTGACCTGGAGCAAGCGCTACATCACGCTCGCGCCGGTGTGCACGCTGCTCGGCCTGGCCTTCAAGCTCGAGGATCCCGAGCGCCTCCTGGGCGGCGAGGTCGAGCTCGGCATCACCTGCGCGCTGATCCCGCGCGACACGCCGGGCGTGGTGGTCGGCGAGCGCCACGACCCGATGTCGATCCCGTTCCAGAACGGACCGACGCGCGGCACGGACGTCTTCGTCCCGCTGGAGTACATCATCGGCGGCCCGAAGATGGCCGGCCAGGGCTGGCGCATGCTGATGGAGTGCCTGAGCGCCGGCCGCTCGATCTCGCTGCCGGCCAACGCGGCCGGCGGAGCGCAGCTCGCCGTGCGCGCGATCAGCGCCTACGCCTCGGTGCGCGAGCAGTTCAACCTGGCGATCGGCCGCTTCGAGGGCATCGAGGCGCCGCTGGCGCGCATGGCGGGCACGATGTACTGGCTCGACGCGCTGCGCACGCTGACCGCCGGCGCCGTCGACGCGGGCGAGAAGCCGGCCGTGATCTCGGCCATCGCCAAGGCTTGGTCGACCGAAGCCGCGCGGCGCGTCCTGGTCGACGCGATGGACATCCAGGGCGGCGCGGCGATCTGCAAGGGACCGCGCAACGTGCTGGCGCACGGCTACCAGGGCATCCCGATCGGCATCACGGTCGAGGGCGCCAACATCCTGACGCGCACGATGATCGTCTTCGGCCAGGGCGCGATCCGCTGCCACCCCTACGCGTTCAAGGAGATGGAGGCGGCGCGCAACAAGGACCTCGAGGCCTTCGACGTCAATTTCTTCGGCCACGTCGGCTACGTGATGCAGAACGGTGTGCGCGCGCTGCTGCTGGGCCTGACCGGCGGCGCGCTGGCCTCGGCGCCCTTCGGCGGCGAGAGCGGGCGCGTGCTGAAGCGCCTGACGCGCTGCTCGGCGGCCTACGCGCTGGTCGCCGACGCCTGCATGGGCACGCTCGGCGGCGCGCTCAAGCGCAAGGAGAACATCAGCGGTCGTCTGGCCGACGCGCTGGCGTGGATGTACATCGGCGCGGCGGCGGTCAAGCGCTTCGTCGACGCCGGCCGGCCCGAGCGCGACCGCGCGCTGTTCCGCTGGGCGACGGACGAGGCGCTGTTCCAGGTGCAGGAGGCGCTGGCGGGCGTGCTCGACAACCTGCCGAACCGTCCGACGGCGTGGTTGCTCAAGCCGGTGGTGTTCCCGCTCGGCCGCCGCCTGCGCGCCCCGAGCGACCGCCTGGGCGCGCGCGTCGCGCGCAGCGTGCTCGACGGCGGCGCGGCGCGGATGGCGCTGACGCCCGACGTGATCGCGCCGCGCAAGGGCGCGCCGGGTCTCGGGATGCTCGAGCAGGCGCTCGAGCTGACCGTCGCCAGCCAACCGGCGCGCGACAAGCTGCGCGACGCGGTCAAGGCCGGCACGCTGGCGCGCGGGAGCGAGCTGGAGTTGATCGACCCGGCGCTGGCGAAGCACGTGATCAGCGAGGACCAGGCGCGCCTGTTGCGCTCGGCCGCCGCGGCACGCGACGAGGCCATCCAGGTCGACGCCTTCGGGCCCGAGGCGTACGAGGCGCAGCGCGGTTGGGCGCAGCGCGGCGCTGCCCAGCGCGCCGGCCGCGGCAACGAGAGCGGCCAGCCGGTGCCGGCGCGCACGGCCTGAGCGCGCCGCCGGGGCTGAGCGCGAGCGGGTCGCCAAGAATCCGGTGACCGGTCATGCTGGGGCGCGCTATCGCGGCGTCCGCCAACAGCGAGGTCCACCGTGTCGCTCCCCAGCCCCCGCAGTCCCTCCCTCCGTCCGTCCCGCGCCCCGCTGCTGCTCGCCGCGCGCCTGCTCGCCGCGCCCCTGCTCGCGGCGCCACTGGCCGCCTCGACCTGGGTCGTCGACGCCAACAACGGACCCGGCACGCAGTTCCTCGACATCCAGGCGGCGATCCACGGCTCCGCACCCGGCGACATCCTGTTGGTGCGGCCCGGGGCCTACGCCGGCTTCACCGTCGATCGGCGCCTGACGATCGCGGGCACCGGATTGATCACCGCCGGCCCCGTGCTGGTGCGCGACACGACGCCCTTCGCGCGCGTGGCGATCGCCGGCGTACAGCCGAGCTCGATCGTGGTGCAGAACTGCCAGGCGGGCGTGGTCATCCAGGACTTCGGCAACCCGAGCAGCCTGGTGGTGAGCGCGTCGAGCGACGTGCGCGTGGCGCGCGGCCTCGTGACCCAGACCGCGCCGGGCGCGACCGGCTTCGTGTGCGACGCGTCGGTCGTCGAGCTGGTCGACGTGATCGTGCGCGGCGGTGCCGGATCCGCGGCGCTGCCGGCCCCGCTGGACCAGGGCGGGCTCGGCACGCACGTGCGCGGCGGCAGCCTGGTCAGCTTCTTCAAGAGCTGCTCCTTCGGCGGCGCGGGCAGCGTCAGCTGCGGCGCGTTGGCTTCGGTCGGCGGCCACGGCGTCGTGACGGAGCCCAACAGCCTGACGCAGTGCTTCGCCTCGAGCTTCGCGATCTTCCAGGGCGGCCCGGGCGGCACGGACAGCTGCGCGACGGACTGCGCGAACAACCAGCTCGCCGGCACGGCCCTCGTCGCGGGCGGACAGGTGCTCGAGTCGGGCATGACGATCGACGGCCCGGACAGCACGCTCGGCGCGAGCTGCACGACCGTGCCGGGCATCGCCTCCAGCGGGGCCGGCGGCGTGTCGAGCGTGCCCGAGCAGCCGGTCTGGACGATGGCGGGCGTGCCCGCGCCCGGTTTCCTGGTGACCTTCACGCTGACCGGTCCGCCGGGTGCGCAGGCGAGCTTCGAGTACGCCCGCGCGCTGGCGACGGTCCCGACCGGCGTGGCGCTGGTCTGGGCCCTGGTGCGCATCGGCACGACGATCCCGCTCGGCACGATCCCCGCCAGCGGGACGCTGACGCACACCATGACGCTCTCGCCCTTGATGGCGAACGGCGGCTTCCTGACGACGCAAGCGCAGGTCGTGATGCCGATCACCAACGAGATCCGCCTCTCGAACTCGGTGCCGATCGTCCTGCGCTGACGCGCCGCCGCTCGGCGCGCTATCCTGGCGGCGTGATCTTCAAGCAGTACTACCTGGCCTGCCTGTCCCACGCTTCCTACCTGATCGGGGACGAGGCGACGCGCACGGCGGTGATCGTCGATCCGCAGCGCGACATCGCGCAGTACCTCGCTGACGCAGCGGCACAGGGGTTGACGATCCGGCACGTCTTCCTGACGCACTTCCACGCCGACTTCGTCGCCGGGCACCTGGAGCTCGCGCGCGCGACGGGCGCGACGATCCGGCTGGGCGCGCGCGCCGAGGCGCAGTACGCCTTCACGGCCATGCGGGACGGCGAAGAGCTCGTCTTCGGCCAGGTCGCGCTGCGCGTGCTCGAGACGCCCGGTCACACGCCCGAGGGCATCTCGATCCTGGTCTTCGACCGCGCGCAGGACCGCGAGCGGCCCTACGGTGTCTTGACCGGCGACACGCTCTTCGTCGGCGACGTCGGCCGGCCGGACCTGATGGCCTCGGTCGGCATCACGGCCGAACAGCTGGCGGGGATGATGTACGACTCGCTGCACCAAAAGCTCCTGAAGCTGCCCGACGCCACGAAGCTCTTCCCGGCGCACGGCGCGGGCTCGTCCTGCGGCCGCAACCTGTCGAGCGAAACCTCCTGCACGATCGGCCGGCAGCGCGCGACCAACTACATGCTCCAGCCGATGAGCCGCGAGGCCTTCATCGCGGCGGCGACCAGCGAGCTGCCCCAGGCGCCGGCCTACTTCGGCTACGACGCGCAGCTCAACAAGCAGGATCGTCCGCTGCTCGACGAGGCGCTGAAGCACTCGCTCAAGGCGCTGACGCTCGACGAGCTGCTGAAGCTGCAGGCGGAAGGCGCCCTGGTCCTCGACGTGCGCGACCCGGCCGAGTACGAGCCCGCGCACCTCGCCGGCAGCCTGAACATCGGCCTGGGCGGCAAGTACGCGAGCTGGGCCGGCACGCTGCTCGACCCGGCGCGGCCGATCGTGCTGATCGCCGGCGTCCTGCGCGAGCAGGAGGCGGCGATGCGCCTGGGCCGCATCGGCTTCGACCGCGTGGTCGGCTTCCTGCGCGGCGGCCCGGCGGCGTTCGCGGGACGCCCGGATCTGCTGCGCAAGATCGAGCGCGTCGAGCCGCGCGCGCTGCTCGAACGGCTGGGCAGCCAGGAGCGCGAACTCGTGCTCGACGTGCGCGGGGCCGGCGAGTGGAACGACTTCCGCATCGAAGGCAGCCTCAACATCCCGCTGGCCGAGCTCGAACGCCGCATCGGCGAAGTTCCGCGCGGGAAGCGCATCGCCGTGCACTGCCAGTCCGGCTACCGCTCGTCGATCGCCGGCGGGATCCTCGAACGCCACGGGATCGGCGGCTTCACCGACCTGGTCGGCGGCATCGCGGCCTGGCGCGTCGCGGGACTGCCGACGACCTCCTCCACCACCAGCTCGGCGCGTTGACCATGTCCGAAACCAGCGGCCACGCGCAAGTGCTCGAGCTCCTGCGGCGCGAGCAGCCCGGGCGGGTGCTCGACATCCCCTCCGGCGGCGGCCCGGTGGTCGAGGGCGCGCGCGCGCACGGCCACGAGGTGGTCGAGCTCGATCTCTTCCCGCGGCCCGGCATCCGCGGCGTCCTGGCCGACGCCTGCGCGCCGCTGCCCTTCGCCGACGCGAGCTTCGACATCCTGGTCAGCATGGAGGGCATCGAGCACTTCGAGAACCAGACCGGCTTCCTGCGCGAGTGCGGCCGCGTGCTCAAGCCGGGCGGCAAGCTGATCCTGACCACGCCCAACATCCTGCACCTCTCGTCGCGCATTTCGGGCTTCTGGACCGGCCAGCGGCTCTTGAAGCACGGCATCATCAACGAGGTCAGCACGCTGCGCTCGGCCGAGGGCAAGCGCCTGTACCACGGCCACGCCTACCTGATCGATGTCTTCCGCCTGCGCTACATCCTGCGCGTGGTCGGCCTGCGGCTCGAACAGCTGGCGGCCTCCGCGACCAGCCCGAGCTCGGTGGCGCTCGCACCCCTGGTGCCGCTGGTGTGGGCCACCACGCGCTGGTCGCTGTTCACCGGCCGCAAGCGCCTCGAGCGCGCGCGCCGCGCGGTGCCGCCGCCCGCGGTCGAGGCCGAGCTGGCGCGCGTCGCGCTCTCGCCGGCGCTGCTCTTCGGCAAGAAGCTGATCGTCGTGGCGCGCAAGGAAGCGCGCGTGGATCAGCGGATCTCGATCGTCGACAGGACCAGCACCGCCGCGCTGCCGACCAGGAGCGAGGCGACGATGCCGACGATGCCGAACCAGGTCGTCGAGCGCGACCAGGGCACGTGCTCCTCCGCCTGACGCGCGCGGATCGCGACCAGGCCGAACAGGCCGCTCAGGGCCAGCGCGAGCCCCACCCAGCAGGCGAGGAAGACCGCCGCCGACGGGATCGGGTTGGTCGTGCCGCGCGTCGCGAGCAGCAGCGGCACGCCCAGGACCGGCGGCGCGCACGAGAGCCGCACGCACCAGGTCCAGACCGTGGTCCAGCGCGCGTACGCCTCCGAGCGCGGGCCCTGCGGGTGTGCGTCCACGCGCTCAGCGCCCGCCCAGCAGGCCGCGCAGCACGTACTGCAGGATGCCGCCGTGGCGGTAGTACTGCGCCTCGTTGGGCGTGTCGATGCGCAACAACGCCTCGAACTCGGTCGGCTTGCCGGCCGTGCCCTGGGCGCTGACGCGCACGCGCTGGCCGGGCGAGAAGTCGCCCTCGATCGCCTTCGAGAGCCCGCGGATCGCGAAGGTCTCGTGGCCGGTCAGCTTCAGGCTCTCCTGCGACTGCCCGGGCAGGAACTGCAGCGGCAGGACCCCCATGCCGACCAGGTTCGAGCGGTGGATGCGCTCGAAGCTCTCGGCGATCACCGCGCGCACGCCGAGCAGCATCGGACCCTTGGCGGCCCAGTCGCGCGAGCTGCCGGTGCCGTACTCCTTGCCGGCCAGCACGATCGTCGGGATCTGCTCGGCGCGGTACTTCATCGCCGCGTCGAAGATCGAGAGTTTCTCGCCGCTCGGCACGTGCACGGTGTCGCCGCCCTCGGCCCCGCCCATCAAGCGGTTCTTGATGCGCGTGTTGGCGAAGGTGCCGCGCACCATCACCTCGTGGTTGCCGCGGCGCGCGCCGTAGCTGTTGAAGTCCCCGGGCTTGACGCCCTGCGCGACCAGGTACTTGCCGGCGGGACTCGAAGCCTTGATCGAGCCGGCGGGCGAGATGTGGTCGGTGGTGATGCTGTCGCCGAAAGCGCACAGGACGCGCGCGCCGGCGATGTCCTGCACCGGCACCGGCTTGGGCGGCAGGCCCTCGAAGTAGGGCGGGTGCTTGACGTAGGTCGACTTGGCGTCCCAGGCGTAGGTGTCGCCCTTGGGCACGGCCAGCGCGTTCCAGCGCGCGTCGCCCTGGTAGACGTCGCCGTAGGTGCGCTGGAACATCGCGGAGTTGATCGTCTTCGCCACGACGTCCGAGATCTCCTTCGAGCTCGGCCAGACGTCCTTGAGGTACACGGGCCGGCCGTCCTTGCCCGTGCCGAGCGGCTCCTTCGAGAGATCGACGTCGACGCTGCCCGCGATCGCGTAGGCGACGCACAAGGGCGGCGAGGCGAGGTAGTTGGCGCGCACCTGCGCGTGCACGCGGCCCTCGAAGTTGCGGTTGCCGCTGAGCACGGCGCTGACGACCAGGCCGGCCTCGTCGATCGCGGTCGCCACCGCCTGGGGCAGCGGGCCGGAGTTGCCGATGCAGGTCGTGCAGCCGTAGCCGACGAGATGGAAGCCGAGCTGGTCGAGGTACGGCGCGAGGCCCGAGGCGGCGAGGTACTCGGTCACGGTCTTCGAGCCCGGCGCGAGGCTGGTCTTGACCCAGGGCTTCGACTTCAGCCCCTTCTCGACCGCCTTCTTGGCCAACAGGCCCGCGGCCATCATCACCGAGGGGTTCGAGGTGTTCGTGCAGCTCGTGATCGCCGCGATGACGACCGAGCCGTGTTCCAGCACGCAGTCCTCACCGTCGATGTGCACGACCGCGTGGGGCTCCTGCTCCATCACGGCCGTCGCGCCCGCCGCGCCCGCCACGGCGGCGGCCGGCTTCGGGCGCAGGCCGTCGAGCGCGGCTTCGAAGCCCTGCTTGACGTCGACCAGGCGCACGCGGTCCTGCGGGCGCTTGGGCCCGGCGAGGCTGGGCTCGATCGTGCCGAGATCGAGCGAGAGCAGATCGCTGTAGCTCGCTTCGGTCGCCGTGGCGTCGTGCCAGAGACCCTGCTCCTTCATGTAGCTCTCGACCAGCGCGATGCGCTCGGCGCTGCGGCCCGAGAGGCGCAGGTAGTCGAGCGTCAGCGCGTCGACCGGGAAGAGCCCGCAGGTGGCGCCGTACTCGGGCGCCATGTTGGCGATCGTCGCGCGGTCGGCCAGCGGCAGGTCGGCCAGGCCCGCGCCGAGGAACTCGACGAACTTGCCGACCACGCCGTGCTTGCGCAGCAGCTCGGTGACGCGCAGCACGAGGTCGGTCGCGGTGGCGCCCTCGGGCAGGCGGCCGCTCAGCTTCACGCCGACGACCTGCGGGATCAGCATCGAGACCGGCTGGCCGAGCATCGCGGCCTCGGCCTCGATGCCGCCGACGCCCCAGCCGAGCACGCCCAGGCCGTTGATCATCGTGGTGTGCGAGTCGGTGCCGACGACGGTGTCGGGGTAGGCGAGCAGCTCGCCCTTGTCGTGGGTCGCATCCATCACGACGCGCGCGAGGTACTCGAGGTTGACCTGGTGCACGATGCCGGTGTCGGGCGGCACGGCCTTGAAGTTCTTGAAGGCGGTCTGGCCCCAGCGCAGGAAGGCGTAGCGCTCGCCGTTGCGCTCGAACTCGATCTCGGCGTTCTGCTCGAAGGCCTTCGACGTCCCGAAGTGGTCGACCTGCACCGAGTGGTCGATCACCAGCTCGACCGGCGAGAGCGGGTTGATCTTCTTCGGATCGCCGCCGCGCGCCTTCATCGCGTCGCGCATCGCCGCCAGGTCGACGACGCACGGCACGCCGGTGAAGTCCTGCAGCACCGTGCGCGCCGGGGTGAACTGGATCTCCTTGCTCGGCTCGGCCTTGGCGTTCCACTTGGCCAGCGCCTCGATGTCGGCGGCGGTCACCGACTCGCCGTTCTCGGTGCGCAGCAGGTTCTCGAGCAGGATCTTGTGCGAGAAGGGCAGCTTCCGCGCCTCCGGGAACTTCTTGTAGAGCGCGCTGAGCTTGTAGATGACGTAGCTCTTGCCGTTGCAAGAGAGCGTCCCGCGGGTCTGGAAGGAGTCGTGCATGGCGTCCTCGTGGAAGCAGGGGCGGAGAGGATAGGGTTCCCGCTCAGGCGAAGGTAGAACGTGCCCGAGACGGGAGGAAGTGCCGCACCCGGCCGTCCCCCACCCGCATGGCCAAGCCGCAGCGTCCGCGCTGGAAGCGCATCCTCCTCGCCCTCGTCCTGATCGTCGGCCTGCCGGCCGCGACCGCCTGGTTCCTGTGCGCCTGCATGCCCGGCCTGAGCTTCCGCGGCGCGCTCCCGCCGCTGACCGAGGCCCAGTCCGCGACCGCCGCGCGTCTGCGCGCCACGGTCGAGGGCCTGTGCGCGTTGGGCGAGCACAACCTCGATCACCCTCGAGCCTTGGCGGCCGCGATCGCGCGGGTCGAATTCGAGCTCGCGGCGACCGGGATTGCCGTGCGGCGTGAGGCCTACGCTGTCGGAACACGCGGCCACGAGGCGCTCAACCTGTGGATCGACGTGCCGGGCCGCAGCGGCTCGATCGTGGTCGTCGGCGCGCACTACGACAGCGCCCGCGGCGCGGTCGGCGCCAACGACAACGGTTCGGGCGTCGCGGCGCTGACCGAGCTCGCGCGCCGGGCCGCGAGCTGGCAACCCGAGCACACGCTGCGCTTCGTCGCCTTCGCCAACGAGGAGCCGCCCTACTACCACCAGGAGACGATGGGCAGCCTGGTGCACGCGCGCGCGGCCATGGCGCGCGGCGAGGAGCTCGTGGCGATGCTGAGCCTCGAGACGATCGGTTACTACTCCGACGAACCGGACTCGCAGCACTATCCGCTCGGCATCCTCGGTTGGGTCTACCCCGAGCGCGGCGACTTCCTGACCTTCGTCGGCGACCTGGGCTCGCGCGCGCTGGTGCGCCAGTGCGTCGGGACCTTCCGCGAGCACGCCTCCTTCCCCAGCGAGGGCGCCGCGCTGCCGGCCTCGATCCCGGGCGTCGACTGGTCCGACCACTGGTCGTTCCGCCAGGTCGGCTGCCCGGCGCTGATGGTCACGGACACGGCGCCGTTCCGGTACCCGCACTACCACGAGCCGACGGACACGCCGGACAAGCTCGACTACGAACGGATGGCGCGCGCGGTCGACGGGCTCGAGGCGGTGCTGGCGGAGCTGGCGGTGGCGCGCGTTCGCTAGCTGGTGCTTGTCGACGGCGGCGATCGCCTGCGACCATGCTCGGACTTGGCCCTCGCCGCTCATCGCTCGTTCCGCCGCTTTCGAGCGGAGCTCGCGCAACGCTCGCCACCCATTCCCTGGAAGGGCCCCTGCTTCCGCGTCGCGGCCGAGGAGTGGTCGCGCAGCCACGACCTGTTCAGCGGCGCAGGCGCAGCGCGCACCGGCGGTCGCTGGAATCGGCCCGGCCTGCGCGCCGCCTACGCCGCGCTCGATCCCGAGCTGGCCCTGCAGGAGTGGTTGGCGCAGGTGCGGCGCGCCGGCCTGCGCGCCGAGCAGTGCTTGCCGACGGTGCTGGCCTGGGGCGAAGTCGAGCTCGAGTCCGTGCTCGACCTGACCGGGCCCGGCGCGGAGCGCATCGGCGTCCAGCGCGACGAGCTCGTCACGGTCGATTGGGAGGCCGAGAACCGCGCCAGTCGGGAGTGCCTGCCGCAGGCCATCGGCCGGGCAGCGAGGCTGGCGGGTTACGAGGCGCTGCTCGTGCCGTCGGCCGCGACCCTGGGGGCCAACTTGGTGATCTTCCCGGACCGCCTGCGCGCCCGCAGCCGCGTCCGCGCCCACGGGCTGAAGGGCCTGCGGACGAAGGACGGCCCCGCCGCAGGCCCCTGAAACGAATGCCTGCACTTTTGCATGCTTTTTCTTCGAAGCCGGCCGCCCTGCCGGCGATACTGGTCTGGGGTCTCCGGGCCCCCGACCGCCACGACCATGCGACCGCGCGCCAAGTCCCCGCTCCTGCAGTTGCGCACCGACCTGGGGCTCGGCCGGGCCGAGTTCGCGCGCTGTCTCGGCGCCTCCGAGCGCTCGGTCGCGGCCTGGGAGGCCGGTGAGGAGCCGCGCGAGGCGCACGCGCGCCTGTTCGCGCTGCTCGAGCGCACCTGCGCCGCCGCCCGCAAGGTGATGAAGCCCGCGCAGGTCGGCCCCTGGCTGGGCACGCCGCTCGAGGCGCTCGGCGGGCTCAAGCCGCTCGAAGCGATCGAGCGCGGCGAGTACGACCGCGTGTGGCGCCTGCTCTTCGCGGTCGAATCGGGCGGCTACCGCTAGCGCCTGCCGCGCGCGGACGGCTGCGGCGAAAAGGCCGCGGACGGCGCGCCTCGCTGAGCGCGCCGTCCGCGAGCCAGGGACTCGATCTCAGAACTGGGCTTGCTCGGTCGAACCCTCGAGCGCCTGCGTGCTGCTCTGGCCCTTCGACACCGCGGTCGTGACGGCGTCGAAGTAGCCCGTGCCGACCTCGCGCTGGTGGCGCGTCGCGGTGTAGCCGTGCTGCTCGCTGGCGAACTCGGCCTGCTGCAGCTCGGAGTAGGCCGCCATGCCGTGCTCCTTGTACTTGCGCGCCAGCTCGTACATGCCGTGGTTGAGCGCGTGGAAGCCGGCCAGCGTCACGAACTGGAACTTGTAGCCCATCGCGCCCAGCTCGCGTTGGAACCTGGCGATCGTGCTCTCGTCGAGCTTCTTGCGCCAGTTGAAGGAGGGCGAGCAGTTGTAGGCCAGCAGCTTGTTCGGGTACTTCGCGCGGATCGCCTCGGCGAAAGCGCGGGCCTCGGCCAGGTCGGGGTGGCTGGTCTCGCACCACACCAGGTCGGCGTAGGGCGCGTAGGCCAGGCCGCGCGCGATCGCGCTCTCGATGCCCGAGCGGATGCGGAAAAAGCCCTCGCTGGTGCGCTCGCCGGTCAGGAACGGCCGGTCGCGCTCGTCGATGTCGCTGGTGATCAGGTTGGCCGCGTCGGCGTCGGTGCGCGCGACGAGCAGTGTCGACACCCCGCTGACGTCGGCCGCCAGGCGCGCGGCGTTGAGCGTGCGGATGAAGCTCTGCGTCGGCACCAGCACCTTGCCGCCCAGGTGTCCGCACTTCTTCTCGCTGGCGAGCTGGTCCTCGAAGTGCACGCCGGCCGCGCCCGCCTCGATCATCTGCTTCATCAGCTCGAAGGCGTTGAGCGGCCCGCCGAAGCCGGCCTCGGCGTCGGCGACGATCGGCGCGAACCAGTGGATGTCGCCGGTGCCCTCCATGTGCTGGATCTGGTCCGCGCGCTGGAAGGCCTGGTTGATGCGCTTGACGACCATCGGGACGCTGTTCGAGGGGTACAGCGACTGGTCCGGGTACATCTGGCCCGCGAGGTTGGCGTCGGCCGCCACCTGCCAGCCCGAGAGGTAGATCGCGTCGAGGCCCGCGCGCACCATCTGCACCGCCTGGTTGCCGGTCAGCGCGCCGAGCGCGTGCACGTAGTCCTTGGTGTGCAGGAGGTTCCACAGCCGTTCCGCGCCCAGCTCCGCCAGCGTGTGACGGATCTGCACGCTGCCGCGCAGGCGCGCGACGTCCTCGGGCGTGTAGTCGCGCACGATGCCGTCCCAGCGCGCGGGCTGGACCAGCTTCAGGTGCGAGCCGCCGGCGATGTGCTGCAGGCCGGCTTGAGGATCGAGGCGTTCGGCGTTGGAGTTGCTCATGGTGGTGATCAGGTCGAGACGATGTGGTCGTAGGCGGGAAGCGTCAGGAACTCCTCGAACTCGTCGGCCAGGACGAGCCGTGTGAACAGGATCTTGGCCAGCTCGTAGCGGCCGGCGGCGAAGCGCTCGGCGCCCAGGCGCTGGCGCACGCGCTCGAGCTCCTCGTCGAGCACGCGCTTGAACAGCTCGGCGTCGACCGCGCGCCCGTCGTCGAGGCGGGCGCCGTGGCGGATCCACTGCCACAGCTGGGCGCGCGAGATCTCGGCCGTCGCGGCGTCCTCCATCAGGTCGTTCAGCGGCACGCAGCCCGAGCCCGCCAGCCAGTGCGCCGTGTACTGCACGCCGACGCCGGCGTTCTGGCGCACCCCGGCCTCGGTGATCGGCCCGCGCGGCACGCGCAGCAGGTCCTCGGCCGTCACCTGCACGTCGAGGCGCGGCTTGGACTCGATCTGGTTGGCGTGCGGCATGTGCTCGTCGAACACAGAGCGCGCCACCTCGACCAGCGCCGGGTGCGCGACCCACGTGCCGTCGTGGCCGTCGCTGGCTTCGCGCAGCTTGTCGGCTTGCACCTTGAGCAGCGCCGCCGCATTGCGCTCGGGGTCGTCCTTGATCGGGATCTGCGCCGCCATGCCGCCCATCGCGTGCACGCCGCGGCGGTGGCAGGTGCGGATCAGGAGCTGGCTGTAGCTGCGCAGGAAGTGTTCGGTCATCGTCACGCGCGCGCGGTCGGGCAGCACGCGCGCCGGGTCGCGGCGCAGCTTCTTGATCGCGCTGAAGATGTAGTCCCAGCGGCCGCAGTTGAGCCCGGCGGAGTGCTGGCGCAGCTCCCACAGGATCTCGTCCATCTCGAAGGCCGCCAGGATCGTCTCGATCAGCACCGTGGCCTTGATCGTTCCGCGCGGCAGGCCGAGCTCGTCCTGGGCCAGCACGAAGACGTCGTTCCACAGGCGCGCCTCGAGGTGATTCTCGAGCTTGGGCAGGTAGAAGTACGGCGCACTCCCGCGCGCCACGAGCTCGCGCGCGTTGTGGAAGAAGAACAGGCCGAAGTCGAACAGGGCCGCCGACAGCGGCGCCCCGTCGAGCAGCACGTGGCGCTCCTCGAGGTGCCAGCCGCGCGGCCGCACGAACAACACCGCGGTGCGCGCGTTCAGCGCGTAGCGCTTGCCGCTCTGCGGATGCTCCCAGGCGATCGTGCGCCGCACGGCGTCGCACAGGTTGACCTGGCCGTCGAGGCAGTTGGCGATGGTCGGCGCGTTGGCGTCCTCGAAGTCCGCCATGAACACGTTGGCGCCGCTGTTCAGGGCGTTGATCACCAGCTTGCGCTCGACCGGCCCGGTCAGCTCGACGCGCCGGTCGAGCAACTCGGCCGGCAGCGGGGCCACCTTCCACGTGCCAGCGCGGATCGCGGCCGTCTGCTCCAGGAACTCGGGGCGGAAGCCGGCGTCGAGCGCGCGCTGCACCAGGGCGCGCTGGGCCAGGAGCGCCCGGCGACGCGCCTCGAAGCTGCGCGCCAGCAGCACCACGAAGTCCAGCGCCTCGGGCGTGAGCAGGGCCTCCCACTCGGGCCGGAGCGGCGTGCGGAGTTCGAGTCCTAGCGGAAGGCGCGGAGCGGTGCGAGGTGCCATGTCGGGAAGGCGTGGGTTGCGGGACCCACCCGTCCTGGAAAGCGTTTCCGGCGGTGACGGCGGCGCACTCGACGGGAAGCGCGCGTCGCTCAAGAGTGCCCCATCCAGGCGGCGAGGCAACCGGCAGCCGGCGATGTCTTGCGCGCGCGACGACGATCGCCGTCGCGGCGGCCTCAGGCGCGCGCGGAGAGCCGGGCCGCCGCGGCGCGGTCGACCAGCCACACGAGTTGGCCCGCCTCCGGCCGCACGCCCTGCGCGGGAAGACGTTGCACGTCGGAAGGACCTTCCAGCACCTCGCGCAGCGCCGCGGCCTTGTCCGCGCCCGCGACCAGGAACAGCACCTGGCGCGCGGCGTTCAGCGCGCGCCAGGTCAGCGTCACGCGCGCGCTGGCGAGCTTCTCGACCCAGTTGGCCGCCACCAGCGCCGTGCGCTCCTCCAGCGCGCTGGTGCCGGGGAAGAGCGAGGCGGTGTGCCCGTCGGCGCCCATTCCGAGCAGCACCAGGTCGAAGCGCGGCACGTCGTCGGGACCGCAGCCGAAGGCCGCGCGCAGCTCGCTCTCGTAGAGCCGCGCCGCGCGGCGCGGGTCGGCCTCCTCGGCCGGGATGCGGTGCACGTTCTCGCGCGGCAACGCGACGTGCGCCAGGAGCGCCTCGCGCGCCATGCGGAAGTTGCTGTCGGCGTGGTCGGGCGCGACGCAGCGCTCGTCGCCGAAGAAGACCTCGACGCGCGACCAGTCGACGGCGGCGTCGACGAGCAGCGCGTAGAGCTTCCTGGGCGTCGATCCGCCCGCCAGCGCGACGCGGAAGCTGCCGCGCTCGGCGAGCGCGTCGCGCGCGGCCGCGACGAACGCCGTGCGCGCCTCGGCCGCGATGGCCTCGGCGTCGGCCAGGACGCGCAGCGTCATCGCGCTCAGTCCTCGATGCGCCGCCAGGTGCGGCCGTCGCGCTTGAGCATCTCTTCGGACTCGTCGGGACCCCAGGTGCCGGCGGCGTAGTTCGGGAAGTTGCGCGCGGGCAGCGCTTTCCAGACCTCGAGGATCGGGTTCATGATCGCCCAACCCATCTCGACCATGTCGGCGCGCTGGTAGAGCGTCGGATCGCCCTTGATGCAGTCGTAGATCAGAGTCTCGTAGCCGGTGGTCAGCGTCTGGCCGAAGGCGTCCTTGTACTTGAACTCCATCGCCACGTTGCCCATGCGCACGCTCGGACCGGGGATCTTGGCGCCGAAGCGCAGCATGATGCCCTCGTCGGGCTGCACGCGGATCAGGAGCACGTTGCGCGACAGGTGGTCGACCGGCGTGTTGCGGAACAGCAGCTGCGGCGGCCGGCGGAACTGGATCGCGATCTCGGACACGCGCTTGGCCATGCGCTTGCCCGTGCGCAGGTAGAAGGGCACGTCGGCCCAGCGCCAGTTGTCGACCGACAGGCGCATGGCGGCGAAGGTGTCGGTGTTCGAGCCGCGCGGGACGCGCTCCTCGTTGCGGTAGGCCGGCACGGCCTGCCCGACCACGTAGCCCTCGGCGTACTGGCCGCGCACCGCGTTCATCAGCACCTTCTCGGGCGTCATCGGCGAGATCGCGCGCAGCACCTTGGCCTTCTCCTCGCGCACCGCCTCGGCCTCGAAGGAGGTCGGCGGCTCCATCGCCACCAGCGTCAGGAGCTGCAGCAGGTGGTTGGGGATCATGTCGCGCAAGGCACCCGCGCCGTCGTAGTAGCCGCCGCGGCCCTCGACGCCGATCGACTCGGCCACGGTGATCTGCACGTTGTCGATGTAGCGCCGGTTCCAGATCGGCTCGAACATCCCGTTCCCGAAGCGGAAGACCATGATGTTCTGCACGGTCTCCTTCCCGAGGTAGTGGTCGATGCGATAGATCTGGTCCTCGCGCAGCTCTTCGCGCAGCTCGCGGTTGAGCACGCGCGCGCTCTCCAGGTCGGTGCCGAAGGGCTTCTCGACGATCACGCGCCGCCAGCTGCCCTCCGTCTCGCGCGTCAGGCCCAGCGCGCCGAGCTGCGCCACGATCGGCGCGAAGTAGTTGGGCGCCGTCGACAAGTAGTAGAGGTAGTTGCCGCGCGTGCCCTGCTCGCGGTCGACCGTGGCCAGGAGGGTGGCGAGCCGCGCGAAGGTGTCGGCCTTCTCGAAGGTGCCCGAGAGGTAGTACACGCGCTTGAGCAGGAAATCCGCGATCTGCGGATCGACCGCGCCGGTCGCGTACTTCTGCATGTCCTCGGCGACCTTCTGGCGGTAGGTCTCGCGGTCCATGTCGGCGCGCGCCACGCCCACGATCGCCAGCTTGTCGCTCAGCAGGTTGGCCGCCGCCAGGTTGTAGAGCGACGGGATCAGCTTGCGCTTGGTCAGGTCGCCGGCCGCCCCGAAGATCACGATCACGCCCGGTCCGACCGGCGCCGCGAAGGGGTTGACCAGGCCGGAGAGGTCCGATGTCGCGCTCAAGATCGAATCCATGAGGTGGCCGACTCCTGGCTGGCTCTGGACGGGTTGGGACATGGCTCACTTGACCTTGGCGGGTTCGACGTGCCCGCCGAACTGGTGGCGCATCGCGCTCAGGCACTTCTCCGCGAAGGTGTGCTGCTGGCGCGAACGGAAGCGCACGAACAGCGCCGCGGCGAGCACGTCGCAGGGCACGGCCTCGTCGATCGCGGCCTGGATCGTCCAGCGCCCCTCGCCCGAGTCCTGCACCACGCCCTCGAACTTGTCGAGCTTGGGATCGGCGGTCAGCGCGCGCGCCGTCAGGTCGAGCAGCCACGAGCCGACCACGCTGCCGCGCCGCCACAGCTCGGTGATGTCCTGGAGCTGCATGTCGTAGCGCTGGTCGGCCGGCAGGTTGGGCGAGTTGGCGTTCTTGAGGATGTCGAGGCCCTCGGCGTAGGCCTGCATGATCCCGTACTCGATGCCGTTGTGGATCATCTTGACGAAGTGGCCGGCGCCGACCGGCCCGCAGTGCAGGTAGCCCTGCTCGGCCGTGCCGCCCTTGCGCCCTTCGGTCGGCTCGACCTCGCCCACGCCGGGCGCCAGCGTCTGGAACACGCCGTCGAGGCGCCGCACAGGTTCGGGCTCGCCGCCGATCATCAGGCAGTAGCCGCGCTCGAGGCCCCACACGCCGCCGGAGGTGCCGCAGTCGACGTAGTGGATGCCCTTCTGCTTGAGCTTGCGGCCGCGGCGCACGTCGTCCTTGAACATCGTGTTGCCGCCGTCGATCACGCAGTCGCCGGCTTCGAGCAGGCCGGCCAGTTCCTCGACCGCCGCCTCGGTGACGTCGCCGGCGGGCAGCATGACCCACACGTGGCGCGGGCGCGCCAGCATCCCGACCAGCTCCTTCAGCGACTTCGCGCCGCGCGCGCCGACGCTGACCAGTTCCTGCACCTTGGCCTGGTCGCGGTTGAAGACCGCGACCTGATGGCCACCGCGCACGAGCCTGCGCGCCATGTTGCCGCCCATGCGGCCCAGTCCGTACATCGCCAGTTCCATGCGTTGCTCCTGTTGTCGTTGCTTGGGTGTGTGCGGGGAAGGCACTTCAGCGGCGCGCGCCGGCCGGTTGCGCCAGCGCCTGGGACACGGCCTGGCCCAGGCGCTTCAGGCCCTGCGCCAGGTTGCCGCGCACGTGCACGCGCAGGCAGCGCCGGCCGCGCTCGCCGAGCACCTGGAAGTCGCCGCGCGCCTGGGCGCTCTTGACCACGCCGAAGGTGTACTTCGAGCCGGGCACCTGGAGGTCGGCGGCGTCGTCGGCCGTCAGCTGCAGGAAGATCCCGCTGTTCGGGCCGCCCTTGTAGGCCTGGCCGGTCGAGTGCAGGAAGCGCGGCCCGAAGCCCAGCACCGTGGCGATGCGCCGCGTGTCGCGGACCTGCACGCGCAGCGCGGTCAGCGCCTCGAGGTGCGCGGCGTTCATCTCGACGTAGCCCAGCAGGCCGAAGTAGTCGCCGGGCTTCGACTGCTCGAACAGCGCGCGCAGGACGCCCGCCAGGTTGGCGTCGCTGCCGGCGGCCTTGGTCAGGTGCGCGGCGTTGCGCGCGTCGGCGTGGAGCTCCAGCCCGCCCTCGACGAAGAACGGCTTCTCGGCCGGCAAGGCGCCGCTGCGCTCGTACTCGCTGGTCAGCGCGCGCGTCGCGAGCTTGCTGGCCTCGACGTCGGGCTGGTCGAAGGGATGGATGCCGAGGATCGAGCCGGCGACGGCGGTCGCGAACTCCCAGCGGAAGAAGCCCGCGCCCAGGTCGAGCACGTCGGGCACGTGGATGCGCACCACCGGCTGGCCGGCGCGCTCGAGCGCGGTCAGCGTCGCGTCCTGGTAGCCGTTGGGCGAGTTCGCCAGGCGGATGTACACGAAGAGCCGGTCGTTGCCGTACAGCGACACGTCGCCCAGCGGCTCGAGGTCGACCGGGACAATGCCCTTGCCGAGCTTGCCGGTCGATTCGGCGATCAATTGCTCGAGCCAGCCGCCGAGGGCCGCGAACTCGGGCGAGACGACCAGCGTCAGCTTGTCGCGGCCGTGCTTGGCGGCGACGCCCAGGAGCGCTCCGAGGACCACGCCCGGGTTGTGCTGCGCGTCGGGGTTCTTGCAGGCCTGCTGCATCTCGACGGCGCGCGCCGTGAAGCGCGCGAGGTCCAGACCGATCAGGGCCGCCGGCACCAGGCCGAAGTTCGAGAGCGCCGAGAAGCGCCCGCCGATCGAGGGCACGCCGGCGAAGATGCGCCGGAAGCCCTTGGCGCGCGCGCTGGCCTCGAGCTTCGAACCCGGATCGGTGATGGCGACGAAGTGCTGCGGCGCACGCGCCGCGCCGACGGTCTTGACCATGCGCTCCCAGAAGTACTGCTCGAAGATCGTCGGCTCGAGCGTCGAGCCCGACTTGCTGGCGGCGATGAACAGCGTCTTGGGCAGGTTCAGGCGCTGCTCCAGCGCCGCGAGCTGCTGCGGATCGGTCGAGTCGAGCACCTCCAGCGTCGGGAAGCCGCGCTGCGAGCCGTAGGTCAGCTTCAAGACCTCGGGGCACAGGCTCGAACCGCCCATGCCGAGCAGCGCGACGTGCGTGAAGCCTTCGCGCTGGATCTCGGCCGCGAAGGCGCTCAGCTCGGCGACGCTCTTCTGCGCCGCCGCGGGCGCGTCGAGCCAGCCCAGCCAGTTGGCCTCGTCGCCCGAGGTCCACAGCGCGGCGTCCTTCTTCCACAGACGCGCGACCTTGCCCGCGGCCTTCCACTCGTCGAGCTGCGCCTCGAGCGACTTCGCCAGCGGCGCCGGCAGGCTGTGCGTCAGCGTCGCCAGGCCGCCCGCGCTCGCGCTCGGGGACGCTTGGGCCGGCGCCACGCCTTTCGACGTGGCCTCGATGGCCTTGAGGATCTTGGTGAACGCGTCCGAGAACTGCTTGAGCCCGTCGGCGAGCAAGGCGTCGGTCACGCGCTCGAGCACGATGCCGCGCTCGGCGATCGCCGCCAGCGTGTCGCGCGCCCCGTCGAGGTCGGTCTCGAGCGTCGCCTGCGGCCGGCCGTGGTCGCGGAAGGCGTCGATCGTCGCGGGCGGCGCGGTGTTGACCGTGTCGGGCCCGATCAGCTCGTCGACGTACATCACGTCGGAGTAGGCCTTGTTCTTCGTGCCCGTCGAGGCCCACAGCACGCGTTGCGTGCGCGCGCCGCGCTGGGCGAGCGCGTCCCACCGGGGGCCGCTGAAGATCGTCTTGGAGCGCGCGTAGGCCAGCTTGGCGTTGGCGATCGCCGTCCGGCCGCCCAGCGCGCGCAGCGCGAAGCGCTCGGTGGCGGTCTTGGCCTGCGCCAGCTGGCCCTCGAGCTGCTTGTCGATCGTCGAGTCGATGCGCGAGACGAAGAAGCTCGCCACGCTGGCGACGCGCGACGGATCGCCGCCCTGCTTGACGCGCTTCTCCAGGCCCGCGACGTAGGCCGCGGCGACCTGGGCGTAGGTCTCGACCGCGAAGAGCAGGGTCATGTTGACGTTGATGCCCAGGGCCGTCAGCTCCTCGAAGGCCGCGATGCCGGCCGGCGTGCTGGGCAGCTTGATCATCACGTTGGGCCGCGCCACCGACTTCCACAGGTGCTGCGCCTCGGTCAGCATCGCCGCGCGGTCGTCGCCGGCGTGCAGCGTGATCTCCAGCGACACGTAGCCGTCGCGCGCCTTCGATTCGTCGTACAGGCCGCGCAGCGTGTCGCAGGCCTCCTGGATGTCGGCGATCGCCAGGCGCTCGTAGATCTCGAAGGCGCTGATGCCCGGTTTCGCGGCGCGCAGCTTGTCGATCGCGCCGCGGTACTCGACGCCCTCGCTGATCGCCTTCTCGAAGATCGAGGGGTTCGAGGTCACGCCGCGGATGCCGTCGTCGCGCAGCATGCGCGCCAGCTCGCCCGAGGCGAGCAGCTTGCGGCTGATGAAGTCGAACCAGATGGATTGGCCGAGGCCGTGCAGTCGTTGGAGCGGGTTCATGTGTGTCGGTTCCTGCGTGAAATGTCGGGCGTACGGCTGCGGGCGACGCTCAGGTCACCGCCAGGCTGAGCTGCTTCTTGGCGACCGCGACCACGTTGTCGACGGTGAAACCGAAGCGCTTCTGCAGGTCGGCCAGCGGCGCGGAGGCGCCGAAGCCGGTCATGCCGACCACGCTGCCGTGGTCGCCGACCCACTGGCGCCAGCCGAAGGTGCTGGCCATCTCGACCGCCACGCGCGCCTTGAGCTCGGGCGGCAGGACGCTGTCCTGGTAGCTCCGCGGCTGGGCGGCGAAGAGCTCCCAGGACGGCATGCTGACCACGCGCGTGTGCAGCCCCTCGGCTTCGAGCTTCTCGCGCGCCGCGAGGCAGAGACTCACTTCGCTGCCCGTGCCGATCAGCACCAGCTGCGGCGCGCCGCCGCCGGCCTCGGCCAGCACGTAGGCGCCCTTGGCCAGGTTCGAGGCCGCGGGGTACTTCGTGCGGTCGAGCACCGGCAGCGCCTGGCGCGTCAAGGCCAGCGCCACCGGCCGCTTCTTCGACGACAGCGCGAAGCGCCAGGCCTCGACCGTCTCGTTGGCGTCGGCCGGCCGGATGGTGATCAAGCCCGGGATCGCGCGCAGCGAGGCGAGCTGCTCGATCGGCTGGTGCGTCGGCCCGTCCTCGCCGACGCCGATCGAATCGTGGGTGAAGACGTGCACGACCGGCAGCTCCATCAGCGACGCCAGGCGCAGCGTCGGCCGCAGGTAGTCGCTGAAGATCAGGAAGGTCGCGCCGTAGGCCTTGAGCCCCGACAGCGCCAGGCCGTTGACGATCGAGCCCATCACGTGCTCGCGGATGCCGAAGTGCAGGTTGCGGCCGGCGTAGGAGCGCGCCGAGTAGTGCCCCGCGCCCTCGAAGGTCATCAAGGTCTTGGTCGACGGCGCGAGGTCGGCCGAGCCGCCGATCAGCCAGGGGAAGTTCGGCGCCAGCGCGTTGATCGCCTTGCCCGACGCGTCGCGCGTCGCCAGGCCCTTGGCGTCGGCGGGGAAGACCGGCAGCTGCTTGTCCCAACCCGCGGGCGGCGTGCCGGCCAGGAAGGCCTCGAGCTCGGTCGCCAGCGCGGGATGTTGCGCCGCGTAGCGCGCGCGCAGCGCCTGCCAGCCGGCGCTCAGCTGGCGGCCGCGCGCCCCGAGCTGGGCCGCGAAGTGCTCGCGCACCGCCGCGGGCACGAGGAATTTCTGGTCCGCGGGCCAGCCGTAGACCTGCTTGGTGGCCGCGATCTCCTCTTCGCCCAGCGGCTCGCCGTGCGCCGAGTGCGAGTCCTGCTTCTTGGGCGAGCCGTAGCCGATGTGGCTGTCGACGATGATCAGCGCCGGCTTCGTGCGCGGAGCGCGCGCCCAACTCAGCGCGCGCCGCAGCATCGGCAGGTCGTTGGCGTCGGCGACGCGCGTCACGTCCCAACCCATGCCGACGAAGCGCGTGGCGACGTCCTCGCTGAAGGCCAGGTGCGTCTCGCCCTCGATCGTGATCTTGTTGTTGTCGTAGATCCAGGTCAGGTTCGAGAGCCCGAGGTGGCCGGCGAGCGAGGCCGCCTCGTACGACACGCCCTCCATCAGGTCGCCGTCGCCGCACAGCACCCACACGCGGTACGAGAAGAGCTCGAAGCCCGGCTGGTTGAAGTGCGCCGCGAGCCAGCGCTGCGCCATCGCGAAGCCGACCGAGTTGGCGACGCCCTGCCCCAGCGGCCCGGTGGTGGTCTCGACGCCCGTCGTGTGGCCCGCCTCCGGGTGGCCGGGCGTCTTGCTGTCCAGCTGGCGGAAGCGCTGCAGCTCCTCGAGCGGCAGCGCGAGCTTGCCCGTCGGCTGGCCGTCGTGGCCGAGCTCGCGCACGCCCGCGACGTGCAGCAAGGAGTACAAGAGCATCGAGGCGTGTCCGCACGACAGCACGAAGCGATCGCGGTCGGCCCAGTGCGGCTGCTCGGGGTCGTAGCGCAGGCACTCCTGCCACAGCGCGTAGGCCACCGGCGCCAGGCCCATCGGCGTGCCCGGGTGGCCCGAGTTGGCCTTCTGCACCGCGTCCATGGACAGCGTGCGCAGCGTGTCGATGCACTGCTTCTCGAGCGGGGTGGTGTCGGGCGTCATGGCGGGATCGGCGGGGATGGAAGGCAGGACGAGGGACGGCGTGCGGCAGCCGGGCCGGCATTTTGCCGGCCCGGGCGCGCGGGTGCGAAGGAACTTCCGGCTCGCGCTGCGCCCCCGAAGTCCCGCGCAGCTTTCCACTCGGCCCGCCCCGCGCGCCGATAAGTCCCGTCGCTGCTCCCCCGTCCCCCCATGGCGCACACGACCCTCGACAGCACTTCCTACGATGCCGTGCGGGCCGAGCTCCGGGAGCGCGTCGCCCAGGGCTCGATCGAGGTGCCGCTCCTGCCGCAGACCGCCTCGCAGGTGCTCGAGGTCTGCAAGGACTCGAGCTGCGACGCCCAGCGCCTGGCGGACATGATCCAGCGCGACCCCGCGCTCGCCGGCCACGTGCTGGCGGTCGCCAACTCGGCCTCTTACGCACCGCGCGAGACGATCGTCTCGCTGCCGCAGGCGATCTCGCGCCTGGGCTTCCGCGTGATCTGCGACATCGCGCTGGCCGTCGCGCTCAAGGGCAAGGTCTTCGCGGTCAAGGGCCAGGAACAGCGCGTGCAGTCCTTGTGGGCGCACTCGGCCGGCACCGCCGCCTGGGCCAAGGAGATCGCGCGCGCGCGGCGCAAGAACGTCGAAGGCGCCTTCCTGTGCGGCCTGCTGCACGACGTCGGCAAGCCGGCGGTGATGCAGGCCAGCCTGGAGCTCTTCGCGCAGCACGGCCTGGACGCCGACGACGCGGCCCTCGACGCCTGGGCGCTCGAGTTCCACACCGAGGTCGGCGCGCTGATGCTGGCGCGCTGGAGCTTCCCCGAGTGGATGGCCTGCGCGGTGCGCTTCCACCACGACCCCGCGGCCGCCGGCGAGCACGTCGAGCAGGCGCGCACGACGCAGCTCGCGGACCTCCTGGCGCACGCCTCGGTCTACCCCGACCCGCGCGCCGACGCGGTGCTGGCCCAGCACCCGGCGCTGTCCGACCTCGGCCTGTACGCCGACGAGTTCCAGGCGCTGCTCGCCAAGCGCGGCAAGGTGCTCGAACTCGCGCGCGCCTTCCAGTGAGCCCACGCTGAGCCCCGCGGGCCTCCGGCCGCTCCACCCCGCCCCGCCCCCCACCTTTGAACTCCGTCCCCGACAGCTACGACTTCCTGGTCCTGGGCGCCGGTCCCGCCGGGCAGAAAGCCGCGATCCAGGCCGCGAAGAGCGGCCAGCGCGTGCTGCTGGTCGACCGCGAGGCGCGCGCCGGCGGCGAGTGCGTGCACCGCGGCACGATCCCGAGCAAGACGCTGCGCGAGAGCGCGTTGTACCTGACCGGCCTCAAGCAGCGCGCGGCGGGCATCGTCGCGCACGGCCTCGGGCCGGCGACCAAGGTCGAGGGCTTGATGAAGCGCCTGCACCAGGTGTTGAGCGCGCACGAGGGCTACCTCGACCGCCAGCTGGCGCGCAACCAGATCGAGCGCCGCCGCGGCCGCGCACGCTTCCTCGACGAGCACACGGTCGAGATCACCGCCATCGACGGCCGCCAGGACAGGGTGCGCGCAGAGTTCATCGTGATCGCCACCGGCTCGCGCCCGCGCACGCCGGCCGACATGCCCGTCGACCACGAGCAGATCCTCGACAGCGACTCGATCCTGTCCCTGATCTACCTGCCGAAGTCGCTGGTCGTGCTCGGTGCGGGCGTGATCGCCTGCGAGTTCGCCACGATCTTCCAGGCGCTGGGCGTGCAGGTGACGATGGTCGACAAGGGCGCGCGCCCGCTGGCCTTCCTCGACCAGGAGCTGACCGAGCTCTTCGTGCGCAAGTTCGAGTCGAACGGCGGCCGCTTCCTCGCCGGCCAGAAGCACCAGGCGGTCGAGCAGGACGGCCTGGGCACCTGTGCGGTGGTGCTCGAGAGCGGCGAGGTGCTGCGCCCGGAGAAGGTGCTGGTCGCGCTCGGCCGCAGCGCCGCCCTCGCCGGCCTGGGCCTCGAGAACGCCGGGCTGCAACCGACCGAGCGCGGCTTCCTGGGCGTCGACGCCCACTGCCGCACCAGCGTGCCGCACATCTACGCCGCGGGCGACGTGATCGGCCCGCCGGCGCTGGCCGCGAGTTCGATGGAGCAGGGCCGCCGCGCCGTGCGCCACGCGCTGGGCCTGCCGCTCGGCCCGAACACCGACACGATCCCGGCCGGCATCTACACCATCCCCGAGATGGCCAGCGTCGGCCTGACCGAGGCCGAGGCCCGCAAGCGCCACGGCCCCGTGCTGTGCGGCCGCGCGCGCTTCGAGGAGCTCGCGCGCGGGCAGATCAACGGCGAGACCGAGGGCCTGGTCAAGCTGATCGCCGACCCCGACGGCGAGTACGTACTCGGCGCGCAGATCCTCGGCGAGGGCGCCACCGAGCTGATCCACCTGGCGCAGATGGCGATGGTCGGCCGCCTGCCGGTCTCGACCTTCGTCGAGAACATCTTCAACTTCCCGACCCTGGCCGAGGCCTACCGCGTCGCGGCCCTGGACGTGATCGGCCAGCGCGCGCGCCTGCGGGCCGCGAGCTGAGCGGCGCGGGCGCTGCGCAGGCGACTCGACGGTTCCGGCGCCCTTCCCAACCCCCAGGTCGGGCGCTAGGATCTCGGCCCCTCACGTGGGGACGTAGCTCAGTTGGTAGAGCGACGCGTTCGCAATGCGTAGGTCGAGGGTTCGACTCCCTTCGTCTCCACCACTCCAGCCAACTGCGGGGAGCGCCATCCGGTGCTCCCCGCGGCGCTTTCAGGGCGCCACCAGGCGCGCGATGCGCAGGCGGAAGCCGGTCGAGGGCGCGACCAGCGCGTCGGAGGTCAGCACCACGATGCGGTAGGTCGTCCCGGCCTGGGCCTCGAACAGGAGCGCGGGCGTGTAGTCCTCCTGGGCGTCGACCGCGACCGGCTGGTCGGCGAGCAGCACCAGCGCGTCGATGTCGACCGCGCGCTGCGCCGCCGCGATCACGGCGTGCGGGCCGTCGTGCTCGGCCAGGAACTCGAAGACCACGGCCCCCGCGTCGGTCAGGTCCTTGACCGGCTCGACCAGCTGGCCGGCGTGGCTGGCGAGCGTCTCCAGGCGCATCTGCGACTGCGCGGCGATCGAGCGCTCGACCGCGATCAAGAGCGCCTCGGCGCCGGTGGTGAAGAGCGCGCCGAGGTCGCGCTTCCAGGCCTCGCCGCGGCGCGCCGCCGCCGCGTCCGCGCGGCCGTCGAGCAGCTCGCGCAAGCTGTCGACGCGCTGCGCGTAGTTGACGCCGCCCAGCGGGATGCGCGGCGCGTTGAGCGCCGGCTTGAAGGAGTTGCCGGCGCTGAAGACGCCGACCACGCGGCCCGAGCGCAGGAACACCGGGCTGCCGCTGGCTCCGCCGGCGGCCGGCAGGTTGACGTGGAGCAGCTCGTTGGCCTCGTGCGCGCCGCGCGCGAAGAGGAAGTCGGTCATGCCGGTGACGTGGCCCTGTTGGAAGGTGGCCTCGGGGCTCTTGACCGAGACGCCGCCGCGGATCAGGCCTTCCATCGGGAAGCCGACCATGCCGACCGCCTCGCCCGGCTCGAGTGCCTGCAGCTCCTCGGCGCTCGCCAGCGTGAGCGGTGCGGCGAGGCGCGCGGCGTGCTCGGGCGCGACGCGCAAGAGGGCCACGTCGCAGGCGCCGAACTCGCCGCCCGAGTGCACGCGGCCCTCGAGCGGGTCGAAGGCCTGCGACTCGTCGACCAGCTGCGCGAAGAGCGCGAAGCCCGGGTGCAGCTCGTGCGACGCGACCGGGATCTCGTCCGCGCCGAGCGACGCGTGGCGCAGCACGACATGCACGCCGGGCGCGAGGTTCTCGATGCTCTGCGCCACGTGCGCGTTGGTCGCGAGCACGCCGGGTGCCGCGACCCAGGCCGTCGCCATCGGCCGCAGGCCGCCGTCGCCCTCGCCGACGCGCAGGCACACGACGTACACCGAGGCCTGGATGCCGGCGACGATCGGCCGGAAGGCGGCCTTGGCCAGCTGCGTCTCGGCGCTCGCCTCGCGCGCCAGGTCCTCGACGCGCGCGCTGGCCTCGGCGATCCGCGCGTCGGCCAGGCGGTAGCCGGCCCAGGCGCCGGCCGCGGCCAGCAGCACGCCGCCCAGCGACAAGAGCGCGATCGAGCGGGTGCGCGAGGAACTGTCGGCCACCTCCTGCACCGACTCGTGCAGCGTCGGCAGGCGGCGCTTGAAACCCTGCGTCGCCGAGAGCGCGGCCTCGCCCAGCGGCTCGACCAGGATGCGCGGCCCGCCGAGGCCGATCTGCAGCTCGCTCAGCGGCTCGACGATCTGGTCGTCGTGACCCGGCACGCCGTCGACGTAGACCGGCGTCTCGCGGTTGGTCACCAGCCGGTAGTTGCCGAGCAGGCGGCGCAGCAGGAAGTGCTCGCGGCTGACGCGCGTGTCGTTCGCCGGGAACACCACGTCGCAGGTCGCGGGGTTGCGACCGAAGCGGATCTCGGTCCGGTCGTCCTCGAAATCGAGCCAGCTCCCCGCCTGGGGACCGTCTTGGAAGCGGATGCGGAGAGCCATGGGGATCCCGGGTCGGGGGAGCGCGACCGAAGCTCCGAGTATAGGGCGCCACGTCGAATCGCGGCATGACCGCGTGTCGCTCCGGCGCAGTTCCGTCGTTCCGGTACGGTGCCAGGCACTTCTTCACCCTGTGCGCAGCGGCGAAGCAGAGCTTCGCCGCTGCGCACAGGGTGAAGAAGTGCCTGGCACCGTACCGGA
>Ga0315910_10000228_pt1 | contig 61965 bp, 47 predicted proteins | sample EdamamesoilMG_FD_204470 | JGI IMG/M metagenome (GOLD analysis project Ga0315910, IMG submission 204470) | Garden soil microbial communities collected in Santa Monica, California, United States - Edamame soil | ecosystem: Environmental > Terrestrial > Soil > Garden | place: USA: California... | reverse complement strand
CCCCCCCCCCCCCCCGCCCCCCCCCCCCCCCCCCCCCCCCCCCCCCCCCCCCGCGGCCCCCCCCCCCCCCGGGGGCGCCCGCGGCCCCCCCCCCCCGCCGGTGGCGCCGCGTCCGGCGGCGGCTCGGGGGGTGAGCCGCCGACACCGAGCCCCTACTCTCCTGCACCCGGCAGCGTCGGTCAGTGCCCCGATCCATCGCTCCGCCTGCGGTTCGACGGCGTGCCGACTCTCGGCGCTGCGGGACGGGTGAAGGTGTTCGACGCAAACGCCGCTTCGTCGCCGGTGGCGGAGGTCGATCTGGGGACTTCTCAGATCACTGACACGATCGGCGGCTCTACCTTCAGCTTGCCGCGGCCGGCCTACGTGGACGGAACCGAGGCGATCTTCGTGCTGCCTACCGCAGGACTCGAGCTGGGACACACGTACTATGTGACCGTAGACGAGGGTGCCGTGTTCGACGGCGAAGGCGCTCCGGTCATCATCACGGACCCGGACGAGTGGCGCTTCACGATCGCCGCGACGCCGCCCGTCGATGCCTCCAGCTTGCGCGTCGCGCTGGACGGCACCGGCGATTTCTGCAGCCTTCAGGGCGCGATCGACGCTGCGGACGTGGGCGCGACCATCGGCGTCGCACCTGGCGCCTACTACGGCATCGTGTACTTCACCGAAAAAGACGGCCTGAGCTTGATCGGAGAAGATCGCGACACGACGCGCATCCTCGGCGTCAACAACAACAACCTGAATCCAAGCACGCGCGGACGGGCGCTATTCGGTACGGAGGATGTATCGGAGCTCTTGATCGAGTCGCTCACCATCCACAACTTGACACCCCAAGACGGGTCTCAGGCCGAGGCCTTGGCACTCCTGTCTTGCGACCAGTGCATCGTCCGCGACTCGACGATCCGGTCGCTTCAAGACACGCTGCTGTGGTCGGGACGCATCTACGCCGAGGACAGCCTGGTTGAAGGCAACGTCGACTACATCTGGGGCAGTGGAACGGCGTACTTCAATCGCACCACGGTAAAGACGGTGGGCCGCAAGGGCTACAACATTCAGGCGCGCAATTCGAATGCGAACTACGGCTACGTCTTCGTCGATTCGAAGCTCACTGCCGATCCAGGCATCAGCGGGGACGTGCTCGCCCGCATCGACGTCAGCGCCTATCCATACAGCCACGTCGCCTACATCGATTGCGAAATGGGCCCGCACATCTCGGCCGCAGGCTTTACGATCACCGGCGCGGGCAGCACTTCCACACTACGTTTCTGGGAGTATCGAAGTCGATTGCCGAACGGCGAACTCGTGGATACGAGTGGTCGCGCGAGCGGCTCCAAGCAGCTCTCCGACCAAGAAGCAGAGCAGATGCGCGATGCCGCCTTCGTACTGAACGGCTGGGATCCGCGTTAGCGCTGAACAGCACCCTGCCGACGAGCAGCAGCTTGCCTGCGCGGAGTGAAGCCTCAGGTCTTTTCCGCGAACACCGCGCCTTCGATCAGGAAGGACGTTCCTGCCTCGAGCGTGCGCTCTTGGGTCTCGTACTGCTTGACGCGGGCGGCTTCGAGCGCGCAGGCCATGACTGGGCGGACTCGGGAGAGCGTGCTCCCCTCTGCCACGAGGCTCAGCCCCAAAACCACACGACCGGCGGAGACCTTCGCGTCTGCCTTGGCTTTGTTGAGCGCGGTGTAGAGGTCGACGCAGAGGTCGAAGCTGCCAGGATCGGCAGGAGGGGCAACGCCCGCGAAGTCGGCGTCGCTCGGCCACGGGGCCTTGTGAATACTCTCTTTGCCCGTCTCAGCGGCGAAGATCCAGGACCAGATCTCCTCGGTGATGTACGGGAGCACCGGCGCGAACAGGCGGAGCAGCACCGACAGGCCGAGACGGAGCGCCGCGATGGCTGACGAACGCTCTTCTTGGGTGTGCTGGACGGCGTCGGCGTCGGTCGACTGCCAGGCGCGCGGCTTGGCGAGCTCGAGGAACGTGTCGGTGAAGTGCGTCCAGAAGAACGACTCGGTGTCCTGGAGGGCCTGCGCGAAGTTGAAGTCGTCGTGGGCCGCGGTCGCCTTTCGCACGAGCTCGTGCAGCTTGGCCACGAAGGCGCGGTCGAGTTCGTGCGTGATGGGCCCCACTTCGCCCGCGTGGCCGAGCACGAATTTGGCCGCATTGTAGAGCTTGGTCGTCAGGCGGCGGCCAATCTTGAACACCTGCGGATCGAAGGCGGTGTCGGTGCCGAGTCGCGCGCTGGCTGCCCAGTAGCGCACGCCGTCGACGCCGTGCTCATCGAACAAGTGCATCGGCGTGATCACGTTGCCCTGACTCTTGGACATCTTCTTGCGGTCGGGATCGAGGATCCAACCGCTGATGACGACGTTCCGCCACGGCACCGAGCCTTCGTGCAGGTGAGCCTTCACGATGGTGTAGAAGGCCCAGGTGCGAATGATCTCGTGCGACTGTGGGCGAATGTCGGCGGGGAAGAGGCGCGGATGGCGCTCCTCGTCCAGGCCCCAGTGTGAGCCGATCTGCGGGGTGAGTGAGCTGGTGAACCAGGTGTCGAAGATGTCCGGTTCGCCCACGAAGCCGCCGGGCTGACCCCGCTGCGCTTCGGTGAAGCCGGGCGGGACATCGGACATCGGATCGACCGGCAGCTGCTCCGGACTGGGCAGGATGGGGTGGTCCCAGTCTTCCGTGCCGTCGGCCTGCAAGGGGAACCACACGGGAATCGGTACGCCGAAATAGCGCTGACGCGAGACGCACCAGTCGAGGCTCAGATTCTCGGTCCAGTCGCGGTAGCGCGCCTGCATGAACCCGGGGTGCCAGTGGATCTCGGCGCCCTTTTCTTGAAGCTCGGCCTTCTTGTCCATCAGGCGCACGAACCATTGGCGCGTGGAGAGGAACTCGAGCGGTCGGTCGCCTTTCTCGAAGAACTTCACCGCTTGCTCGACGGGGCGCGGCTCCTTGACGAGTGGAGCGCGCTTCGTCTGCGCGGCGCTGCCGTCCTCGCTCTTCAAGAGCTCGACGATGGCTGCGCGTGCCTGGTTGATGTTCTTGCCCACCAGGTTCGCGTAGGCCAGGTTGGCGGCTGCTACATTCAGTGACTCGAAGTTCTCGGATCCGTAGGTGACGGGCTCGAGGCGCCCGGCCTTGCCGAGGATCTGCCGCAGTCGCAGCTTCTCGGTGCGCCACCAATGCACGTCGGTCTGATCGCCGAACGTGCACACCATCAGAATACCGGTGCCCTTCTCCGGATCGGCCAGCTCGCTCGGAAAGATGGGCACGGGAGCATGGAAGAGCGGCGTGATGGCGCGCTTACCGAAGAGGTGCTTGTAGCGTTCGTCCGATGGGTGCGCCGTCACACCGACGCAAGCGGGCAAGAGCTCTGGCCGCGTGGTCGAAATGACGAACGTCTCCGCACCGACCGAGCCCGCACTGCCTTCGACGCCGAACTCGATGTCGTGGAAATGGCCCTGCTTGGGGCGATCTTGCACCTCAGCCTGGGCAACTGCCGTCTGAAAGTCGACGTCCCACATGGTGGGGGCGAACGACTGGTAAGCGTGGCCTTTCTGAAAGAGGTCCATGAACGAGAGCTGCGCTTGCTTGCGGCAGCGATCGTCGATGGTGGCGTAGGTCTGTCGCCAATCCACGGAGAGGCCGAGGCGCTGGAACAGGTTCTCGAAGGCCTGCTCGTCCAGCGTCGTGAGCTCGTGACAGAGCTCGATGAAGTTCTTGCGACTGATCTGGCGCGGCGGGTCTTTCTGCGCCTTGCCGTCGACTTGCTCGAGCTTGAGGCCCGGCACGTACTTCTCGGTCGGCTCGCAGCGGACGTGGAAGTAGTTCTGCACGCGACGCTCGGTGGGGAGGCCGTTGTCGTCCCAGCCCATCGGGTAAAAGATGTTCTTCTGCCGCATGCGCTGGTAGCGCGTGATGACGTCGGTGTGCGTGTACGAAAAGACGTGCCCGACGTGGAGAGAACCGGACACGGTCGGCGGCGGAGTGTCGACCACGAACGTTTCCTGCCGGCCGCGACTCGGGTCGTAGTGGTAGATGCCCGAAGCCTGCCACACCTCGTTCCAGCGCTTCTCGGCCTCTTGGCTCTCGAAGTGCTTGGGCAGGGTCTCGGGATCGACGGTCGAAAAGGAGCGCGAAGCAGTCATGGTCAAACCGGGGAGCGCGAACCTTTCCGAAAATCGAGCGGGCCCGCAAGCTGAGGCACAGGAGGCGCCTCCAGTCGCTTTCGGGCAGGTCGAGCCGCGGATGCGGGCTCAGAACGTGGTGCGGATCGTGCGGCCGGTGCTCGTGGTGCTGCCGCCCTGGGTGCTCCCGGACGTGGTGGTCTTGGCCGGCGTGGACTTCGACTCGGCCGACTTGCCGCTTTGCGAGCTCGCTTTCTTGGCCGGCGCGGCGCTTGGTGCCGGCTCGGCAGGGGCGACTTTGGCGGCCTGCTCGGCCGCCTCTTGCTTGGCTGTCGCTTCCTTCAGCAACTGGGCTGCCTGCTGGAGCTCGGCCGCCGCGAGCTGGCGCGCTTGCTCGGCCTCCTGACGCTCCTTCTTGGCCTCGGCCTCACGCTCGGCCTCGAGCTTCTGCTCCTGCTCGGCGAGAGCGCGCGCGGCCTCGTGCTCTTCTTGCTGACTGCTACTGCTGATGCGCCACGCAATGCCAGCGCCGGCGAGCAACACCACGGCCGCCGCGATGACGAGCCAGCGTCCGGCACCGCCCGGCTGCGGCACGCCGGCCGGCACCTCGTCGGGCGCTCCGATGGCCGTCTTCGCCCAGGCCTGCTCGGTGCCCCGCGTCTGCGTCTTGCCGCCCGAACGCGTCGTGCGCATCAGCGAGGAGACCGGCTGGATGCCGTGCTGGTTGGCCCAGGCGTCCAGCACTTCGGTGAACTCCCGTGCGGTCTGAAAGCGGTCCTCGGGCTTTCGCGCCATGCCCTTTTTGACGATGTCGTGGAAGGCGGACTCTGCGTCCGACTGCGGCGGATCGAGCGGGTTCGGGTCTTCGAGCACGATCTTCAAGATGAGCTCGTTGAACGTCTGCGCGGTGTGCGGCACCCGTCCCGAGAGCGCCTCGTAGAGGATGACGGCCGCAGAGTAGAGGTCGGTGCGCGGGTCGAGCTCGCGCACGCCCTTGGCCTGCTCGGGCGACATGTAATAGGGCGTGCCCATCACCGCCCCGGTCTGCGTCATGCTGAGCTCGCCGCCGGTGCTGCTGAACTTCGAGATGCCGAAGTCGAGGATTTTGACGAAGTCTCCATCGGCACCTTGCGGCAGCAGGTACACGTTGTCCGGCTTGAGATCGCGGTGAATGATGCCGGCCTCGTGGGCGGCACCGAGGCCTTCGAGCAGCTGGATGGCGATGGGGTACACCTGCTCGGGCTTCAGCTTGGTCTGCGAGCGAATGCGCTTGGTCAGGTCTTGGCCATCCAAGAACTCCATGACCATGTAGCGGTCGCCGCCGGGCAGATCGCCCAGGTCGAGCACCTCCACGATGTGCTTGGAACCAATGCGTCCGGCGGCCTGCGCTTCGCGTTCGAAGCGCCGGACCGCATCCTGATTCTGCGCCACGTTGCCGTGGAGCACCTTGATGGCCACCCGCCGCTCGATGCGCGTGTTGTGGCCCTCGTACACCGCTCCCATGCCGCCCTCACCCAGTAGGCGGATGATGCGGTACTTTCCGTCGATGATGTCTTCAGCGGCGAGGGACATGGTTAGTTGCACATGCCAGAATCACAGGTCTCACCCAAGGTGCAGTCCGAAGCCGTCACCTTGCCGGACACGCATCCCCAGCGCCTGCCCGAATCGATGCAGCCCATCGGGCACGAACCCTTGAGGCAAATGGCGGGGCAGGTGATGTCGGGGACGGGGATGCAAGCCGCTCCCCCACGGGAGTCCTTCCAGCACAACGAGCCCTCTCCCTTGATCGGGCAGGCGGAACCCTCGCGCGGCCAGAAGCCGTCCGAGCCGCAGGTCAAGAGCGAGTTCTCCGTCGGGGAGCACATCTTGGCGCCGGGCGCGCACTCGACGCAGGCGGGCTGTCCCGGGGTTGCCTCCAGGCATACGGGAGTTTCGCCGCTGCAGGTCGTGTCTTCGACCCAGGCGCCATTTGCGTTGCAGGTGTGGATGGCCGTTCCCGAGCACATGTGGGTGCCGGGCACGCAGGAGCCTCCGCACGCGTCCTCGTCCCCTTCGACGCAGACGAACTGGCAGGCCGTCGCCTCGCCCCACTCACCGTCCAGGCCACACTCTTGGATGGTGGTGCCGCTCGCGCAGTTCTTGGTGAAAGGCTCGCACACGCCGCCGCACTCACCGGTCGCTTCGTCGCAGATGAAGTCGCACGGCGTGACAGTGCTTTCCTCCCAAGTGTTGTCGTCGCAGGTCACCTGGGACGGATTCTCGGCGTCGCCACTGCACTGCGTGTCGCCGAGAGTGCACGCTCCGACGCAGACGCCGGCCTCGCAAGTTCCCGGGCACTCGGTCGGATCGTCGACCCACTCGCCATCGTCGGCGCACGAGGTGCGCGTGTCGCCGTTGCAGCCGCGATCACCCGGGCGGCAAACGCCGCCGCACGTACCGCCCACGCACGCGAACTCGCAGAAGTCGGCTTCCCACTCGCCCACGTCACTACAGTGCTGCGTCTGAATGGTGCTCACGCACTCGTCGGTCCCCGGGTCGCAGACGCCGGTGCACGTACCGCCCACGCAAGCGTTGGGGCAGGGTCCGCCGATGGCGAGCCACTGATTGCCCGAGCAGATCTCCACCTGCTTGCCGTTACACTGCATGGTGGTCTCCTCGCAGAGCGCGTCGCCACCACCCATGCCGCCGCTGCTGGTGCCCATGCCGCCCAGACCACCGATGCCGCCGGTGCTGACGCCGCCGGCTTCACCACCGATGCCGCCGCTGTTCTGGCTCTGTCCGCCAGTGCCGAGAGCGGCGTTGTACTCGTCGTCGTCGAAGGTGAGGTCGGTCGTGTCGACGATACAGCTCGAGCCGAGGAGCGAGCCGAGCGTGAGCACGACGCCCGCGCGGACCAAGCGAAAGGAATGCAAAGCAGCCATGGCGTCTCCTTAGAAGGTCCCCTGTGCCGACAAGCCGGCAAAAAACGGTGATACGTGCGGCGTCAGGCGGATCTGCCGTGCCGTCTCTCGGCTCGGCTTCTTGCTCCCGACGATGACCAGCGTGACGCCCGTCGCCGTGAGCACGCCGCCGCCGATGAGCAGGATGTTGGTGACCGTGGCCATATCGGACGCGGCCTTGAAGTCTTCTTCGGCCGCCTCGAGGCAGATATCGTCGATGCACTGCTCGCGCGCCTCGTTCTGGAGGCCGGTCGTCATGACGCCGGTGACGATGCCCCCGATCAGCGCGGCGACGCCGACGCCCGCCGTGATGAAGCCGGCGGTGCGCATCGGGCTTGGCTTGCGCTCTTCTTCCGGTGCGGTGGCGGGTGCCGCGGCGACCGGGGCTGTCGGCTCGGGCGGCGGCGCGAACGAGAAGGTGTGGGTCTTGCTGTCGCCCGCACTCAGCACCACGGACCAAGTCTCGGACTTGTCGCCCGCGGTTGCGGTGATGTGGAGCTGTCCGGCGCGCAAGCCGAGCTTGCTGCCCTCGGCGGCCACGCCATAGAGCTGGGCGGGCGCGCTGGATCCTTCTCGGCGCACGCTGACCTTCGTGCCAGGCTCGGCCGACGTGAGCTCGATGGTCGCCATGTTGCCCTTGATCAAGAGCACCTCGCGCTCGATGCTGGCTCGCTCGGCCGGATCGATCTCGGCGCCGCCCTGACTCAGGTACGCCTCGTAGTAGCCGAGTGCCTCACCGTCGCGCTCGAGGTTGAGCGCACAGAGCGCGAGATTGCCGAGGATGCTCCAGCGCTTGCCGCTCTTCTCGTACGCGAGCAAGAACTGCTGGTGGGCGTCCTGGTAGTTCGGCGGCGTGGCCTGCAGGAGGGTCACGCCGTTCTCGAAGTGCATGCGCGCTTCTGCCAGCGCCTTCTCGTCGGCGGCCGGGTCGGGGGCCGGCGCGGTCGCGGCTGCGCTTGCGGAAGCCGCCGCCCCCGCCTTGGTCTCCCCGGAGGCCGCAATGGGCCCACCGAGCATGCTCGCTACCAATACCCAGACCTTCACTCCCCACCCACGGGGAGCCCGCCGCCACGTCGCCATCGCCCGCAAGCATAGCCCAGAACCCTGCTTCGGCTACGGGTCCGGGGCACTCGGGCGCCGCCAGGGCGCTCGGACGCTGTCTGGGTGCTCGGAGCTCCGTCCCGCTGCGCGCGGTCGTGACCGTGCCCGCGGAAAGCCAGCATGGGCGGGCAGGCGTTCCTCGCGAACCGTCAGGGGAGGCCGGCGGGAATTTTCGTCGCCACGACGGGATCTTCCGCCGCCGTGTGGCCGGGGACGCGGGGCCACCAGCGTTCGCCCGGCGGCGGCGCTTCCGGCTCGATACTTTGCCCGGGACGCGGCGCCAGCACGGTGACGTGAGCCCGCTCGGCTGCGACGAGCACGCGCTCGAGCGGCTCGGTCCACGAGTGGTACGCCAGGTCGAAGAGGCCCCAGTGGATGGGCAGGAGCGCGCGGCCGCGCACGAGCCGGTGAGCGCGCACGGCCTGCTCGGGGCCGAGGTGCCAATCGGGCCACGCTTGGTTGTACGCGCCCGCCTCGATCAGGGTCAGATCGAAGGGCCCATAGCGCTCGCCGATTCGCACCATGTCCGGGAAGAGGCCCGTGTCACCCGAGAAGTACACGCGGTGCCGTGCGCCGACGAGCGCGTAGCCCGCCCACAGCGTCTTGTCCTTGTCGAAGAGGGTGCGCCCCGAAGCGTGACGGGCCGGCACGCATGCGATCTTCAAACCGCCTAGGTCAATCTCGTTCCACCAGTCGAGTTCGCGGATGTTGCGCTCGGGCACACCCCAGTAGGCCAGGTGCTCACCCACACCGAGTGGAGCGACGAAAGGTACGTCCTTTCCGGCCAGTCGCTGGATGGTGGGATAGTCCAGGTGGTCGTAATGATCGTGCGAGATGAGGATGGCATCGAGGCGTGGCAGCTGATCCAGGGGCAGTGGCGGGGCATAGAAGCGCTCAGGCCCCGCCCACGTGACGGGTGACGTTCGCCGTCCCCACACCGGATCGGTGAGGAAGGTGCGGCCGTCGATCTCGATCAAGATGGTCGAGTGGCCGAGCCAGGTCACGCGAAGTCCAGTCTGCGGAGGCGCTGCAAGGTCGGGCTTGCGTGCGACGTCGAGCGGACGGTGCGGCGCCGAGTTGGGACTCTTCGCCCAGGCACCGCTCAGCATGCGCCCGAAGTCGTTGTAGAGACTCTCCGGATTCGTGAACGTCCCCGCGTGCCACTGCGGCGACTCCTGCATGCGGCCCAGTCGAGCTCCGCGCGCGCCGCGACCGAAGGCCTGGTAGCCGTCGATCACCAGGAACACGAGGCCGAGCCCGAGCAGTAGGACGAGGGACCCGAAGAGCCAGAGCGCCCAGCGCACGGCGCGCTGCCATTTCCGTCTGCCCATACCGCGCAGGGTAGCAGGCGCGGATTTCGGGAAGGGGCGCCGCACCGGCGACCCAAACCCGTGTCTGGGCGGCGCGGCTCAGGCTCGGTCTTTTTTGCTTGTACCGAAGTTTGTACCGCGGTACAGAGGCGACGTGGCGCTGGCGCGATTCCAGAACCTTCCGGCCGAGCAGCAGGCGGACATCCTGAGCAAGGCGGCGAGCGCATTTGCCGAACGCGGCTACGCCGACTGCTCGTACAGCGAGCTCCTCCAAAAGCTCGGTATGGGTAAGAGTCAGGCCTACTACTATTTCGCTGACAAAGCGGACTTGTTCATTACTGCAGTGGCTGCGAGCTACGAGCACTACTACGAGCAAGCCGCACGAATTGCCTTGCCCACCGATCGTGCGTCCTTTTGGGACTACGTGCGCGAGCTCAACCTCCTCGGGTTTCGCTTTCAAGTGAACGATCCGATTGCATCGCGTTTGACGCGCGCCGCCATCCAGAGCGAAGTGCGATTTCGCATCGCCGACGCACTCATGCATTCCGAGGGAACGTCGCGGCAGCAGCACGCGCGCTGGGTGCAGCTCGGCCAAGAGCTGGGCGCGGTGCGCTGCGATTTGGCGCAGGATTTGCTCGTTCGTCTCAGCTTGGAGTTTGCCTACTTCGTGGACGGATGGTTCGCCGAACGAGCCGAAACAGCCACCGACGAAGAGTGTCAGGCGTACGCGCTGACGTTCACCGACCTATCGCGACGCATGTTCGAGCCAGGAGGGAAGCCATGAATCTCAGGATGCGCGGGACCGAAGCCACGACCACGACGCGAGCCCAGGAGCTGCCTCGCCCAGCCGAGCCCCTTCACGTCACCCTGCGTGCCTTCGGTCGCTCGCCGCTCGAGGCACCGACTGCGTACTTCGACCGACTGGGTGAGACGTTCCAGGTCGGCATCCTCGGCAGCTCGTTCGTATTCACGCGCGATCCGGAATGGTTCGACGAGGTCTTGGTCAAGCAAGCCAAGTCGTTCGGCAAAGACCGCACGACCAAGAATCTGGGCGCCTTGATGGGTCAGGGGCTCTTGGTGCGCGACGGTGCGTCCTGGCGTGAGCGTCGCCGCCTCTTGAGCCCGCCCTTCTTACCGCGCGAGATCGAGTCACACATCGCGCTCTTCGCCCGCGAAGCCGCACGCGTGCTCGACGATTGGCGACCGGGGCGTGCCATCGATCTGCATGCAGACATGGCCAAGATGACCATGCGTGTCGCCTTGTCTGCATTGTTTGGCTACGAGCCGTCTGCGGGAGAACATTTCGAGACGCACATGGCAGCAGCCATGCGCTACTTCGAGGGCATCGGTGGCACGCAGATCCCGCTCCCCACGTGGGTCCCGACGGGCACCAATCGGCGCTTCGTGCGGGCACGCCAGGCGCTGTTGCAGCTCTCGAATCGCTTGATTGAGCGCCCGGCGCCGGAGGAGAGTGTGCTCGGTGTGCTGCAAGCGGCCGTGCAAGCCGGCGCGCTCACGCGCAAGGACGTCCTCGATGAGGTCATGACCATGTTCGTCGCGGGTCACGAGACGTCTGCACTGAGCCTGACGTACCTCTTGGCCGAGCTCGGCTTGGTGCGCGCACTTCAGGTTCCCATTTTCGAGGAAGCGCGACAGTTTTCGAGTCCGCCGAGCGCGTCGAACCTGACGGCGCGCGGGGCCGTGCAGCGCGCCGTCCTCGAAGGCATTCGACTCTATCCGGTCGCGTGGGCGGTCGGGCGCGAGGCTCACGAGGACGTGGAGGTGCGCGGCTATCGAGTCCGCCGCGGCACGCAGGTGTACCTGTTCCAATGGTCCATGCAGCGCTCGGACCGCTACTTCGAGCGCGGCGCGGAGTTCTGCCCGGATCGCTGGCTCGAGCGCTCACCCACGGACCTACCCAAGGGCGTCTATGCTTCGTTCGGCCTCGGCCCGCGCATCTGCGTCGGCCAGAAGTTCGCCCTTACCCAGATGGCGGTCGTCCTCGCGGAGGTGCTCCGTCGCTTCGAGATCGAAACGGCGTCGCACTACCCCCCGCGCCTACGTGCCTCGATCACGGCGCGACCAGCGGATCCGGTCGTCATCCGGGTGAGGCCGCGCTAGTCCGAGGACGTGCCCGAGAGGTCACTGTCCGAGCGTCGGCACCACAGCTGGCCGAGCGCGGGCTGCACTTGCGTGCTAATGCCGCGCGGCGATGTCCGGGATTCTCGTCTTACCTGGCTGGGTCGTGCCTGCCACGGACTACGAGCTCACGACCGCGCGCAGCAGTGGGCCTGGCGGGCAGAACGTCAACAAGGTCGAGACGAAGGTCTTGCTGAGGTTCTTCGTCGAAAAGACTCAGGCCCTGAGTCCTGGCCAGAAGGCACGCTTGCGGACCGCCTTTCCCGGCTATCTCACGTCTGCCGGGGAGCTCGTGCTCACCTGCGACGAAACGCGTTCGCAGGAGACGAACAAGACGCTCGCGCGCGAGCGGCTAGCCGCCATGCTGCGCGCGGTCCGGGTGCCGGCGAAGAAGCGCGTAGCGACGCGACCCACGCGCGCCAGCAAAGAACGGCGGCTCGACGCGAAGAGACAGCGGGCCCGCTCGCTAGCTAGTCGTCGGGGGAGTCCCGACGACTAGCAGGGTGCCTCGAGCCGCACCCTGCCGACGAGAACAACCGTGCCCGCGCGGAGAAGTGGAGAGCGAAGGTGCGAAAACCCCTCACAAGGAGGGGGTTCTTCGCACCGATCTCGCTCGACTTGCCCGCGCGGAGAAGCACGCAGCGCGCCTCACTCTTTGGGCAAACCTTCGAGCAGCTGGGTGACGGCGTAGTCCAGACGGGCCTTGATCTCGTCGCTCGTGCGGCCGGTCTGTGCGTCGCCTGCGGCGGCACCCACCCACACGGTGCGCTCCGTCTTGGCGTCGATGACTTCGATGACGAGCGCGCTCTCTCCCACGCCTTCGATGGACGTCACCTTGCCGCCGCGATCGGTGATTTGCTTGAGCTGGTTCACGTCGGCGACCACCAAGAAACCGATGAAGAGGTCTGGGCTGCTCGACGACTCGTTCAGGCCGCGCTCGCGAAGCTTCTTGTCGATGAGAAACTTCAGCTCTGCGGTGACATCGATGTCATCGTTGTCCCACTTGCCCGTGTCGTCGCGCACCATGCCGACACCTGCGAACCAGGTGTACGTCTTGTAGCCGGCGAACTTGACGGTTTCGTCAGCGGCAGTCTGGGTCTTGATGTCAGACGTCTGAGCCTTGGGCGCGCAGCCCAAGAAAAGCAGCGCGGACGCGAGGGTGATGGTTCTGAGCCACAGCGATAGATGCATGGTGATCCCTTCGCGGCCCCCGTATCACGCTGTTTCGGCTGGCGGCAAGCCACGCGCGGCGTGCCTTGCCGTGACGCCAGGAGCTCGCATATCGTCCCCCGCCATGAGGAAGCTAGGACGGATCGCTTTTGCCGTGCTCGCTGCGGCCATGGCCGTATCTTGCTATATCGAAACGCTCACAGTTGCCGAGACGGACTTGGTGGTCACCATCCAGGACCCTGACGCCGACTACAGCTCGTTTCGGACTTATGCGTTGACGGATACCATCACCGACCTTTGTTCGGTCGATGGCTCCGACCTCGGCTTCGGCGGTCTCGGTGGATTCCCGGACGCCGGTGACCCCGAGGACCGCAACTGCGATCCTCTCCCGGTTCGCTTCGACGATGTCATTCTGGAGGCCATCGAGGCCAACATGGACGCTCGCGGCTACCAGCGGGTGGAGCTCGATGAAGAGCCCGACGTGGCCATCACGGTCGGCACCGTCGTGCGGAACGACTGGTACTACGTGCCCGGCTACATCTGGTGCGATCCTTACTACTACTACTACTGCTGGTACCCGACGACCGGGTACGTCTATGAGTTTTCCGTGGGAAGCGTCCTCATCAACATGATTGACGGCAATTCGGTCGAGGATGACGTGAGCTCCGTGTGGTTCGCGGGCTTGCGCGGTCTCTACGAGCAGTCGAGCGAAAGAACGGGGGCGGAGCGCATCGAGGAGATGGTCGATCGCGCCTTCAGCCAGTCGCCGTACCTGGAAGGGGGTGAGCAGTGATGCGTTGCTCCTTCGTTCTGCCCTTGTGCGCGCTCGCCGGCGTACTCGAGCCCTCCCTCGCCGTCGCCCAAACGCCCGCTCCGCGCACGGCGCCTGCGGCAGCTCCGGCACCCGCCGCTCCGGCCCCGGCCCCTGCCGCGCCCGCCCCAGCGCCCGCGCCCGCGCCTGCGGCAGCTCCGGCGCCTGCGGCAGCTCCGGCGCCCGCGGCAGCTCCGGCGCCCGCCGCCGCTCCTGCTCCGGCGGCGACGCCTGCAGCGGCTCCAGCTCCGGCTGTTGCTCCAGCTCCGGCAGCAGCGCCGCCACCCGTGGCAGAACCCGCGGCCCCTGCGTCTGAACCGGCTCCCGAGCCGGCGGCAGCCGCTGCCCCCTCCGCCGTCGCTAGCTCCGACACCTATGCGGCCGCGCCGAGCGAGCCGCTGCCCGCACCGTCGGAGGGTTCACTCGTTCACGCCGAGCCCGAGCCGTTGCCGATGATTCTCGGTGTGATGTGGGACTTGAGCCTGCCGGTCGGCTCGACCACCGAGTTCACGAATTCCTTCAGCGGTCGGGGCTTCGCGCTGGACTTCCGCTACTGGGGCTTCGGCAAGCTCGGCCTGGGCGGCTCGTTCGTTTGGGACACCATGTCCGACAAAGGCATGACCGAGCGAACCATCGGCAATGTCACCGTCTCGGGCGTTGCGGCGCGCGAACTCGATTCGAACATCTTGCACGCCAAGGTGTTCATCTCCAACGTCGACTGGATGGGCGCACGTCGCGTGGGTCGCGACTCCAAGGTCCCCAAGGCGTTCGTGCCGTATGCAGCCCTCGGTTTTGGTGGCGCGCGCATCGTGCGCCGTGTCGACATCGGCGTCAGCCGCTACGTGGACGAGAGTTGGCACTGGGGCTTCGCGCCCGAGATTGGCCTCGAGATGCCGACGAAGTGGGTCGATTGGATGATCGCGGTTCGCTACAACTACCTGGCGGGATCCTCGGATGCGCCGGAGCAGATGTTCATGAACTTCGGCATCGGCGCCGGCTTCTGAGCTTCGGCTGACTCATCCTTTCCGGCGCCGGCCCTTCCGGCGCCGGCCCTTCCGGCTCACGCCGGCTGTCTCCCGCTCTGCTGTCTCGCGTACTGCTGTCTCACGCATATGAAGTTTCTCTCACTGGGCGTTGTTGCCTCCTTCCTCCTGCTTGCGTCGCCGGCTTCGGCACAGAATCGAGTCGAGCTCGACGCGGGGCTCGGCTTCCGTTTCGGTGGAGGGGCAGACGTCGAGGCGGAGGGGGCAGAGGGTCGCGTCACCATCGGCGACGAGGCCGCGTTCACCGCCATCCTCGGCTACGCCGTCCAGCCGAACGGCAAGGTGTTCCTCAACTACACGCGCCAAGCGTCGACGCTCACCTACCTCTCGGACGATCTGCAGACGCGCGGAGATACGCCGTTTACGACTGACGTCATCCAGTTCGGAGGCAACCTCGAGCTGCCACGCGGCCGAGTCGTGCCGTACTTGGGCTTCAGCATCGGCGCCACGCGTTTTGGCGCCGTCGACCTGGACAGCTGGGCGTTCTCCATGGCCCTCGATGGCGGGGTGCGTGTGGATCTCACCGAGTGGCTGCACCTGCGCATGCTGGGTCGCATTCCCATGACCTTCGCCACCTCCGAAGCGGGTGCGTTTTGCGTCTCGCCCGTCGGCTGCGTCGTCCTGGTCAGTGGTGGTCCCATCGTGCAAGGCGAAGTGTTCGGTACCCTGGGCCTGAGCTTCTAACAGTTCTTTCAGGAACCCTGCTGACGCGCGTCGACCAGCCGCTGGAGTATGCGCGAACTGACTGCCTGCCATCCCAAAGGGTAGACAGGGCTCGAACGGCGAGCCGAAGGTACGGACGGCGCGTCCGTTCGCTTGCTGCCGACCCGCTCGCCACTGGAATAGCGCGCGGAACATGAGGTGCATGTGGGAGGGATGCTCCTTCGAACGGATGGCCGTGCTGGACAAATACGTGAGCTGTTGATTTCTCCGGAGCGAGGTAGGTACCCTGATTGGTCGGGTGAGAAGGCGGTTGGAAGGGGAGCCATCGCGTGTCGACGCACGGAGATTCGGATCAGGGGTTTACGATCGAAAGTGGGGGCGAGGGCGTTTCGGTCATGACCTGGGGGTTCTGGAGCGTCGACTTCGTGCCGCAGTTTCTCCCGGCCGTGCTCGCGGCGCTCGAACGATGGGCGGCCGAGCAGAAGGGCAGGGGCGTCACGCTCGTCATCGATCTCAAGCAGCTGCGCCCCCTCCGAGACGAAGGTCAGGCAGCGTTTCGAACGCTCATGACGCGCGTGCTCGCTGATGGCGTGACCTCGCTCGAGCTCAAAGGAGCATCCGCTCTCACGAAGCTCCAGATGCTGCGCCTGATTCGCGAGCTCGGCGCGCAGGACCGAATCCGAGTGACCTGAAGAAGAGCCCCGCTTGCGTCGGGGGTAGCCGGTAGAAAGGACGAATCGCCAGGTGGAAGAAGCAGAACGAGAAGTCGAAGCAGCACTCCGTCGGTTCTACGATGCCATCGAGACCATGATCTCGGGCGGCGGCGTGGAAGCGATGAAAGAGGCTTGGCATCACACCGACCGCGTCACGAGCCGCCATCCGATCGATGACTGGTCCATCGGCTGGGAGGCGATCTGGGCGACGTGGCAGTTCACTTCTTCGTTCGGCCGTCCCGATCGCGGCGGCTCGCGAGTGAACAGTCATCGCGTCTTCGTGTACGGCGACCTGGCCTACGCAACGGTCGTCTACACTGCTTCTCCAGCCTGGGGTGGCGAGAAGATCAACTGCACGAACATCTTGTCCAAGCAGAACGGCGCGTGGAAAGTGATCCATCATCACGCCGACCCGAGCCCGGCCATGCAGGCCGCGCTCGAACGCATGTTGGCGGAGTAGTTCGTGCGCGTTGGGCCTATTCTTGGCCAGCAGCACGCCCGAGCTTGCGAGACCAACCGTCTCAGGGCGATCGCGCGAGCGGATCCTACGCGATGAGCCCGGGTTGGGGGCCCGCACCTTCCGACAAGCGTGGGTCGCCGAACTGGGTGACGTCGTCGAAGCCCATGTAGTGGAAGGCGGCGACCAAGAGGTCCGAGAACGAACCGCCTTGCTGCAGATCCAGGAGCTTTCCCTTCTCGAAGAATCCGTCGGCGCCGCCTGCAATGATGGTGAGAACATCATCGAGGCTGTGCCGGTCGCCTTGGCCGAGCTCGTTCCAATGAACGATCGCCGTATGGTCCCACAAGCTGCCGTCGCCGTCGGGAGTGTTCAGGAGCTCCTCGTAGAGCGTCGTCGTGTTCTGCCAGAGGTGGCGATGGATGGCGCGGATCTGGGCAAACGCGTCGTCGTCGCTCTTGTGCGAGATGTCGTGGTGACCTTCGTTGACCTCGAGGTCCTGGTAGACCCGTTGGCTGACTGCGCCATGCCAGTTGAAGCTCACCACACGGGATAGGTCGCAGGCGAACGCCAGCGCCATGATCTTGAAGAACGACTCGGCGAGGACGACATGATTGCCTGGATCGTAGGCGTTGATGGGAGCACCGAGGTCGAGCGGCTGACACTGCTCGGAGCTCGTCCCAGCCGATAATGTTCGCTCGAGGTCGCGAATCGCTTGCGCATGCAAGTCGAGGCGCTGGCGATCGGCCGCGCCCAGCTTGGACTGCAGGTCTCCGAGCTGCCCTTGAACTGCGTCGAGGACGGAGCGCTGCATTTGCAGGTTGTGCATGAGCTCTGCCTCGGACGCCTCGTTCGTGAAGAATCCGAACAGACGGGCATACGCCGCGTAGGGGTCGGTCTCGGGGGCGACCTGGTTCTTGGAGCCTACGGGGCCTGCGTGCGACTGCAGGTTCCAGATGTTGTTGGCCACATCGCCCACTCGGTAGACGAGGTGCCTGTACGGGACCTCGGGCGCTGCTGCGACCACTCGGTCGCCGATGGTGTAGTCGGCGCTGGGCCCGAGCACGTAGCCGATGGTGCGGTCCTCACCACCTACGGGAAAGTCGCCTTCGCCGAAGGGCCAGGGGGCGAGCGACGCGCAGCCCACCTGATGGCGGTCCCCCTGCTCGTGGTAGTCGAGACGATGGTAGTTCTTGTTGATGCGGTGAACGAAGAGAAGATCGTCGCGATACGCATCGAGCGGCGCCAAGAACTCACCCAGGACGAAGTCCGTCTCGTGCACGTTGTCGAAGCGGCGCTCGACTTCGTCGCCGTTGGGCTTGAATTCGAAGATCAGGCGGCGGGGTGTAGCCGATTGCGCGTGGGCGCGGCCTTGCATGGCCTCGAGGAAGGGCAGGGCGACCGTTGCGCCAGCGGCGCCACGCAGCAGAGTGCGACGCGATAGGCGCGGCAGGAGAGTCGTTCGCTTGGTGATGCTCATGGCTCACCTCCTTCGTCGTCCGCGACGTCCTTGGCCGCCTTGTAAAGAAACGCGTCGGTCTTCGCGATACCGACGAAGAGCTCGACCAGATTCTGACCCGAGTCCTGAAAATGTTGCGTGAGCTGGGCCTGTGAGCACAGATCGGCCGCCTTGGCTTCACGGCCAAAGAAGAAGCGGAAATTCTGCACCAAGTAGCATTGTTCCACCTCGCGACTTCCAGCGAGGGCCAAGGCCAGTGCGTCTACGGAGTCGACCGGGCCGTCCAGGTCCATGGTTCTGGCGAACTCGCCGTTCGTCACCACCGGCGCTCCATACTCGTCATGGGTGCGGAAGCGGCCGACTGCGTCGAAGCTCTCGAACACCACGCCGAGCGGGTCCATGACTTGGTGGCAGCCTACGCAGCTTGCATGGTCGCGGTGCTGCGCCAAGCGCTCGGCCTGCGTCAGGTCCTCGCCGATGCCTGCCAACGTGAGGTCGACGTCGTCCGGCGGAGCGGGCACGGTGTGGCACAGGAAGTCCGTGCGGAGCTTGAGGCCCCGTCGCACGATTGAGGTGCGCGTGGGGGCGTCTTGGACCGCCAACATGCCTTGCGTCAGGATGCCGCGGCGGCCGTTGGCTTCGACACGCTCGAACACGTCGCCTTCCGGTCCTTCCAGGCCGTAGTGCTCTGCAAGCGCAGCGTTGGCGTAGGTGTGCTCCGCCGTGAGCAGATCCTCGAGCGTGGAGTCGCCGTGGCGTAGCAGGTCTTCGATGAAGGCGCGGTTCTCGGCGCGGAGCAGGAGCGCCAGATTTCCGGGTAGATCGGGATAGAGAGTCGGGTCTCGATCGATGACCTGGAGCTCATCGAGGTCGAGCCATTGCTCGAAGAACTCGTACACGCGCAGTGCTCGTCCGCTCGACAGAAGTCGGCGAACCTGGAGCTCCACGCCTTCGTCCGTGTCGAGCTCTCCAGCGGCAGCGGCGGCCAGCAGCTCGTCGTCGGGCGGCGACTGCCAGAAGAGGTAGGAGAGGCGGGACGCCATTTCGTAGCCGGTCACGCGCACCGTTGCTTCCTCTGGGATTTCCACGCGGTAGAGGAAATGAGGGCTTTGCAGCATGGCCTCCACCGCCCAAGCGATGGCGACCGTGAACGGGTCGCCGCCTGCTACGGCTGCGTCGAAGATGGTGAGGTAAGTGTCGACCTCTGCATTCGTCAGCGGACGGCGGTGCAGAGTGCGCCCAATGTCCTCGAAGAACTGCTCAGCGCAGGCTCGATCCCCGTCGCCTTCGCAGGAAGGCGTCACATAGGGCGCGAACGTCTTGGCCACCCGCGCGTACTCTTGGGCCAGGCGTGAGTCGACGTTGAGCGTGCGTGCCCCGTTGCGGAATCCGAGGGATTCGGTCTCGCTGGGCAACTGGCTCGTTGCTTCTTCGACTTCGTCCCGAGGGAGCCCGAGGTCTTCCAGCGTGTTTCGGTACTCGGCGTTGGTCAGGCGTCGCAGGGGTGTGTCGCCTGGCTGCGGCGTCTGACATAGGTCGGTCGCCAAGACTGCTTTCGGATCGACCTGGTCGAGCCAGTCCCCATCTGGCAGTGCAGGAGTGACCCGATCCCCGCAGCCGAGAGCGAGAAGAAGACAGGGGAGGGAAAGGCGTCTCACGGCCCGCCGCCACCCATGCCGCCGGCGCCACCGAGGCCTTCGTCGCAGATCTCGTCTGCCTCTGGCGGCTCTCCGCTGAAGAACTCGACCTGATCGAGCCAGTAGTCGAACGTGTTGCCTTGGGCGATCTCGAGGTTGAGATTCACGATCTCGTCCGTATTGAGCTCGCCACCGTCGAGCCCCCAGCCGTCCTGCTCCATCTGATCGAAGGGAATGCTGACCTTTTGCCAGCATGCGCTGAGCGAGATGCGCGCCTTGTGCCAGTCGTAGCAGGAGCCTTCGTCCGGATCGCAGCGGCCGCCCACCTCGAGGGGCAAGATGTCCGGCTCGGTGAAGCCGACCTTGAGCACGCCGCGGTCTTCCTCGATCGCAGAGCTTTCGCTGCCGTCGATCTCTCCTTTGATCCAGAAGGTGACGCCGTCGAAGCCCGAGGCATCGAAGAGGCACTCTTGCTTCTTGTCGTCGTCCCAGACCGGCGCCAGGCCCTGTCCTGAGCCCCACAGGGTAAATCCACCACCGCTGGTGTGCAGCGCGTATCCGCCCTCCTCGATGCCGCCAGCCTCGGGCAACCAACCGTCGGGCTCGTCGTCCCAGGTGGGCGTGTGCGAGCCACCTTCGGTTTCATCGTCGTACTCGTACCAGTTGCCGTGTCGGCCATCGCCCAGGACGACTGCATCGCCGTCGTCGAAATCGTCGAGGATCATGGAGCCCGTGGGCGGGGTGCCTTGGCCGGGCAGGCTACAGCTCGCAAATGCAGGCTTGTTGTTGGCGGTGGAGCCACCACTGCCATCGCTACTGGTCCCGCCCGTCGGTGGCTTGACGACGATGCCTCCGCCGCCCATCCCGCCGATGCCGTCGGCGTCATCCATCTCGTCCTCGCCACCACAGGCATAGGACACGAGACTGCTCACCGAGAGTACGAGCAGGAGCCAAGCGCGTCGACCGAGACGCGGACGGAATGCCAGATTCGCCATGGAATGAGGTTTAATCTGCACGAGCAACTTCGTCCTCTCATTTGTTCGGGGGGTGCATCTCATTTGTTCGCGAGCGGCCCGTCGTCATGTTCTTCGGTGTGGGTCGTTCGGCCGCGCCGTCTCCTCGAGCTTCGGAAGCTCCGCTGTACGAAGTACGAAGACCGTGCGGTTGCGCAGCTCCTGAGTGGCGCGCGGGCGAACTTCCGTCACTCGTGGGGCACGAAATGTCGAATCGTCGGCTTCGCCGCGCTCCGGTGCAGGTGTTCGAGGAAGCGTTTCCACGGGCGGCACGTGCTAGCCTGGCACCCATGCCTCGCCGTACTTCGCAACGTTGTCTGGGTCGTGTGCCGACCGTTCTCGCGGTAGGCGGAGTGGCCGCATGGTTGGCTCTGGCCTGTGGTGACTCGAGCGTCGCAGACGCACCCGGCACGGGTGGAGTGAGTGAAGCCGGCGGCTCTGGCGGCTCCGGCGGCTCTGGCGGCTCTGGCGGCTCCGGCGGCTCTGGCGGCGATCCCGGCGTCGCAGGGTTTGGCGGACAGAACGAATGGGCCACGTTGCGCGAGGCCGCCCGCAGCGCAGGCAAGTACGTGGGGACGGCGGTCAGCGTCGATGCGCTCCGCGACGACGCCACGTATGCACGGATCTTGGCCGAAGAGTTCGACGAGATCACCCCCGAGAACGCCATGAAGTGGGAGCCCTTGGCCCCCACGTCGGAGACTTACGACTGGGTCGATGCCGACGAGATCGTGGAAGCCGCCGAAGCCAACGAGCAGAGCGTCAAGGGTCACACGCTCGTCTGGCATCAGCAGTATCCGAGCTGGCTCAGCACTTCGATGACTGCCGACGAACTGCGGGCGGCGATGCAGGCGCACATCGAGACGACGGTGACGCGCTACCGCGGGCGCGTGCGAGCATGGGACGTGGTCAACGAGGCAGTCGACGTTGCGAGCGCCTCTGGCTACACAGAGAGTCTCTTCTACGAGATCTTGGGGCCCGACTACATCGCCGACGCGTTCAGGTGGGCAAGGGACGCGGACCCCGATGCGCTGCTCTTCTACAACGAAGTGGGGATCGAGCGCATGGGCGCGAAGTCCGACTTTACCTACGAGCTCATCAGCTCCCTCTTGGACGACGGAGTGCCCATCGACGGAGTGGGCTTTCAGAGCCACGTCTCGATCCATCGCTATCCGTCGCTCGACAATCTTCAGCGCAACCTGCGTCGTTTTGCGGACCTCGGTCTGCGCGTCAACCTGAGTGAGATTGATGCCCGCACGTTGCTCATGAGGGGCGATCAGGCCCTACGTTGGGAGGTGCAGCGAGTGGCCATGCAGCAGCTCACTGCTGCGTGTGTGCTCGAGCCGGCGTGCGAAGGCGTGACCTTCTGGGGCTTCACCGACAACTACTCTTGGATCAACGACGAAGGGGAGGACGACGATCCGTTGCCCTTCGATCGCAGCTACCAGAAGAAACCGGCGTACTTCGGCGCTCTGGACGGCCTTCACGGACGGCCTCCCGTGCCGGGCGACAGCGTGCTTCAAAACGGCGGCTTCACGAGCGGGCTCGATGGGTGGGACGGACTCGATGCCGACCTAGGACTCGAGGACGGCGAGACTGCCGCATGTGCGACAAGCAGAGGCAGTGACGCTGCAGGAATCGTGCAGACCGACCTGGCCTCTGCCTTGGCAGAAGGAGCCTATTCGTTCGCGTCGGAGGTGAGGATCGACGGGACGGCGGAAGCGGTGGTGGACGCCACGTTGCTGCTCGAGTTCGAGGGGGGCACGGTGGAAGAGTTCAACATCGCGACCGTGCCCGCCGAGCCGGACGTCTGGGTGGGGCTTTCAGGTTACCTGGGCCTGGGATTCGAGGTGCCGCTCGTGAGCGCCGAGCTGCGCCTCGATGGACCACCGGCCGACGTGGAGCTCTGCCTTCGCGCGGTCAGCTTGGCGCCGCTGACCGCGGAGTGAGCGGTCGCGGGTCAGGGTGCGATGCGCGTCAAGAGCGGCGGCGCGATGCGCTCGGACCGATAGATGCCGTGGTCCTTGGGCAGCTTGATCTCCCAGACGACTTCCCCGGTGTCCTTGGTCACCTCGATCACCCGGCTCTCCGGGGTGGAGCTGCCGGTGCCGCGACGGCCGGCCGTGATGAGCACGTTGCCGTTGGCGAGACGATCCGCGTCGCCCCAGAACGGGACGTAGAGGTCGGTCTTGTACCAGGCGTCGACGTCGAAGCTGCCCGGCCACTCCCACACGAGCGTTGCCGTCGGCGGATCCGTCTCGTCGATTTCGTACTCCACGGCGCGGGTGTGGAGCATGCCGGGATTGCCTTCCTGGATCTGGCCGGTGAAGCCGCCATTGTCGAAAAACAGGATGGTGCCGTCGTCGTGAATCTCCGGATCGTGGATGTCCGAGAACTGTGCGCCCGTGCCGCTGAAGGCCATCTTGGGCGAGCTTTCGACCTTGTGACCACTCGAGGTGGTTCCACCGCCCAGCGGTTGGGCGGGCAAGTGCCATTGAATGGTCTTCGTGCTGTAGGTTGCCTTGATCAGGCCGAGCCAGCGGAAGCTCAGGTAGGCGACGTCGTTTTCGAGGTCGACCGTGATTGAGTTGCCGTGCGCCCAGTCGCCGCTGGCGTTGTCGAAAGCCGTTACCAGATCTTCGACGCCGATGCTGTGCTGCATCTCGCTCACGGCGTTGAACTCCTCCCACACCTGCGAGGTGCGTCCGCCAACGCTGGCGTCGCGCTGAACGATGAAGTTGCCGTTCGAGAGCTTGCCAGCGTGGTGCGACAAGAGGTCACTGCCGCCGCAGCTCGTGGTGGCACAGGTCCAGGTCACGTCGCCGGCCCAGTCCACCTCCGTAGGAGCGGTCACCATGTTGGGGATGTTCTGGACGGGCCCCATGAGCACACCCACGTCGGTCGGATCGACGGAGATGGCGCCGCCGCGTTCGACCGTCGGCCCGTTGATGAAGTACCACACGGGCTTGCCTTGCTCGTCGTAGATGACTGCAGCAGCTGGCGCGCCTGAATAGGCGTTGGGCTCCCCGTTGCCCTTCTGCACGTTCATGAGCGTCCAGCCGGGCTGCGCCTTCGCCGCGTCGTGGACGGAGATCTCACCCTCCGGGATCTGGGCCGGGAGGGCCTCCGTGGTGAAGGTTCCGTCACCGACGACGGTTCCGCTCGCGCCCGTCGAGAGTGCGTGGATCTGGTAGGCGGAGCTCGCATGCATGCCGATGACGAGCACTTCGTGCTCGGTCACGTTTCCTGGTCCTTCGATCTGCCAGGTCAGGCTGCCTTCACCGAACTGCACCACCGAAGTGGAGGGTTCGGTCGTGGTCCAGCTGACGTAGGCGGAGAGGACGCTGTTGGGATTCGGCGTGATGGTCAGATCCGTGATGGTGCCCACCACGTTCGGCTCGCCCCCACTTCCGCTGGCACTGCCGCTGCCATTGCCACTGCCGCCGCTGGTGGTGCCGCCGGCGCCCGTCGTGTCGCCGCCTGTTCCCGTCACCCCTCCAGCGGCCGCACCGCCGCTGCTTGGTGCGGCGCCGCCCGAGCCCGCGTTCGCGCCTCCGGTGGCGCTCACGCCGCCCGTTCCACTGGGTCCACCGCTTCCTCCACAGCCAGCCGCGAGCGCCAAGGCGGCGACGGACGTCCAGGTGACCACAGTGCCGCTCGCCAAAATCTTCAAGTTCATTGGTTTTTCAGTTCTCGGCCATTTCTGGCTTTCAAGCGTTATTGGAATGCGAACCGGGGCCCGTTCTGGGACCGGCTGGCGGACGGTAGTGGCCCGGGGGCGTACGCAGGGGTCAGAAAAGAGGAGGGCTGGCTCGCATCCGACGGACGGAAGCCTGGCGCAGAATGTGCGGCCGGGGCGGTGGCTGCGCCGCGGAGCATCGTCGGACGTGACTCGCTCGGCAAGGGAAGACGCGTGATGAAAAGTTTCAGGGTAGGGCGGCGCGGGTGATGCCGCCTCGGCTGCTTGGCGAGCGCGCCCCGGCAGGCGACGCTGAGTGTCTTCCGTGAAACGTCGCGTCTCGCTTGCCCTTCTGAGCTCGGTGGTTCTCCTCGGTTGCGACGACGCCCGGCCACCAGCGCGATCCGACACCTCGAAAGCGAAGCAGAGCCTGCCGGCGACGCAGAACTCGAAAGCGAAGGCGCCCCAGCCTCGACGTGTGCTCGACCTCGACGTGTCCGCGTATCGTGCGCGCATTGCCTTCGACGGGGAGACGCTCGTCGTGGCCACCTCTCGCGGATTGCACATGCTGCCGCCGGACGGCCCGGCGAGTGTCACCGCGCAGGATTTCGGCGACACCTTTGCGCTCGCTGGTTCGCGAGTGGTCTTCTTTCGGCAGGGGCAGCTGCTTGAGAGCAAACGAGGCAGCACGCCAGCGGTGCTCGGCGTCGTCAAAGGGGCGCCGCGAGCGATTGCGCTCGACCTCGAGCGGATCGCCTGGGTTCAGGCAACGAGCGACGGCGGCTCAACGATCTGGACCGCGCGAGACGGCCACGTCGCTTCCGTCGCACGCCTTGGAGGTCGCGTCGATACGGTCGCGGTCATGAGCGGCTGGGCCTTCTTCTTCGAGCACGGTGAAGCGGGCCAGTGGCGGCTCGGCGGTGTCTCCCTGGACGGCGGCGCGCCCGTCTTCCGCGAGTGGCAACAGGGCCGCACACCCGCCACGCTCGCAGCGCCAGGGGACCTCTTCTACTACGACGGGCCGAGCCGCAGCGTGCGCCGTGTCAGTCCCGACCTTGGAAGAGAAGACGTGCTCGCGACCGGGGTGATTTGCTCGCCGCTCGCCGTCTCGGATCGGGTCGTCTGCGCGCACGTCGGTGGCCTCTCGGAGGTGCCCTTCGACGGAGGGCCTCCGCAGAAGCTGCTCGTGCAAGGCAGTATGACTGCGAGCCTGGCTGCAAACGCCCACTCGGTGGCGTGGCTGGCTGACAGTGGCCAGGACGAGCTGGTGGTGCGCGTGCTCGATCTTCCGCAGCGGTAGAGTGAGGGACGTCGCGCGCGCCAGCGCGCGCGACGTGGGCGCGGCTACGGGCTAGGCCGGCCCAGAAGGTCCATGAGGTAGGTCATGGCGGGTCGCGAGACGCCTTGCTGGCTGACGAGGCCGCTTTCTGGAGCGGCTGACCAGGTGCGGCCACGGATCCAACCCCAAATGGTCACGCCAGGAATGAAGTCCGTCTCCTGGAAGTACGGCATGTACTGCTGGTACTTCTGCAGCTGCTCCTGGTCGTTGGTGGTCGAGATGTCGAACTCGGTGATGTAGACCGGCAGCCCCGTGTCGTCGTGCAGCTTCTGCAGCAGACCTTGGACCTTCTGGAAGCTGACCGATCCGTGATCGAGGTCGTGCGACTGTGCACCGACCGCGTCGATCGGCGCACCCAGAGCCTGAATCGCCTGCACGATGCCGATGAAGTGGTTGCTATCGGTGTCCCACTCGATGTTGTTGAAGTCGTTCAGCAGGAGGATCGCGCCGGGGCAATGCTCACGCGCCATCTCGAATGCAGTGGCAACCCATTGCCAGTTGCCGTTGGTGCCACCGCCGAGATTGTTCGTGTAGTTCGGGTTGGTGTGGGGCGGAGGTTCGTTCACCACATCAATCATCCGCGTGGCGGGATAGCGCTCGCAGAAGCTCTGGATCCACTGCTCGACCTGCTCGCCAGTGGGAGTGCCGCTCGGCTGCTGCGAGCCCCACACGAAGGCGTGCTGCTTGAAGATGATGCCTTTGCTTTCGGCGTAATCGTAGATCGCGTCGAGCGTCTGCCAGTTGAACTGGCCGCCGGGAGTCTGTTGCACCGAGCCCCATTTGCCCGCATTTTCTGGCGTAATTTGATCCCAGTAGTCGGAGAACACGAGGCCGCTAGTGTCCACCTGATCCCAGGTCGTGATGTTCCCGACGAAGAACTCCGGCAGTGCCCCGCCGGTGCCCGTGCCACCCGCGGCGTCGCCGCCACTTCCGGGGGAGCCCCCATCCGTCGAGCCGCCCGTATTGGTGTTCCCGCCCGTGGACCCGAACTGACCGCCGGTGTTCGCTACTCCACCAGTGTTGCCTTGGCCGCCACTCGCGGACTGGCCACCGCTGGACGACTGACCACCAGAGCCGGCCTGTCCATCTATGGTGCCGGTGCCACCCGTCGCATCGGTCCCATCATCCGTTGGTGCTCCGCCGCAAGCGGAGATGACGAGAACGACCGAGAGGGACGACGCGCACGCATGGGTTCTTCCGCTGCGCCAGAGGCCAATTTTCACCTGCATTTCATAGCTATTCCGCGCCCCCCCGCCAGGTGAACTTCGCTGCCTCCAGTTGCTGGAAAATTACGACGTACCAGTTCCGTGTCGAGTCGCTCGATGGCGCGCTGGCTGACTCGACCGACCGACGCATTCGTGGAAGCGGAAGCAATCAGCGCGACGATTGCGAACACGCTCGCTTCCACGATGCGCAGCCGTCACGCACCATCGCCCTCAGTCGGAGCGGCGTGATGCATCGGGCGCCGTCAGCAGGCCCTCGCGCTGGGTCGTGTCGGCGCGCGCTTCGTCGGCCTCCGATTTCTTGGGGGCCTCGGCGAGCTGCGGCGCATCGCGATCAGCCGCATCGCCGGTCGCCGCAGCCAGAACAGCCTCTCGGAGCAGCGAGCGGGGGACTCGAAGTGCTCGCTGCTAACCTCACGTCATGAAGACGTTCGCGTGGCCATGTGCTGCCGTTTGGGTTCTGGCGCTGGCGTGTGGGGGCGAGCATCACGCGGAGGCGCCAGGTCCGGCCTCGTCTGCCTCCGACGCTCCCGCGGAGGAGGAAGGCGCGCCCCCTTCGGATGAAGCAGTAGCGCCGTGCACTACTGACGCCTCGTGCAACGCCGACCCGGCCGTGTCGGCGCTCTGGGGTTTCTGCGACGTCGAGACCGGAAAGTGCACCTGCCGCGAGGCAGGGGAGCTCGATCCGGTGAGCGAGCGCTGTCGACCCGCACCGCGGTGAGTGACTCGGCGGACATGGCCAAAGTAGACATCTCGCTTCCAGCGCTCGCTCTCAAGGCGGCGATCGTGCACACCGTGACGTACTTCGCTATCGGCAGCTGCGCTGCAGCGGCACTCGACTACGCCCATGCCTTCAGCGAGCCCGGACTCGCGGGCTACATGCGCGGGCTCGACGACCCGATGGTGCGGGGTGGCCCGCTCTTCCAGCCGCTCCGCGGGGCGCTGTTCGGGGTGGCCTTCTATCCGCTCCGCGACGTGCTCTTCGACCGTCCGCGCGGCTGGGCGGTGGCCTGGCTCCTTTTGGTCGTCATCGGCATCGTTTCTCCCTTCGGCCCTGCACCGGGCTCGGTCGAAGGATTCGTCTACACGACGGTCGCGCCGCGGCGGCAAATGCTCGGTTGGCTCGAAGTCGTGCCCCAAGCGTTCGCCCTTTCGACGCTCCTCTTCTTCTGGGTACGAAATCCGCAGCAGCGTTGGTTGACCTGGCTACTCGGCATCACGTTTTGTGCTGGGCTCGTGTTCTCCATACTGGGCGTCGTCCTGGAACCGTCGGCGTCCGGGATGTAGCGCGCCGTCGTCCACAGTCATGGCGCGAGACAGTCAAGCCACCCTGATGGAAGACGTCCTCCGATGTGCGGAGGCCGTGTTGTCGGTTCGCCTCCAAGCTCCGGAGCTGGTCCGGCAAGGTGGGCGCGCGACGGTCGTCCGAGCTTTCAGCTCGAACGGAGTGACCACGGCTCCGGTCATCGTCAAGCAGTTCGAGCCAGCGTATCGCGAGCATTTCCTTCGGGAACGGGCGGGATCGGGGATCCTCTCGAGGATCGCAGGGCTCGAAGGCTTCGTCCCTCGATTGCTCGCTGATGACGAGTCTCGACTCATCTTGGTGAGCGAAAGCGTCGAGGAGCAGCGTTCGTATTCGGAGGCAATCACGTCTGGCGACGCCGATCTCGCGACGCGAACGCTCGTTGCCACCGCGCGACGCTTGGGGATTCTACACGGATGTGCGCGCTCTGGCGTTCACGATTTTCGAGCCCAGGTCGCAGACCAATCCACGCCAGGAGTGCTCTTGCGCAAGGGTCTTGGATCGACACTGGCCTTCATTCGGCGTGCGCTCTTGGACGAGACGGAGAAGGTTCGTGAGCTCGCCGTCGGCTCACAGCTGCAGGTGGAATTGAAGGCGGTTTCCGAGCTCGTCGACGCAGCGAACGCCTGCTCGACCATCACCGTCGGAGACATGGCTCCTAGCAATCTCCTTCTCGGCTCGCAGGGCGTCGTATTCATCGACCTCGAGTACTGTGGCGTGCGGAATGCCTTCTACGATGCGATGTACTGGCATTGTATCTACCCAGTGTCGCCCGCTGCCGCGGATCAGATGGACCGAGCGTACGACGACGGACTCAAGTCAGCAGGAGTACACCTACCCGAAGCGGAGTTCCTTTCGACGATGCAGCTTTCCTTGTCGCATCGGCTATTTTGGACGCTGAGCTGGGATCTGGATGTCCTGTTCGAGCAGGACCGCGACGTCGTCGCCGGAGTCAGCATGCGCAGGACGCTCTGCAGATATCTGCGCGAATACCTCCGGTTCGCGGCGAAGGTGCCACGGGTCGAACATCCACGATTGCTGCACGTGGCGACCACACTCGAGGCAAAGCTCTCCGAGCTCTGGCCGGAGGCCGCCGCGAACATCGGTCGCGAGTACGAGGTTCGGGAGGGCGCAGTCCAGCTCGTAAGCGAGTAGCAGACAGCGTGCTGGCCATCCGCTCCACCCAGAGCCCACGGGGCTCTTGTCGCTCGGTAGTGGGTCGGTTCAATAAGAAAGGGCATCGCCCGGTTCCCGTAGGCTTTGGGTGTCTACGCCAAACCGAAAGGACCGAGGATGCCCGAGGACATCGTAGCGCAGCATCACTTGCTGCCGGAAATGAAACTGCTCGAAGCGCGGCGGGGCGCGCATGGGGGCTTGGAATTCGTCGTGCGGATGACGAGCGAGCTCGAGGTGTGTCCGCGCTGCGCGACGCCGAGCCGAAGCGTGTACGACCGACGCTGGGTGAGCATCAAGGATGAGCCCCTCCGGCGCGCGGAGGTGCGCCTCTTCATCCACAAGCGCCGCTTCGCTTGCCGGCCTTGTGGTCGTCCCTTCACCGAGCCCGTGAGCGGCGTCATCAAGGGCAAGCGCACGAGCGAACGCTACGCGAGGGCCGTGCAGCAAGCGTGCGAGGAGTACGTCGACCTCAAGACCGTCCGCCGGAGATTCCGCTGCTCGGGCGGCTACCTCTACAGCACGCTCTACCGCCATCTGGAGCTGAAGCAGCGCATGCGGAGGCGCGACTGGCCTGAGCGCGTGGGCCTCGACGAGCACTTCTTCAAGCGCGGCAAGGGCTTCGAAAAGAGGCAGTTCGTCACGATGGTCGTCGACCAGACTGGTGGGAGACTATTAGAGGTCGCTGAGGGTCGCATGGGCTCGGACGTCGAGCAGGCAGTGCGTCACTTGGAGCACCCGGAGAACGTGCGCTGGGTGAGCATCGACCTGTCGGACCCGTACAAGCGCTTTGTGAGCGACTACTTCCCGAACGCCAACATCGTCGCCGACAAGTTTCATGTGCTGCGTCTGCCGAGCGCGGCGCTCATGAAGTATCGAAAGCAGGCCGAAGGCGGCAAGAACACCGCCTACCTCCGAAACCTCTTGCTCAAGCCCGGATACCAAGTGCTCGACTACTGGAGGCCGCGCCTCCACGAGTGGCTGAAAAAGCACCCGCAGCTCGAGGAGGTCTACTGGGCCAAGGAGCGCCTGAGCCGCTTCTATCGCATCCGGAGCGTCGCTCAGGCCGCCCAGGAGCTCACGCGTTTGACTGACTCGCTCTGCCTCAGCCGCATCCCCGAGCTCCGCACGCTCCGCGCCACGCTCAAGAAATGGCGCTCGGCCATTTTGAACTACTGGACCAGCCGCCAGACCAACGCCCGCGTCGAGGGCTTCAACACCAAGGCCAAGCTCGTCAAACGACGAGCCTACGGCTACATTTCTTTCCGTAACTACCGACTCAGACTCCTAAACGCCTGCGGAAGCTAACCTTTTCGACGTACCCACCACGGAGCGTGCAGAGCCCCTTTTCGACGTACCCACCACGGAGCGTGCAGAGCCAGCCGCAGAGCCCACCACGGAGCGTGCAGAGCCCGGTGGAAGTCGTCGTAGCCTGCCATCCACGCTCGAAGGGGAGTCGTGGTTCGTGAGTGCTCAGTGTCTGAAGTTGTTGGAGCCAACTACCGGATTTGAACCGGTGACCTGCGCGTTACGAATGCGCTGCTCTACCAGCTGAGCTAAGTTGGCGGGACGACGCGGGAACCCGAGGGGGCTTCCGAGGGGCGGCGAACCTATCAGAAGCGTGCGGCCGTTCAACCCCAGGATGCGAAGGCCGAAAACACGCTGCCCAGGCAGACGGGTGCGCTGAAATCTACGGTGCGTGCTCCCAGGGTCAGGGGCGAGCCGCAGGTGGGCCGCGGCGCTCGGGCGTCACGGCCGACGCGTCGGGGCGCCGCCCCCGAGAGACTCGAGCAGGTGCCGCGCCCGCGCGCTGTTGCACGAAACTCAAGTCTGGCGCGAGCTTCGTGCGGTCTTGCGTGCGGTGGGCGCGGGGACCCTCGCCGCCGGAGCGCTGGGCGCGGAGGCCCTCGCCGCTGGAGCGCTGGGCGCGCGGAGGCGCTCGCTGGTGGACTCAGAGGAACGTCCAGCGATCGAAGGCCGCGGCTTGGCCGAGACGGCGGCCGGTGGCGTCCTTCACTTCCCAGACGAGGACGTCTTCGATGCGGAAGCGGCGGCCGGTGGCGGCGCGGCGGACGCCCGCGTAACTATCGATGTAGCCGTTGCGCTCGACCTCGCGCAGCAGACGCTCGCGCTCGGCTTGCGCGACGGGCTCGGCGCTGTCGCGGCTCTTCATGCCCGTGAAGTCGGCCCAGCTGGTGGCAAACAGGTCGAGCGCCGTGCGGTTGCCGTAGACGAACACGGGGTCGGAGCCGAGGCCATGGCTCACGACGACGAGGGGCGAATGCCAGAGGGAGCGGGCGCGCTCGGTGAGGGGACCGGGCAAGATGAGCTCGCGCCCGAGCAGGCGCGCATGCGACGACAGCAGGCCGTCCAGGTGAGCGAGCACTGCCGGCGTCATCCACGGAGCGTCCGGCGGGAGGCTCGGGGTGACATGACGCGGGTAGAGCGAATCCGCCATCCTGATGAGTTTAGCAGTTCGTACTACCCGGCGCCCAGCGCGGTGGTAGAAGGCGCCCCATGACGGTCGTGAAGGGCTTTCGCTTCTCTGGCGTGAGCGCGGGCATCAAGAAGAAGGTCGGCGCGCTGGACCTCGGGCTCATCGTCGCCGACGAGCCGGTGCCCGTGGCCGCCGTGTTCACTCGCAACCTCGTGCGCGCCCACCCCGTCCACGTCTCCGAGCAGCGCATCCTGCAGGGAAAAAAGGCGCAGGTCCTCCTGGCCAACAGCGGCAACGCCAACGCCTGCACCGGCCAGGCTGGTCTCGACGCGACGCTCCGCAGCACGGCCGCCCTGGGCCAGGCGCTCGGCGTGGCGCCCGAGCTCGTGCTCCCCTCCTCCACCGGCGTCATCGGCCAGGTGCTGCCAGATGCCAAGCTCATCGCCGCCATTCCGGCGCTCGTCTCGGGTCTGTCGGAAGGCGCCTCCGGCACCTTTGCCGAGGCGATCATGACGACGGATCGCTTCGCCAAGGTCGAGTCGACCACCATCCAAGGCGACGCGCGGCGCGGGCAAACGGCGCAGGTCCTCGCCATCGGCAAGGGCGCAGGGATGTTCCATCCCGACCTCGGCCTCGCGGGTGAGCTGCCTCGCCCCGATGGCAGTGGCTATGACGACGGCGGCGATGTCGGCAGCCTGCACGCCACGATGCTCGTCTACATCCTCACGGACGCGAAAGCGTCGCCCGACGTCTTGGCGGCGGCGCTCGATCGCGTGGCCGATCGCACCTTCTCGGCGGCGTCGGTCGATGGCGACACGAGCACCAACGACTCGGTGTACCTCTTGGCGAGCGGCAAGAGCGGCTTCGAGGTCAGTGAAGACCAGCTGGCCGATGCGCTCACCGAGGTGTGCAGCCGGCTCGCACGCTCCATGGTGCGGGACGGCGAAGGGGCCGAGCACCTGGTCGACCTCACGGTGCGCGGTCTGCCGAGCGACGCGGAGGCCCGCGACATTGCTCGAGTCGTGGCCACGTCACCGCTCGTGAAGACGGCCATGGCAGGCAAAGACGCCAACTGGGGACGCCTCCTCGCCGCTGCGGGCCGCGCCGGCGTGCCGTTCGATCCGGACCGCGCCAGTGTCACCATCGGCGGCCACTGCATCCTCGACCACGGCCGCGTCGTGCCGGAGTCGGACGCCCCGGCGACCCAGGCCATGCGCGGGCCGGAGTACACGATCGAGCTGGTTCTCGGCTCGGGCCCGGGAGAATTCACCTACATTACCTGCGACTTCGGTCACGCCTACGTGGACGTGAACGCCGGCTACCGCAGCTGACGAGAGGCCCAACTCCGCGAAACCAGTGCAGCCCGGGCGGAGCGACCGGAGCGCGCCGCGCGGCCGCAGTTTTCCCTTCCGCCCGCCGGGGCCATCGCGTATGAGGCCGAACCGGTATGAAGAACTACGTCTTTTCCTCCGAATCGGTGACCGAGGGCCATCCTGACAAGATCTGCGACAACATCTCGGACGCCGTGCTCGACGCCTTCCTCGCTGGCGACAAGAAGAGCCGCGTGGCGTGCGAGACCGCCGTCAAGACGGGCTTCGTGCTCCTGGCCGGCGAGATCACGTCGAAGGCCACCATCGACTACCCGAAGATCGTCCGCGAGACGATCAAGGACATCGGCTACACCTCGAGCGACATGGGCTTCGACGCTGCGACCTGCGGCATCCTGAACGCCGTCGAACAGCAGTCGCCCGACATCTCCCAGGGTGTCACCGCTGGCGAGGGCCTCTTCAAGGAACAAGGCGCAGGCGACCAGGGCCTGATGTTCGGCTTCGCTTGCGACGAGACGCCGGAGCTCATGCCTGCGCCCATCATGTACGCCCACAAGCTGACCGAGCAGCTGACGCGCGTGCGCAAGCAGGGCAAAGCCAAGGAATTTCGGCCCGACGGCAAGAGCCAGGTGACGGTCGCTTACGTGGACGGCAAGCCGAGCCACATCACGCACGTCGTCATCTCGACGCAGCACTCCGAGGCGATCACGCACAAGAAGCTCACCGAGGCCGTGATGGAGCTCGTGATCAAGAAGGCGCTGCCGCAGAAGCTCCTCACCAAGGAGACGCAGTACTTCATCAACCCCACCGGACGCTTCGTGGTCGGCGGGCCCTGCGGCGACGCGGGCCTCACCGGTCGCAAGATCATCGTCGACACCTACGGCGGCATGGGTCGCCACGGTGGCGGCGCGTTCAGCGGCAAGGATCCTTCGAAGGTCGACCGCTCGGCTTGCTACTACGCTCGCTACGTGGCCAAAAACATCGTGGCCTCGGGCGTGGCCAGCCGTTGCGAAGTGCAGGTGGCGTACGCCATCGGCGTCGCCAAGCCGATGGGCATCTTCGTCGACACCTTCGGCACCGGTAAGGTCGACGACGAGACCCTCGCCGCCTACATCGAGAAGAGCTTCGACTTCCGCCCCGCGGCGCTGATCAAGGAGCTCGACCTGCTCCGCCCGATCTACCGCCCCACGGCCGCGTACGGTCACTTCGGTCGCAAGGACTTCCCCTGGGAGTCGACCCACCGCGCCGAGCAGGTCGCAGCCGATCTCCTCGGCAAGCCCGCAGCTGCCAAGCGCACCCGCCGCGCCAGCTGACGCTAGCCGCTTCCGGCTGCACCGAGCTAGCCGCTTCCGGCTGCACCGAGAGAGCGCGTCGCAAGATGCGCTCTTTCTCTTTTGTGGGGCGCGCCCTCGTCTCGGCCAGCGGCGCGAGCCCGAGCTCCTGCGCGCTCCGTGAGCGCCACCTCCGTCTGGCCCCTGCCGTCTGGCCGCGCTCGGATACGCGCGGAGCCCGGCTGGGCGCGCACCGAAGGGCTCAGTGCTCCGAATCGGTGAGGGACGCCCTGGTCGGCCGCACGCAGTTGCGACCGGCTTCTTTGGCCACGTAAAGCAGCCGATCCGCCCGCTCGAAGAGCTCCTCGGGCGTCGACTTCTCGTCGGCCATCGCGACGCCGCAGCTGAGCGTGACGCCGAGCTTCTTGCCCTCGCATTCGATGACGAGGCGCTCCATCTCGCTCCGCAGCGCATCTGCATGGCCGAGCGCCTGCAAGAGGTCGCCTTGAAACACGATGCCGAACTCCTCCCCGCCGACGCGGGCGCAGAGGTGCGGTGCCTGCGTCAGCCGATCGAGCTCGGCACCGACGCCGCGCAGCACGATGTCTCCCGCCGTGTGGCCGTGCGCATCGTTGATGCGCTTGAAGTGATCGAGATCGACCAAGATGAGCGACAGCGCCGTCTTGCTCGCAGCGCTGGTGCGCAGGCAGTTGGCGAGCTCCTCGTCGAACGTGCGCCGATTCAAGCTGCCCGTGAGTGCGTCCTTGCGGAGGAGCCGCCGATACTCCTCGTGGTAGGCCGTCTCGATGTTGTCGCCTGCCAAGAACTTGAGCAAGTTGTGGCCGATTTGGACCTCGTCGCCGTCCTTCAGCTCGCGCTGCGAGACGCGCACGTAGTTCACGAACGAACCGTTGGTCGAGCCAGCGTCCTCCAAGTAGTACGAGCCGTCACGGCGTGAGATGCGCGCGTGGATGCGACTGACGGCATCGCCGTCGAGCTGAAGACCTGCACCCGTGGACCGACCAATGACGAAGACATCGCAGTCCAAGAGCGCGCGCTGTCCGAGTCGACTGCCGCTCAGAACGATCAGCATGGCTTGGCCCGTCGCTTGAGCCTTGCGCAGCATACCGTCACGGTCCGCAGAGACCGTGACCTCGCCCGTGCTGTCCCACCAATCGTCGCGCGCCATTCCCCCGAAAACCAGCAGGCTCAGTATCTCCCCCGAGGCCGGACGACCATCTCTTTCGACCGGCGAAGCCGCGATTGGCTTCGTTCTTTCCCTACCTCGGCCCCTTTGCTCTCACGTTCGTCCACAGGCTACCCCAGCCCGTTTCGACGACCTCTCGCCCTCGATGGGGACGCCGGGACCAGCCGCTCCGCCTGCGCTTTTTCGCTCGTGCGGCAAAGTGCTCGTGCTCTGCCTGCGTCGCACGCGGCCTGCGTCGCACGCTGCTTCGCGACGCACGCGCTCGACGCCAGGGTGCGCGGGCCATGCGGGCGCCGGGTTACTCGACCACTCGTCCAAGCGACCTCGCTCGGTGCGCCTGGTGAGCAGTCGGCCCGGCGCCGACTCGCATCAGATGGCCTCGTCGCCGCGCTCGCCCGTGCGGATACGGACTGCCTCTTCCAGGCTGGTCACGAAGATCTTGCCGTCGCCGATGCGGCCGGTCTTGGCGGTCTTCTCGATGGCGTCGATGACGGAATGCACGAGGTCGTCGGCCACGACAATCTCCAGTTTGACCTTCGGCACGAAGTCGACGACGTACGCCGAGCCCCGGTAGACCTCTTTCTTGCCGCCGGTCCTGCCGAATCCCTTCACCTCGGTCACGGTCATGCCCTGGACGCCGACTTCGGATAGGGCGTCCTTGACCTCGTCGAGCTTGAAAGGCTTGATGATCGCTTCGACCTTCTTCATGGGTTTCTCCAAAAACTACGTTGCTGAGCTACCGACCTGCAGGCGTCGGCGGCCTGTTGTTGGGCCGGTGGATGCCCCCGACCGTGGATGAGTGCTGAGCCCTTGCTGACGCTCGTGGCACTTGCGAAGGAGCGATGCCCGGTGGCCGCGTCCCTTCAGCTTCTCGTCTGGAACTACCGGCGCATGTGTTTCGCATTTGTTTCCTACTGACTTCGCGGCCAAAAGACGGCGCCTCGTCGCTCCGCGCGCTGGGGGCATGCGGGCGCTGGCCACCCTCTCGGGCAGGGTGAACGGCTGCCCGGGCGGAAGGCCCCCGGGGTGGCCGCGCGATCGTGAGGAAATCCGCTGGCCGCCCCGCGCCCGCTTGGCGGACGAATTTCGGGCGTCTAGGGTGGAACTCGCCTCGCCGCGCACCCGCCCGCGCCAGGGGGTGCGTCGCCTGATCCATGCCCGATTTGCCCACTTCCCAGGTCCCCGTCGGAACCGTGCTCGAGGGGAAGTTCCGAGTGACGCAGGAGATTGGGCGTGGAGGCATGGCCGCCGTCTACGAAGCCGAGAACATCGACATCGGCAAGCGTGTGGCCGTGAAGATCCTGTCGGCGGACTTGATCACCTCGCGCATCGTCCGTGAGCGCTTCATGCGTGAGGCGCGCGCGGCCGCCGCCATCCACAGCCCGTACATTTGCGAAGTGTACGACTCGGGCATGTACCTCGACCGCCCGTTTTTGGTGATGGAGCTCTTGCAAGGCGAGAGCTTGTACGACCGCATGACCCGCGTGCGACAGCTGCGCGCTTCCACGACGCTGAAGATCATGCGGCACGTGGTGCGAGGCCTCGCCAAGGCGCACGAGGTCAATGTCGTCCACCGCGACCTGAAGCCGGAGAACATCTTCCTCACTCGGGATGCCGAGGGACTCTTGCTGGCCAAAATCGTCGATTTCGGTCTCGCGAAGTTCTACGAAAGCCGAGACGGCGAAGATCGCAACGTGCGGCTCACCCGCGAAGGCGCGCTCTTCGGAACACCCGCGTACATGAGCCCGGAGCAAGCGCGTGGTCAGGGCGAAGTCGACCATCGCGCCGACCTGTGGGCGCTCGGCTGCATCGTGTACGAGTGCCTGACGGGCCGCACGGTGTGGGATGTGCAGCAGGGCGTGGCCATGATCTTGGCGCAGATCGCCAAAGGCGTCTTGCCAGACCCCCGCGCCTATCGCCCCGACTTGCCCGAGAGCTTCATCGCGTGGTTCCAGAAGGCGCTGCATCCCGACCTCAACCAGCGCTTCCCGTCGGCACGAGCCTTCCTCGAGTCTCTGGAGATCGCGCTGCCCGCCGTGGACGACGACGGCAGCCCGTCCGAGCGCGCAGCGTCGCTCGGCTCGCTCTCCGACATCCCAGAACCAGCTGTCGCAGCCTCGGCCGCGCCGCCTGCCCTCGGCGCGCCCGCCGCCAGCGCGGGCGCGGGACGGGCCATCATCTGGTTCGTGGGCGCGGCCTGCGTCGCTTTTGCGGGCTACGTGGGCTGGCTCTACTGGCGCGGAGGCGACGGCGCGAGCCTCGCGCACGAGTCCGCGGTCGAAGAGGCCGGGCGCGCCTCGGCGACGCCTTCATCGCTCGAGCCAGCCGAGCGCGGGCCAGGTGCCGAGCTGATCAATCGCGGCCAAGCCTTGCTGCGCGCCGGCAAAGACGAGGAAGCCATCCAGGCCTTCGAGGCGGCACGCGGCGAGACGCCGAACATCGCCGGCTCGCTCATCAATCACTCCAAGGTGGCCTTGGAAGAAGGCGACGCTGGCCCCTGCAGTCTGAACGGCATCGGCCGGCCTCGGCCCTTCGAGGTCATCGCGCCAGCTTCCCACGCGCGCGTCACCCTAGGCAAAGATGGCTTCTTGGCGGCTTGGACCGACGCCCATCAGGATGAACGGCGGCGCAACGTCTACGCCACGCTGCTCGACGATTCGCTCCGGCGCGTCGGCCCGGTGCGGAACGTCACGCCCGAAGCCACCCAGGCCATCGAGCCGTCGTTCATCCCGATGAGCGATGGCTACGCAGTCGTGTATTGGGACTCGGCCAGCTCGCAGCCGGGCGTCTACGTGCGCTCGATCGAATGGGACGGGCGCATCAAGACGCCCGCGCGCCTGCTCAGCGCCGACAAGAAAGACAAATACTTCCCGTCGGTGACGCCGCATCCGGGCGGCAAGCTGGTCGCCGTTTGGTCGGAGCAGACGGACACGCAGGGCAAGCTGCAGCTCGTCATGCGCACGCTGGATCGCGACCTGGTCCCCGAAGGCGACCCCGTCTACCTCACGGCGCTCGTCAGCGGCTCGGCCTCGCAGCCGTTCGCCGCCGTTTACGGCGACTTCCTGTACGTCGCCTACCGCTTCGAGCCTTCACCACACCGCACCGAGATCCGCCTCCTGCGCGCGCGTCTGGACGAAGCAGCGCGGGGCGCCCCGAGCGTCGATGCCACCGACGCGGCGGCCAATGACAGCGCACTCGATCGCACCGTCGGGCAAACGGTCGTCTTGCGCTCGCATCCCAAGCAGGCCGAGCCGTCGCTCGTCTGCGATGCCGAGGGCTGCCTGCTGACCTGGGACGACGAGACGGCCGGTGCGTTCGCGGCGTTCGTTCCTCACGGCCAGGACAGTGTGCTCTGGCATCGTGAGTTCTCCACCAAGGGCCAGCGTCCCGTGCTCGCGCAGGACGGCGCGGGCCACATCGCAGCAGCGTACTTCGCCGGCGACCGTCTGCTGCTCGCCACCGTCACTCGCGACGGCATCGGTGCTCCGAGCGTGATCAGCAAGGTGAGCGGGTTTCAGCCTGGTCCCAAGCTGATCGCTGGCCGCACCCCGGGCGAATGGCTCATTTCCTGGCGGGACTTCGAAGCCGGCCATCTCGAGATCTTCACGGCTCGCGCCCAGTGCAGCATCGGCCAGCCTTGAGGCAAACGCCTCCTCGATGAACAGTCGATGGCGACGACAGTCGGCAACAACCAGCGGGGCCTCCCCATGGTGCCACGGCGTCGGGCCGCCCGACCGCTCCCCTTCGTGGTCATGGCGCCAGCGGCGGTGGTCCTCCTGGGCGCCAGCGTGGCCATCGTCGTGCTGCTGCTCGGCATGAAGCGGCTCGATCGGCGCGCTGCCGAAAGCGCGGAGTTCCGCGCGGAGCTCTTGGCGCAGGTCATCGCGGCCAAGGTGGTCGAACGGGTCGAGTCCAAGGAGGCCGACCCGGTGCGTGCGCTCGAACGCGAGCTCGCGCTGGCCCAGGTCGCAGGCGTGCTCATGGATGCGCACGGCCAGCACCTGCTCACGGTGCCAGCAGGCGAACGAGCACCTCAGCTGAAGTTGCCGCCAGCGGCCACCGGGCAGGCCCGCCTGGCGGGCAAAGCTGCCCGCTACGTCACCATTCCGCTCAACCCCGCAGGCGCGGAAATAGGCCGGAGAGCCCTCGCCAGCAGCGACGCCCACGCCGACGGGGCGCTTCTCTTGTCGGTCGTGGCCGAAGTGCCCGAGCACGACCGGGCCCGGCGCTCCCTCCTGACCTCCCAGCTCACCTTTGCCTCGCTCCTGCTGGCCGCCGCCGCGCTCGTCGCGTGGACACTCGCTCGCGACGTGCACTTCGACGTGCTCTACGTGCGCCGCTCGATCACGGCCATGGCCCACGATTCCACGGGAGCGACCGCGCCCATTCCCGTGCGCACGATCGACCAAGTGGGCCAGCTCACGGCTTCGTTCAACATGCTGCTCGGTCGCTTCCGCGCCGCCGAGAGCGCGTATCGTCAGGACCTGACCGAGGCCAACGCCTTCGACCAGGATCGCAGCGCGTTCTTGGCCGCGCTATCCCACGAGCTCCGCACGCCCCTCAACGCCATTTTGGGCTTCACCGACGTGCTCTTGGCAGAGGTCGAAGGCCCCCTCTCGGAGGAAGTGCGCGAGAATCTGACGATCGTGCGCACGAGCGGCAATCATCTGCGCGCACTCATCGACGACATCTTGGCGCTCTCCGCGCTGGAATCGGGCCAGTTTCGTCTCAGCCGAGAGGAGCTGGACGTGGTGCAAGTCGCCACCGACGTCGTCACCGAGAGCGTGCTGGCAGCCGATCAGAAGGGCATCTACCTCGAGCTGACCGAGCTCAGCCCGCGCCCCATCCTGGCTTTCGTCGACCGGCGCCGCCTGCGTCAAATCATCCAGAACGTGGTGTCGAATGCCGTGAAGTTCACGCTCACGGGAGGTGTCGTGGTGACGGTAGGTCGCGAGGGCGACGACGTCGTCATCAGCGTCAGTGACACGGGACCGGGCATCAAAAAAGAGGCTCTGGACAACATTTGGAACGAGTTCTCCCAAGCGGGGGACACGCGTTCCGAGCGTCAGGGCACCGGCCTCGGCCTCGCCATCACCCGGCGGCTGGTGCAGATGCACGGCGGCACGGTGAAGGTCGAGAGCACCGTCGGCCAAGGCTCCACCTTCACGATTCGCCTGCCCGCCGATGCCCGCAAAGAGCGTTCGTCGATCGTCGAGCCGATCACCGAACCCGTGATCCGCGACGCCTGAGCGACTGCCTGGAGCTCACTCGATCAGAAGAGCTCACCCTGGGCGCCGCCGTCCTCGGGATCCGCACGGCCCCGCGGCACGGCGAGCCCCAAGTGAGCGTAGGCCTTGCGCGTCGCCACGCGCCCCCGCGGGGTGCGGCCCAGGAAGCCCTGCTGCAGGAGATACGGCTCGTACACGTCCTCGATCGTGTCGCGCGGCTCGCTCATGGCTGCGGCCAGCGTTTCCACGCCGACCGGCCCACCATCGTAGTGGTCGATCAAAATGCCGAGGAGCCGGCGGTCCATCGCATCCAAGCCAGACGCGTCGACCTCCAGCCGGGCGCAAGACAGCGCGACAATCTCGGCGTCGATCGTGCCGCTTCCGCGCACGTCGGCGAAGTCGCGCACCCGCCTGATGAGCCGATTGGCAACACGCGGCGTACCGCGGCTCCTCTGCGCGAGCGACAGTGCTGCGTCTTCGTCACAGGGGGCACCGAGCAGATGAGCACTTCGCAGGATGATTTTGGCGAGGTCCTCGGGCGGGTAGTAATCGAGCCGCATCGTCATGCCGAAGCGCTCGTGGAGCGGCTTGGTGAGGAGACCCGTGCGCGTGGTCGCGCCGACCAAGGTAAAGGGCTTGAGCTCGAGGGGAATGCTCTCGGCGAACGCGCCCTCGCCCATGAGCACGTCGATGCGAAAGTCCTCGATCGCTGGGTACAGCGCCTCTTCGACGACCGGGCTCAAGCGATGGATTTCGTCGATGAAGAGGACGTCGTTCTTCTCGAGGCGGGTCAAAAGACCGCTCAGGACGCCCTTGTGCTCGATGGCAGGGCCGCTCGATACGTGGAGCTGAACGCCGAGCTCGTGCGCAATGATGCCGGCGAGGGTCGTCTTGCCGAGACCCGGTGGCCCCGAGAGCAACAAGTGATCGAGCGGCTCACCCCGTCGGCGAGCCGCTTCGATGAAGACCTGGAGGTTCTCCTTGTGTTTGGCCTGACCGACGAACTCGCCCAAAGCCGTGGGACGAAAGATGCGATCGAAACGCCCATCCTCGTCGGCGCGACCGCCCGACACGACCCGGCTACTCACCGTGCTGCCACTCGACGCAAAGCCTGAGCCTGCAGCGCCTGACGACGCAGCGCCCGACGACGCAGCGCCCGCGACCGCATCGCCCGCGCTGGCACCGCTCGAAATGGCTCGATCCTTCGAGGCGCGCCGACCTTTCGCATCAGGGTCCTGCATGGGGGCGCAGAATGTACACCAAATTCTGGGTGACGGCGCATCCGCCGGCTCGCCTGGGGCGACGGCGGCCGGAGAGCCCTTGCCGCTGGCAAGTCCGGATGTCATGACCCGAGAAGCCCCGTGGCAGAGCGCACTCTCCATCGCCTCGGCACGCTCGCGCTCCTCGGGCTGGTCGCACTGCCGTCGCGCGGGGACGAGCCTGTGCGCATCTACGCCGATAGCTTCATCACCTGGATCTATCCGCATCCCCGCCTGGACGAACAGCCCATCGGCTACCTTCGTGCGGGCACCGCCATCCGCACGAAGGACCAACCGAAGGTGCGCGCCGCCGGCTGCTCGGGTGGCTTTCGTGCCATCGAGCCAACCGGCTACGTGTGTGTGGGAAGGAGCGCGAGCACCACGGAGACGCGCTACGCGCGCAGCCTGAAGGCGCTCGCGCCGCAGCCGGGCGCCTTCCCGTTCGACTACGCGCTCTCGATGGGGAGCCCTGCCTATCGCCGCCTGCCGACACCCGGCGAAGTCAAACGACAGGAAACGAAGTTCGGACGCGCCGGGGCTCGCCCTTTGCCAGCGCACTGGCAAGGTCACGAAGAGCTCGCGCTCGGCGAGTACCCGACGGACGCGCCCGCTCCGGAGTTCTTGGCCGACCGCGGTTCGGCGAGCCGGCTATCCGAAGCGCGCCTGGTACGCCGCGAGGTGCCGTTCGGCTCGATGATCGCCACGACGGGAGCGCTGACGCACGAAGGGCGCAAGTACCTCGTGAGCGCAGATGGCACCGTGGTTCCGGCCGAGCGCTTCCGCCCGTTTCGCCGTTCGACCTTTGCAGGAGTCGCGCTGGGCGACGGCGTCACGCTGCCGCTCGGCTGGACCCGCCGGAAAGCCGCAGCCCAGACCAACGCCTGCATCCAAGCCGGTGCACGGAACTCTGCGGAGGGGCGATTGGACGGAGCGACAGCGCTCGGCGCGGATTGCCTGGGGCAGAGCGGGGCGACGCTGGAGGCTCGCACTCTGGTGCAGCTGTCGGGCAGACGCGCCCAGGTCGGGCCTCATCGGTTCGCCGAGACGCGGACGGGGCACTGGATCAAAGAGGCCGATCTGTTCATTGCAGAGCGTCCACTCGAGGTCGTCTCCCGCAAAGACAAGTGGATCCACTTCTCGATCGGTCGCGGCACGCTGATCGCGTTCGTCGGCGAGCAAGCGGTGTTCGCGACGCTGGCCTCGCCCGGCAGCGGCGGCAGGCCGCGCGTGGGTGGGGATCCGCTGACCGATCGAACGACGCCACTCGGAACGTTTCGCATTCAGTTCAAGCACCGGACCGACGACATGAGTCCCGAACAATCGGAGCACCGATCGTTCTTCATCGCCGACGTCCCGTACGCGCAGTTCTTCCAACCCCCGTTCGCGATCCACGTGGCGTATTGGCACGAGTCGTTCGGTGAGCCGATGAGCGGCGGCTGCATCAACGTGTCCCCGCGGGACGGCGAGCGGCTCTTCGCGTTTACGGATCCGCCCTTGCCCGATGGCTGGCATGGTGTGGGCGCTGGAACACCCTTCGGACCCGGCACCTGGGTGCGCGTGACCACGGACTAGCCCGTGCCCGCGCGGAGCAGCACCAGAGGGCAGCGCTTACTCAGCCGTAGCCGGTTCGCCGCCGGTCAGAGCCGCTCGACGCGAGACGATTTGGGCCGTACCGGTGAGGTCGTAGGCGTGCATGTCGTGCTGGCTGGCATCGAGACCTTCGACCTCTTCCTCGGCGGAGACACGCAGGCCCATCGTGGCCTTGATGAGCGAGAACAGTGCAAACGACGCGAGGAGCGACACGACTGCGTAAATCGCCACGCCGGCCAGCTGAGTCGACAGTCGATGACCCGCGTTCGTCGAGAACAGCCCCACCGCCAGCGTGCCCCAAATCCCGCACACCAGGTGCACCGAGATCGCTCCGACAGGGTCGTCGATCTTGATCCGATCGAACAAGAGCACCGAAAGGACCACGAGGCCACCAGCCACGGCGCCGACCAGGATCGACAAGCCGACCGGGATGGTGGCGGCGCCGGCGGTGATGCCCACGAGGCCCGCCAAAATACCGTTGAGCAGCATCGAGAGATCGGGCTTCCGGCTGACGAAGCTGTACGTGAGCATCGCGCCTACGCCCCCGGCCGCTGCCGACAGGCAAGTGGCCACGAGCGTCTGCGAGATCAGCGCGGGAGCAGCGGACATGACGGATCCGCCGTTGAAGCCGAACCAGCCGAGCCAAAGCAGCATGGCCCCGATGGTGGCCGAGGCCATGTTGCTGCCAGGGATCGGAGTGCTGCGCGCGCGGCCGTACTTGCCGATGCGCGGCCCGAGCATCCACGCCCCGACCAGGGCGGCCCAGCCGCCCACCGAGTGCACGAGCGTGGACCCGGCGAAATCGTAGAAGCCCATGTCGTGGAGGAAGCCCCCGCCCCAAGTCCAAGAGCCCAAGAGCGGATAAACCAGGCCAGAAAAGACCGTGGCGAACACCAGGAAGCTCTTCAGCTTGATGCGCTCGGCCACCGCACCCGACACGATGGTCGTCGACGTCGCGGCGAACATCGCGCGAAAGAGGAACCCGGTCCAAAACGTGTAGGTGCCCTCGCCGTAGGCCGCCGTCTGGCCCGTGGGGCCCGGGTCCGGCGGAAAGCCGGCGAACGCGAAGTACCCGTTGAAGTCGCCGGGGTACATCAGATTGAAGCCGACGACGTAGTACGTAAGAAGGCCGATGCAGACCACGAAGACGTTCTTGTAGAGAACGTTCACGGTGTTCTTGGCGCGAGACAGCCCCGACTCCAGCGTGGCAAAGCCGAGGTGCATCACGAACATGAGCGCCGTACAGATGAGGATCCAGGCGTTGTGGCCACTGAAGGCGGCCTGCGCGGCCGAGACGGCCGGGGGGACATCCGTTGCCTCTTCTGCCCAGGCCAGGACCGGAACCGCCAGCGATGCAGCCAGAAACGGCAGGAGAGCCACCTTCCTCATGGGTCGGACCGTGGCCCGCCCTGTATTTCGCGCCCGTTTCGGAAGCAGACTTCAGGGCCCAAAACTTTCGAAACATTTGCCTGGCCCCGCCCCGGCCCGACTAGGCTAGGTTCCCCGGGATGCGCGTCCGCGCCATTGCCACCGCCAGCTCCGAGGCCAACGCCATCGGCAGCGTCGAGCTCGAATGCAGCCCGAGTGGGCTCGCCATCGGGCTCTATGGCGTCGGCGCGTACCAGGACGGCTACGCTCCCGGCCCGCTGACCCAAGGGACGCGCATCACGATCCCCTACTCCGGAATCACGCGCGTCACGACGGCCGAGGACGGCCTGCTGCTCGAGATCGGCTACCCCACGTTCCCCCACGATCGGCTGCACCTCGTGCGCTTCTCGGTCGGGACGGGGGTTCCTCTGCACGAGCTGCGACGGCGCCGCATGATCCTGCACGTCGTGGCCGGTTCGCTCGCGGTGAGCGCAGCGGTCGCCGCGGCCGTGCTGGCACCGGCTCAGCCGACGGAGGCGATCGCCGTCGGGGCGCTCGCCTATGCGGCGCTCGCCGCCACCCTGACCTTGGGACTGGCCTTCGCGCTCGACCACCACTTCTTCGCCCGCCCGCCGGGCGCCGATGCCGTTCAGGCCGCCTTCGCACGGGACTTGGCGCAATACGTCGCCACCGTCCGTCGCTCACCCACGCACCTGGCCGAACCCAAACGTCCCGACGAACCCCTGCTCGCGGGCTGGGTCCCCCGCGCGGCAGCGCTCGTCGGCGTCGCCGTCGCGAGCGTCGTGCTCACTGCAGTCGTCTCAGGCCAACGCCTCCTCGTGCGGGAAGCTGCGCGCGCCGACCTCACCGACGAGCAGCGGCACCACAACGTCTCGGCCAGTGCCGCGGCGGCCGACGAGCCCGACGTCCGCTCCGCGCGCCCGGCGCCTCCCCCGTCCGAGCCGACCCCCAGCGCGCAGGCTGAACGGACCGCCGCCGAAGACGCGCCCGCTCGCTCCTCGAGCGCCGGCGCTGGCGTGCTCTCGCCGCTCAAGCGCTGCCTGTGCGACCGCGCCGACTCGCAGCTGTGGACCGATCCGATTCCGGTGCTCAGTGCACTCCTGCTCGAGAAGCGGACCGTGCCGCGCAAGAACCACCTCCGGCTCTACCTCGAGGTGGCCGTCGTGAACAACGGCGAACGCCCGATCGAAGACCTGACGCTCCACGTTCAGTTTTCTGAGCGTCCCCCCGAGGGCGGAGACGCCCGACACACGGCCGAGCGCCCGCTCTTCTACGAAGGACCCCTCGCCCCCGGACAGGCCGTGAAGTGGTCCACGGAGGCGCGCGGTACCGAGTTCGAGATCCAAGCGCCCGACTTGGGCGTGCTCGGCCCGAACGGCGAGGGCTCGGCGTCGGCCGATGCCTTCAACGAACTGCTGGAGGCGAACCACCGCCCGGTCCGACTGCACGGCGCGCGGCTCCTGTCGTACCTCGGTGATGCGCGCGGCCGCGCCGGCGCCCTCGCACTGAAGGACGCTCTCCGGGCGGCCGAAGGCCCCTACTTGCGGCGCGTGTTGGCGGCGACCGACGAAGTGCGCGTCTGCGACGTCGACCGCAAGACCCCGGGCGAAGTCGGCGTGTGCGTCTACAATGCCGGCGACGAAGAGAAGCGCGATCTCGGCATCGAGGTGACGTCGCTCTTGGGCAGCCTGGATGTCCACCACCCTCTCGCCCACCCTCCGGAGGTGACCAACTTCACCAAGTGGAAGGTCGACGGGGTCTTCCCGGCGCAGGCTGGCGTCTACGTGCGCGCACCTCTCCCACAGGGCTTCTTGCCGGACCAAAAGCACACGCTCGAGGTCACGGCCGATCGCTTCGACTTGCTCGATTGACGAGCCCGCTCCGAGCTCAAGCGCGCGGAGGACGAGACGACCAGCGCGCCGACGAGGGCGGCAAGATGGCCTCGGCTGGCATGTGAGCTTGAGCGGCCGCGATGACAGCACTTCGAGCAGAAGGCCCAGCGGCCAGCCCGAGCACGAAACAGAGGTCATCTGCGTCGCGCTGCTTCCGGCCCTCGCCCCACCCCTCGCGGAACATCCAGGCTGCCCGCTGCGCGATGCCTTCGGGCAGCAAGGAAAACTCCCCGGATTGCAGCAAGGAGAGGAGGAGAGCGCGCTGGAGCGCCCGCGCGTGACGGGACGACACGGTGGACGGGAGGGAGAGTGACCCCGTCTGCTTCCACTCTTCGGCTTGGCGCCGAAGCAGCGGAGGAATGAGCACGCCGTCTTCAGGAGTCGGACGCGGGCGCGCAGCCGCCGGTGGAGTGTCGCTTCCCGGTGGGGGCCCCTCGCTCACATCCTTGGGATCGAGATCGGGCAGGCGTGGAGGACGCGGAATGGAGACGGACTCGATGGCAGGCACCACGCGCGAGTAGAAGCCGCCACTCTGCGCCAGCTGATCACGCAAGGTGTGGGGCGGTGGAGTGGTGGCCGCTTCCGGATCGAGCTCCGGTGCGGGCAGCGAGGGCGAGCCGAGCGAGGTGCTCCAGGTATCCGGAGCGGCTGCCACGAGCGCGTCAACATCGGAGAGGCGCGGCCGCGGCGGCGCTCCCGAAGCCATCGCTGGCGGCCGACGTCGCGCCGTCCCGCTCACCCGCGCCTCCGTCGGCACGTAGCCGAGACGGTCCAAGATGGATCCTGAGGAGGCGGAATCGCCGCTCTGCCCACGCGGCTCCGGGCGCCCCGAGCCAGCGCGTTCGGTATCGGGGGCCGCGTCGGGCGACTGCAGGGCGGGGCGTTCTCCCGAGGTGCGCCGATCATCCCGGCGCTCCCGCCGAACGTACTCTTCCCGCTTTGCAGCCAAGCCCTCTCCTCCGTCCTCGTAAGCCCGATAGGTTCTTATATGGGGCCATGTAGGTCGCCTGACGTCAAGGTATTCCGACACTGCAACTGACGAGAAGGCGAAGACGGCACGCGAAAGCGGAGGCAGGATGCGCGAAGCTATCGATACTGCTCATATTAACGACCGAGGTGGGCCTCCACCTCGAGCGCGTGCGATGGCCGCCGCCTGCGTCTGAAACGCGACCGAAACACACTCAGGAGCCTACGGCGAGGCGAGGAGTGGTCAGTGCCCATTCCCGAAACAATCGACCCAGGTCATGCCTGGACGCCTCCACGGGCCTGCCCTGCCCCTCACTCCGAGCGCTCACGCGGCTCATAGAACGCCTCGTGTGCTTCGCGGAGCAGGTCGAGCACGGGCACAGCGTGCGGAGCCTTCTTCACGTCCACCTGCGCCAGCGCCTCTTCGCTCACGAAGCGTCCTGGGAACCAATGATCCTTCTCGCCGAACATGTTGTAGCGGTAGCGCCCGAACGCGAGCATGTCGTAGCAGCGCAGCATGCGTCTGAAGCGCAACACCTCGGGGATGTTGATGCCGCTCGGATCACCGCTGAGCTCGTAGCCCTCGTAGGCGGAGAGAGGGTCGACGGCGAGTCGAGCATCGAGCTTCAGCTGTGTGCCGAGGTCGGCCGCGGACAGGGGAATGCTCGTGGGGAAGACGCCGAGCATTTCGTCGAAGTGGGCCGGCGCGGTCATGCCGAAGCTCAGCGTGTGCACGGCCTGGAGGCGCAAGCAGAAGCGAGCGTTCCATTGGATGGGAGTGAGCGGGGCAGTGAGGTCTCGAAGGAGCGGCGGCGCCTCGAACAGGCGCCCTCCTTTGTCGTTGGGCGAGATGATGAAGACGCCCATGTCTTTGGCTTCGGCGAGCTGAATTGCCGCCAAATTGCGCTGAAAGAAGTAGTAGTAGTGCAGGTTGACGAACTCGAAGGCGTCGGTTGCGATGGCGTCGAGCACCACGTCGAGCGGCGCGTGGGTCGAGAACCCGAGATGGCCGATGAGGCCCTGCTCGCGGTAGCGAAGCAGCGTCTCGACCGGGCCGCCGGGCGCCATCGCGACTTCGAACATCTGTCGATTGTTGATGCCGTGGATCGCGTAGAGGTCGAAGTAGTCCGTACCGAGTCCATGGAGCTGCTCTTCGAACATGCGACGAGTAGCATCGCCCGTTTCCGCGTAGCCCTTGGTCATCAAATAGAACGACTTGCGATCGAGCCCCAGCTCGCGGAAGGCCGCGCCATGGGCATGCTCGCTCTTGCCGTAGGCATAGGCCGTCTCGATGTGGTTGATGCCAACATCGAGTGCCTGCCGCACACAGCGCATGCAGTGCTCGACGAGCTCACGCTCGGGCTCGTGGCGTGGCTTTCCCCAGCCGCCCTTGTAGCGCATGCCGCCCAGCGTAATGACGCTCAGCCGCTTCTCCGTCTTGCCGAAGCGCCGGTACTCCATGGGACTATCCCCTTCGAAAGCTCGAGAGCTCAGGCGTTGGCCGAGAACTGCACACCGATCTGACGGAACTGGGTCATCAAGCTGGCCTTGTCGTTGGACTTCGACAGCGCCTCGTCTGCTTCGACTTTACCGGCCTTCACCAGCTCGAGCAGACTGTCGTTCATCAGACGCATGCCGATGTTGCGGCTCGTCTGCATGATGGACGGGATCTGGAAGATCTTGCCCTCGCGGATCAAGTTGCTGATTGCCGGCACGCCCATCATCACCTCGAGCGCCGCGCAGCGTCCGCCACCCTTCTTCTTGCACAGCATCTGCGCAATCACACCCTTCAGGCTGGTCGACAGCATGGTGCGAATCTGATTCTGCTGCTCGGTCGGAAACTGATCGATGATGCGATCGATCGTCGATGGTGCCGACGAAGTGTGCAGCGTGCCGAAGACGAGGTGCCCAGTTTCTGCCGTTTCCATGGCGATGGCGATGGTTTCCAGGTCGCGCATTTCGCCGAGCAGGACGATGTCTGGATCTTCGCGCAGAGCCGCGCGGAGCGCGCGCTTGAACGACTTGGTGTGCTCACCAACTTCACGCTGATTGAGCAAGCTCTGCTTGTTCGGATGCACGAACTCGACCGGATCCTCGATCGTGATGATGTGCTTCTTCTGGTTCGTGTTGATGTAGTCGATGAGCGCAGCCAGCGTGGTCGACTTGCCGGAACCGGTCGGGCCGGTCACCACGACCAGACCCTTGGCGAGGTTACACAACGTGAGCAGATCTTTGGGCAGTCCCAGCTGCTCGACGGAGAGGATCTTCGACGGGATGACGCGAAACACGGCGCCCATCCCGTTCAAGTCGACGAACAGATTCGATCGGAAGCGAGCGACGCCGGAGATCTCGTGAGCGAAGTCCGTATCGTGCGTCTGGTCGAACTCTTCCCGATTGCGACTCGGCACCATCGGCCACAGCACGTTCTGCACCGATTCAGCCGAAAGTGGGGACTCGCCGGGCATCGCCACCATGTCGCCGTCCAGGCGGATCATCGGAGGTGCGCCGGTGGAGATGTGCAGATCCGAAGCCTTGAGCTCGACCATCTTGGACAGCAGGCGATCGATTTCGGCAGTGGATCCCCCGCTGACACCCGCGTCCCAGCGCGAGCGGGCCGGCGCAGGCGGCACGGTGTCCAGCTTACGCATGGATTGCAGCGTGGGATTGGCTGCCACGGGGATCTTCACGTCGGTCGTGAGAGGGCGCCCCTGCGTCGGCGGCGAATCCGGACGCGCCTGGATGAGAACGGCCGTCGGCGGGATGGCAGGCGCCGTCCCCGGGGGCGCAGCGATCGGTGACGCGATCGGCCCGCCTTCCGACTCGAGCAGGTCGGCGGAAACCGCGGCCGCCAGGTCGAAGCTCGCATGCACGAGCCCCATCTTGAGCTCGGCAGTCGCGCGCACGGTTCCGTGCCCTTCGAGCTCGAAGTTCCACTCGGCCCAGCCGGTGGCGAGGGAGCGTCGCGCCTCCGCAGACATGAGCGGCTCGATCATCGCGTTGATGCGCTCGGGTGTCTGCACGTCACCGCGCACCTCGTTCTCGCCGCTGGCCGTAATCACGACCGTCCGCCGGCCCGGCACGAGGCGAACCTCTTGCGCATCGACCATGAGGGCCCGCCTGAGAAGATCCTTCAAGTTGATTTTCACCACCGGTGTCTCCAGACCGTTCGCGGCACGACCTGCTTTCGGTCCGTGCGCCCAAGCCAGCCAGAGTCATGGTCGCCGGGCGCCAGACGAGCCGTCAAGGTCCGACGACGACGACCGTGCCCCGTTCCTTGTTCTGGACCCCATGCCAGCCTTCCGGCACCTGTGGATCGGTCCACTCGAAGAGCCAAGCGGCGTCCCAAGATGTCAGGTTGATGCAACCATGGCTACGCGCTCGTCCAAACTCGTGGTGCCAGTAGGCACCGTGGATCGCGAATCCCCGGTGGAAATACTGCACGAAAGGCACATCCGTGAGCTCGTACGAATCGGCGCGGTCCTCGTCGCCATCCATCGTGGCCGACACCGCCTTGTCGTGGATCATGAAGGTGCCGCGCACGGTGCGTTCGCCGTCCGGATTCGACTCGTCCTTCGGCCCCAGGCCGCCGCGGCCAGCACTGATCAAGGTCGCATATACCGGCGTCTTGCCCACATAGGCGACCAGTGTCTGATGCTTGATCGAGACGTCGATCCAGCGCCGATTGCCGGTCGCCACACTCGGGAAGCCATCGCGCGGCTCGATGATGGTGAGCCCCGGCTCCGGCACCCAGCTGCCTTCCGCCGTCTCCAAGAGCCCCTTCGAGCGGCGACCGGTCAGCAAGAAGCCCTGTTGCCCGTGCACCTCACGCGCAGGCAGAAAGGGACCGCCAGGCTCACCGGTCCAAATGGTGAGCGGCCCTTTGACGTGGAACGCCACCGGCAAGCTCGAGGCCGCAGGCAGCTCGAGACCGCGAAACTCCTGGTCGACGACCACGCGAGTGCGATCGAGCGGCACGAGGTCGAGCTCACTCGTGAGACCGAAGGCGCGACCCTCCCACAGGAAGGTGTCGAGCAAGGCGAAGCCGCTGTCGGGGCTCGCGCGGCCTGCGCTCACTTCCCGTCGCTCGGGCATGCGTACGCCATACGGCTTGTCGAGCGCCTGCCCAGGCTCGAGGAAGGGCGGGAGCTCCGCAGTCAGGCCGATGCGCTCGGCCAAGCCAGATTTGGTCGCCGCGAGCACGAACTGCGCCGCCCGATCCGCCGGCGACTCGGCTTCGACTTCCTGCATCTGACGCGGCGTCGGCAGCTTGAAGTATCGATCCGGGGGACGATCCAAGCTCTTGGCGTAGACGTATGGAAATCCGGCGCCACGCGTGGGGCGCCGTGCGAGTGCGGCCAAGAGCGGATGCTCCAAATCGAGCGTCGCCCCCTTGCCGATGCACACGAAGCCGCGCGGGTTGATGCGATACCAGCCCCCGCGGCAGCCGTCGTTTTCGAGCGCAGGGCCGCGCGCGTCCATCACGGCGCCGGCTCGCAAGTAGCCGAGGCGCGTCCGTTGCGGGCCCGTATCCGTATAAACCCACGTGCGCCAGGCGATGCTGGCGAGCTTCTCGCCCGTGGGCAAAAAGGGCAGGTTGTCCCCGCGCGTGCCCATTCCTGCCACCGCGGGCGCGTCCGGACTGCCCTCGCCTGCGGCATCGATCCTCGGCCTCCAGACGAGCTCGAGCCCTGGATCGAGCTCCGCGCCGGGCGGCTCGCCGCGACTACAAGCCGAAAGCAAGACGAAGAGTCCACCGCCGAGCGCACGAAAGCGCCGCCTCACCGCGGATCGATCGACTCGCACCTCTTTCACCGCGAGCGGGGTAGCACAAGAGGGTTCGGATCTGCGACCATGCGCCGCCATGGGTATCCCGCGCGGCCTCTTCACGATCGCCAAAGAGATCCTGAGACACCTCCTGCGACGGCCCGTCGTCGGAGTCTGCGTGCTCGGGCGCACGGAGGACGGCCGCGTGCTGCTGATTCGCCGCTCCGACACCGGCGAATGGGCGCTGCCCGGCGGAACCTTGGAATGGGGTGAAACACTGAGAGCCTGCGCCGTGCGTGAGCTCGACGAGGAGGCAGGTGTCGAGGGGGCGATCCTCGGTGACCTGCTCGGTGCCTATTCCGCCGTCGACCGCGATCCTCGCTTCCATGCGGTGACCATCGTGGTGGCGGCGACCATCCCTGAACCGACGCGCCCTCCCGCCAATCCTGCGGAGATCCTCGAGGCTCGGCTATTTGACGTGTCCGCTTTGCCGCCTACCCTCTCCCACGGGGGCCGAGACATGTTGCAAAACGCGCTCTCGGCGGGACTCGTTTGGGAATGATCCCGCTTTCGGAATGACCCTCCTCAAAACGGCCATGTCACGACTTGCACGAATCGCACTCCTGCTCCTTTTGCCCTTCTGGACGGCCTGCAGCGGAGGCCTGTCCGGCGTGTCCGTCGACACGGCCAAGACGGTCACCAAGGCGCCCGGCAACGTGCTCATCTACGTTTCCGTAGAAGACGGCGGGAAGCCGGTCGACAACCTCTCGGCCTCGAACTTCGACGTGTACGAGAACGACCTCTTGCTCGACCGAGGGTCCATCCACCTCGAGCTCCTGCCTCGCGACACGGCGGCGGACGGTCACACGGTCCTTCTCTTGGACCTGAGCGGCAACATCAACGAGAAGGACGTCGTCCGCATTTCTCGCGGCGCCGAGCAGTTCGTCGAGAAGGTGTCGACCACCCAGGCAGTCTCCGTGCTGGTGTTCGACGGTTCGACGGAAACGCGCCTCGTGGCGCGATTTCCACGCGTCGAGGTGTCGGAAAAGCGGCCCCTGCCCGACCTGACCCCCTTCGTCAGCGGCGACGATTCCCGCAACTTGAATGGAGGCTTGGTCGAAGCCATGGCCGTGCTGGACGAAGAGCTGGCCGGCTCGGCCAAGCCCGTTCAGCTGGGCACGCTGGTCACGCTGGTGCGGGGGCCCGACCTGGCGGGGCGCAAGTCCGACGACGACGTCTACCGCGCCATCGACGCCTCGGAGTACCAGTTCTACGCGATCCACCCGGAGGATGCGTCCGTGCCGACGATGAACTCGATCGGGCGCGAGGGCAAAACTCGGTTCGACACCATCGACACCTTGCCCATGACGCTGCAGGAGGTGGGAATGAAGGTGCGCAAGGCGTGGGGGCGCAACTACCTCGTCAGCTATTGCAGCCCGGCACGCGGCGGCGATCGCGACGTGCGCATCGCCGTGCACTACACGAGCGACAAAGGCGACGCCCGGCGCGGCCGCGCGCGCACCGGCTTCAACTCCGATGGCTTCGAGGCGGGGTGCGGGCCCATCCGACCGCTGCTGCGCGCCAAGCAAGAGGCCGAAGCACGCGAGGCAGAAGCTCAGGCCAAGGCAGAGGCCGAGGCTGCCGAGGAGCGGCGCAAGGCCGAAGAGCTGGCCGAGACCAAGCGCCTGGCGGAAGAAGCCGCGCGCAAGGCCCGGGCAGCCAACGAGGCCGCGCGGCGTACGGTCGAGGGCACGAGCGTCGAGGAAGACCCGCCCGCAGAGGGCGAAGGCGAGGACGAAGGCGCCGTGGTTGCTCCCCCGTCGAGCGGCGAGTACGAATGAGGCCTCGTGTCGCCCAAGCCCAAAGGAAGCAGCGTGAGCCTTTCACCAGACCTGTTGAAGAACGAGCGTGAGCGGCTGCGCACGCACCTGCGCGAGATTGAGCTACAGCAGCGCGAGGCCGAGGCAGCGCTCAAGGCCGTGCGCCAGCGAGAGCTCCGCATCAAGCGCGAGATCGAGGCCCTCACGACGCTGATCGACCTGGCCGACAGCGATGCCCAGCCTGGTTCGAATCCGGCGCCCGCAGCTCAGGGCGCCGGCAGTGAGAGCACCAGCGGGCAGTGATCGCTGACTCGGTCGTGCTGACCGAGCTCGGCATCATCCTGGATCTTCGCGCAAGCGAGCTCCGCGCAAGCGCCGCCCATTTCCGCTCTCACACCGATGGCGCTACCCGCAACGAGGAAGCCGTCCAAGAGCGTCGGCTGCCCGCGGTAGTAGTGGCTGCAGCCCGAGGCTGGATCGACGAGCGCAAAACCAGACTCGAGCGCGCCCTCGGCGGTCACCCGACGTTCAGCCGCGGCCGTGCTCGGCTGCGGGCACTCGTCGCAGCCCATGGTGTTCAAGTCGCCGCCAATGATGCGCAGTTCCCCCGGCGCCACCTGCGCAAGCTCGGGCAGGACGTCCAGCGACTGGCGACGGAGGCCATATGAACGAGCATCGCTGCCGGACTTGAGGTGCACACTGACGAGCTCGGCCTCACGACCCCCGGCGAAATGAAAGCGCTGAGCGAGCCCCGGTCGGAGCGAGCCCGCGCAGGCAGAGCCGAGTGGATTGAGCCGACCCAGGGTGCGGACGGGGCCGAGAGGCTGCGCGCGCTTCTGGTCGAAGAGGAACCCCACGTGCTGCGCGGTCTCGTTCGGACAGTCGTCGAAGCGCGCTTGCCAATCGCCGCCATTGAGCCGAACGAGTGCTCCGAGCACGGTACGCAGGCTCGCCTGAGCGCGCGCGCTCGTCTTGAACTCCTGGACCAGAACGACGGCTGCCCCGGTCGCCGCGATGCTGCAAGCGAGGAGCTCGAGATCGGTGCCGCCCCCGGGCGCCGCCTTCTTGCCCGGCATCCCGTCGGGAAACCAGCGCACGTTGAAGGTGGCGATGCGCACCTCGCCAGGTTCGGTCGGCGAGGTCCCTCGTTCACGCGCGTGGGCGCAGAGGTCGTGACCGGCACCCTCTCGCTTCCGCGGCGTAGGCGGCGGACGCCCGAGATCGGGGGCGTAGCGACGCGTCACGAAACCGGTCGTGCCGTCGGTCAGCGCGAGCTCGAGCCAGTTCTTGCCGACTTCCCCGAGGACCGTGGCCTCGGTGCCATCGGGCACACGGCGCAAGCGTCCGCGATCCGACGGCGCATCGTGCACGGGCACGCCCAGCCGGTGGTGGGCCTGCAGTCGAATGCGCCGGGGCACTGGAGGCGCGCTCGGCAGCGCGCTCGGCGCACTCGCGGCAGCAACGGACGCACTCGCGGCTGGGACAGACGCACTCGCGGCAGGAACCGACGCGACGCCAGCACCCAAAAGGGGCGCGCGCTCGCGCTCGCCCCGCGAGCAGCCGGCGAGAAGGCACCAAAAGCTCGCTACCCAGCAGTACTGGGCGAAGCGGCGACGGCGCGGGCCGCTCAGTGGATCGAGTCCCCTTCGCGCGCGATGCCCACCTTCACCGAGGGGCCCAAAAGCGCCAAGAGGTCGGCCTTCTCGATGCTCTCCTTGTCGAGCAGGAAGTCGCGCAGCGCCTCGAGCGCCGACTGGTGCTTGCGGATGAGCGCCTCGGCTTCGGCAGCGGCCGCCACCAAGATGCGCCGCGTCTCGACCTCGATGGCGTGGACCGTGACGTCGGAGGTGCCGCCGTCGGTGGCCATGCGCTGGCCCAAGAACGGGTGCTCCGTGCGGTGTTCGTGGAAGACAGGGCCAATCACCTCGCTCATGCCGAAGTGCGCCACCATGCGGAACGCCATCTCCGTAGCGCGCTGGAGGTCGTTCTCGGCGCCCGAGCTCGTGTCGCCGAGAACGGCGCGCTCAGCAGCGTAGCCGCCCATGAGCACGCGCAGCCGAGCCTCGAGCTCGGGACGCGTCATCATGTGCCGATCGGCCTGGGGCTGCTGCTGCGTAACGCCGAGCGCCATACCCCGCGGAATGATGGTGACGCGCGCCAGGGGCTCGGCGTGGGGACTGAAGTGCGCCACGACGGCGTGGCCCGCTTCGTGAATGGCCACGCGGCGCTTCTCTTCCGGGTCGAGCTTGGAATCGCGCACGTCCCCGAGCACGATCTTGTCGTAGGCCGCACGAAAGTCGGCCTCGGTGATGGCGTCAGCGCCGCGGCGCGTTGCGTGCAGCGCCGCCTCGTTGGCCAGATTCATCAGATCCGCGCCAGAAAAGCCGGGGGTGTCCTTGGCCAGCGAAGCCAGGTCGACGTCCTCGCTGAGCGGCTTGTCGCGCGTGTGCACTTTCAAGATCGCTTCGCGCGCGTCGAGCTCGGGACGGTCCACCACGACCCTGCGATCGAAGCGACCGGGCCGCAAGAGTGCAGGATCGAGCACATCGGGCCGATTGGTGGCCGCAATCACGATCGTGAGGTCGTTGCGGCTGAAGCCGTCCATTTCACTCAAGAGCTGGTTGAGCGTCTGTTCCCGCTCGTCGTGGCCGCCGCCGAGGCCCGCGCCACGCGAACGACCGACCGCATCGATCTCGTCGATGAAGACGATGGCCGGAGCGACCTTCTTCGCGTCGTCGAAGAGCTCGCGCACGCGGCTCGCGCCCACGCCCACGAACATCTCGATGAACTCAGAGCCATTGATGGAGAAGAACGGCACGCCGGCCTCGCCGGCAACCGCGCGAGCCAACAGCGTCTTACCCGTGCCAGGAGGACCGACGAGCAGCACACCGCGCGGCACCTTGCCGCCCAAGCGACGGTACTTTTCGGGCTCTTTGAGGAACTGCACGACCTCCTGCAGGTCACGCTTGGCGTTCTTCTGGCCGGCCACGTCCTGGAACGTCACCGAGACCTGTGACTCTTTCTCGAACTTCTTGACCCGCCCCTTCAAAAGACCCGAAAAGGGGCCGCCCATCATCTTGGCGTTGCGGCGCGACATCCAGATGAGGCCCGCCAGAATGGCCAGGAACGGCAGCACGTTCAAAAGCGCGTAAGCTGCCAGCGACGGCTCATCGGACTTGACCTCGATGCGCACGCCCTTCTCACGCAGCATGGGCAGGAGCTGTTCGTCGTAGATGGCGGGCAGCGTGGTGCGAAACTGCGCCGCCTCGCCACTGTCGCCACGCGTCCCCGAGGAGTAATGCCCCTCCACCGATTGCCCGGTGATCTCGACGCTGGACACCTTGCCGCTGCGCGCGGCTTGGAAGAACTCCGAATAGGAAATGGCGGGCGCGCCTGCGCTGCCTTGGCCGATTGCGTTCCACGCCAAGAGTGACGCCAGCAAGAGCAGCGGAAACAGCCAACCCGAAGCGCGCCCACCGGGCGGCCCCGGCTGCCGCGCGGGGGATCTGTCCTTTTCCGGATCCATTCGGTCGACCCTAGCAGGGTGGTGAGTCAAGGCGAGTGCGGCGACGAGGCGGGTCGAAACTCTGCGAGCGACTCGACGTGATGCGTCTCTGGGAACATGTCCACGGCCAGGATGCGCGTCAACTGCCAGCCGGCCCCCTCGAGGGCAGCGACGTCACGCGCGAGCGTCACCGGATCGCAGCTGATCATGACCAGCGCGCAGCGGGCCAGGCGCGCCAAGAGCGGCGCGAGCCCTTTGGCCCCAGCGCGCGGCGGATCGACGATGACGAGGTCGAAGCGCGCGCCCTCGTCCGCCAAACGCGAGACCAAGCGATCCGCCGGGCCCGCTCGAAAGGTCGCCCGGAGCCCCTGCTCCCGAGCTGCCCGCGCGGCGTGCCGGACCGACTCTGCCGAACGCTCGAGCCCGAGGGTCTCGATCCCCTGACTCGCCAGCGGCAGGGCGAAATTGCCGACACCACAGAAGACATCGAGCGCCGTCCGCGCCTGCAGACCACTAGCGATGCCGAGCACCTCGGAGATCAGGTGGGCGTTCATCTCGGCGTTGACCTGCACGAAGCCCCCCGGTGGCAGGAGGGCGTACACCTCGTCCGTCAGCCGCTGACGCTCGGGCTCGCCGGCGTCTGCTTCGGTGAAGCCAATCTCTGCCAGCCGGCGCAGCAGCAGGCGGGGCGCAGGCGCGCCGTCGCGACAGCCGACTGCCAGCGCCGGGCGAACGCTCTCGGCGAGCATGCGGATTTCGATGTGCCCGACGTCCTCGAGCCAAGCGGCGGGCACCGCCTGCTCATCGGCCAGGAGCGTGCGGACGGCGCACACCGCGTCCCAGAGCTCCGGCGAACACACGTGGCAGTACTGCGGCTCGACCAGCGTTCGGCTGCCCTCGGCGAAATAGCCGAGGCGCCGCCCTTCGAGCTGCAGACGGATCCGCTGCCGGTAGCCCAGCCCCTGCCCAGCCCTGATGGGGACGCTCTCGCCCAAGCGCTCAGCCGGAACGCGCCCCACCCGGAGCAGGCTCTGACGCACGATGTCCGCCTTGTGCCGCCGCTGCGCCTCGAGCGAGAGGGCCATCCAATCACAGCCGCCACAGCGGCCGTAGTCGGCGCAGACGGGCGCGACATCATGGGGTCCCGCCGCCACCCGGACCCAGCGTTCGGCCTCTACGAAGGAGCCGCGCGCCCGCCCGCTCTCGAGTCGCACCACGTCGCCGGGAAATGCACGCGGCACGAACACGGCCCGGCCATCGGCGAGCCGTGCCACGCCGCGCCCACCAGCCGCGAGATCGCGCACCGTGACCAGCTCGTCCAGGAGCTCCTCGGGAGCGGGCGACGTGCGCCGCGGCCCGGAGCGGCTCACTTCGCCGATCCGGCTGAGTCCTGTCCCGCGCCCGGCGGATACTGGGAGAGGATGCGCACGACCATCTCCTCGAGCTGCTCCGACGTGAGGTTCTTGTTGGCGCGTCGCGCGCCGTAACCACGCCAGCGCACTTCGTTCTTTCCCGGGTCGATGAGATCGATGGCCACCTGCATCTCGTCGTACTTCGTCACCGTCGGTCCGAAGGTGGTCCCGAAGCCGCCCCACGGGCCACCGTACCGCGGGCCGTAGCCGTAGTAGCGATAGTCGTAGGGCCCTGTGTAGGGGCCGCCCGTCGAGCTCACTTCCACCTGCGTCTGAAAGCGCGCCAAGACGCCGACGAGCAGGTCCGCCTGATCCGCCGCGACTGGACGCAACCCGTGCGCGACGAGCGCGTGATACGTGAGCTCGCGCAACTTGCGTAGCGTGAAGGGATCCGAGTCCATGCCCGTCGGAATGGGGCGATTCGGCTCGATCATGGCGAACGTCTGATACTGCTGAAACGGCGCCGTCGGGTCGTACGCAGCCTTGATGGTGACCGGGCTGCCGCAGCCGGTGACCAGCACCAGCAGCACGGCCGCAACCAGCACGCTCGCGACGCGGCGGAGGGCGCCCAGAGCCGCACCCGGGCGACCGGAAACACGCCGGATACCCACCGCCGCCCGCGAGTGAAATGATCGGGGCAGAATTTCACTCGCCGACCGTTCACCACGGTGGGCCGGCCGTTTCGCCGGGGAATGCGTCACTTCTGCCTCGACCCCTGATGAGTAAATGGCTAACTTCGCTAGACCGTGCAACCGCTGTCTCCGGTTTCATCCGACCCGATCGGGCAGATCCTGAGCGGAGCTTATCGGGTCGAAGCGCGGATCGATCAAGGTGCAATGGGCACAGTTTTCCGGGCGGAGCACATCCGCCTGAAGAGACCAGTCGCCGTGAAGCTGATGGCAGCCCACTTGGCCGACCAGCCGGGTGCGCTGGAGCGGTTTTCGCGGGAGGCCGAGATCATCAGCAGCCTGAGCCACCCGAACATCGTCCAGGTTCTGGACTTCAACACCACGGCCGAGGGCCAGCCGTTCCTGGTCATGGAGCTCCTGCGGGGGCGTCCGCTCGACTCGGTGATCGAGCAGCACCAGCGGCTCGACCTGCGCGCCGCGTTGCGCATCGCGCTGCAGGCAGCGTCGGGTTTGGCTGCGGCGCACTCGGCCGGCATCGTGCATCGCGACCTCAAGCCCGCCAACATTTTCCTCGTCGACGCTGGCGATCAGCTGTTTGCCAAGCTGCTCGACTTCGGCATCAGCAAGCAAGCAGCCGCCGCGCCCGGTCGTCCCAAGCTGACCGGTGAGTTCGACATCCTCGGCACGCCCGAATACATGCCGCCCGAGCAAGCGTTGGGTCGCACGGCGCTCGTCGATCATCGCGGCGACCAGTACGCGCTCGCCGTGATCCTGTACGAGATGCTGGTTGGCCACACGCCGTTCGCAGCCGAGAACATCCTCGCCCTCCTGCAGAAGGTCATCCGCGAGGAGCCCGCGCCGCCCTCGCAGTACCGTTCCGACGTGCCACCACTGGTCGACGAAGCCATCCTGCGCGCATTGCAGAAGATCCCGAGCGATCGCTTCGAGTCCGTGGCCGACTTCGCCGACGTCCTCGATCTGGCCGCGGCCGAAGTCCGCACCAGCTACCCGAGCCTCCGCCCTCTCCGCACGAGCGACCTCGACACGCTCGGCATCACGCCGACCTCCAGCACCAACTCCACGCAGCGGCCCCTCGCAGCGGCCGCTCCGGAAGACCTCGAAGAGCCTGAGCCGACCGAGAAGCGCACCTCGTGGCACTCCAAAGATCCGGTCAAGGCCACGCGCGAGCTCATCGATCGCGCTCGCCAGGAACTCGGCCTCGACAGCTTCGACCTCGCGCTCAGCTGCGCCGAGTCCGCAGTCGAGGTCGCCTTCTTGACCAGCAGCGCCGAGGTCAAAGCGCTCATCACTCAGAACGGCAAGTTGCTCGAGCGCATCTTCCGCCGTCGCTTGGGCTCGCCGCAGGCACGCCTGCGCGTCGGCGACGACCCGATCACCTCGCTCAACCTTTCCCCGGCTCAGGCGTTTCTGATGTCCCGCATCGAGGGCAGCCCGACCGTCGACGAAGTCGTCGATCTGTCGCCGTGGGCGCGCGAGCTCACCCTCGGGCAGCTCGTTGGTTTGGTGCGCGCGGGCTACGTCACCCTGCGCCCCTGATCCCTGCCGCCGCCGCCGGACCCGAGCGACAGCCCCCGCCTCCCCCGCCACCGGCGCGCGCGCGGCCCCACTCGGCGACTTGCCCGAAACCACCCCCCATGCGACGTTCCCGCCGCCGAGTCCGGCCCCCTCTGCCGCACTCCACGCCTCCGTAGCTCAGCTGGATAGAGCAGCGGCTTCCTAAGCCGAAGGTCACACGTTCAAATCGTGTCGGAGGCGCCAGCCGCAGACCGATTTGAACCAAACACCACAGCAAATCGTGCCCGCAGGCGCCAGCCGCAGACCGATTTGAACCAAACACCAGGCTCTGCACGCTCCGTGGTGGGTGCTTCGAAAAGGTTAGCTTCCGCAGGCGTTTAGGAGTCTGAGTCGGTAGTTACGGAAAGAAATGTAGCCGTAGGCGCGTCGTTTGACG
>Ga0315910_10000227_pt1 | contig 62075 bp, 50 predicted proteins | sample EdamamesoilMG_FD_204470 | JGI IMG/M metagenome (GOLD analysis project Ga0315910, IMG submission 204470) | Garden soil microbial communities collected in Santa Monica, California, United States - Edamame soil | ecosystem: Environmental > Terrestrial > Soil > Garden | place: USA: California... | reverse complement strand
TCGTCGACGCCCGCGCGGGCGCGGGTGGGGAGGGCGCGCGAATGGTCTCGGTCGATCCGACCATCCTCGACGAACTGACCGCCAAGACGCTGCCGCACCATCGCGAGGCGGAGGAAGCGGTCCTCGGCGCGCTGCTGCAGGACCGCGAGGCGGTCAGCGACGTCGCGCAGTTCCTGCGGCCCGAGGACTTCTACGTCATCGGGCACCAGATCCTCTTCCAGGCGCTGCTCGGCCTGTTCGAGGCGGGCAGCGGCATCGACCTGACGATCGTCGGCGACGCGCTGCAGAAGTCGGGCGAGCTCGACCGGATCGGCGGCCCGCTCGAGCTGGCGCGCCTCGTCGAGCGCGTGCCCTCCAGCGCGAACGTCCGCTACCACGCCGAGATTGTGCGCGAGCGCGCGCTGCGCCGCGGCCTGATCGAGGCGGCGCGCCGCATCCTCGAGGACGCCCGCTCGGCCGGCCGCACGATCGAGGAGATCGTCGACGAGGCGGAGCAGGTCGTCTTCGACGTCGCGCGCCGCAACCTGAAGGGCGAGTCCTCGCCGCTGCGCGACGTGGTGAAGGAGGTGCTGCGCGTCCTCGAGCAGCGCGCCGCCGGCTCGCTCTCGGGCATCCGCACCCACTACGACGACCTCGACGACTGCCTCTCCGGCCTGCAGTCGGGGCAGATGATCGTCCTGGCGGCGCGCCCGTCGATGGGCAAGACCAGCCTCGCGCTGAACATCGCGCTGCGCGCGGCGACGCGCAACGAGCCGCCGACGCCGACGCTGGTGTTCAGCCTCGAGATGCCCAAGCAGCAGATCGCGCAGAACCTGCTGTCGCTCCACGCGCAGATCGACTCGCACAAGCTGCGGCGCGGCCAGCTCGCGGGCGACGACTTCGCGCGCGTGTCGCATGCGGCGGCGGAGCTCGACACCGCGCCCTTCTTCATCGACGACACGCCCGGCATGAGCAGCCTCCAGATCCGCGCGAAGGCGCGCCGGCTGAAGGCGTCGCACGGCATCGGCCTGGTGGTGGTCGACTACCTGCAGCTCGTCGCGTCGCCGCGCCACGCCGACAGCCGCCAGCAGGAGATCAGCCAGATCTCGATCGGGCTGAAGGAGCTGGCGCGCGAGATCGAGGTGCCGGTCATCGCGATCTCGCAGCTGAACCGCGCGGTCGAGAACCGGACCGACCACCGGCCGCGCATGGCCGACCTGCGCGAGTCGGGCTCGATCGAGCAGGACGCCGACGTCGTGCTGCTGCTCCACCGCGAGGACTACTTCGACGGCGGGAAGAACGACCAGACGAAGAACAAGGCGACGCTGATCGTCGCGAAGAACCGCAACGGCCCGATCCGCGACGTCGAGCTCTCCTTCATCCCGGAGAACGTCCGCTTCGAGTCGTACTCCCCGCTCGACTTCCGCGAGTGACGGAGCGAATGACGCGCGCCATGAAGGGCGTCCCTCCTTGATCGCCCGCCTCCTCGTCGCCGCGCTGGCGCCCTTCGCGCCGCAGGATCCCGTGCCGCCGCCGGCCGCTCCTCCGGCGCTGCCGCCGCCGGCCTCCGCCGCCGACCAGGGCGAGGTGCAGGGCATCGTGCGCACGGTCCGCTTCGAGGGCGACACGCGCCTCACGCAGGAGGCGCTCGCGCTGCAGGTGCGCACCAAGGCGGGCGTCGCCTGGTCGAAGCGCACCGCCGACGAGGACCTGAAGATGCTGGCGGCGCGCTTCCAGGTCTGGGGCGACGTGCGCGCCTTCCCGCTGCAAGGCGGCCTCGTCGACGTCGTCTTCCACATCGAGCAGTTGCCGTCGGTGTCGCGCGTCCTCTTCCGCGGCAACTCGGAGCTCGACGAGGAGGACCTGCGCGAGGCGCTCCACCTCTCCGACAACAACTCGCTGCCGTTCAGCACCGTGCGCGGCAGCGGCCTCGCGGTGCTGGTGCGTCAGCTCGAGGAGAAGTACCAGGAGGAGGGCTACCTCTTCGCGGAGATCGAGCCGCGCATCGAGAAGCAAGGCGACGAGAACGTCCTGCAGTTCGAGATCCTCGAGGGGCCCGAGGTCTCGGTCGACGAGGTCGACTTCGTCGGCCTCGAGCAGTTCACGGCGCGCAACCTGCGCGACCTGATGAAGACCAGCCGCTCGTTCTGGTTCTTCACGCAGACCTACAAGCGCAAGGACCTCCACGACGACATCGTCGCGATCGAGCAGTTCCTCCGCGACGAGGGCTACCTCGACGCGCGCGTCGCGGTCGAGTCGGTGCTCCCCGACCGCGACGCGGAAGAGGTCGACATCACGATCCGGATCGACCAGGGGCCGCGCTACGTCGTGCGCGAGGTGAAGCTCTCCGGGCTGAACCGCTTCACCGAGGCGGAGCTGCGCCCGATGATCCGCATGGTGCCCGGCATGCCGTACCGGCAGACCGTCTACCGCAAGGACCGCTCGCGCATCCTCGAGCACATCCGCCACTTCGGCTACGTGCGCGCCAGCATCCGCGAGCGGCCGATCGAGGGCTACGTCGCCGGCGCCGTCGCGCAGGTCGACGTCACCTACGCGATCGTCGAGGACGAGCCCAAGCGCGTGCGCGACGTGCGCGTCGTCGGCAACGAGAACACCAAGGACGCGGTGATCCGCCGCGAGCTCGACCTCTACCCCGGCGACCTCTTCGACGGCCAGGCGATGCTCGACGCGGAGGACCGGCTGCGCGCCACCGGCTTCTTCATCGACCAGCGCGGCGTGCCGCTCGCCTGGGTCGAGAACGAGCAGACCGACGACATCCGCTACGAGGACGTCGTGATGAAGGTGGAGGACGGCACCGCCGGCCTCTTCACGATCTTCGGCGGCCTCGCGTCGGGCCAGGGCTTCTTCCTCGGCACCGACCTGACGATCGACAACTTCGACATCACCGACCCGCCGTCTTCTCCGGCCACCTTCTTCGAGGAGTTCCTCGACCAGCGCGCGTTCCACGGCGCCGGCCAGAAGCTGCGCCTGCGCGCCAACCCCGGCAACGAGTTCTCCAACTACCTCGTCCAGTTCACCGAGCCCTACCTCACCGGCCCGGTCGCGAACCCCTTCTTCCTCGACACCGACTTCCACCTGCGCGAGTACACGCCGCGCTACTACGACGAGAAGACGATCGGCGGGCAGGTGACGATCGGCAAGCGGCTCTCGCGCAAGCAGGCGATCTCGGCCGGGCTGCGGCAGGACAAGACGACGATCGACAACGTCCTCGACCGCCCCGACCCGATCGAGGACCTGCTGGCGTGGGAGGGCTCGACGCTGGTGCGCGCGTTCGTCGCCGACTGGGAGTACCGCGACTTCGACTCGCTGCGCAACCCGACCGAGGGGTTCCGCGTCGGCCTCGGCGGCGAGTGCATGGGCGGACCGCTCGGCGCGGAGCTCGACGCGTGGAAGGCGACGGCGAGCGCCGAGGTGCTGATCCCCGTCTACGAGAACGAGGAGGAGCAGCGCCACGTGATCGGCGTCGTCGGCGCGCTCGGCGAGGTGCGCCCGTACGGCGACAGCGACGACATCCCGATCTTCGAGCGCTTCTACGCCGGCGGTCCCGGCGGCTTCCTGCCCGCGCGCGGCTTCGAGTTCCGCGGCATCGGCCCGCACGACGGAAGCTTCCCGGAGGGCGGCGAGGCGGGCTGGGCGGTCAGCACCGAGTACGTGTTCCCGCTCGTCGACATGTACGAGGCGCGCCTGCGCGAGAACACCCCGTTCCTGCGCGGTGTCCTCTTCGTCGACCAGGCGATGCTCGAGGAGACGTGGGGCCAGCTCGAGGAGGGGCGGTGGAGAATGAGCGCGGGCGTCGGGCTCCGGCTCAAGATCCCCTTCCAGCTCTTCTCGGCGCCGCTCGAGCTCTACTACGGCATCCCGATCCAGCGGGCGCGCGACGACGAGCGCGAGAGTTTCCAGATCAACTTCAGCACGCGCTTCTAGGCCGCGAGGCCGCGGGCGCAAGGAGGCAACGATGACGAAGTGGTGGAAGTGCGGCGCGGTCGCGACGGCGGCGCTGGCCGGGTTCGCGTTCGCGTCGGTCGCGGCGAGCCGCTACGAGGGGCCGCGCATCGCGGTGATCGACATGTCGAAGCTGGTGAGCCAGCACAAGGCGTCGCGCGACGAGCAGACGCTGATCGACCAGTGGCAGACCGCGAGCCAGCAGCTGCTCGACGAGAAGGCGAAGGAGTACAAGTCGCACGTCGCCGAGCTCGACCTGCTCAAGGCCGGCAGCGACGCGTACCTGAAGAAGACGAAGGAGCTGCGCGTCGAGAAGTTCCAGCTCGAGCAGGAGCAGGAGTCGCTGCAGGACGAGTTCGGGCGGCGCGTCGCGAAGTCGCTGGCCGACTCGCACGCGCGCGTCACGGCGGCGACGAAGACCTACCTCGAGTCGCGCGACCTCGACGCGGTCCTGCAGTTCGCGTCGACGCCGGTGAAGGGCTCGAAGAGCAGCGAGGTGATCCCCGAGATCGTCGTGCGCAACGTCGTCGCGTATCGCGGCGCGATCGACGCGACCGACGCCGTCCTTGCGATCCTCGACGCGTCGAAGTAGCGTCCGAACCGCCCATGCGGCGCAACCAACGCACGATCAAGAGCTCCTTCGAGATCTCCGGCGCCGGCCTCCACAGCGGCGCCGAGGCGAAGGTGCGCGTCGTGCCGGCCGAGGCCGACAGCGGCGTCGTCTTCGTGCGCACCGACCTCCCCGACGCGCCGCTGATCCCGGCCGCCTACCGCTACATCGTCGACAACCCGCGCCGCACGACGCTCAAGAACGAGGAGGCGGAGGTCCACACGGTCGAGCACCTCTGCGCGGCGCTCGCCGCGATGGGAGTCGACAACCTGCGGGTCGAGATCTCGGGGCCCGAGCTGCCCGGACTCGACGGCAGCTCGCTCCAGTGGATGGACCTGCTCCAGCGCGCGACCATCGTCGAGCAGAAGTCGCCGCGCAAGCGCCTCGAGCTGCGCGACCCGATCGCCGTGACCGTCGGCGACTCGTTCATCACCGCGGTGCCGCACGAGGGCGACGGGCTGCAGCTCTCCTACACGCTCGACTTCGCCGGCAAGGCGAGCCAGTACGTGACCGTCGACCTCACGCCCGAGTCGTTCCGCGAGAAGATCGCGCCGGCGCGCACCTTCTGCTTCGCCGAGGAGGTGGAGGAGCTCCAGAAGCGCGGGCTCGGCAAGGGGGCGACGCGCGAGAACACGATCGTCGTCGGCGCCCCGCAGGACGGCGCGCCGCCGCCCCGCTTCCCCGACGAGCTCGCGCGCCACAAGACGCTCGACCTGATCGGCGACCTCTTCCTGCTCGGCGCCGACCTGCAGGGCAAGGTCGTCGCGACGAAGACCGGCCACGCCGCCAACCGCAAGCTCGTCGGCAAGCTGATCGAGGTGCTCGAGGCCGACGAGGCCGCCGGCACGCTGCCGAGCCCGACCGGCATGGACATCAAGGAGATCCTCAATCTCCTGCCGCACCGCTACCCGTTCCTGCTGATCGACCGCGTGATCGAGCTCGAGGGGTACCGCCGCGCGGTCGGCATCAAGAACGTCACGATCAACGAGCCCTTCTTCCAGGGCCACTGGCCGGGCCAGCCGATCATGCCGGGCGTGCTGATCCTCGAGGCGATGGCGCAGCTCGCCGGCCTGCTGCTGCTGCGCCGGCTCGAGAACACCGGCAAGCTCGCCGTCCTCTGGTCGATCGACGAGGTGAAGCTGCGTCGCGCCGTGGTGCCGGGCGACCAGCTCCGCATCGAGATCGAGGCGACCAAGGTGCGCAGCAAGATGGGGCAGGGCGCGGCCGTCGCGAAGGTCGGCCCGCACCGCGTCGCCGAGGCGCTCCTCACCTTCACGCTGGTCGACGCCACGTGAGCGGCGCGCAGGTCCATCCGTCCGCGGTGGTCGAGGCGGGCGCGGAGCTCGGTGCCGGCGCGATCGTCGGCCCCTTCTGCCACGTGCAGTCGGGCGCGCGCGTCGGCGCGCGCACCCACCTGATGTCGAACGTCGTCGTCGGCTCCCACACGACGCTCGGCGACGACAACGTCGTCCACCCCGGCTGCGTGCTCGGCGGCACGCCGCAGGACAAGACCTTCAAGGGCGAGCCGACGACGCTCGTGATCGGCGACGGGAACGTGCTGCGCGAGTGCGTGACGGTGAACCGCGGCACGATGAAAGGCGGCGGCAGCACGGTCGTCGGCGACCGCAACCTGCTGATGGCGTGCAGCCACGTCGGCCACGACTGCCGGATCGGGAACGACATCATCATCGCGAACGCCGTGCTGATCGCCGGCCACGTGCACGTCGGCGACCGCAGCGTGCTGGCCGGCGCCGTCGCGTGCCACCACTTCGCGCGCATCGGACGCATGGCCTACGTCGGCGGCATGAGCCGCGTCGTGCACGACGTCCCGCCCTTCACGAAGGTCGCGGGCGAGCGCGTGCGCGTCCGCGCGCTGAACGTCATCGGGCTCCAGCGCGGCGGCGTGCCCGAGGCGGAGATCGAGGAGCTGAAGCGCGTCTTCCATGCGCTCTTCCGCAAGCAGGCGGCGGTCGCCTCCGCGCTGGCGACGCTCGAGCCGAAGGCGGGCTCGCTCGCCTCCGAGCTCGTCGAGTTCGTGCGCGAGTGGACCAGCGCGCCGGGCGGCCGCTACCTCGAGCAGTTCCGGACCGACCGCCCCTCGCCGCCGCCGCGCGCCGGAGGGTGAGCGAGGTGGCCCGCTTCACGAAGCCCGCCGGCGCCTTCCAACTCCCGGCGATCGAGCGCGACGTGCTCGAGCGCTGGCGCGCGCGCGGCGTCGATCGCGCCGTCCTCGCGCGCAAGGACGGCCGCCCGAGCTTCGTCTTCTACGAGGGACCGCCGACCGCCAACGGCCGGCCCGGCATCCACCACGTCTTCGCGCGCACGCTGAAGGACGTCGTCTGCCGCTACTGGACGATGAAGGGGTTCCACGTGCCGCGCAAGGCGGGCTGGGACACCCACGGGCTGCCGGTCGAGATCGAGGTGCAGAAGGAGCTCGGCATCTCGATCAAGCCGGAGATCGAGGCGTACGGCATCGGGCCGTTCAACGAGCGCTGCCGCGCCTCGGTCTTCAAGTACAAGGAGGAGTGGGAGCGCCTCTCGCAGCGGATGGGCTACTGGCTCGACTACGAGCACCCCTACGTCACCTGCGACAACGGCTACATCTCCTCGCTCTGGTCGATCCTCGCGCGCTTCTTCGACGAGGGGCTCCTCGAGCGCGGCCATCGCATCCTTCCGTGGTGCCCGAAGTGCGGCACCGGCCTCTCGTCGCACGAGGTGGCGCAGGGCTACCAGGACGTGCAGGACCCGTCGGTCTTCGTCCGCTTCCCGCGCGTCGGCCACGCCGGCCAGGCGTTCCTCGTCTGGACGACGACGCCGTGGACGCTGCCCAGCAACGTCGCGCTCGCCGTCTCGCCGAAGCTCGACTACGTCCGCGTGAAGCGCGCGACGAAGGAGGGCGGGTCGGAGGAGCTCGTCCTCGCCGAGGCGCTCGTCGCCAAGGTCTTCGGCAAGGAGAAGGTCGAGGTCGTCGAGCGGATGAAGGGCGCCGTGCTCGTCGGCGAGAGGTGCGAGCGGCCGTTCGACTGGCTCCCCTTCGACGGCGCCGGCAAGCACGAGCTCGTCGTCGCCGGCGACTTCGTGTCGGCCGAGGACGGCACCGGCATCGTCCATCTCGCGCCGGCGTTCGGCGAGGACGACCACGCGGTCGGCGTGAAGGAGGGGCTCGCGCTCCTCAACCCGATCGACGCGCAGGGACGCTTCGAGGCGCGCGTGACGCCGGTGGCGGGAGCGTTCGCGCGCGACGCGAACGCCGAGCTCGTGCGCGAGCTCGAGCGGCGCGGGAAGCTCTTCCGCCGCGACAACTTCACCCACTCCTATCCGCACTGCTGGCGCTGCAAGACGCCGCTCCTCTACTGGCTGCGGCCGAGCTGGTACCTGCGCACGACGCGGATCCAGGAGCGGATGGTCGCGCAGAACAAGACCATCCAGTGGTTCCCGCCCGACATCGGGACCGGCCGCTTCGGCGAGTGGCTCGACCACAACGTCGACTGGGCGATCTCGCGCGAGCGCTACTGGGGCACGCCGCTCAACGTCTGGGGCTGCCAGAAGTGCCAATCGCTCCAGGTCGTGCGCAGCGAGGCGCACCTGCGCCAGCTCGCGCCGACGCTCCCGGCCGGGCTCGACCTCCACCGCCCGCACGTCGACTCGATCGAACTGCCGTGCGCGAAGCCCGGCTGCGGCGGCGTCGCGCGCCGCACGCCCGAGGTCGTCGACTGCTGGTTCGACTCGGGCGCGATGCCGTTCGCGCAGCACGGCTGGATCGCGGAGGCGGGCAAGGCGCCGCCGCCCGACCATCCCGCCGACTACATCTCGGAGGGGCTCGACCAGACGCGCGGCTGGTTCTACACGCTCCACGTGATCTCGACCTTCCTCGCCGGCAAGCCGGCGTCGAAGCGCGTCCTGGTCGGCAACCTGATCCTCGACGCGAAGAAGCAGAAGATGTCGAAGTCGCGCGGGAACACGGTCGACCCGTGGCAGGAGATCGACGCGCACGGCGTCGACGCGATCCGCTGGCACCTCCTCGCCCAGAGCCAGCCGTGGCTGCCGCGCAGCTACGACCCGGCGATGGTGGGGGCGACCGGCCGCGAGCACTTCGGCACGCTCTGGAACTGCTGGTCGTTCTTCGCCACCTACGCCGAGGTCGACGGCTTCGACCCGGCGCAGCACGCGGCGCCGCCGGTCGCGGCGCGGCCCGAGCTCGACCGCTGGCTCGCGGCCGAGGTCGAGCGGCTGGTCGCCGACGTCGACGGCGCGTACGCGCGCTACGACCTCACGCGCGCCGCGACCGCGATCGCCGCCTTCGTCGATCGGCAGCTCTCGAACTGGTACATCCGCCGCGCGCGCGACCGCTTCTGGGGGCGCGGCCTGACGCCCGACAAGCTCGCCGCCTACTGGACGCTGTGGGAGGCGATGGGGCGGGTCGCGTTGCTGATGACTCCGATCGCCCCCTTCTTCGCCGAGGCGATGAAGGGGTGGCTCGAGCCGGAAGGCGCGTCGATCCACCTCGACCCCTTCCCGGCGCCGCGCGCGGAGCGGCGCGCGCCGGAGCTCGAGCGCGACATGGAGGCGGTGCTCGACGTCGTCGCGCTCGGACGGCGGGCGCGCAGCGCGGCCGGCATCAACCTGCGCCAGCCGCTCGCGCGCGTCTTCCTGAAGGGGCGCGACGCGGAGGCCGACGCGAAGCTCGGCAGCCGGTTCGCGGAGCTGATCGCCGACGAGCTGAACGTGGTCGAGGTGGTCGTCGCCGACGACGCGCGCCTCGGCGAGCTGCGCACGCTCAAGGTGAAGCCGAACTTCAAGCTGCTCGGCCCCAAGCTCGGGCCGAAGCTCGGCGCGGCGAAGGCGGCGCTCGAGAAGCTGACGACCGCGCAGGCCTCGGCGCTGCTGCGCGGCGAGGCGCTCGAGCTCGACCTCGGCGGCGCGCCGGTCGCGTTCACCGCGGCGGAGGTCGAGGTCGTCGTCGAGGGGCGGCCCGGCTTCGGCGTCGAGACCGACGGCAAGACGCTCGTCGCGCTCGACACGACGCTGACGCCGGAGCTCGTCGCGGCCGGCCGCGTGCGCGAGATCGTGAAGCGCGTGAACAACTCGCGGCGCGAGGCGGGTCTGCGGGTCGAGGACCGGATCGAGCTCGATCTCTCGGGGCCGGCGCCCGTGCTCGAGGCGGCCGCGGCGGCGCTCGTCCGCATCCGCGAGACGACGCTGGCGACGGCGGTCACGCTCGGCGCCGTCGCGCCGGGCGCGGCCGGCTGGAAGGAGTTCCAGTGGGAGATCGAGGACGCGCCGTTCTCGGTAAAGCTGCGCCGCGCGCCGGGCTGAGCGCGCCGCGCGGCGCCGCCGATCCGCGGCTCAGCGCGGCTCGGCGCCCTCTTCCTCGGGCGACCCGCTCCGCTCGACGCCCGCCATGCGCGGCTCGTCGAGGAGGCTCCCTTCCTTCAGCCAGCGGTCGGCGACCTCGGCGAAGAAGACCGTCTGCTTCTTGCCGCGCTTCTTCGCGTACTGCAGCGCGACGTTCGCGCGCTTCAGCAGCTCCTCGGCCGTCACGCCGTCCTCGCCGTGGATCGCGTCGGCGCCGATCGAGACCGACACGGTGAAGTCGCGGTCGCGCCCGCGGTCCTTCGCGAGGAAGGAGCAGCGCCCGACCACCTGCGACACGCGATGGGCGACGTGGGTCGCCTCGTCGAGCGCGGTGCTCGGCAGCAGCAGCGCGAACTCGTCGCCGCCGATGCGCGCCGGCAGGTCGATGGAGCGGCTGCTCGCGCGCAGCTTGCGGCCGATCGTGCCGAGCACGTAGTTGCCGTCGGAGTAGCTGAAGCGGTCGTTCACCTGCTTGAAGTCGTCGACGTCGATCAGCAGCAGCGCCAGCGCGAGGCGGTGGCGGCGCGTGCGCTCCACCTCCTCGACGAGGCGCCGGTAGAAGTAGCGGTCGTTCGGCAGGCCGGTCTTGTAGTCGGTCACGGTCTCGGCGGCGTGGCGCGCGAGCATGTCGCGCCGCAGGAGCGACAGCAGGACGCGCTGCTCGAGCTCGGCCTCGCTGCCGCCGGCGACCCAGTCGTCGCACGCGGCCAGGCGGGCGAGGAGCGGGGCGGCGCCGGCCGCCTCCTCCAGCACCAGCAGCAGAGCGTGGCCGAACTCGTCGTCGCGCGCGGCCAGGACGAGGTCGAGTTCCGACCCCGCGGCGCCCGCGGCCAGCGGCTGGAGGAGCACCAGCGAGAAGCGACCCCGCTCCGGGTCGAGGGAGGCGCGGTCGAGCTCGGCCGCCGTGGCGGCGATCTCCCGGGTCGTGACCACCTCGTAGCCGCGCTCGGCCAGCAGGGTCGCCACGCCGGGCCAGGGGGCGGCGGCATGGCAGGCAAGCAGGACTCGGCGCGGGCGCTCGTCCATGGGATCGGCACAGGCTCGGGGGGAGCGGTCAGTTCGGGGCAGCGGGGCACTTTCCCACGGGCTGGAGCGCGTGAAAAGGGGTCGTGCCCTTCCCCGGAGGCGCGCTGGCCGTCCGGCTTGATCGTTCCCGGGGTCGCACTAGACTGCCCGCCCTTCGATCGCCGGGGGACCCGACACGCGTCGACATGGGGTCGACGCCAGACCGGTCCGCCCATCGCGTTGGTGGGAGCGTTCGCCGGCTCGTCCGGCCGCGCTCCTCGTGGCGAACCATCGCTTACGGTCCCCTGCGGGACCAGAGGGTCGTTTCGTGCAGGAAGGAACGCAGTCGCAACCGCTCAAGATCGACGACCTCGTCGAGGCCGGCGTCCACTTCGGCCACCGCGTCAGCCGGTGGAACCCGAAGATGAAGCCGTACATCTACGGCAAGCGGAACTACATCCACATCATCGACCTGGTCGCGACGGTGCGCGGCCTCGCCCGCGCCCAGCGCTTCCTGCGCAACCTCGTCGCGGCCGGCCACAAGGTGGTGATGGTCGGGACCAAGCGCCAGGTCAAGAACGTGATCCAGACCGAGGCGACGCGCTGCGGCATGCCCTACGTGAACGAGCGCTGGCTCGGCGGCACGCTGACCAACTACACGACGGTCCGCAACCGCCTGAACCACCTCGAGGAGCTCGAGACGCTCGAGACCTCGGGCCGCCTCGCGCGCATGGCGAAGAAGCAGCAGTCGTTCATCACGCGCGAGCTCAACCGCATCCGCCGCAACCTCGAGGGCATCCGCAAGCTCGACCGGCTGCCGGGCGCGCTGATCGTCGTCGACATCCGCAAGGAGTACATCGCGGTCAAGGAGGCGAACCGCCTCGGGATCCCGATCGTCGGCATCCTCGACACCGACTGCGATCCGACCCAGGTCGACTTCGCGGTGCCGGGCAACGACGACGCGATGCGCTCGGTGCAGATCCTCCTGCAGCGGCTCGGCGACGCGATCGTCGAGGGGCGCGCCAACCAGCGCGGCACCCCGGCCGACCCAGCCGTGACCAGCGTCGATCCCGACATCCGCTCGAAGCGCTACTCGGCCGGCACGAGCGTCGAGAAGCGGCAGCCGCCGAAGAAGGCGCCGCCGAAACGCGACGCCGCGATGGACGACGGCGGCCCGGCCGAAGCGGGCGCGCCCGCCGAGGCGGCGGCCGGGACCGCGGCGCCGAAGGCGGAGTGAGCCCGACGCGCCGCGCCCCGACGGGCCGGCGCGCTTCCTTGACCGCATCCATCGACCGCCTCGCGGCCGCGCCGGCCGCCGGGCGCTCCAAAACGACGCGGCTGCGCCTTGCGCGCCGCACTGCCAACGACGGAGCCTGACATGCCGACCCCGATCGACGCCAAGCTCGTGCAGAAGCTGCGCGAGACGACTGGCGGCGCCCTGATGGACTGCAAGCGCGCGCTCGAGGAGTCGGCCGGCGACTTCGAGAAGGCGAAGGACGTGCTCCGCATCAAGGGGCTGAAGACCGCCGACAAGAAGGCGGGCCGCGCCGCCAGCCAGGGCGCGATCGGCCACTACCTCCACCACGACGGCAAGAAGGCGGTCATCGTCGAGGTGAACTGCGAGACCGACTTCGTCGCGCGCAACGAGAAGTTCCGCGAGTTCGCGCGCCAGCTCGCCATGCACGTCCTCTCGGCCAAGCCGCAGTGGGTGCGCAAGGAGGATGCGCCCGCCGACGCCGTCGAGAAGGAGAAGGCGATGATCGCGGCGGAGAGCGCCGACGAGATGGCGAAGAAGCCCGAGGCGGCGCGCGCCAAGATCATCGAGGGGCGGCTCCAGAAGTTCTACGCGCAGCACTGCCTGCTCGAGCAGCCGTGGATCATGGACGACAAGCGCAAGGTCGAGGACGTCCGCAAGGACCTCGTCGCCTCCATCGGCGAGAACATCTCGATCGGCCGCTTCGCGCGCATCGAGGTCGGCGAGTGACGAGCGGCGCTGCACGCGGCCACCGCCGCGCGCTGCTGAAGCTCTCCGGCGAGGGGCTGGCCGGCAAGGACGGCCGTCTCGACCCGACGATCGTCGACGCGCTGGCGAGCGACCTGCGCGAGCTGCTCGCGCTGGGCAAGCAGATCGCCATCGTCGTCGGCGGCGGCAACTACCTCCGCGGCAGCAAGCTCGAGGGGATCAACCGCGCCGTCGCCGACCAGATGGGGATGCTTGCGACCGCGATGAACGGCCTCGCGCTGCAGGACACGCTCGAGCAGAAGGGCATCGACACGCGCGTGCAGTCCGCCGTCGCGATCGCCGACTTCTGCGAGCCGTTCATCCGGCGCCGCTGCCTGCGCCACCTCGAGAAGGGGCGCGTCGTGATCCTGGTGGCGGGGACCGGCAACCCGTTCTTCAGCACCGACACCGCCGCGGCGCTCCGCGCCTGCGAGATCGGCGCCGACATCCTGCTCAAGGCGACGCAGGTCGACGGCGTCTACTCGGCCGACCCGAAGTCCGACAAGGCGGCGGTGCGCTACGAGGAGATCGGCTACCGCGAGGTGGTGGAGCGCAACCTCAAGGTGATGGACACGGCGGCCGTCGTGCTGTGCGAGGAGAAGCGGATCCCGATCTGCGTCTTCGACCTGCACGTGCGCGGCAACCTGATGCGGGTGACGCAGGGCGAGCGGATCGGCACCCTGATCCATTGAGACCGAGGGGGAGGAGGCAGCGATGGACCACAAGAGCGTCGTCGAGGCGAAGGCGAAGATGAAGGCCACGCTCGACCACCTCGCGGGCGAGTTCCGCGGGCTGCGGTCGGGGCGGGCGACGCCGGCCCTCGTCGAGAACATCCGCGTCGACTACTACGGCAGCCAGACGCCGCTGTCGCAGCTCGCGCAGATCCAGATCCCCGAGCCGCGCCAGATCGCGATCAAGCCCTACGACGCGGGCGCGCTCAAGGAGATCGAGAAGGCGATCCAGGCGTCGAACCTCGGCATCAACCCGCAGAACGACGGGAAGATCATCCGCCTCACCGTGCCGATGCTCTCCGAGGAGCAGCGCAAGAAGCTCGGCGGCCGGCTGAAGGAGATGGCCGAGGTGGCGAAGGTGGCGCTGCGCAACGCGCGCCGCGACGCGAACAAGCACCTCGACGACGCCGCCGACCTCACCGACGACCAGGTGACGAAGGCGAAGGAGTCGGTGCAGGCGCTCCTGAAGCAGAACGAGGGCGAGGCCGACAAGATGCTCGCCGCGAAGACGAAAGAGATCATGGAGAGCTGACCGGCGCGCCGCCGGTCGGCCGCGCGGGGCGCGGGACGGGCGGAGCCGGAAGTCCCCGTCCCCGCGACGCGCGCGAGCGAAGAGCCGAGGCGCGCGCGCGATGCAAGGTGTCGTGAGACGGGGGCGTAGCTCAGCTGGGAGAGCAGCGGATTTTTAATCCGTTGGTCCGGGGTTCGATCCCCCGCGCCCCTACTTCGCGTTGGAGCTGACGGGCCGAAGGCCCGAAGCTCGACTTGGGCTCCACGAGGCCACGCTGCGCGCGGCTCGTGTCGACACATTGGTGCTGACGGGCCGGGGGCCCGCAGCACCATGGGCCTCGATGCGAAAGCGGCGAGCGAGGAAGAAGAGGGGGGCGGCGCGAATGGAAGCGCGGCGCTCAGGGCGGGGCGACGCCGGCGTACGGACCGCGGAATGATCGGCCGGCGGTGGGCGTACCGATGCGGGAACGAATCGCCCGCGAATGCCGCGAGTGGGCGTACCGATGCGGGAACGAATCGCCCGCGACAGCGGCTCATCGACAGCCGCGCGGTGCGGCGGCGAGGCGGCGGCTACAATCGCGCGGCGCACATGTGACCACGATGCAGTGACGCACGGCCCCATCGTCCAGCCTGGCTAGGACATCGCCCTTTCAAGGCGGTAACACGGGTTCAAATCCCGTTGGGGTCACCAACTCGGCGGCGCGGTTCGGCGCTCTTCGTCGTGCTCGACTGGATCGTGGCGCGTGTCGAGCAGGAGCGTGCGCGCGCCGGACTCGACGCGCCAGACGCGTTCGCGCAGCGTCCCGTCCGGGTCGGGATCGAGTCGCACGACGCGCGCGCCGACCTGCCCGTCTTCGTACGCCTGCAAGTCGAGTTGCAGGGCGCCGTCTCGCTCCACGGCGACGCGCCCTTCGTAGACGCCGCCACTGCTCGTGAGCGCGAGGCAGCGCAGTTCGGGGCTGGCGGCGTGGCGGTAGAGCCAGGCGTCGAGCAGGAGCGCGGTTTCGCCGTCCTCGGACGGCGCGACGGAGCGCACGTGGATCGCGCCGCACCAGGGGATCCACTCGAACGTCGAGCGGGTTCGGTCGCTGCGCCCGTCGGCGCGCTCGCGACCGCTCTCCCACGCGCCGCGGAGGAGCGGGGCGAGCGGCTCGAACCAATCCGGGAGGTCGCGGTCGCCGGCGACGTCGGAGCGGCGCGACTTGCTCGGCTCGAGCGAGCGGGCGTAGTCCCATTGCGTCAGCACGGCGAAGCCGGCGGCGCCGAGGTCCTCGAGCAGCGTCTCGCGGTAGCGGTCGGGGCCGGCGAAGGCGTAGCGCGCCATGAGCTTGCGCGGCGCTCCGCGCTGGGAGAGCTCGACCGAAGCGGTCGCGAGCTCGCCGTCGAATTCGATCGTTCCCGCCCCGGCGCCGTCGCCGCCGAGCGTCCGGACCTGGCCGAAGCCGGGGTGCCAGTAGACGACCTGCTGGCCGAGCATCGGGTTGCCGGCGGCGTCGGAGCCGTCGGTGACGGCGAGCGGCGACCAGCGGCCCGGCCCCCAGCTCCAGGTGTCGAAGCTGGTCGTCCCGCTGTTCCACGTGACGCGCCATTCGCCGCCGACGAAACGCTCGAACGGCTTCATCGGAGCGGGCGTCGCCGCGCCACTGGCGGTCGCGTCCGCGGATCGCTGCGGCGGTGTCGCGACGGACGCGCACGCGGCGATCCAGGTCGGGGCGAGGAGCGGGAGCGAGCGGAGGATGGTCATGGTCTCGTCCGCGGGATGCGCGATGGATGCCGTCGCGACGTGCGCGACGGCGGCGCACCACCGTACGACCGCTCGGGCCACGCTTCGTAACGGCGTCGAAACGAGGCGATCGCGACCGCGTCGGTCGCGCCGCCGCGCCTCACGCCGAATGGTGGAGCGCGTGCAGCCTGGCGTAGATGCCGTCGTGGGCGAGCAGCTCGGCGTGGGTGCCCTGTTCGCGGATGCGGCCGTGGTGGAGCACGACGATCTTGTCGGCCTTGCGGATCGTCGACAGGCGATGGGCGATCACCAGCGCGGTGCGGCCGGTGAGGAGCTTCTCGAGCGCCTCCTGGAGCCGCCGCTCGGTCGCGCTGTCGATCGAGCTGGTCGCCTCGTCGAGCACGAGCAGCTGCGGGTCGCGCACGAGCGCGCGCGCGAAGGCGAGGAGCTGGCGCTCGCCGGCGGCGAGGTCGTGGCCGCGCTCGCCGAGGCGCGTCTGCCACCGCTCGGGCAGGCGCTCGATGAACTCGGAGGCGCCGACGGCGTCGCACGCGGCGCGCACCTTCGCCTCGTCGATCGACTCGTCGAAGAGACGCACGTTCTCGAGGATCGTGTCGGCGAAGAGGAAGACGTCCTGCGGCACGACGCCGATGCCGCGGCGCAGCGCGTGGAGCGTCAGCTCGGTGGTGTCGACGCCGTCGACGCGCAGCGCGCCGGAGGTGCGCGGGTAGAGGCCGAGCAGGAGGTGGAAGAGCGTGCTCTTGCCGGCCCCGGTGGCGCCGACGAAGGCGACGAGCTGGCCCGGCTCGACCTTCAGCGAGACGCCGTCGACGACGACGGGGCCCATGCCGTAGGCGAAGCGGACGTCCTCGAGCTCGATCGCGCCGCGGTGGACGTGGTCGCGCGCGCCCTGCGGTTCGGGCGGCTCGTCGAGGATGCGGGAGATGCGCTCGGTGGCGACGAGCGCCGACTGCAGCACGTTCCAGCGCTCGGCGAGCTCGCGCAGCGGCTCGAAGACGAAGCCGAGGCAGATCCACGCGCGCACCAGCTCGCCGGACGAGAGCGAGCGGTCGGCGACGAAGAGCGCGCCGGCGGCGAAGACCGCGGCGCGCACGACCAGCGCCAGCCAGTCGACGCCGGCGAAGAAGAGCGAGAAGTCGCGCACCGTGCGCTGCCACGCGTCGCGCAGCGTGGAGGCGATCGCGATCGCGCGCTCCTGCATCGTCTCCTGCCGCGCGTGGAGCTGCGTGACGCGCACGCCCGCGATCGACTCCTGGAGGAACGCGGCGTTGCGCGCGATGGCGCGGCGAGTCTCGCGGTAGCCGTCGCGCGCGCGCTGCTTGAACTTGAAGGCGGCCCACGCGAAGACGGGCAGGCTCGCCAGCGTGACCAGCGCGAGGCGGCCGTCGATGAAGCCGAGCGTGACCAGCACCGCGACGATCCAGAGCGGGTCGAGGACGATCGCGGCGGCGCCGGTCGCGAAGAGCTCGACCAGGTTCTCGACGTCGGAGGTCATCCGCGTCACGAGCTCGCCGACCGGCTTCTTGTCGAACCACGCGAGCGGGAGGCGCAGCAGGTGGCGGAAGAGGCTGCGGCGGACGTCGGCGGTCGTCGCCTGGCCGAGGCGCGTCAGCACGATCGCCTGCAGCCAGCGCATCAGCGCGCCCACCAGCGCGACGCCGAGGAACGCGGTCGTGAGCCACGCGACGTGGAGCGCGCGGCCATGGTCGAACGCGGCGCCGACCTCGCCGCTCTGGAGCGGCCCGTCGATCGTCCGCTGGATCAGCCACGGCCCGAACCAGTCGCACGCGCGCCCGGCCACCAGGAGCGCGGCGCCCAGCGCCAGCACGCCGCGATGGGGACGCAGCACCTCCCAGAGATGCCGCAGCAGGCGGCGGTCGAGCCCCGGCCCCTGCGCCGGCGCGTCGTCGTCGAGCTCGCTCATCGCGTCTTGCTCACAGCGATTCGAGCTCCGCTTCGAGGCGCTGCTCGCGGGCGAGGCGGGCGAAGGCGCCGCCGCGCGCCAGCAGCTCGTCGGGCGGGCCGACCTCGACGACGCGCCCTTCGTCGAGGACGGCGACGCGGTCGAGGCCGCGCAGCGCGGCGACGCGGTGGGAGACGAGGAGCGTGGTCCGCTGCGCGCGCGCGGCGGCGAGGCCGGCGAGGATCTGCGCCTCGGTCTCGGCGTCGACCGCGGAGAAGCCGTCGTCGACCAGCAGCACGTCGGCGTCGGCGAGGAGCGCGCGCGCCAGCGTCGCGCGCTGCCGTTGCCCGCCCGAAAGCGTGACCCCGCGCTCGCCGATGCGCGTGTCGAGGCCGGCGGCGAGCTGGGCGAGGTCGCCCGCGAGGCCGGCGCGCTCCACCGCCTGCGCGACCTCGGCGTCGCTCGCCTCGGGCCGCGCGAAACGGAGGTTCTCGCGCAGCGTGTCGGAGAAGAGGAAGGGTTCCTGCGTCACGAAGGCGAGACGGCGCCGCAGGACGTCGACGTCGAGGTCGCGGACGTCGACGCCGCCGACGAGGACGCGCCCCGCCTCGGGATCGAAGAGGCGCGGCACGAGCTGCAGCAGCAGGCTCTTGCCCGAGCCGGTGCGTCCGGTGATCCCGAGCGAACCGCCCGCCGCGACGGCGAGCGAGACGCGATCGACGACGCGCCGCCCCTTCCGCTCGAGCGTCGCCTCCTGCCACTCGACGGCGAGCGGGCCGCGCGGCGGGAGCGTCGCGCGCGGCGCGGAGGCTCGCAGCGGGTCGGGCTCCTCGAGGACGTCGGCGATGCGGCGCATGCCGGCGGCAGCGCGCTGCACCATCGAGACGATCCAGCCGAACGCGACCAGCGGCCAGAAGCAGGCGAGCAGCCACTGCTGGAAGAGGAGGAGGTCGCCGACGGTGCCGCGGCCGGCGCCGATGGCGAGGCCGCCGACCAGCAGGATCACGAAGAGCGACGCGTCCTTCACCAGGTAGAGGAGCGACATCATCGAGCCGCGCGCGACAGCGAGGCGCATCTGCGCGTCGAAGTAGCGGCGCGAGAGCAGTTCCATCCGGCCGGCGCCGCGCTCCTCGCCACAGAAGACCTTGAGCACGCGGATGCCGGCGAAGCTCTCGGTCGACGCGGACGAGATGTCGGCGATGCCGCGCTGCACGGCGTCCGATGCGCGGCCAAGGCGCGGCGCGATCCAGAGCGCGGGGATCCCCAGCACCAGGAGCGGCAGCGCCATCCACGCGGTCAGCACCGCGTCGGTCATCAGCATCAGCGTCATCGCGGCGCCGACCGTGACGGCGGCCGACGCGACGTACATCGAGCCCGGCCCGAGCGCCATGCGGACCGCCTCCACGTCCTGCGAGAGGCGCGAGGTGAGGTCGCCGACCGTCGTCGCGCCGTGCCAGCGGGTCGGCAGGGCGAGGAGCTTGCGGTGGAGCGCGAGGCGGAGGTCGCGCTCGAAGTCGCGGCTCGCGCCGACCAGGCGGCGGCGCATCCCGTACTTGAGCAGGCCCGAGACGAGCCCCGCGCCGACCGCGGCGAGGCCGATCGCGACGAGGCGCGCCGGCGCGGCGGTGCGCTGGATCGCGGCGTCGAGCCCCTGCTTCCAGATCCACGGGATCAGCAGGTCGATCGCGGTCGCCGGCAGCAGGCAGGCGAGCCCCGCGAGGAGGCCGCCGCGGTGGCGCCAGAGGTGCGGCCAGGCGTGGCGGAACGGGCGGAGCGCGCGACGGAGCACGGGATGCGGCGATCAGGCGCGCGGCATCGCCGGCATCGCGTGCTTGAGGTCGAAGCAGTCCTTCACGTCGACGCCGCACTTGTTGCACGCGTCGCCGAAGCAGTTCTGCGTGCTCCGCTCGGCGCGCGCCTTCCTCGCCTCGTCGACGAGGTACTCCTTGCTCGGCCCGGCGTCGAGCATCTCCCACGGCAGCGGCTCGTCGAACTCCCACGGCCGCGTCACCTCGGCCTCCCAGTCGATGCCGTGGTCGGCGAACGCCTGCCGCCACCGCTCGACGTCGAAGTGCTCGCCCCATTCGTCGAAGCGGGCGCCGAGCTCGAAGGCGCGCACGACCGCGGCGCCGATGCGGCGGTCGCCGCGCGCGAGGATCGCCTCGAGGTGCGACTGCTCGGGCCGGTGGAAGTCGAGCCGCACGACTTTCATGCGCTTGATCGACTTGAGGTAGCGCTGCCGCGCGCGGATCTCCTCGAGCGGCAGGATCGCGTCCCATTGGTAGGGGACGAAGGGCTTCGGGACGAAGGTCGACACCGCGGCGTGGACCTCGGCGAAGCGGCCGCGCACCTCCTTGCCGATGCGCGCGCAGGTCTCCGCCATCTCGACGATGCCGTCGAGATCCGACTCGATCTCGCCGGGCACGCCGATCATGAAGTAGAGCTTCACGTGGTCCCAGCCGTTCTTGAACGCCTCGCGCACGCCGGCGTAGAGGTCGTCGTTCTTGATCGGCTTGTTGACCATCTGGCGCAGCCGGTCGGTCGCGACTTCCGGCGCGAGCGTGAGCCCGCCCTTGCGTCCCTCGCCGTTCTCGAAGGGCAGCAGCCGCAACTGCTCGTTCACGCGCAGCGACGGCAGCGAGAGGTGGACCTCCTTGCCGGCGAACTCCTCGCGCAGGAGCTTGATCGTCTCCTGCAGGTAGGGGTAGTCGGAGGTCGAGAGCGACAGGAGCCCGACTTCGTCGACGCCGGTCGCGAGGTAGCTCGCGCGCGCCAGCTCGGCGAGCTTCTTCGGGCTGCGGATGCGCCACGGCCGCGTGATCATCCCGGCCTGGCAGAAGCGGCAGCCGTGCACGCAGCCGCGCATCACCTCGATCGAGACGCGGTCGTGGATCACGCGCGTGTGGGGGACGATGGGCGCGGTCGGGAAGGGCGCCTCCTCGAGGTCGAAGGCGTAGGCGCCGCGCGTCCGCTCCGGCAACCCGTCGGCCAGCGGCGCGTAGCCGGCGAGCCGGCCGTCCGCCGCGCGCCGCTCCTCCCAGAGGTTCGGCGCCCAGACGCAGGCGAAGCGGCGCGACAGCGCGATCCACGCCTCGCGGCGCGGGGTGCCGGCGCGGCGCAGCTCCGCGAGGGCGCGCAGCAGCGGGACGATCGTCTCCTCGCCGTCGCCCACGACCACGAAGTCGACCACCTCGGCGATCGGCTGCGGGTTCCACGCGACCGCGCCGCCGACGATCACGTAGGGCGCGTCGACGGCCCGCTCGCGCGCGCGCAGCGGGAGCTGCGCCAGCGCGAGCGTCTCGAGGACGTTGGTGAGCGTCAGCTCCGCCTGCAGCGTGAAGGCGAGCACGTCGAAGCGCGCGAGCGGCGTCTTCGTCTCGAGCGAGTAGAGCGGCAGCCCGCGCGCGCGCAGCTTGTCGGCGAAGTCGGGGAAGGGCGTGAAGGCGCGCTCCGCCGCGAGGTCGCGCTCGCGGTTCACGACGTGGTAGAGGATCTTCAGCCCGTAGTGGCTCATCCCGACCTGGTAGTTGTCGGGGTAGATCAGCGCGACGCGGCCGGCGAGGTCCGCCGCGTCCTTCACCACCTCGTTCACTTCGCCGCCGACGTACCACGCGGGCGACTGCACGCCGGCGAGGAGCGGGCGCACGCGCGCGAAGAGACGCTCGCCGGAGAGCGTCGGGTCGGTCGTCGCGGGCGCGGGCGAGGTCGGCGGCATGCGGCGTACCATAGCCGCGTGCGCCAGCGCGCCGCCGCGACGCGCGCACGACGAGGGAGTGGCGGAACTGGCAGACGCGCCGGACTTAAAATCCGGCGGCCTTCACGGGTCGTGCGGGTTCGATCCCCGCCTCCCTCACCACCCGCGCACGTCGCGCGCGCGAGTGAAGTTGTTGCCGAGCGCCCCGGCGCGCGCGCGGCCGCCCTTGCTGCCCTGTCGCGCAGTTGCTAGTTCTTCCGCCCTTTTCCACGGTCCACTCCCCGTACGCGAGACCCCTCGAGACCATGAGCCACGCCACCGCCAAGGATCCCTGGCAGGAGATGCTGAAGCGCTTCAACGAGGCGGCGCGGCGCCTCAACCTCGACGAGGGCGTCTGGAAGATCCTCAGCGAGCCCGACCTCGAGCTGAAGGTCTCGATCCCGGTCGTGATGGACAGCGGGAAGCTCGAGGTCTTCACCGGCTACCGCGTGCAGCACAGCCGCGCGATGGGGCCGTGCAAGGGCGGCATCCGGTACGACATCAACGTCAACCTCGCCGAGGTGAAGGCGCTGGCGGCGTGGATGACCTGGAAGTGCTCGGTCGTCAACCTGCCGTTCGGCGGCGGCAAGGGCGGCGTCATCGTCGACCCGACCAAGCTCTCGATGCGCGAGCTCGAGATGCTGACCCGCCGCTACACCTCGGCGATCTCCGACGTCATCGGCCCCGACCGCGACGTGCCGGCGCCCGACGTCGGCACCAACGACAAGGTGATGGCGTGGGTGATGGACACCTACTCCATGCGCAAGGGGGAGAGCTGCGCGGCGGTCGTGACCGGCAAGCCGCTCCTCCTCGGCGGCTCGCGCGGGCGCGCCGACGCCACCGGCCGCGGCGTCTTCGACATCCTCCAGCACGCCGCCAACCGCTTCGGGGTCGACCTGAAGAAGGCGCGCGTCGTCGTCCAGGGCTTCGGCAACGTCGGCGCCACCTCGGCCCGCTACTTCCACGACGCCGGCATCAAGGTGGTCGGGATCAGCGACGTGAAGGGGGCGATCCACAACCCGAACGGGATCGACGTCACGAAGCTGCGCGAGTGGGTCGCGAAGAACAAGTTCGTGACCGGCTTCCCGGGCGCCGACGCGGTCGATCCGGGCGCGCTCCTCACGCTGCCGTGCGAGGTGCTGGTGCCGGCCGCCGTCGAGAACCAGATCACCGAGGAGAACGCCGCGAAGATCCAGGCGAAGCTGGTGATCGAGGGCGCCAACGGCCCGACCACCGACGCCGCCGACAAGATCCTCGAGAGCAAGGGCGTCCAGGTCGTCCCCGACATCCTCGCCAACGCCGGCGGCGTCACGGTCTCCTACTTCGAGTGGGTGCAGGACCGCATGGGCTTCTTCTGGCCCGAGGCCGAGGTGAACCAGCGGCTCGACGAGGTGATGCACCGCGCGTTCAGCGAGGTCGCCGACATGGCGGCCAAGCACAAGACGTCGCTGCGCATCGGCGCCTACATGCTGTCGGTCGACCGCGTCGCGCAGGTCTACAAGCTGCGCGGGATCTACGCCTGACCGGCCTCGCCGCCGCCACCTGCCCAACACCTGCACCTGATGGAGTCCGGGCCGGCCCGGGGACGGAATTCCGCCCTCGGGCCGCCCGTTTGGATCGGACATGAGCCAGGCACGCATCCGCAACATCGCGATCATCGCCCACGTCGACCACGGCAAGACGACGCTGGTCGACCGTCTCCTGCAGGCCGCCGGCGCCTTCAAGGTGCGCAAGGGCGGGCCCACCGAGCGCCTGCTCGACAGCAACGACCAGGAGCGCGAGCGCGGGATCACGATCCTCGCGAAGAACACCGCCATCCAGTGGGGCGGCACGAAGATCAACATCATCGACACGCCCGGCCACTCCGACTTCGGCGGCGAGGTCGAGCGCGTGCTGTCGATGGCCGACGGCTGCCTGCTGCTGGTCGACGCGGCCGAGGGGCCGATGCCGCAGACGCGCTTCGTGCTCAAGAAGGCGCTCGAGAAGAAGCTCCAGCCGATCGTCGTGATCAACAAGATCGACCGGCCCGACCAGCGCTGCCGCAAGGTGCTCGACGAGGTCTTCGACCTCTTCTGCGAGCTGACCCACGACGACAAGCTGCTCGACTTCCCGGTGGTCTGGGCGTCCGGGCGCGCCGGTTTCGCGCGCGACGAGCCGGACGACGGGAACATGGACATGACCCCGCTGTTCCAGAAGATCCTGGAGCGCATCCCGCCGCCCGCCGCGCGCGACGACGAGCCGCCGCTCTTCCAGGTCACGCTGATCGACCACAGCGACTTCGTCGGCCGCATCGGCGTCGGCAGGATCCACTCCGGCACGCTGCAGGTGAACCAGCCGATCGCGATCGTGAAGCGCGACGGGCGGGTGGTGAAGTCGCGGATCCAGGAGCTCTTCGGCTTCGAGAGCACCGACCGCGTGCGCGCCGACCGTGTCCCGTGCGGCGACATCTGCGCCATCGTCGCGGCCGAGCACGACCTCGAGATCTCCGACACGATCTCCGACCCGGCCAATCCGCAGTCGCTCCCCGCCATCGCGGTGGAGGAGCCGACGATGTCGATGATCCTCTACGTCAACGACTCGCCCTTCGCGGGGCGCGAGGGCACCTTCGTCACGTCGCGCCACCTGCGCGAGCGCCTCGAGAAGGAGCTGCGCAGCAACGTGGCGCTGCGCGTCGAGCGCGGCGAGGCGGGCGAGAGCTGGCGCATCGCCGGCCGCGGCGTGCTCCACCTCGGCGTCTTCCTCGAGACGATGCGGCGCGAGGGCTACGAGTTCGCCGTCGGCAAGCCGCGCGTGATCACGAAGGAGGGGAAGGGCGGGGAGAAGCTCGAGCCGATCGAGCTCCTCATCGTCGACGTGCGCACGCCGTGGGCCGGCAAGGTGATCGAGCTCGTCGGCGGCCGGCGCGGCGAGGTGCAGAAGATGGAGTCGGTCGGCGAGACGACCCACCTCGAGATCGCGATCCCGGCGCGCGGCATCGTCGGGCTCCGCACGAAGCTCCTCTCCGCGACCACCGGCGAGGCGGTGCTGCACACCAGCTTCCTCGAGTACCAGCCGTGGAAGGGGCCGATCGGCGAGCGGCAGGGCGGCGTGCAGGTCGCGGTCGAGGCGGGCAAGGTCGCCGACTACTCCCTCGACGCCCTCCAGGATCGCGGCGACTTCTTCGTCGAGAACGGCGACGAGGTCTACGTCGGCCAGATCGTCGGCGAGCACTGCCGCGGCATCGACATCGTGGTCAACTGCTGCAAGTCGAAGAAGCTCTCGAACATGCGCTCGTCCGGCGCCGACCGCAAGCTGGTCGTCGCGCCGCCCAAGCGCCTCTCGCTCGAGGAGTGCCTCGAGTACATCGAGGAGGACGAGCTCGTCGAGGTCACGCCGAAGTCGCTGCGCATGCGCAAGATCCTCCTCGACGAGAAGGAGCGCAAGCGCGCGCGGAACGCGGCCGAGGCGGCCGAGGCGGGCGGCTGATCGCGCGCCCCGGCCGCGACCGGCGCGGGGCCGTCACTTCTGCGGCGGGAGGCAGTGGTCCATCGCGGCGAGCGCGTAGCTCGTCGCGAGGACGGGGAACTCCTCCATCCAGCGGCTCGACTTGCCGTTGCTCCAGAAGCCCTCGGTGAACGAGACGGTGAGCAGCTTGCGCAGCAGCTCCTCGCGCCACGCGTGCGCCTGGCCGTCGGGCGTCGTCAGCTGCTCGACGCCGGCGGCGTCGAGCGCCTTCGCCATCGTGAACCAGTAGTAGAAGAGCCCCTGGTACTCGGCGCCCTGCGCGCTCTTCGGGTCGAAGCCGGGGTTGAGCTCGACCGTCCAGTGCGCCGCGATCCACTTGAGCGCCAGCTGCACGCGCCCGTCCTCGAGCGGCAGGCCCGCGAAGAGGTAGCACTTGAGCAGCGCGTAGGTCATCGAGCCGTAGCTGCGCGAAGTGAAGGTGCCGTCGCCGTTGTCGGCGAGGCCCGCCTTGCTCTCGCCCGGGTGGTAGCCGGCGCCGCCGTCGGTGCCGGCGACGACCGTGCGCCCGTCGGCCGTCTCGATCGGCAGCGGGTTGAACTCGGGGCTGTTCTGGCAGCGCTGCAGGAAGGCGATCGCCTTCTGCATCGCCTCGTCGTCGGCCGGCACGCCCGCCGTCTTCAGCGCCTCGAGGCCGAACTGCGTGTTGGAGAGGTCGGGCCGCATCGCGCTGCCGTAGCCGATGCCGCCGTAGCCCCAGTCGTGGTCGCGGTCGTAGCCCTCGCCCTCGTCGCTCTGCACCACCTTGAGGAAGAGCGCGGCGCGCTCGATCACGGCGCGATCCTGCGGCCGGCCCGCGTCGGAGAGCGCCATCACCGCCGCCGAGGTGGTGTAGACCGCGAGGCCGCCGGAATGGATCGAGCCGTTCTCCTTCTGCAGCGAGACGAGCCAGTCGAGACCCTGCGCGACCCACGGCGGCTGCGCGACGCCGAGCCGCTTGCAGGTGCGCGCCGTCGCGGAGAGCGCCAGCGCCGTGATGCCGCCGTCCTCGCGTCCCATGAAGCCGAAGCGCCCCTCCTTCTGCTGCGAGGCCAGCCACGCGAGCGCGCTCGTCGCCGCCTCGCGGTAGCTCGCCGCGAGGTCGGCGCCCGGGACGCGCGGCGTGCCGGTCGGCTTCGCGGGCGCGCCCGCGGCGGCGCCGCCGGCCGCCTTCGGCTCGTGGTCGGCGCAGATCGTCAGCGCGCGCAGCGTCGCGGCGAGGTCGCGCGGCGGGAGCTCCTCGAAGCCGGCGGGCGCGTGGGTCGCCTTCATCAGGAGCGAGCCGAGGAGTTTGCTCCAGTGGCTCCGCTCGGAGGTCGTCGTGCCAAACGTGAGGTCGGGCGCGCGCGCCGCGATGTCGCGGAGGATCGACGGCGACGTGCGCAGCCAGCGGGTGAACTCGGCCGGCGCGAGACCCGGCTCGCTCGAGAGCGTCGAGGTCATCGGCGCCATCGCCTGTTCGAGGTCCGCGGGCGCGGCCGGGAAGATGAAGACGCGGGTGAACTCGTCCTCGGGCGGCTTGGCGTCGCCGCGCTTGGTGACCTCGTCGCTGGCGAGCCACTTCGTCAGGCGCGCGCGCGCCGCCTGGATCTCGGGCTTCTTCGAGCGCGCGAGGACCTGGTCGATCCAGCCGGCGCGCGCGAACTGGCGATGGACGTTGTCGTCGGCGCCGGTCGCGCGCGGCTTCCCGTCCTCGCCGACCTGCTGCGCCAGCCACTCGACCGCGCGGCGGACGAAGGGGCCGTCGCTCTCGACGTAGTGGCGCGACGATTCGCCGAACGCGAGGACCGCGTCGGCCGTCGCAGCGACGTCGCCGTAGGAGCCGTCCTGCTGCTGCCGGCGGACCAGCTCGGAGAGCCCCTCGTCGATCACGCCACGGACGCCGCCCGATTGGGCGTGCGCGGGCGCGGCGAGGAGGAGCAGTGCGAACGAGAGGGTGGCGATCAGGCGGGCGACCATCGAACGGGCTCCAGGGAGTGGACGCCGCGCGGCGGAGGCCGGCGCGGGGTCGCCGTTCTAACGTGCCGCGCGCGCGGCGGTTGGCTCGGCTCGGCGCGCGGCGGTCCGGAAGGCGCCCCGTAGACTCCGCCGCCTCCATGGCTGCCGAGCCGCCGCCCGAACTCCTGCTCTTCGCCAATCCCCATTCGGGGCTCGGTCGCAGCCTGCGCGCCGCCGACGCCGCGGCGGAATGGGCGCGCCGGCGCGGGCGCGCGAGCCGGCAGGTGCACGACCGCGACGAGCTCGCGGCGCTGCTCGCCACGGAGCCGCAGCGCTGGCCGGAGCTCTGGGTCTGCGGCGGCGACGGGACGCTCGCCGACGTCGCGCAGCGCCTCCCGACCGGCGTCCGTCCGGTGATCGGACTGCTCCCGACCGGCACTGGCAACGTCGTCGCCCGCTCGCTCGCGATCCCGCTCGACCTCGCGGGCGCGCTCGCGGTCGCGCAGGCGGGCGAGGTGCGCCGCTTCGACCTCGCGCGCGCGAACGGCCGCGCCTTCACCTTCATGGTGAGCGCCGGCCTCGACGCGGAGATCGCGGCCGAGGTGGCGGCCCGGCGGCGCGGGCCGATGCGCCGCAGCGACTGGGTGAAGGCGGCCTTTCGCGCGGCGAGCTTCGCGCGCGAGGCGCCGCTGCGCGTGCGCGCCGACGGCCGCGATCTCGGCGAGGCGCGCTACGTCGCGCTCTTCAACTGCGCGCTCTACGCCGGCTCGTTCCGCGTCTGCCCGTCGGCCCGCTTCGACGACGGCGCGCTCGATCTCCTGCTGCTGCGCGAGCCGCTGCTCCCGCGCTGGCCGCGCGTCTGCTTCGCCGCGCTCCGCGGCCGGCCGCACCGCCTGCCCGACGGGCTGCTGGTGCGCGCGCGATCGGTCGAACTGCAAGGCGCCGCCGCGGTCCAGCAGGACGGCGATCCGGTGGCGGGCGGCGATCTCGCGATCGCGCTCGATGCCGAGCCGCTGCGGCTGCGCGCGCCGCCGCGCTGAGGCGTCGCGTCGCTCGGCGTCGCGCTCAGCTCCGGAAGATCACCTTCTCCTGCCGGAACCACCAGCTGCACCAGGCGAGCGCGCCGCTCGCCAGCACCAGCGTCGAGCCGAAGATCATCGCGAGCTCGGGCCACGGCAGCGCCGCGCTGCCGGCCGTCAGCACCGCGCGCAGCCCCAGCGCCACGTTCAGCACGGGGACCCACGCGAAGACGGCGTTCAGCTCGATCGTCGGGATCATCGAGACCATCGCCGGCACGATGATGAGGAACTGCAGCGGCATCATCATCGACTGCGCCTCCTTCTGCGACTTGGCGTAGAGGGAGAGCGCCAGCATCACCGACGCGAAGACCGCCGACAGCGGCGCGACCAGCGCGAGGCAGACGACGACCTGGGTCGGCGAGAGGTCGAACTTGATCAGCGCGCCGATCTCCTTGCCCGCCATCCCCGACGTGAAGGTGTAGGCCAGCGACGCCGTCGCCAGCAGGCTCGCCACCAGCGACGCGAGGAAGACGACGCCGAACTTCCCGATCGCGATCTCGCTGCGCGCGGCCGGGCTCACCAGCAGCGTCTCGAGCGTGAGGCGCTCCTTCTCGCCGGCGCCGAGGTCGGTGGCGGGGTAGAGGCCGCCGACGAAGCTCATCAGGATCAGCATGTAGGGGAGGAGGCCGGCGATGAACTTGAGCGCCTGCTTCTGGCGCGGTGCGGTGTTGAACGGGACGACCGAGACCGGCGCGACGAAGGTGGCCGGCAGCGACTCGCGCTCGAGGCGCGCGTCGACCGCGAGCTTGCCGCCCGCGTCGAGCGCCGCCTTGAGCCGCCGCTGCGCCTCGTCGCTCAGGTCGATCGTCGAGTCGAAGAGGATCTCGACCTTCGCCTGGTCGTCGCGCGCCACGAGCTCGGCGTCGAGCGCCGTCGCGATGGCGAGGTAGCCCTGCACCTGCCGCTGCGCGATCGCCTGCGCGGCGGCCAGCAGCTTCGGATCGGAGCGGACGCGCGCCGGCAGCTCCTCGAGCGGCGCCGGCGGATGGGTGGCCGGCCGCGCCCGCGCCTCCTCCGCCGTGACGAAGTCGATCGTGACCAGCGGGTTCACGAGGTCGGCGACCTGCTTGAAGGCGCGCAGCGCCTCCTCGCTCGGGCCGCCGCCCGACCCGTCGCCCGCCATCAGCGCGGCGTCGCTCATCACCGTCTTCTGCGCGCCGGCGAAGCTCGTCTTCAGGTCGGCGAAGCGCGGATGGTCGCGCACCGCCGGGTCGGACGCCGACCGGATCAGCACCTCGAGCGGACTGGCGCCGAGGTCGCGCGCGATCGCCTCGAGCGGCTCGCGGGCCGGCGCGCCGAGCAGCTCGAGGAAGGGCGCCGCCTGCCGGTCGAGCGTCGCGAGCCGACCGCGAAGGAAGGCGGCGAGGCGGTCGCGCACCTCCGGCTCCGCCTGCACCGCGAGGCGCCGCTCCTGCGTCTTCTTCTGCTCGCTCTGCGCGATCCGCGACATCAGCGCGGCGAGCCCGGGCGCGAGGAGCGTCGGCAGCGCGACCATGAAGATCAGGGTCTTCTTGTCGCGCAGCGTGTCGAGCAGTTCCTTGCGGAAGATCGTGCCGATGCGCCGCAGGTCCATTCGCACCCTCCTCAAGCGGCGCGCAAGGTTGCCGACAACCGGGCCACGAATGAAGCGGCACGTCGCCGCGGAGGGCGGCGGAGCGGGGGTGTCGATGGCGGGCGGACCGTTGGAGCGCTTCCTGTCGACCGAGCTCCGGCTCCCGTTGTCGACGCTGGCGCGCCTCGGCGCGCGGCTCGCGTCGCGGGGCGAGGGCGAGCTCGCGTCGGTCGGGCGCGCGCTGGCGCGCGAGAGCGCGCGGCTCGACGTCCTCGTGACGAACGCGCTCGAGCTCGGCCTCGTGACCGACCCGCCCGGACCGGCGGGCGAGCTCCTCTTCGCCGAGGTGGTGGAGAAGGCGGTCGCCGGCCAGCGCTTCTGGATCGAGTCGCTCGGCGTTCGCGTGCGCGTCCTCGACAGCTCGCGCGAGGCGACGGTCCGCGGCGACCGCGACGCGCTGCTGCGCTGCCTCTTCGCGCTCCTCGCCGACCTGCTCGAACGGACGCCGGCCGCCGCGACGATCGACCTGCGCGTGCGCGAGGTGCATGGTCTCGTGCGCCTCGACGTGGTGGCGCCGCGCACCGCGCCGGCGCAGGAGGCCGACCGGCCCGCGTGGGCGGCGCTGCGCGAGCGGGTCGCCGGCCTCGGCGGCGAGCTCTGGCCCGCAGCCACCGCCGACGACGGCGGCTTCGGTTTCGCGCTGCCGCGCGCCCGCGGGGAGGTGCCCCTGGCGGTGCGGCGGGCGCGGCGCGGGGAGAAGGCGCTCCGCTGACCGCTCGCGCTCAAGGGGGGCGGCCCGGAAGGCCGATCGTTCCCGCGGTCCGTCGTCGTCGGGAGAGCGTGCCGCGAATGGCTCGAAGTGGTTCAGGACCTGTGCGCAGCCTCACGCTGCTGCTGGCGACGGCCGTCGTCTGCGGCGCGAGCGGCCTGCTCTGGCCCTCCTACAAGGAGGCGCGCCGCGAAGCGGTGGAGCGCGCGCTCGACGCCGACCTCTCGGCGCTGAACGGCGCGGTCGACGCGTTCGCGCGCGACCACGCCGGCACGCTGCCGGGCCGCGACGGCGACGTGGTGCGCCCCGACCTGCTCCTGCGCCAGCTCACGCTGCCGACCGACGGCGACGGGATGCCGCACGAGAAGGGATCGTTCGGGCCCTACCTGCGCGCCGGCATGCCGCCCAACCCGCTCGACCAAGTCGACGACGTGCGCATCGTGCTGAAGGGCAACCTGCCGGAACCCGACGGCAGCGGCGGCTGGCTCTTCCACGTGCCGACCGGCCGCTTCCACTCGAACCGCCGGCGCTGAGCCGACGAAGGCGGCGCCTGCGTCACGCGGGCGCGTCGCCCTTGACGCGGACGCGCCGGCCGACGATCTCGAGCCGGCCCGCCGCGAAGAGCGCGATCGCCTCGGCGTAGGCGACGCGCTCCTCCTCGAAGACGCGCGCGGCGAGCGCGTCGGGCGTGTCGTCGAAGCGGACCGGCACGGCGCGCTGCAGCACGATCGGCCCGGTGTCGTAGGCGTCGTCGGCGAAGTGGACGGTGCAGCCCGAGAGCTTCGCGCCCGACGCGACGACCGCCTCGTGGACGTGGTGGCCGTGCATGCCGGCGCCGCCGAACGACGGCAGCAGTGACGGATGGATGTTCATCACGCGTCCGGCGAAGTCGGCGGGGATCCGCCAGAGATGGACGAAGCCGGCCATCGCGGCGAGCTGCGTGCGCCAGCGCCGCAGCGCCGCGCCGATCGCGTCGCCGTAGGCAGCCGCGTCGGGGAACGCCTTGCGGCGCAGCACGAGCGTCTCGAGGCCGGCGGCGCGCGCCCGCTCGACGCCGCGCACGTCGCCGCGCGAGGCGATGACGCCGACGATCGTCGCGGCGAGCGCGCCGGAGCGCGTCCGTTCGAGCAAGTGGTCGAAGGTGCGACCGGTGCCCGAGAGGAGGACGGCGAGGCGCAGCTTCTCGGCCATCAGCGCGACTCCGCGGCGCCGGCGCCGTCGTCCGACTCGAGCGCGGCGATCAGCTCCGGCAGCAGGCGCGCGACGCGCGGCAGGAGCGTCGCCGCCGCGTCGGCGAGCGCGCTCGGGTCGGCCAGCGGCGACTGCGCCACGTCGTCGAGGACCAGCGCGAGCGCGACGAAGCGCAGTCCCTGGTGGCGCGCGGCGACCAACTCGGCCGCGCTCCCTTCGACCACGATCTCGGCGCCGAGGCGCGAGAGGGCGGCGAGCTCCGCGTCGGTCGGGCCGCTCGGCCCGCGCCGCGTCGCGGCGACCACGCGTCGCGCCGCGCCGTGGCGCGCCAGCACCGCGGCGCCGCCCGAGCGCGCGGCGAGGTCGCGGCCGTTGGCGCCGCCGCGCAGCTCGGGGAAGCGGGCGCCGAGCGCGGCGGCGTCGAGCCAGCGCAGCGGGTCGTCGTCGCCGAAGCGCAGCCAGTCGCCGACCGCCGTGATCGCCGGCGCGGCGCCGAAGCCGGCGAGCCCCTGGCCCGAGAGGAGGTGGAGCGCGCCGCGGCAGCCGAGCTTCCCGCCGACCAGCAGCGGCAGCGCCTCGCCGAACGACGGCGGCAGCGGCGCCGGACCGGTCGCTTCGTAGTCGAGCGCGAGGAGCGGCGCGCGCGGGAGCTCGATCGCGCGCGCGAGCAGGCGGCCGGCGCCGTCCGGCAGCGTCACCTCGTGCGGCGGTGCGCGGCGCGCCGCGTCGCCGAGGAAGTCGGCGCCGAAGCGCGACGCGAGGAGCCAACGCGGCGGCCGCGGCAGCGCGCGGCGCAGCGCCGCCGCCGCTTCGCCGACCAGCGCCGTCCGCGCGCGACGCGACGGGTCCATCAGCCGGCCTCGGCCGCGCAGGCGCGCAACCGCGCCGCGATCGCGCCGCTCTCGCCGCCTTCGATCCGGAAGCGCTTGCGCCGCGACGCGCCGCCCGCGGTCAGCGTGACCGCGCCGCGCGGGACGCCGAGCGCGGCCGCGAGCACGCGGCGGATCGCCTCGTTCGCCGCGCCCGCCTCGGGCGCCGCGCGCGTCTCGACCAGCAGCGCGCCGGCACGCACGCCGACGATCGCGTCGCGCCTTCCGTTCGGCCGCGCCGCGACCGGCACGACGGCGCCCTCGCGCGCGTCCGTCAGCGCGACTTCGCCCGCGCCGCTCACGTCCCCTCGATCCAGGGCCGGACGACCTGCAGCAGGAGCGTGTCGCTCCGCTCGCCCAGCAGGCGGCGCAGCGCCTCGACGCTGGCGGTCCAGCCGAGCGTGCTGTCGCGCCGGAAGAAGGGGTCGAGCGCCGCGACGAGTTCCTGGTGGGCGAGCTGCTCGCTGCGGGCGCGCGTGCGCAGCGCGAGGGCGGCGTCGGCCTGCTCGACCGGCACCTCCTTCAGCGCGAGGTCGACCGCGTCGGCCAACGCGGCGGCCGCCGGTTCGGAGAGCCCCTGTCGCAGCTCGTCGCTCCAGCCGAGGCGGGCGTCGTACTTCGCGGCGCGGTCGGCCAGGGGCGCGAGCTCCTCGGCCCAGCGCAGCACGTCGACCACCGTCATCAGCTCGGCGAGTTCGATGCGCTCCTCGGCCGAAAGCGTGATCCGTCCGACGAAGAGCTGCCGCAACCCCTCGGCCGACGCGAGGCTCGCGAACGGGACCGTCGTCGACGACGAGCCGCGACCGACCGTCGCGCGCAGCTTGAACAGCCGCTTCTCGCGATCGACGCCGACGAGCTCGGCGGAGCGCTCCATCGCGCCGACCTTGATCATCGGTTCGGGCGCGACGCCGCCCTTGTCGAGCTCGGCGAGGAGGCGGTCGACCAGCTTCTGCCCTTGCGAGAGCGCGGTCGACCACGGCTGGAGGCGCGCCTTCGCGCCGCTCGACTCGACCTCGGCGAGGACGACGTCGATCGCCGCCGCCGCGCCGCCGAAGTCGAGCGCCAGCGCCGCCTGGCGCGTCGGCGCCGCGAGCGCGCGCGCCTTCCGTCCGCGGTCGCGCTCCTCGACGGCGCGCGTCGACGCGTCGGCCTGCGACGAGAGGGCGACGCGCCGTTGCTCGAAGCCGCCGCTCCAACCGACCACCAGCGCGCGCAGCTCGTCGGGCAGCGACAGCCCCTCGGCCGGCTGCCACGCCGCGGTCGCCTGCTGGCAGAGCAGCAGCGCCTGCGCGACGTCGCCCGCGGCCATCGCGGCGTCGACCGCCTGCGCGACGCGGAGCTGCTCCGCCTCGGCCTTCGCGCGCACGGCGGCGAGCTGCGCGTCGCGCTCGGCCACGATGTCGCTGCGCGCCGCCTCGTCGTCGTCGGAGGTCGGCGAGATCGCGCCGGCCGCCGCCATCGCGGCGAGGAAGTCGGCCTTCTGGAGGTGGGCGTCGACGGCCGCACGGAAGGCGGCGAGCCGCTCCTGGTGGAGGCGGTCGCGCTCCGCCTTCGCGGCGGCCACGCGCGCGACCTCCTCGTCGATCCGCTTCACCACGCCGCGGGCGCGGTCGCGCTCCTCGATCGAGAGGTAGTCGTACTCGGTGAGCCAGCCGGCCAGGCCGGCGCGCAGCGCGGCCGCGTCGGGCGCGGCGCCGTCGTGGAGCTCCCAGACCTTGAGGTAGCGACGCACCGCCTCGAGCTCGATGCGGCGCTTGTCGACCTCCGAGGCCATCTCGAACGACTTCGCCTTCAGCGCCTGGAGGTCGCCCGAGTCGACGGGCGCCGGCGCGGGCGGCGGCTTCTTCAGCACGATGACGATCGCGAAGACGACCGCGGCGACGGCGACGGTGATCGCGGCGACGAGCGCGCGCGTCCTGACCGGCCGGCGGCGCAGGTGCTCGATCGCGACCCGCAACTCCTTCGCGCTGGGGAAGCGCTCGTCGGGGTTCTTCCGCAGCATGCGGTGGACGAGCGCGGCGACCTTCTCCGGCACCGCGGCGTTCTGCTCGCGCAGAGGAGTCGGCTCCTCGCGCACGGCCTTGCGGATGATCTCCTCGGCCGACGCGCCGCTGAACACGGTCTTTCCGGCGAGCATCCGGTAGAGCGTCGCGCCGAGCGAGTAGATGTCGGAGCGGATGTCGATGTCGCGGCGCAGCGCCTGCTCGGGCGAGATGAAGTGCGGCGTGCCGAGGATCGGCTGCCCCTTCGTGTCGGCGCTGCTCTTCATCGAGAAGGCGAGCCCGAGGTCGGCGACGCGCACGCGCCCGTCCTCGGCCAGCATCAGGTTGTCGGGCTTGATGTCGCGGTGGACGATGCCGCGCGTCTCGGCGTACTCGAGCGCCTGCGCCGACTCGAACGCGATGCGCAGCGCCTCCTCGACGTCGAGCGTCCCCTCCTTGCGCAGCCGGTCCTCGAGGCTGCCCGCGCGGACGAACTCCATCGAGTAGTAGAACGTCTCGCCTTCCTGCCCGACGTCGTAGACCTGCACGATGTGGGGGTGGTTCAGCTGCCCGGCCGCGCGCGCCTCGCGGAAGAACTGCTCGACGAAGCTCTTGTCCTTCACGAGGTCGGGCGAGAGGACCTTGAGCGCGACCTCGCGGTCGAGCGAGATCTGGATCGCGCGGTAGACGGTGCCCATCCCGCCGCGGCCGACGCGTTCGAGCAGCCGGTAGCCGCCGAGCGTCTTCTCCTCCTTCGCCTTGGCGAGGCTCTCGTCGACGAAGGTCATCACCGCGTCGCCGAGCTGCAGCTTGTCGCCCGGCTTGAGCTCGGCCTGGGTGATGGGCTGGTCGTTCAGGAAGGTGCCGTTCAGGCTGTCGAGGTCCTTCACGTAGAAGGCGCCCTTGAACTCCTTCAGCAGCACGTGCTTGCGCGAGACGAGCTCGCCCTGGAGGACGAGGTCGCAAGTCGGGTCGCGCCCGAGCGTGTAGGTGACTCCGGGCTTGAGCTCCTGGCCCTTGCCCTTGTCGGGTCCGTTCTCGATGAGGAGCGTCGCCAAGCGATCGTGGCTCCGGTCGGATCAAGCGGTGGCGGAAGGCGAGGAAGCTAGCACGACGCGTCCTCGCGGAAGAGCGCCGAGCCGACGCGGACGAGCGTCGCGCCCTCCTCGATGGCGACCTCGAAGTCGCCCGACATGCCGATCGAGAGGCCGGTCGCCGAGCGCGGCAAGTCGCCCGTCGCAAGCAGGCGGAGCGACAGCTCGCGCAGCGCCCGGAAGTGGGGGCGCGACGCTTCGGGGTCGTCGGAATAGGGCGCGATCGCCATCAGGCCGCGCAGTGCGAGCGAGGGCGCGGCGGCCAGCATGCGCGCCACTTCGGCGGCGCCGGCAGACGTCACGCCATGCTTCTGCGGCTCGGCGGCGACGTTCACCTGGAGCCAGACCGGGAGGCGCCGGCCCGTTCCCGCCGCGGCCCGCTCCAGCGGCGCGACGATCTCGGCGCGGTCGACGGCCTGGAATTCGGCCGCCAGCGCGACCGCCTTCGCCACCTTGTTGCTCTGGAGCGGGCCGATCAGGTGCCACGCCGCCGCCTCCCGCAGCACCTCGGGCCGCGCGGCCAGCCGCTGGACCCGGTTCTCGGCGAAGGCGGTCACCCCGAGGCGGAGCAGCTCCGCGACGGCTCGGTCGTCGGCCTCCTTGGTGACGGCCACCAGCGCGACCGCCTCGGCCGGCCGGCCCGACCGCTCGGCGGCCTGGGCGATCCGTCTCCTCAGGCGGGCGAGGCGGTCGCTCAGAGGGGCTGTCGAGCCTTGATTCGTCGGGCGGTCCACCGGATCATCCTGCGCCTTTCGCCGCCGGCGTTACCCCGTGGCTCTCCGGGGAGTACGTCCGGCGCGACTCCACCATATGGCCCCGAGGCTCTCCATGTCACTTGCGCGCCCCGCCGCCTGGCTCCTCCTCGCCCTCGCGGGCGCTTGCGCTTCCGGCCCCGAAGACGTTTCGGCGCGCTCGGAGCATGCTTCGTCGCGCGAAGGGATGACGGCGACGATCGATCGCTGGAAGGCGGAGGGCCGCCTCGGCGAGGAGCTCTGGCGGATCAACCTCTCGGAGCGGTTCGGCTCCGCGGTCCACGCGAAGCGCGTCACGGTCGATGGCGACCTGCTCCTCGTCGAGGACAGCGACCATCGGATCCACGCGCTCGATCGCGCGATGGGCGCGCACCGCTGGTTCATCGACCTGCCGGCGGCGACCACGCAGGTGGTCGGCGGGACCGAGTCGTCGGTCACCTTCGTCTGCACCGACGACGCGTGCGCGGTCACGCGCGCGCACGGCTCGCGCATGATGGGCAGCGACGACGCGCCGCGCACGACGGAGCACCTCGACTTCTTCCCGTCGGGTCGCGCGGTCGCGATCGACCACTCGCTCTACGTCGGCCGCCTCGCGCCGTTCTCGCTCCAGGCGATCGACCTCCTCGCTGGCCATGCGGGCTGGTCCTACGCGACCGCGAGCCCGGTGATGGACTCGGTCGTCTACGGCGACGGACCGATCGGGCAGATCCTCAGCATCACGGAGGACGGGCTCCTCTTCTCGATGCCGCCGCGCGACGCGAGCGAGAGCGCGTGGGCGCCGAAGGAGAACTGGCACCGCCGCATCCCGGGTTCGCGGCCGGCGACGCCGCTGACCCTGGTCGGTGACCATCTCGTCTTCGGGACCGAGAGCGGCTTCCTCTACGACGTCGACGCGCGCAACGGCGTCGTGCGCTGGAAGGTCGGCTGCGGCAGCGACCTCCATGGGCACGAGGCGACGATCGCGGGCGACGGCGTCTACCAGCACACCGACGACGGCGTCCGCGCCTTCGACGCGGCCTCGGGCAACGAGCTCTGGAAGCTCGACGGCGCGATCCGCGTGATCACGCGCATCGGCGACCGTGTCTACGCCGACCTCGGCGAGGGCGACGTCGCGGTGGTGATGGCGGCCAGCGGCAAGGAGATCGCCCGCTTCTCGACCGGCGGCCTGTCGGTCCCGACGGTGCAGGGCGGCGGCTCGCTGATCGCGTGCGACGGGACGAACCTCTTCGCGCTGAAGTGACCGCGACGCGGGTCGCGCCCGCACGAACGATGGAACTCATGCCGGCCGTGCGGTTCGCTCCGCGCGGCCGGTTTCGCGTCGGGAGAGGTCGGGCAGGCCGTCGAAGCGGAGCTCGATCGTCGCGCCGGCAGGTGGTGGCGGCGGCGGCTCGAGGCCGGGGATCCAAGCGATCCGCCCGGCGACCTCGACCACCGGCCACGCGGCGCGCTCGAACCACGGCAACTGCGCCGCGACCCGTTTCGGATGGTCGCCGGTCGCGAGCGGCCGCACGCGCGGCGCCGGCGACGCCGCGAAGTGGGCGGCGAGGCTCGCGCTCTCGGAGGGTCGCTCGCCTTCGTCGCCAGGCCGCGTCGTCACGCGCCACGCGAATCCACGGCCGGGCGCGGCGACGCCGATCCAGTCGCGGGTGAGGTGGAGCGAGAGGCTTCCGAGCGCGCGGCTCCCCTTCGAACTCGCGCTCGCGAGCCAGCGCGCGACCGTCTCCTGCTCGACGCGGCGATGGCGCGGCGGCGCGTCGGACCCGACCGCGCGTGCGGCCGCGTCGAGCAGCGCGGGCAGGAGCGCCGCCGGCCATGCGGCGACGCGCGCTCGCGGAAGCAGCAGCAGTCCGCGCGCCGCCGTCGGGTGAGCCGCCGCCAGCAGCTCCGCAGCGTGCGCCTCGATGCGGTCGAGCGCGCGCGTCGCGAGCGCGGCGAGGCGATCGAGCCGCCGCGCCAGCGGATCGCCGGCCGCGACGAGTTCGGGCAGCACGACGTGGCGCAGGCGGTTGCGCGCGAGGCGCAGGTCGTCATTGCTCGCGTCCTCGCACCACGTGACGCCACGCTCGCGCAGCCACTCCCGCAAGGCCTCCGGCTCCTCGTCGAGCAGGGGCCGCCAGAGCCAGCGCTCTGCGAGTCGGCGCAGCGGCGCCATGCCGCGCAACGCCGCGAGCCCGCCGCCCCGCGCCAGCAGGAGGAGCTGCGACTCGCGCCGGTCGGCGGCGTGGTGGCCGGTGGCGACGGTCGGCAGCTCGTGGCGGCGGGCGGCGGCAAGGAGCGCCTCGTAGCGCCGCGCGCGCGCCCACGCCTCGTCGATCCGCGGGGGACCGGAGGGAGAGGCCGGCGGTTGCAGCTCGACCACGTCGAGGGGCGCATCGATCCGGCGCGCGAGGTTCGCGACCGCCTCCCGCTCGCGCGCGGCGGCGTCGGGCCGGAAGCCGTGCTGCACGTGGAGCAGCCGGAGTGGCCTGACCCTTGCATCCGCGAGGCGCAGCGCGAGCGCGGTCGAGTCGGCGCCGGCCGACACCGCGACCACGACGCCGCCGGGCACGGGAAGGCTCAACCGCAACGCCGCTCTCCAGCGGAGCGCGTCGCGCGTCGCGCCTTTTTCCACGCGCCGCGGATACCCTCGCGCCCTTCGATGGTTGGGAGGAGCAGGAGCGACATGGCCATCCGGATCGGCATCAACGGCTTCGGCCGCATCGGCCGCAACGTCTTCCGCATCATGGTCTCGCGCCCGCAGGACTTCGAGGTGGTCGCGATCAACGACCTCACCGACCCGGCCGGCATGGCCCACCTCCTCAAGTACGACTCGGTCTTCGGCCGCTTCGACGGCACCGTCAGCGCCGCGCCGGGCGAGCTCAAGGTGAACGGCAAGGCGATCAAGGTGATCGCCGAGAAGGACCCGGCGAAGCTCCCGTGGAAGGACCTCGCGATCGACTTCGCGATCGAGTCGACCGGGATCTTCACCAGCAAGGCCGACTGCCAGAAGCACCTCGACGCCGGCGCGAAGAAGGTGCTGCTGACCGTGCCGCCGAAGGACGAGATCGACCGCATGGTCGTGCTCGGCGTGAACGACGATCAGCTCCAGCCGGGCGACCGGATCATCTCCAACGCCTCGTGCACGACGAACTGCCTCGCCCCGGTCGCCAAGGTGCTGCACCAGAAGTTCGGCATCGACCACGGCTTCATGACGACGATCCACGCCTACACCAACGACCAGCGCGTCTCCGACCTGATCCACAAGGACCTGCGGCGCGCGCGCGCGGCGGCGGTGAACATCATCCCGACCACGACCGGCGCGGCGCGCGCGGTCGGCAAGGTGCTGCCCGAGCTCAAGGGCAAGCTCGACGGCACCTCGCTGCGCGTGCCGGTTCCCGACGGCTCGATCGTCGACCTCGTCGCCGAGCTCAAGATGGACGCGACGGTCGAGCAGGTGAACGCCGCGTTCAAGGAGGCGGCCGCCGGCCCGATGAAGGGCGTCCTCGAGTACACCGACGACGAGATCGTCTCGAGCGACGTCATCGGCAACAGCCACTCGGCCGTCTTCGACGCGAAGTCGACCATGATGCTCGGCAAGCGGACGGTGAAGGTCTTCGCCTGGTACGACAACGAGTTCGGCTACTCGACGCGCGTCTGCGACCTGGTCAAGCTCGCCGCCTCGAAGAAGTGACGCGATGCGCTTCCAGCGGATCGACGACCTCGACGTGAAGGGGCGGCGCGTCTTCGTGCGCGTCGATTTCAACGTGCCGCTCGAGACGCTGCCCGACGGCACGCGGCGGATCACCGAGGAGAGCCGCATCGCCGCGGCCGTCCCGACGATCCGCGAGCTGGCGCAGCGCGGCGCGAAGGTCGTCCTCGCGTCGCACCTCGGCCGCCCGAAGAAGGGGCCGGCCGACGAATTCCGCCTCGCGCCGTGCGCGACGCGGCTCGGCGAATTGCTCGGGAAGCCGGTCACGGCGCTGCGGAGCTGCATCGGCAGCGAGGTCGATGCGGCGCTGGCGAAGCAGCAGCCGGGCGACGTGGTGCTCCTGGAGAACGTCCGCTTCCATCCCGAGGAGGAGGCGGGCGACGCGGCGTTCGCGGCGAAGCTGCGGAACGGCTGCGAGCTCTACGTGAACGACGCCTTCGGCACCGCCCATCGCGCCCACGCGAGCGTGACGGGCGTGGCCGCGCTCCTGCCGCCGAAGTCGCGCGCGGCCGGCCGCCTGATGGAGGCGGAGTTGCGGGCGCTCGACTCGCTCCTGGCCTCGATCGCGCGCCCCTTCGTGGCGCTGCTCGGCGGCGCGAAGGTCTCCGACAAGATCAAGGTGGTCGACTGCCTGCTGGACAAGGTCGACGCGCTGCTGGTCGGCGGCGGGATGGCCTACACCTTCCTCGCCGCGCAGGGACGCAAGATCGGCGCGAGCAAGTGCGAGAAGGAGAAGCTCGACGTCGCGAAGGCGGCGCTCGACAAGGCGGCGAAGCGCGGCGTGAAGCTGCTGCTGCCGGTCGACCACGTCGCGGCGGCGGCGTTCGACGAGAAGTCGCCGGCGCGGTCGGTGGACGGCGTCGACGTGCCCGACGGCCTGATGGGGCTCGACGTCGGCCCGAAGACGATCGCGCTCTTCGAGCAGGTGCTCGCCGGCGCGAAGACGATCGTCTGGAACGGGCCGCTCGGCGTCTTCGAGTGGAAGAGCTTCGAGAACGGCAGCAAGGCGGCGGCGATCGCGATCGCGGCGGCGACGAAGCGCGGCGCGGCGACGGTGGTCGGCGGCGGCGACTCGGTGGCCGTGATCGAGCAGTTCGGCTTGCAGGGCCGCTACCGCCACGTCTCGACCGGCGGCGGCGCCTTCCTCGAAGCGCTCGAGGGCGGCGAGCTGCCGGGCGTCAAGGCGCTGCGCGTCGACTGAGTCCGCGGGCGAGCGCGCGTCGCTCCGCCGCGCCGAACGCGACGGCGCGCGCGAGGGTCGGCCATGCCATGCGCCGGCGCGGCCATGCGGCGGGGATGCGCGTCGTCGCGGCGCGGTCGCTCGCCGCGACGCGCCAGCACCAGCTCGCGGCGGGATAGTCGCCGAGCCCCACGCGCGGCGTCCACTCGACGCGGGCGATCGGCGGGCCGACGCGGAGCTGCACCTCGCTCGTCGCGTCGGAGAGATCGAGGCCGTCGTGGCTCCGGTCGAGCGCGAGCGCGGCCGCGAGGTTGCCCGGCCCCGAGAGGAGGCGCGCGTCGTCGCGGCCCGCGAGGAGTTCGCGCCGCTTCGCCGCCGACTTGCAGCGCGCCGCTCGCGCTTCGCGCAGCAGCGCCACGCCTGCATCGTCGCCGTCGACGGCCTCCGCCGCGCGCAGCAGCAGCGCGCTCGCCGTCGCGCGCGGGCCGTCGCGCTCGCCCGCGACGACGTTGACGCAGAAGTGGCTGCCGTAGGTGAAGTAGACGTAGAGGCGGCCCGCCGGGCCGAACATCGTCGCGCAGCGCGGCGTCTCGCCGCGCCAGCTGTGGCTCGCGCGATCGTGGGCCCCGCCGTACGCCTCGACCTCGACGATCCGGACCGCGACGTGGCGCGCCGTCGCGCCGCTCCCGAAGCGGCGCACGAGCGTCGCGCCGAGCAGTTCGCGCGCGACGTCGAGCAAGGGTCGCTCGAACGCGGCGGCGGGGTAGATTCCCGCCGCATGGCGACGCCGCGCACGCTGCCGATGGGGCTCCACCTGCCGGGCCTCCTCACGATCCTCGGCGAGCATCTCTACTCCGATCCGACCGTCGCGCTGCGCGAGGCGCTCCAGAACGCCCACGACTCCTGCGAGCGACGGCGCGCCGAGGAGCGGCCCGAAGGCTACGCGCCGCGCATCGTCGTCCGCTTCTCGCGCCGCGGCCGCTGGCTCGAGCTCGCCGACGACGGCAGCGGCCTCACCGAGGCGGAGATCGTCGACTTCCTCGCGACCATCGGCCGCTCCTACACGGGCGAGCTGCGCTCGCAGCTCGAGGTGGGGGGCGACGCCGAGGTGGCCGCGGCGGAGCAGCTGATCGGGCAATTCGGCCTCGGCTTCCTCTCGGCCTTCCTGCTCGCGAAGCGGGTGCTCCTCACGACCCGCTCCTACCGCGCCGGCGCGCCGACGCTGCGCTTCGTCTCGACCGGCGGCCAGAGCTACGAGCTCGAGGAGGCGCCGAGCGAGCGGCCGGTCGGCACGACGCTGCGGATGGAACTGAAGGCGAGCGCGCAGCCGCTGCTCGACGGCGAGACGCTCGCGCGCGCGATCGCGCTCTACGCCGACTTCCTCGCCGTCCCGATCCACCTCGCCGAGGAGGAGGGCGAGCCGTCGGAGGAGCCGTGCAACCGCGGCGAGGCGCCGTGGCACGCGGGGGGCGACGCGGCGGAGCACGAGGCGTTCGTGCGCGACCGCTTCGAGGTGGAGCCGCTCGCCGTGCTGCCGCTGCACGACGTGGTGGTCGCGGTGGGGGACGACCGCTTCACGCTGCCGCTCGCCGGCGCGCTCTTCGTCCCGCCCGGCTCGATCACCTCGCTGCAGGAGTGGGGCGAGGTCGCCGTCTACGTGCGCCGCATGTTCATCTGCGAGCGCGAGCGCGACCTCCTGCCGCCGTGGGCGCGCTTCGTCCGCGGCGTCGTCGAGTCGCCGCGGCTGCGGCCGACCGTCAGCCGCGAGGCGCTGCGCCAGGACGAGCTCTTCCGCCAGGCGCAGGCGGGGATCGAGCTGCAGCTCGTGCAGTGGTTCGAGACGCTCGCGCGCGACCGGCCCGACGCGTGGCGCGAGATCGTCGTCGCCCACAACGACCTGCTGAAGGGGTGGGCCGTGCAGGCGCCGCGCCTCTTCCGTTCCGTCGCCGACCTCGTCCACTTCGAGACGTCGCGCGGCCGCCTCGCGCTGCCGGAGATCCGCGCCGCGTCGGGCGACACGATCCACTACTTCAGCGACGACTCGGGACTCAACCAGGAGCGCCTCTTGTTCGAGGCGCGCGGACTGGTCGTCATCGACGCGTCGCGCTTCGCCGAGGAGGCGTTCCTCAAGCGCTACGCGAACGAGCGCCCCGACGTGCGGCTCGACCAGCTGCGGCCCGGCGCGCTCTCGCTCTTCACCGCCGCGGAGGGGGCGCTGCCGCAGGTGCGCGCCTGGTGCGAGCAGCAGGGGATCCGCGTGCGCGTCGTCCGGTTCGAGCCGGCGAGCCTGCCGGCGCTCTGGATCTACCCGCCGGCGCATGACCGCGTGAAGCGGGTCGCCGAGGCGCTCGACCGCGACGTGGTGCGCGGGCCGGTGGCGGAGCTGATGCGCGACTTCCTCGCGCGCCGCACGCCGGGCGGAACGGCGGCCGCGCCGGCGCTCCACCTGAACGCGGGCAGCCGGCTCCTCGAGCAGCTCGAGCGGCGCGGCCCCGACGACCGCTGCTTCGCGCCGGCGCTCGACGTCGTGCTGCAGGCGGCGCGCTTCTTCGCCGGCAAGCGGATGAGCGCGGAGGAGTCGCGCCAGTCGTTCGAGAGCGCGATGGCGTCGCTCGCCGCGCTCCTCGCGTCGTGAGCGCGGCGCGATGACCAGCGCCGGCCTGCGCGACTTGCTCCAGCGGGAGCTGCCGCGCCTCGCCGCGCGCGGCGAACGCGAGCTGGTCGACGCCTTCCTGGCGCTCGACCACGGCGCCGAGCTGGCGCGGCTCGAAAGCTACGTGGACGGCTGCCGCGCCCTCGCGAAGCGGGCGGAGGAGCGCGGCGCGACGTGGCTCTCGGCGGTCGCGCGCTACCTCGCGGTGCGCGCGCTCGCCTTCCCGCTCGATCGGCCGGGCGAGGCGCTGCCCGAGGTCGTGCCGCTGCTGGCCGAGCTCGAGTCGGGCGCGCAGCGCGGCAGCCTGCTGGCCGCGCTCGTCGAGCTCGAGCTGCTGCGCGCGTGCCACAAGATCGACGCGCCCGGCTGGCGGGAGCCGCTGGTCGCGGGCGTGCGCGCGCTCTGGCCGCGTCTGCGCGGCGACCTCGGCCCCTGCACCGAGCTGCTCGACGTCGGCTGGCGCACCGGCTGGTGGTGCCGCGACGCCGAGCTGATGCGCGCGACGCGCCGCCTCGCCGAGTCGCTGCCGCAATCGCTCCGCTTCTCCGCCGGCTACTGGCACGCGCGCGAGCGGGCGCTCGAAGGGGCGCCGGCCGACGCGGTCGCGCTGCTGGAGGGTCTCGTCGCCGATCGCGTCGAGATGGAGGGGGCGGGGCCGGCGTGGCGCCACTACCTCGAGGTCGAGCTGGCGCGCAACTACGTGGCGTGCGGATCGCTCGACGCGGCGCGCGCGCTGCTCGACCGCGTCCGCGCGCAGCGGTCGCCGGTGCGCGATCCGATGCTCTGGTGGGACCTCGCGATCGCCGACGCGGCGCTGGCGGCGGCGGCGGGCGATGCGGCGGGCGAGGTGGCGGCGTGGTCGGCCGCGCTCGACGCCGTCGCGGGTCTCGGGACCGAGCGGCTCGAGGCGGAGTTCGCGCTGGCGCTCGCTCGAGCCGCGACGCGCGCGGGCGGGCGGCCCGACGCGTTCGCGCGCGCGCGGGAGCGGTGGCGCGCCCTCCTCCCGACGCTGCGCTCGCGCGCCGACCTCGAGGCGGAGGGACGCGCCGTCGCCGGGCTCTGAACGCCCCCGGATATGCTCCCGTCCCATGCCACCGGTCCGGATCGCGCCGTCGCTCCTCTCCGCCGACTTCGGCCGCCTCGCCGACGAGGTGCGCCGCGTCGAGGACGCCGGCGCCGACTGGCTCCACGTCGACGTGATGGACGGCCACTTCGTGCCGAACCTGACGATCGGCCTGCCCGTCGTCGAGGCGCTGAAGAAGGTCGCGCGCCGGCCGCTCGACGTCCACATCATGATCAGCGACCCGCTCGCCTACGCGCGCCGCTACGTCGAGGCGGGCGCGGCGACGCTGACCTTCCACGCCGAGGCGACGAAGGAGGCGGGCAAGGTGATCGACGCGATCGTCGCCGCGGGCGGCCAGCCGGCGATGGCGCTCAACCCCGACACGCCGATCGAGCGCGTGACGCCGTGGCTCGACCGCCTCTCGATGGTGCTGGTGATGAGCGTCTTCCCCGGCTTCGGCGGGCAGAAGTTCATGCCCGAGGTGCTGCCCAAGCTGGCCGCGTTGCGGCGCGCCGGCTTCCGCGGCGACCTCGAGATCGACGGCGGCATCGGGCCCGCGACGATCGCGGCGGCGGCGCAAGCGGGCGCCAACGTCTTCGTCGCGGGCAGCGCCGTCTTCGGCGCGCAAGACGTCCCGGCGCGCATCGCCGAGCTGCGGCGCGGCGCCGAGCTCGCCGCCGCGACTCCGGCCGCGGCCGGCCGCTGACCCCTTCGCGAGGAGCACGAACCGTGGCGTGGATGCGCTTCCGCAAGAAGGAGATGCCCGAGGGGCTCTGGACGAAGTGCGACCAGTGCGAGGAGATGCTCTTCCAGAAGGAGCTCGACGAGGCGTTCAAGGTCTGCCGCAAGTGCGGCCACCACTTCCGCATGAGCGCGGCCGAGCGCATCGCCTCGATCCTCGACCCCGGCAGCTTCACGGAGCTCGCGGAGGAGCTCGAGGCGATCGACGCGCTGCGCTTCACGTCGAAGGGCGTGCCCTACCCGAAGAAGCTCGCCGAGGAGCAGAAGAAGACCGGCCGCAAGGACGCGATGGTGATCGGCAGCGGCCGGCTGCGCGGCCGCGAGATCGCGTTCGGCGCGATGGAGTTCGAGTTCCTCGGCGGCTCGATGGGCGTCGTCGTCGGCCACAAGGTGCTGCTGGCGGCCGAGCTCGCGCTCGAGAAGAAGATCCCGTTGCTGCTGGTCTGCGCGTCGGGCGGAGCGCGCATGCACGAGGGCGCCCTCTCGCTGATGCAGATGGCGAAGGCGTGCGCCGCGCTGGCGCGCCTCGCCGAGGCGGGCGGCCTCTACGTCAGCCTGCTTGCCGATCCGACGACGGGCGGCGTGACCGCCAGCTTCGCGACGATGGCCGACCTCGTGCTGGCCGAGCCGCGCGCGCTGATCGGATTCGCCGGCCCGCGCGTGATCGAGCAGACGATCAAGCAGAAGCTGCCGAAGGACTTCCAGCGCTCCGAGTTCCTGAAGCAGCACGGCCAGCTCGACCGGATCGTGCCGCGCGCGGAGCTCGTCGACACGCTCGACCGCATCTTCACCGGCCTGCTCGGGCCGGTCGCCGCCGGCGCGCCGGCGGAGCGGCTGACCGGCAAGGCCGGGACGAACGGCCACGGCGAGCCGCAGGCCGCCGCGACGGAGCGACCGCCGATCGCGTCGTGACCGTCCGCGCTCGCGTCCGCGCGGCGGGCGTCAGCGCTTCGGCTCGACGAACTCGAGCCGGTGGCCGTCCTCGTCGGCGAGCGTGAGGAGCGGCGCGCCCGCGGCGTCGGCGACCGCGAAGGGCGGCGGCGCGAGCCCGCGCTGCCGCGCCGCCTCGCCGAGTCGCTGGCACATCGCGGCGATCGTGCCGGACGGGACCTCGAAGCGGATCGGGGCGGCGTCGGCGGCGGGCGGCCCCGCGTCGGGCGCGAGCGGCTCGAGGACGAGGCGCGCGGCGCCGAGCTCGACGACGACGCGCCGCACCGCCGCGTCGCGCGGCGCGATCGCGAAGCCGAGGTAGTCGCGGTACCAGAGCGCGGCGCGATCGAGGTCTCGGACCGCGAGCGGCGGCGCCTTGCCGACGACGACCGCGGAGGGCGCGTTCGTCGGCGGCGCGCTTGCCGCCGGCGCGGGCGCGGCCGGCGCGTTCGCCGCGAGGGCGACGCGCAGCTGCGACTCGGCCTGCTGGAGGAACGCGCCGAGCGTCATCACGGCGAGCCGGTTCTCCGCGACGCAGCGCGTGGCGTCGCGGAACCAGCGGGCGTCGGTCTCGTGGTGGACGTCGACGGCGACGAGCTCGTCGAAGAGCGTCGTGCCGGCGGCGAGGTCGAGGAGCTTCAGCTGCACGACGATCGCGCCGCGGCCGCCGACGAGGTCGCGCGTCGCCGGCAGCGGCCGGCCCGCCGTCGCGTCGAGCTCGCCGCCGAAATGGAGCAGCGCGCCGGTGAGGAGATGGGTCGCGCTGCCCAGCGCGCCGCCGCGCTGCGCAGGATCGAGCAGCTTCGCGCTCGTCCGGTCGACGAAGCTCGCCGACTCGAAGAGGTGGGCCGCGGCCAGATGGTTCGCGAGCCGGCGCGGCAGCTCGCTCTCGACGCCGCTCAGGAGCTGGTCGCGGTCGTCGGCGTCGAACGCGTCGCACAACGGCGCGATGCCGAACGTGCAGACGCCCATCACGCACTGGTAGGTGAAGGGGCCGCCGCGCCACTGCTCGTCGTCGGGGCGGACGTCGTCGAAGCGGCAGGCGACCACCGGCGCGGCGAGCGCGGCCGTCGGCGCGCGCGGCGGCGTGACGATCGCGCGCGCGTAGACCGGGCTGTCGGGATCGAGCTTCTCGAGATAGGTGTGGAGCATCGGCGAGCAGCCGCCGAGCGCGAGGGCGGCGAGGAGCGCGAGCACGACGTGGGGGAGGCGCATGGTGCGGCAACGGTAGCACGGCCCGCGCGCGGCGATGGCGGGTCGCCGCTTGAGGCCGTGGAGGCGTCCGGCGCCGGAAAGTCGTTCCCGATCCGGCGCGGAAACGGTTCGACGAGGCCCCGATCCGGAAGGGAAGTGTTACTCCCACCGCCATGCCGCGCCTCAAGTCCCGTCCGGGTCGCCGCCTTCCGCGCGCCGTCCTCGCCGCCGTCGCGGCGCTGCTGGCCGCGGCGTGCGCGTCGCCGCCGCCGCCGGCCGACCACGAGGCGCTCTCGCTCTTCCTCAAGGCGCGCGTCGCGTGGGGGCTCGGCGAGCGGGAGCGGTCGCGCGCGCTGCTGCAGGAGGCGGCGCGCTGCGCGCCGCTGAACGCGAGCGTGCTGGTGGCGCTGGCGCAGGCCGACGAGGTGGCGGGCGACGACGCCGCGGCCTACGGAGCGCTCTCGCAGGTGCTGGCGGCCCATCCTTCCGATCGCGCGGCCAACCTCCTGCTCGCGCGCCTCGAGTTGCGCGACCGCTCGCCGCAGCAGGCGCTCGACCGGCTGCTCGGCGTCGAGGCGGCGGGCGACGCCGACCTCGAGGTCTACGAACTGCTCCACCCGCTGCTGCTCTGCTTCGGCGAAGCGGCCCACGGCTTCGAGCTCTTCGAGCGGGCGCGCACCCGCCTGCCTGACCACGCCTACCTCCACGAGGCGTGCTCCGACTTCCTCGCGCTCCTCGGCCGCCAGGAGGAGGCGCTCCAGGGCTATCGTCGCGCGCTCGCGCTCGACCCGTCGCGCCGGTCGGCGGAGCTCAAGGCCGCGCGCCTCCTGGAACAGCAAGGTGATCGAGCGCTGCGTCGAATCGCTCCGGCCGTGGGTGCTGGCGTCGGGCTCCCCGCAGCGCCGCGCGTTGCTGAGTGAGCGGGTCGACCGTTTCGAGGTCGTCGCCGCCGACGTCGACGAGACGCCGCCGCCCGGTCCGCTCGATGAGGCGGTGCGACGGCTGGCGCGGCGCAAGGCGATCGCCGTCGCGGCGCGTGGCGCGCGCGGGACGCTGCTGGCCGCCGACACGGTGATCGACTGCGACGGCCTGCTGCTCGGGAAGCCGGAGAGCGCGCCCGACGCGACGCGCATGCTCGAGCGGCTGTCGGGCCGCGCCCATCGCGTCCACACGGGCGTCGCGCTGCTGCGCGTCACGCCCGAGCGCACGACGGGAGTCGACGGCGTCGCGACCTCGACGGTCCGCTTCCGGAAGCTCACGGCGGGGGAGATCGCCGCCTACGTCGCCAGCGGCGAGCCGTTCGGGAAGGCGGGGAGCTACGCGATCCAGGGCGGCGCCGCGCCCTTCGTCGAGCGGCTCGACGGCGACTTGGACAACGTCGTCGGCCTGCCGCTGCGCCTCGTCGTCGCGCTGGCCGAGGCGCTCGCCTCCCGCCTCGCCGCGGGCCGCGCCGCCCCGGGCCCCTGAGGGGGGCGCGTTGTCAAAGCGGCGGGGCTGCCGTATCGTCCCCCGCCCTTCCAACGACCGACGGAACCGTCAGACCATGCAGGCGCTCCGCTCCCTCTGCTTCGCGCTCGCCGCCGTCGCCCTCGCGGGCGCCGGCTGCAGCAACCGCTACGAGCCCTACCAGGCGCGCGACGCCGGCAAGACGATCGCGCTCGGCGGCAAGCACGTCGTGGTCGAGGTCGCCGACCGCATGGAGACGCGCCAGCGCGGCCTGATGGAGCGCCAGTCGCTGCCGGCCGACCACGGGATGCTCTTCGTCTACCCGGCGCCGCGCATCCTCGGCTTCTGGATGCGCAACACGCCGATCCCGCTCTCGATCGCCTTCATCGAGGAGCTCGAGGACGGCAAGAAGGGGCGCATCGTCAACGTCGAGGAGATGCAGCCGTTCGTCGAGTCCTCGACCGTCTCCCACCGCCCCGTCCGCCTCGCCCTCGAGATGACGAAGGGGTGGTTCACCGACCACGGCGTGAAGGCGGGCGACACGTTCGACCTGCCGGCCTGGATCGGCGAGCTCGTCCCGGGCGAGGACCGCTAGCGCCCGCGTCCGCCACACGACAAACAACGCGGATACGCGTGGCGTGGAACGCCATGCGCCCGCGCAACGAGGTCAGCGACCGATGAAGTCCGACATCCATCCGAAGTACATCGAGTGCGAGGTCACCTGCGGCTGCGGGAACAAGTTCTCGACGCGCGCGACCAAGCCGAAGATCAACGTCGAGATCTGCTCGGCGTGCCACCCGTTCTATACGGGCAAGCAGAAGTTCGTCGACACCGCGGGCCGGGTCGAGAAGTTCCTGCGCCGCTACGGCAAGAGCGACGCGAAGAAGCCCGCCTGACGGAGCGCGCGGACGGCGATGCTCCATCCGTCCGTCCGCGCGCTGCTCGACGCCGACGTCCATCGCCATGCCGAGCTCGAGGAGCTGCTGGCGCGACCCGACGTCGCGAAGGACGCCGCGCGGCTGAAGTCGCTGCTCGTCGAGAGCGGACGGCTCGATCGCCGCGTGAAGCGCTACGGCGAGCTGCGCCGCCTCGAGCGCGTCGCGGCCGAAGCCTTGGCGCTCGCGGCGAGCGAGACCGACGCCGAGATGCGCGCGCTCGCGACGGCCGAGGCGGCCAGCGCCGGCGCCGCGGGCGAGGCGCTCGCGGGCGAGCTGCAGGACGAGCTGCTCGCCGGCGACGCCCTCTCCGACCGCAACATCATCCTGGAGATCCGCGCCGGCACCGGCGGCGATGAGGCGTCGCTCTTCGCGGCCGACCTCGCCCGCATGTACCGGCGCTACGCCGAACGGCGCGGCTGGCGCTTCGAGGAGATCGGCGCCTCGCGCAGCGACGTCGGCGGCTTCAAGGAGCTCGTCGCGTCGATCGAGGGGGAGCAGGTCTACGACGCGCTCCGCTTCGAGAGCGGCGTCCATCGCGTGCAGCGCGTGCCGGCCACCGAGGCGCAAGGGCGCATCCACACGTCGACGGCGACGGTGGCGGTGCTGCCCGAGGCGGAGGAGGTCGAGGTCGACATCGCCGAGGGCGACCTGCGGATCGACACCTTCCGCGCGGGCGGGCCGGGCGGCCAGGCGGTCAACAAGACCTCCTCCGCGATCCGCGTGACCCACGTGCCGAGCGGCCTCGTCGTGATCTGCCAGGACGAGCGCAGCCAGAGTCGCAACCGTTCGAAGGCGCTGAAGACGCTGCGCTCCCGCCTCTTCGAGCAGCAGCAGCAGAAGAGCCGCGCCGAGCGCGCGAGCGACCGCCGCGAGCAGATCGGCACCGGCGACCGCAGCGAGAAGATCCGGACCTACAACTTCCCGCAGGACCGCGTGACCGACCACCGCATCAAGGAGAGCTTCCACAACCTGCCGTCGCTGCTCGACGGCGAGGTGGGGCCGATCGTCGCCGCGTGCCAGCGCCACGAGCGCGAGCGCCGCCTCGCGCAGCTCGAGCGCGGCGAGCCGGCGTGATCGCGCCGCGATGACGCTCGACGAGCTGGTCGGGCGGCTGCGCGAGCGGCTGCGCGGCGCGGTCGAGTCGCCGGCGCTCGAGGCGGAGCTGCTGGTCGCGGCGGCGCACGGCGTCGCGCGCGAGCGGCTGCTCTCGATCGGCCGCGACGGCGCGTCGGCCGATGTCGTGCAGCGCGCCTGCGCGTTCGCCGTGCGCCGCCTCGCGGGCGAGCCGCTCGCGCTGGTGGTGGGGGCGCGCGATTTCTACGGGCGGAGCTTCGCGCTGCGCGCCGGCGTGCTGGTGCCGCGGCCCGAGACGGAGCACCTGGTCGAGGCGGCGCTGGCGCACGTCGCTCGCGGCCTCGTCGCCGACGTCGGCACCGGCAGCGGCGCGCTCGCCGTCACGCTCGCGGCGGAGCGGCCCGCGGCGCTGCGGCTCGTCGCGCTCGACGTGTCGCCGGTCGCGCTCGCGTGCGCGCGGGCGAATGCCGCCGCTCATGGCGTCGGCGCGCGCGTCGCGTTCGTCCTCGGCGATCTCCTCTCCGCGATCGCGCCCGGTCCGACGCTCGCCGCCGTCGTCGCGAATCCTCCCTACGTCGAGCCGCTCGACTGGGCCGCGCTCCCGCGCGAGGTGCAGAAGTTCGAGCCGTGGTGGGCGCTCACGCCGGGCCGCGAGAGCGCGGCGGCGTTCCGCGGCCGTCTGATCGAGCAGGCCGCCGCGCGCCTCGCGCCGGGCGGCTGGATCGGGATCGAGGTCGGCGCCGGGCAGGCGGGCGTCGCGCGCGACCAGCTCCGCGCCGCAGGTTTCCGCGACGTGGCGATCGTGAACGACCTCGCCTCGATCGGCCGCGTCGTCCACGGTCGCCGGCCACCGTCGTAGCGACCGTCTGTCCGATCAGGCGACCGGTTCGAGGAGCGCGGTCAGCCGCGCCTGCGCGCGGGGCGGCAGCCCTTCGAGCCGCAGCGCGAGCTCGAAGTCGTCGCTGTCGCGGAGTGGCGTGCAGCCGACGACCACGCCGGTGAGCGCGACCGAGGTGCGCGGCTCGTCGCCTTCGGCCGCGGGCGCCGCGGGGAGCACGACGTCGATCGTGACGCGCGTCAGCTCGGGCAGCGGCGCGTCGGCGCGGCAGAGGAGTCCCGCCGGACTTGCTTCGCGCAACGTCGCCGCCAGCGGCGGCGGCGTCACTGGCTTCTGTGGAGAACGTCTGGATCGTGGCGGCGGCACCATCGGGGTCCTCTTGCCGCAACGCTTCGTCCCGCGCGCGCGCACGGCTGAAGCACTTTTGCGGGGCCCCCGTAAGATCCGCCGCCTTCGACAGGAGCGCGAGCCATGGCCGAGCTGAACAAGATCATGTTGATCGGGCGCCTCACCAAGGACCCCGAGCTGCGCTACATCGCCTCGGGCATGGCGGTCGCCCAGCTGCGCATGGCGGTGAACCACACCTACTACAAGCGCGGAGAGGGCGGAGCCGGCGGCGAGAAGAAGGAGGAGGTTCTCTACATCGACGTCGCCGTCTGGGGCAAGGGCGGCGAGACGGTGAAGAAGTACCTCGCCAAGGGACGCGAGCTCTTCGTCGAGGGGCGGCTGCAGCAGGAGGAGTGGACGGACAAGCAGGGGCAGAAGCGCATCAGCTACCGCGTCAACGCCGACAACTTCCAGTTCCTCGGCGGCGGCGGCCAGCGCTCGACGACCGACGAGGGCGGCCAGGGCGGCGCGTACGACGGCGGCGACGAGGGCGGCGGCGGCGGTGGTGGCTCGCGCGGCGCGGCGCAGGACGGCCCGCCGGCGCAGCAGCAGGAAGACGACCTGCCGTTCTGAGGAAGGCCGAGGCGGCTCCGAGGTGGTGATGACCGTGCGCGTGCTCCTCTTCGCCGGCCTCTCGCAACGCGCCGGCGCGCGCGAGTGGGAGGTCGAGCTCGAGCCCGGCACGACCGTCGGCGCGCTCCTCGCGCTGCTGCAGGCGCGCCACCCCTTCCTGCGCGAAGTGCCGGTGGCGGTGGCGCGCAACTTCGCGCTGGCGCGGCCGGGCGAGGTGGTGGGCGCCGGCGACGAGCTCGCGCTGCTGCCGCCGGTCTCGGGCGGTTGAGGCGCGAGGGAGTTCCCCGATGGCCGCGCCCGACGACCGCTCCGACCTCGCCGGCTGCCCGCACCTGACGCGCGGGGCGATCGACGTGGCGGCCCTCGCGGCGCGCCTCGCGACCGCCGACCATGGGGCGGTCTGCACCTTCCTCGGCACCGCGCGGCGCCACTCCGAGGGGCGCGAGGTGAACTTGCTCCGCTACGACGCGTACCCCGCGATGGCCGATCAGGTGATCGCGGCGATCGTCGCCGAGGCGGAGGCGAAGTTCCGCGGCGCGCGCGTCGCGGCGCTCCACCGGCTCGGCGACTGTCCGCTCGGCGATGCGTCGGTGGCGGTCGCGGCCGTCGCGCCCCATCGGGTGGAAGCGTTCGCGGCGTGTCGCTACGTGATCGACGAGATCAAGTCGCGCGCGCCGATCTGGAAGCAGGAGCAGTTCCGCGACGGCGCGGCATGGGTCGGCGATCCCGGCTCGTTCCGCGCGCCGTGACCGGAGGAGGGCGCCCTTGAGGTCGATCGCAACGCTGCGGGCCGTCGCGCTGCTGGCGGCGGCGCTGTCGCTCGCGGCTCCTTCCGCGGCGGCGCGCCAGGCGGCGGAAGGGCCCGACGACGTCGCCGAGCTGAAGAGCTACGAGTCGTCGATCCTGCGCGGGCAGATCGGCCGCGACACGGCCGAGCCGCTCGACGAGTACCTCGGCGACTTCCCGAAGTCGGCGCGCGCGCTGACGCTGCGCGCGACGCTGCTGCGGCGCCGCGGCCGCTACGAGGAGGCCGAGGCGGACCTCGCGAAGGCGCGGGCGAGCGAGCCGCGCGACCTCGAAGTGCGCGTGGCGCTGGCGATCGCGACCTTCGACCTCGCCTTCGAGCGGGGGCAGGTGGCGGCGGCCGAGGAGTCGCTGCTGCCGCTGCTGCAGGAGGCGTCGGCCGAGGGCGGCCTCGCGCCGCGCCTGGTCGCGCCGCTGGCGAGTCGCTACGTCGTGCTCCTCTGCGCGACCGGGCGGCGCGCGGCGGCGACGAAGTGGTTCGCGGCGTCGATGAAGGACGAGATCGCGCCCGCCGAGGATCCCGCCTACGCGCTCGAGTACGCGCGCGCGCTGGCGGCGCTGCGCCAGCACGAGCGCGCCGCTCGTCTCCTCGTCCCGCTCGAGAACCTGCTGCGCGACCAGAGCGACCCGCACTTGGGCGAGTGCCTGCTGCTGCTCGGCCGCGTCTACCGCGTCGGCCACTCGGGCGGCGACAACCTGCCGGCGATCAAGGCGCTGAAGGACGCGCTCGTCGCCGACCGCGCCGCGATCGAGGCGTGCGTCGAGCTGGCGCGCGCGCGCCTCTTCCGCTTCGAGAACGACGACGCCGACGCCGCGGTGCAGGAGGCGCTCGCGATCCATGACCGCCATCCCGCGATCTGGGCCGCGCGCGGCGAGATCCTCCTCTACGACCAGCGCGGCGCCGAGGGGCTCGCCGCCGCCGAGCGGGCGCTGACGGAGGATCCGCGCCATCCGGGCGCGCTCGCGGTGCAGGCGGTCGCGTTGTGGCTGCTCGGCAAGAAGCCCGATGCGCAGAAGGCGCTGGCGAAGCTGGTCGAGCAGCAGCCCGACGACGGCGAGTACGTCAGCCGCTTCGCCGACGTGCTGGGCTACCTGAACCGCTTCCGCGAGGCGATCCCGATCTACCGCCGCGCGCTGCAGGCCGACCCGCAGTGGGGCGTCGCGTGGGTCGGCCTCGCGCGCTGCCTCGTCAACACCGGCGACCTCGAAGGCGCGATCGAGGCGCTGAACGAGTTCCGCCGCGTCGACCGCGTCCCCTACGCGCTGGCCGACAACGTCTCGATCGCGCTCCAGAAGCTCGCGAGCTTCGTCGAGGTGCGCCGCGGCACCTTCACCTACGTGATGCATCCGATCGAGGCGCCGGTGCTGGTCCCGCTGCTGGAGGAGGCGTACGGCCGCGCGTGGCCCGACCTCTGCCGCCGCTGGAGCTTCGACCCGAAGAGCGAAGTGCGCATCGAGTGCTTCCCGAAGCACGACGACTTCTCGGCGCGGACCGTCGGCTTCACCGGCTTCGGCGCGCTCGGCGTCTGCTTCGGCAGCGTCTTCACGCTCGTCTCGCCGCGCTCGACGCTGCGCGGCCAGTTCGTCTTCGACAAGACGGCGGTGCACGAGCTCGCCCACGTCGTCACGCTCGGCCTCTCGAAGAGCAAGGTGCCGCGCTGGCTGACCGAGGGGATCTCGGTCCACGAGGAGCACGTCTACTCGCCGACCGGCGACCGCGAGATGGACCTCGACCTCTACAACTACTTCCACAGCGGCGAGATCGTCCCGGTCCGCGAGCTCAACCGCGTCTTCGCCGGCCCGAAGATCCTCTTCGGCTACTACCAGGGCGGCCTCCTCTGCGACTTCCTCGTCGAGCTGCGCGGCGAGCAGGTGCTGGTCCAGATGCTGCAGCGCTTCGCGAAGGACGAGGAGACGCCGGCCGCCGTGCAGGCGGTGCTCGGCATGAGCTGCGAGGAGCTCGACCGCCAGTTCCTCGCCTGGATCGAGCGCACGAAGATCGCGCCGATGAAGGTGCAGCCGATCTACACCGAGGCGGGGCGGCGCCGGCTGCTCGACCGCGCGCGCGCCGCCGAGAAGCCGCCCGCCGCGCTCCTCGCGCAGGTGGCGTGGGCCTACCACGCGGCCAACCGCGCCGTCGACCGCGACGACTTCCTGAACCAGGCGCTCGCGGCCGACCCGCGGCTCCCGTCCGCCCACTTCCTCCTCGCCGAGCGGGCGCTCGGCGCGCGGCGGCAGGACGAGGCGATCGCCGAGTTCGAGAAGGGCTTCGGCGCGGGAGGGGACGAGTTCTTCGCGCGGCTGCGCCACGCGCAGCTGCTGCTCGGCAAGGTCGCGGCGGGCGAGCGACGCGGCGCGGGCGCGCGCGGCGAAGCCGACCCGCACGCCGGCGGCGACGAGGAGGAGAAGCCGCCCGAGCTCGACGCTGCGGCGCGCGCCGCGCGCGAGAAGCTGCTCGAGCTCTTCGCGAAGGCGAAGGCGTGCTTCCCGCGGTTCGTCGGCGACAACAACCCCTACGTCGTGCGCGCGCGCCTGCTGCGCGAGCTCGGCCGCGAGGACGAGTCGTACGCGGAGCTCGAGGCGTTCTGCGCGATCGACGAGTCGGACCTCCACGCGCGCCAGCTCCTCGCGAAGCGGGCGCTCGCGCGCGGCGAGTGGGCGGCGGCGCGTCGCTGGCTGAACGACGTCCGGATGATCGACCCGTTCCAGCGCGCGGTCTGGCGCGACGTCGCGCGCTGCGACAAGGAGCTGAAGGAGCCGGCGCTGGCGATCACGCGGCTCGAGGTCGCGCTCCAGATTGACCCCTCCACGGAGCCCGACTACGATCCCACGGCTCCTGACGGGACGGACGATCCGAGGGAGGCGCGCACGCGCGCCGAGCTCTGGCTCGACCTCGCGGAGCTGCGGGCGCAGGTCGGCGAAGCCGAGTCGGCGCGCGCAGCGCTGGAGGAGGCGCGGCGGCTGACGCCGGACGCGCCGCGCGTGGGGGAAGTGCAGCGGTTGCTGGACGGCGGGTAGGACGGCGCGCACGCGCGCCGCCGGAACGAGGGGGCGGCGTGGCGGCGGCAGCGGCGGGCGCGAGCGGCGGCGCGACGGGCGGCGCGACCGGACAGGTCGCGCGGCGCAGCGCGGCGCCATCGCCGGCCGGCGAGCTCGTCGACGACCTCTGGCAGCGCCTGATCGGCCGCGTCGCCGGCGGACCGCGCGCCACCGCGCTCCAGCCGTGGCTCGCCCGCCTCGAACCGCGCGGGCTGCGCGAAGGGGTCCTCGAGCTCTCGACCCGCAGCGGCAAGGCGCTGCCGCTGCTGCGCCGCCTTGTGGTGCCGCTGCTCGAAGCGGAGCTGCGCGCCCTTTCGGCGACGCCGCTGGTCGTGCGCATCGAGCTCGACCAGAGCCTCGGCGGCGCCTTGCGGGCGCTCGGGCTCCATCGTTCGCCGCCGCCGGCGCCGCCGGTCGCGGTGGTCACGCGCCCCGAGAACCGTCTCGCGGTCGAGGCGCTCCAGCGCCTGGCGCGCGAGCCGAAGCCCGAGTTCGACCAGCTCCACCTCGAAGGGCCGGAGGGGGTCGGCAAGACGCTCCTCGTCGACACCTTCCTCTGGCAGCGGCGCCGCCGCCATCCGCTGGAGCGCTGGTCGATCGAGCGCGGCGAGAAGTTCTTCCGCTCCTTCGCGTCGGCCTGCCTCGATGGGCAGCGCGCGGCGTTCCGCGGCTCGGTCGTCGCGTGCGACGGCCTCGTCTTCGACGACCTCCACGAGCTCGCCGGGAAGCTGCTCTGCCAGGAGCAGCTGCTCGAGATGGTGCTCTACCTGCGGGCGTGCGGCCGGCCGGTCCTCGTCGCGAGCCGCACGCTCGAAGGCGGGCCGCGCGACTTCGTGCCGGGGCTGCGTTCGTTCCTGCGGCAGGGGCTGCGCCTCGCCTTGCCGCAGCTCTCCGCGGCGTCGCGCGTCGAGATCCTCGCCGCGCGCGTCGCCGGCCAGCGCGGCACGCTGCCGGCGCTGGCGGAGGAGCTCGCGACGGCGACCGACGTGCCGCTCGGCCGCGCCGCGGCGGCGCTCACGGCGGCCGGGCAGCGGGCGCGCGAGCTCGGGCGGACGCCGACGCGCGTCGAGCTCGACGACGTCGTGCGGGCGCTGGTGCCGCAGGCGGGCGCGCCGGAGAAGTTCGACCGCGTGCTCGACCGCTGCGCGCAGTTCGTCGGCGCGCCGCGAGACGCGCTGGTGGCCGGGACGCGCACGCGCGCCGCGGCGCTCGGCCGCCACCTCGCGATCTACCTCGCCTTCGAGGTCTTCCGCCTCCAGCGCGCCACCGTGCGCCGCTGGCTCGGCCAGCTCTCGCCCTCGGTGCAGCCCTACGCGAAGGCGAAGGTCGACGCGCTGCGCGCCGCCGACCCGCGCCTCGACGGCTTCCTGCGCGAGGTCGCGGAAGAGATCGGCCGCGGCCAGCGCTTCCTGTTCGGCTGAGCGCGGCGCGCCGTGCTGCCGCTCGCGTGGCTCGCAGCGGTCGCGATCGCGCAGGACCCCTTCGCCGCCGACGTGCGCGCGACGCCGTGGCTCACGCCGGAGGAGGAGCAGGCGAAGCTCCACGTCCCCGACGGTTTCACGGTCACCTGCTTCGCGCGCGAGCCGGCGCTCTGGAAGCCGATGAACCTCGCGTTCGACGCGCGCGGCCGCCTCTGGTGCACGAGCTCGACCGAGTACCCGCGTCCGGTCGGGCCCGACCGCGGCTTCGTCGGCCGCGACAAGATCACGATCCACGAGGATCGCGACGGCGACGGCGTCGCCGAGACGACGACGCTCTTCGCCGAGGACCTGAACCTGCCGATCGGCCTGCTGCCGGTCGTCGACGCGGCGGGCCATGACGGCTGCATCGTCTTCTCGGTGCCCAACATCTGGCGCCTCGACGACCTCGACGGCGACGGCAAGGCCGACCGGCGCACGGTGCTCTACGGCCCGTTCGGCTGGGAGCGCGACGCCCACGGCCTGAACAATTCGTTCCGCCGTGGCGCCGACGGCTGGATCTACGCCTGCCACGGCTACCGCAACATCACGGCGGTGAAGGGGCGCGACGGCCACGAAGTGCGGATGGAGTCGGGCAACAGCTACCGCTTCCGGCTCGACGGCTCGCGCATCGAGGCGTTCACGTTCGGCCAGGTCAATCCGTTCGGCAGCGCTTTCGACGAGCGCGGCGACCTCTACGACGCCGACTGCCACACGCTGCCCATCACGCTGCTGCTGCAGGGCGCCTGCTACCCGAGCTTCGGCAAGCCGCACGACGGCCTCGGCTTCGCGCCGCAGCTGATGAGCCACCTCCACGGCTCGACCGCGCTCTGCGGCCTCGCGATCGTCGAGGGCGATTCGTTCCCGCCCGAGTTCGACGGCGACCTGCTCGTCGGCGACGTGACGCGCTGCCGGATCCATCGCGACCGCCGCGAGTGGCGCGGCTCGACGCCGGTCGCGGTCGAGGCGCCCGACTTCCTCGTCAGCGACGACCCGTGGTTCCGGCCGGTCGACCTGCAGATGGGGCCCGACGGCGCGCTCTACGTCGCCGACTTCTACAACCGCATCATCGGCCACTACGAAGTGGCGCTCGACCATCCCGGCCGCGACCGGACGAGCGGACGGATCTGGCGCATCGCGCCGCCGGGCGCCGCGAAGCCCGCGAAGGCGCGCGACCTGCGCGTCGCCGACGCCGCAGCGCTCCTCGCGGCGCTCGACGATCCGAACCCGGTGATCCGGATGCGGGCGCTCGACGAGCTGACCGATCGCGTCGCGGCCGGGGACGCGCGGGCGGCGATCGAGCAAGCGCTGCGAAGCGACCGACCTCCGTCGCTGCTGGTCTGGGCGCTCTTGCGCCTCGATCCGTCGGTGCGCCGGGTCGATCCGTTCGTGGGGGAGTCGCTCCAGCAGCTGCCGTTCCTGCCGCGCCTGCCGCAGCTGCAGGCGCTGGCCGAGGCGGAGCTCGACGACGCGAGGTTGCGCGCGATCGGGAAGTTCGCGGTCGAATCGCTCGCCGAGGCCGACCCCTTCGTCGTGCGCGCCGCCGTCCATCTGCTCGGCCGCAAGCCGAGCCTCGCCACGCTGCCGCCGCTGGTGAAGCTCTTCGCGCGCGCGCCGGCCGACGACGCGATGCTGCGCCACTCGCTCAAGCTCGCGCTGCGCGCCCATCTCGAGCTGCCGCACGCGCTCGACCAGCTCGACGGGCTCGCGGTCGACCGCGCGACCTTCGTGGCGCTCGTCGAGCTCGGCCTCGCGCTCCACGGCGAGGCGGCGGGGCGCTTCCTGATCGACCACGCGAAGGTCGTCGACGATCCGGCGCGACTCCAAGAGCTCCTCGCCCACGCCGCCCGCGAGGCGGCGCCGCGCGACCTGCCGCGCCTCATCGCGACGATCCGCGACCGCTTCGCCGACGCGCGCGCGACGCAGCTCGCGCTGCTGAAGGCGCTCCTCGACAGCGCCGACGCGCGCGGCGTGACGCCCGATCCCGCGCTCGCACACTGGGCCGCGGCGATCGTCGCCGACGTCATCGCCGCGGACGAGGCGGTGGCGCCGCCGTGGCGCGAGGCACCGGTCGCCGGCGCGGGCCGCAGCGCGAATCCGTGGTGCCTCGAGGAGCGCACCAGCGCCGACGGCGTCTTCGCGCCCTTCCTGTCGAGCCTGCCGCGCGGCGAGAAGCGGACCGGCGCGCTCGTTTCGCCGCGCTTCGTCGCGCCGTCGCGCCTCGCCCTCTGGCTCGCCGGTCACAACGGCGAGCTCGACCGCGACGCGATCCCGTTCAACAAGGTGCGCGTGCGCGAGGCGGCGGGCGGCGCGATCGTCGCGGAGGCGCTGGCGCCGCGGAACGACGTGGCGCAGCGGATCGAGCTCGACCTCGCGGCGGCGGCGGGGCGCGACGTGGTCGTCGAGCTGGTCGACGCGAATCCCTACGACGCCTACGCGTGGCTCGCCGCCGGCCGCTTCGAGCCGCCGCTCGTCGCGCCGCCGCAGCGGGCGCCGGCCGAGGCGAGCGACGAGCTGGTCGACGCGTGCGCGGTCGCCGGCCGCTTCCGCGACGGCGCGCTCGACGCAGCGCTCGCGAAGCTGGTCCGCGCGCGCGGCGCGGATCCGTGCGTACGGGCGGCGGCTGCGGCGGCGCTTCTCGCTCGCGGCGCGCGCCCGATCGACGGCGCGCTGGCGGCGCTGCTCGACGATCCTGACGCGCCGCGCGAGCTGGTCGAGCCGGTCGCCGAGGCGATCGCGGCGCGCGACGCGGCGGCGCTCGACTCGCTGGCCGCGCGCGCGATCGAGCTCTGCCCGGGCCGGCAGCAGCTCTCGCTCGCGACCGCCTGGGCACGCGCGCCCGACGGCGCGCGGCGGCTGGTGGAGCAGGTGCGCGCGGGCAAGGCGGCGCCGGCGCTGCTCGCGAAGCCCGAGCTGCGCGAGGCGATCGGCGCGTCGTGGCCGGAGGGCGGCGCCGCGATCGATGCGCTGACCGCCGGCCTCGCGAGCGACGACGAGGCGCGCGCCGCGTTGCTCGCCGAGCGGCGCCGCGGCTTCGCCCGGTACGGCGGCGACGCGGCGAAGGGCGCCGCGCACTTCGCGAAGAACTGCGCCGCGTGCCACGCGCTCGGCGGAGTCGGCGCGACGATCGGCCCGCAGCTCGACGGCCTCGCCGCGCGCGGCTTCGATCGCGTGCTCGAGGACCTCCTCGATCCCGGCCGCAACGTCGATCCGCAGTTCGCGCGGACCAACCTCTTCCTGAAGGGCGGCGACGTCCGCTCGCTGCTGGTCCGGCGCCGCGAGGCGAACGCGCTCGTCGTCGTCGACGAACGCGGCGTCGAGTCGACGCTGCCGCTCGCCGAGATCGAGCAGGAGCGACCGAGCCGTTTCTCGCTCATGCCCGACAACTTCGGCGAGCTCCTCGGCGAGGAGGAGATGCGCGACCTGCTCGCGTGGTTGATCGCGGCGCGGTAGCGCGGCGAGACGGACGCGGCCGTCACCCACGTGCCACGTCAGGGCGCGCCTCGCCGGGGCGCGGCGCCGTGCGCGCGCGAGGAACGGCAATTGCCGAAGCGACCTCGACGGGTGTCGCGCGACGCGACCTCGTTCGAGGAGGCGATCGATGCGTACTGCCCGGCTGTTCGCGACGTTCCTGGCCGTCCTGGTCTCGGCTCCGGAAGGGCTCGGTGCGCCGCATGGCTGCCGCTGGTACGGTCCGCCTCCGGTTCCGGGCAGCGGCGGATCGAGCGGACCGGTCGGGACGAATCCGGGCGGCGGTGGCGGGGGTGGCGGCACGCCGCCGGTCTCGAAGGGGCCGGGCGCAGGTGGCGGGACGGGAGGCGGTGGCGGG
>Ga0315910_10000226_pt1 | contig 62102 bp, 51 predicted proteins | sample EdamamesoilMG_FD_204470 | JGI IMG/M metagenome (GOLD analysis project Ga0315910, IMG submission 204470) | Garden soil microbial communities collected in Santa Monica, California, United States - Edamame soil | ecosystem: Environmental > Terrestrial > Soil > Garden | place: USA: California... | reverse complement strand
TCGATTCATGCACTCGGATTCGAAACCGAAGTGCGCTTGGACGTACTGGTCGAGGAACCGAAGGAACTCGCCGTAGGTGCGCTCACCGCCGCCCTCGTCGAGCGCGGCACGGAAGTCGGCCGCCATCTGGAAGATCATCTTGTGTTGATCATCGAGGCGCGCGACGCCCGTGGAAAAACGATCGGACCACTTCATGTTCAACCCGTGCTCGTACCTTGTGCTGAGCTATGCGACGCAACCCGGGAAATGGCTCCCTGGCACCGATTGCGTAGCGCTCCCTGCCGCACCACGACTCATGGAGTCTAGTCGTTCGGCTCGTTGCGTGTCATGCCGGCGGCGGCGCGGGCTAGCCTTCGAGCGGGCGCCGCTCTCGAGCGGCCCAGAACCGGGACGACAGGCGGGAAAGTTCTCTGGAGGGCTGCTGTAGAGTTGGCGGGTCGCTCGGCAGCCAGAGCTCCATGACCATACCCCTCCTGCGAATGAAATTGGAGCAGCATCTCGATGAGCTCCCGCTGCTTCCCTCGGCGGTCACCTCGCTGATGTCCCTCGATCGCCAGAGCGAGAAGTACTTCGAGCAGGTGCTCAAGCTGGTCGAGTCCGAGCCGAACTTCTCCGCGCGCCTCCTGGTCGCCGCCAATTCCGTCGGGCTCGCCAGCAGCACTCCGATCACCACGCTGCGTGCAGCGATCGCCAGGACAGGCAGCCAGCGCGCTTCGGGACTGGTGCTGGGACTGGCGGTGGCGCGCGTGTTCATCCCGTCGAACGACTGGGAGAAGAGCCTGTGGCGGCACGCGATTCAGGTCGCCGTCGCTTCCCGGGAGTTGGCCCGACTCTCCGCCAGCCTGGCGGTCAATGCGGAGGAAGCCTACACCGCGGGCCTGCTGCACGATGTCGGTCGCTTCGTCATGTTCCAGGAGGCGCCCGAACAACTTCGACTCGTCGATGAGGGCGGCTGGGATGATCCGCAGGGGCTGATTGCCACGGAGCTGGCGATCTGTGGACTCACGCATGCGGAGCTGGGCGCAAAGGCCTGCAGCAAGTGGGGCATTCCCGAGCTCATCACGCAGACTGTTCGCCACCACCACGATCGAGAATTGGCCGGGCTCGCTCCCGAAGTCTTGAACTTGGTTGCCGTCGTGCGTGCGGCTGACCTTGCGATGTTCCCTTCGGCCATGCCGGGCGCGCCGGGCATGCACGAGGCCGACGATGACACGCTGCGCAACAAACTCTTGCTGCGACTTCCGCAACAGCTGCGGATGGAGCTCCAGGAGCTGCGCGCCCTGCTCACGTCCGCGGCAGGCGAGTCCGCGACCGCCATCGAAGGCCTGGGACTCTCTTGACTCTCCGCGCATCCGAGGAGCCCAGCCGCAACTTGGGCGTCGCGCGTGCGACCGGCGCCGCTCGTGCACGGTTCATTCCGAGAACGCCGCTCGTCGCCCTGCCGTGGCAACCGATGACCTGATCTCCGTGGCCTGCGACGATCCTGCCGAGGCTCGGTGAGGCTTGCGGCCTGCCGACCGAGCGGAGCCCGGGTTCTGGCTGAGGTGTCGAGTTCCGCCGCGGAGCGAACCGCCTGGCGCCGGCGCGTCGAACCACCCGGATCGCGACCCCGCGCCTCGCTGCCTTACTTCCCGCCCGCCTTCATCCGCTCCAGCATCGTCGTCGCACCCGCGTGCCCGGGCGAGAGCTCGAGCGTGCGACGGTATTGAGCCTGCGCTCGATTCTTGTCCCCCATCTGCAGCCAGACGTTGCCGAGATTGAAGGTGGCCTCGACGTGCTCGGGATCGCAGGCCAGGGCGCGCTCGAAACGCTCGCGGGCGGCGGGCAAGTCGCGGGCGCGGGCCTTGAGGTTGCCAAGGTTGAAGTGGGCGTCCGCGTAGTCGGGGAATTGCTCCAGGGACTTCTGGAAGGACTCGATGGCGCCGACGAGGTCGTTCTGCGCGAGCAGGGCGGCGCCGCGATTGTTCCAGGCCTCGGGATAGAAGGGCGAGCTGGCGAGAGCCGCGTCGAAGGCCTTGGCGGCGGCGACGAAGTCGCGGCGCGCTAGTGCGATCGCGCCGAGATTGAAGTGCGCGTCGGCGCAGGTGGGATCGAGTTCGACGGCTCGGCGGAACTCCGCCGAAGCCTGATCGAGCTGGCCCTCGGCGAGTTGCGTCGAGCCCAGGCCCATGTGAGCGATCACGGAATTCGGGTCGATGCGCAGGCTGGTCTCGAATCCGGCGCGGCGGGCGGCGAGGTCCTTGCGCGCGAGATCCTGGCTGAGCCGCTGCGTGTCGGCGGGATCCTTCGCGAGCAGCGCGAGCCACAGGTCCCCCATCTCGTCGCTGGAGTTGGGTCCGTACAGGATGCGGCGCGGCGTCGCGGCCGGGTTGCGCGGGTTGGCGGCGGAATTGTCGTAGACGTAGCGCATTTCCAGGCGCGCGCCGGCGGGCAGGGCGAGCGGCGTCTTCAGCCGGTACTCGTCCTGCCAGCTGAAGTCCCAATCGTCGATGCGCAGCACTGCGGTGCGGCGGCCGTCGGCGAAGACGGCGTCGGCGCTCATGCGCTTGGCCAGGAAGTGCGCGTGCGGGTACAGGCCGAGCAGAGTGACGTCGACGGGCAGCACGAACCGGTCCTCGATCGCGTAGCTGGCTTCGCCGGCGGGCAGATCGATCGTGGTCGAGCCCAGGCGCGCGAGCACCGGGTTGAGTTGCGGCGGCTTGGCCGCGAACCACAAGCCGATCTTGACGCGCAGCGGTTCGGGCTTGCCGGTGGGCACCAGGTGCAGTTGCAGCACGAGGTCCGCGCCGGGGTTCAGACGCCAGGCGCTGCCTTGCGCGTGTTCGCGCGCGAGCTTGCCCGGCGTCCAGCCGAGGAAGAAGCCCTCGGGCTTGCCGGCCTGCCCCGCGGACTGGCCGTCGAAGCCGATGCCGGCCTCGCGCGCGTCGAGACGGCGCGCGGAGCTCGTGCGGTCGACGAGCACTTCGGCGTGGTGCACGACGCGCGCGTTGTCGGGCCGCAGCTCGATCGCGCGGATCCAGCGCGACTGCTTTTGCAGGGTGGGCACGACGAAGTTGCGGAACAAGTCGGGGCCGTCGGCGGGGACGGTGAAGCTCTCGGGCATCTCGACCACGAGATCGGGCTTGCCCAGCTGCCAACCCTCGGGGAACTGCGGCGCGGCTTGGAGATCGGCGGGCTCGCCCTCGGGCGCGCCGGCGGCGAGCCAGTTGCGCAGCGTCCGCTTGTGCTCGTCGGAGAGCCTGCGTTCGCCTTCGAACGCGAGCGACTCGCTGGTCGGGATCCACGGCGGCATCGCGCCCGCGTCGACGCGCTCGACGATCTGCTCGGCGCGCTTCTTCACGTCGCTGTAGGCCAGCAGCGAGAACGGCCCGACTTCGCCGGGGCGGTGACAGGTGGCGCAGTTCTGCCACAGGATCGGCGCGACGTCGCGGTTGAACGTCGGCGGCCGCGTGGAATCCTGCAGCAGCAAGCTGGCCAGCAACAGGATCATCAGCGAGGCGCGAGCGTGGGGATCGGGCAGCCGATCGCGGGTCGGCTCGTGAATTCCGGCGCTTCGCCGCGCTCCAGCGCCTCGAGCACGAGGTCGAGATCGTGGACTTCGGCCTGCGCGCGCGCGGCGCCGAGCATCGGGAAGCGGTCGTCGATGCGACCGCGGTAGACCAGACGTCGCTGCGCGTCGAAGACCGCGACCTCGGGCGTCACGCTCACGCCGGTGCGCTCGACCCATTCGTGGCGCGGGTCGCGCAGCGCGTCGGGCGGCAGGTCGTATGCTTCGCGGTGGCGCGCGATCAGCGCTTCCGTCGCGTCGGCGTCGGGGTAGACCAGCACGAAGCGCACGCCGCGCGCGGCGTGTTCGGCCTGGAGCGCGCGGATCGTCGGCGCATAGCGGTTCGCGATCGGACAATCGCTGCGCACGAAGATCAGCGTCACGATGCCGGGTTCGGCCAGCGGGTCCTCCAGCAGCGCGGGCAAGCTCGGACCGGGCGCGCTGGCGCAGGACGCGCACAACAGCAGGCCGAGGCTCAGGCGGATCGCTAGCATCGTGGCGAACATTCTACCCGGCGAGAGCAGCGGCAGCAGCCGCGGTTCGCGTTCGCGGGCTCCACTCCCGTCCAGCTTCGTACCGCCGATGACTCCAGCCCACGCGAATTGGAAATCCCGGAGCATTCCGCTCTTCGCCCTGGCGCTCAGCGGCGGCATCGCGGCTTGCGCGAGCCAGGCACCTGTGCAAGCTCGGCCGATGGTCGCCGCGCGCGAGCCGCAATCGCCGCAAGCGTTCAGCGCCGTGATTCCCACGCCCGTGAACGTGCGTTTCCAGCTCTTCCTTCCGCGCGAGTACGGCGTCGATCCGGCGCGGCGCTGGCCGACGATCCTGTTCCTGCACGGCGCGGGCGAGCGCGGCGACGACCTCGAGTTGGTCAAGGTGCACGGGCCGCCCAGGATCGCCGAGCAAGATCCCGATTTCCCCTTCATCGTGGTTTCGCCGCAGTGCCCGCGGGACTCGACTTGGTCCGACGAGCACTTGAACGCGCTGCTCGATCACGTGCTGGCGAATTGGGCCGTCGACGAAGATCGCGTGATCTTGACCGGCCTTTCGATGGGCGGATTCGGCGCGTGGAGTCTGGCGCAGGCTGCTCCGGAGCGATTCGCCGCCGTGGTGCCGATCTGCGGGGGCGGCAGCGCGATCCGCGCGCGGCTCTACGGCGACTCGCCCAAGGGCCGAGCCCTGCGCAGGTTGCCATTCTGGGTTTTCCACGGCGAGCAGGACCCGGTCGTCGCTCCCGCGGAATCCGTGCGCATGGTCGAGGCCCTGCGCGCCGTGGGCTGCGCGGTCGAACTCACGCTGTACCCCGGCGTCGGCCACGACTCGTGGGTCAAGGCTTACGACACGCCGGAGCTGTACGCCTGGATGCTCGCCCAATCGCGCGCCGACTAGGGAGCACCGGCACTCCGGTCCTAGCGACGAAGGATGCGCGCCGGATCGGTGCGCAGCTGCAGCAGCTCGCCGCGGCGCCAGGCGACTCCGGTGACCTCGATCGGCTCGGCGACGAAGTCGAGCACTTGCCTGCCGATGGCCTCGCCCTGCGGGCCGCTGAGCAGGTAGTAGGCCACGTCTCCGCGCTCGTCGCGCACCAACAGCAGCGGTGGCACGCCGCCGGAGATGCAGCGCACGGCGCAGTCGCGGTGTGGCTTGGTGTCGCCGGGTTTCATCACGCCCAGGTAGCACTTGCTGTCGACGATCTCGCCGACCAGCGTGATCTCGCTCAGCCGCTGCTCCGACTCGACTTCGCGCGCATCGCCCGCGAGCGGCGTGATGCTGCCTTGGGCGACCTCGATCATCGTCATGCACTCGCGGTAGACCAGCGTTCCGCTCAGGCGCACGCGGCGACCCACGAAGTCGCGCAGCAGTTCGTCCGCGCCGTGCTTGCCGAAGGCCGTCAACAGGTAGCGCGAGCTTCCGACGCCTTGGCGCTCGACGGCGAGCACCGGATAGGGCGCGAATTCGACCCTGCCCTCGAAGTCGCGGCGTTCGCCGAACTCGAAGATGCCGCTGCTGAAGCCTTGCTGCGACGCGACCAGCAGGGCGCACAGGGCCAGGGCCAGCGCAATGGCGCAGAGCACGATGCGGCGCGTGAAACGCGCCAGCCCCGCGGGCGCGTTCGGCAGGTAGCCGACGTAGAACTCGTCCGCGCGCTCAGCCATCGGCGCGCTCCGGCGCGGCCTCGATGCGCGCGGGCTCGACTTCGGTGCCCGCGGGCAGCGGCCGTGGATCGACGAACACGCGACCGGCGCGCACTTCGACGCGGAAGGTCGGCACGCGCTCGCTGAAGGGCGCGGGCGAGCGGCCGCAGGAAGGCAGGTACTGGTAGCCGTGCCAGGGACAGACCACCGTGCCGCCTTCGATGCGGCCTTCGCCCAAGGGGCCGTTCTGGTGCTGGCAGACGTTGGAAAGAGCGCTGAGCTTGCCGTCGTACTTGAAGATCGCGACGCGCTCGCCGCCGATCGTCGCGATGCGCGCGCGCTTCTCGGGGATCTCGGCCACGGCGCAGACCTCGACCCACGCGTCGCGCGAGGCTTCCAGCTCGCGATCGGTGCGCCGCTCGCGCCAGCCGGCGAGCAGATGCAGCGTCAACGTGCAGACGACTCCCGCGCACAGCGCGCCGGCGAGCAGCGGACTGCGCTCCGCCTGCAGCACGCCCAGCGCCACGTGCAGGACCAGCAGCGCGTAGGCTGCGTACACCGACATGTGCAGCGACTTCCAGACGGGCGCGGAGAGTTGCTTCAGCCAGAAGTCGTGGCTGGTCGCAGCCATCAAGAACAGGATCGCCAGCGCGACCAGGCCCAGCTGCTGGAAGGGAAACTGCGAGATGCTGTCGAAGCGCGTGTTGCTGACCAGCACGCTGACCACGGGGTTCTCGTCGCCCAGCGCGTGAAACTGCACCAGCGCGAGCACGCCATGAGCCAGGCCGAGGGTGAAGGTCGCCACGCCCAGGTGACGACGGTTGTAGAGCAGCGGCAGGAAGCGTGCGTCGAGACGTGCCAACGGTCCGATCGCGAGCACCACATGCAGCAGGAACAGCGCGCAAGTGCCCAAGGCGCGCAGCAGCAGGGTTTCCGCCGTCGCTCGCGGGAAGAAGATCAGGCCGAGTCCAAGGAACAGGGCGAGGTAGGCCAAGATCCCGGCGAGCAGCACGGCGTCGTACCAGCGCTTCTGGCGGTTCCAGCCCACGGCGCGATACCCCAGGCTCATCGCTCGAACTCGGCGCTGCCGAGCAGTTCCCGGTGGGCCAGGCTGTACAGCGAGAGGTAGCCGCCGATGGCCTGCGGCGGCAGCGTGAAACGACGCGGCAGCGTGCCGGCGAGCGTTCCCAGCAGCAGGCTCGAGTCATCGAGATCCGCCCCAGGCGCGGACTCCGACCAATACACGAGCACGTCCGGCCGCTGTGGATCCTCGCGCGGCGCGACTTCGAGCACGAAAGCCGCGAGACGATCGTCGGGCCAGGTGCGCGTGTCGAGATCGAAGCCCCCGACGCGCAGCGTGCGCTGCTTGACCTGCGTGCGCGGGCCTGGATCGGCGGGATCGCCCGAGGGCAATCGCTCGAGCCTCGGCGCATCGCGCCGTGCGCTCAGCGCCAGGGCGAGGCCAAGCGGAAGCGCGAGCGCCAGGAACGTCGCCAGCGCGCGGTGGCGTGCACGCAGCGCGCGGATCACTTGCGCGCCTCGCTCGCGGCGCGTCGATGCGCGTTGCATTCCGCCGGCGCTTCGCCGCCGCCGCGGATCGCGCGCGCGAGCAGCAGCGGCCACAACGCGACGCTGGCAGGGAAAATGACGATGCGAAAGCCCGGGCTGCCGTCCTGCGCATCGCGATCGACGCGCTGCACGCCGCGCAGCACGAACCACAGCGCGAAGATCACGCCGAGCACGAGATAGGCGCCCAACGCGGCCGCCGCGCCGCGTGCCAGCTCCAAGGCCATGCGCCGCTACTCCTTCGCCGGCTCCATGCCGTGCGCCTTGCGGCCGCCGCGCGAGGACATCGCGGGCTGCGTTTCGCGCGCAAGCAGGCAGCTCGCCATGTCGACCGCGCGCTCGACGAGTTCGCGCGCGCCATCGTGCAGCTCCGGGCTCGTGCGCACGAACGCGGTGTTGCGCTCCATGTCCTCCGAGGACCAGCCGCGCGAGTGCGCGATGAACGGGAACTGCGGGAAGTGGCAGCCGATCTCGGCGAAGAACATCAGCATCTGGCCCGCGACCGCCTGGATGTTGTCCTGGCCGCCGGTGATGATGAACGAGGCGACCTTGTTCTTCATCAGCACGCGGTCGCGGATCGTGATCTGGTTCTGGATGCAGTTCATGCGCTCGATCATCTTGAAGTACAGCGAGCTCGCGCTGCCCCAGCGGATCGGCGAGGTCACGAGGATCACGTCGGCCCAGAACACCAGCGCGTCATAGACGCGATCCATCTGGTCCTTGGGATCCATCTGCGTGATCGAGCATGGCCAGGTGCAGGCCCTGGCGCTCTTGCTGTAGTAGCCTTCGCAGTTGCGGAACGAGAGTTCGCTGAGCCGGATCAGCTTCGTTTGCGCGCCCAGCACGGTTTCCGCATGCGCGAGCGAACTGGCGAGCAGATCGTCCGAGGTCGAGTAGCGCGGATGCGCCTCGTCCATCGCCGTGGTCGAGATGCCCACGACGCGGATCGGCCCGGGCTCGCGCACGATCGCGCGCTCCAACTCGTGGGCCGGGTGCGGAAGGCGCGAGCGCTTGCTCGCCGGTTCCTCGCGCACGAACAGGTGCCCATCGCGCTGCTCCAGCTCGAAGCGCGGGACCGCGTCGGCCTCGTAGCCGGGCTCGCCCAGGCCGGTGCAGCGATGGAATTTCCAGTTGTGCCAGGGACAGGTCACGTACTCGCCGTCGAGCTTGCCCTCGCCCAACGGGCCGCCGCTGTGGTTGCAGGCGTTGTGGATCGCGCCGAACACGCCGTCCGCGTAGGACAGCGCGAGCTTCAAGCGTCCCACGCACACCGTTCGCAGCGGCGTGCGCGCCAAATCTTCGACGAGACCGAGGTCGTGCCAGGTGGATTCGATCATGGTATTCCCTAGTTCGCTGCAGGGCCTGGGAGCACAGCGTACGAAGCTCGGGCCTTCTCGTGACCGCGCTGCGCTCGGTCCGTCGGCAACAGGTCCCGGAGCTCGGCCGCCGCCATGCGCCTGTTGTAGCGGGTGGCGGCGGGGTTTTTCTTGGCCAGGATGCACCCTCCTGGCTCACGCGGGCCGATGAGATAGAATGAGGCCATCATGATCTCGACTCGACTCCTCGCCGCGGCCGCTTTGGCCGCCGTGCTCAGCGCCTGCGGTGATTCCGATCCCCAGAGCCTGATCGCCGACGGCAACAAGGCGCTCAACACCAACGACCCGAACACTGCGCTGGAGAAGTTCACCGAGGCCGCGACCGCCCTGAAGCCCGGCGATCCACAATACCTCGACGCCAAGCTGGGCGTGGTCGAGGCGCTCGTGCCGACCGACGCGCAGAAGGCCAGCGACGAGTTCATGGCCCTGGTGACGAGTTTTCCCGACCAGGTCGGCGAGAAGCAGTTCATCCAGGTCGGCGGCCGGATGATCACCGAGCGCAAGTTCGATGAAGCGGCCAAGCTGATCGACAAGGGGATCAAGCGCGCCGACGGCGAGTCGCCCAAGCTGCATGCCTTGATCGAGCGCATCAAACAGGCGGCCGCGAACGATTCGAACGCAAGGAACGCACTCCAGCAGACGGGATACCTGCAATGATTTCGACTCGATTTCTGACCTCGGCCGCCTTGGCCCTCGCGCTCGCCGCCTGCGGTGATTCCGATCCGCAGACGCTGATCGCCGACGGCAACAAGGCGCTCAACACCAACGATCCGAACACTGCGCTGGAGAAGTTCAGCGAGGCCGCTACCGCGCTCAAGCCGGGTGATCCGCAATACCTCGACGCCAAGCTGGGCGTGGTCGAGGCGCTGGTCCCGACCGACGCACAGAAGGCCAGCGACGAGTTCATGGCCCTGGTGACGAGTTTTCCCGACCAGGTCGGCGAGAAGCAGTTCATCCAGGTCGGCGGCCGGATGATCACCGAGCGCAAGTACCTCGAAGCGATCGCGCTGATCGACAAGGGCATCAAGCGCGCCGGCGGCGAGTCGCCCAAGCTGCACGCCTTGATGAAGCGCATCGAACAGGAAGCCGCGAACGACAAGGGCGTGATCGACGCGCTCAAGGGCCTGGGCTACACAGGGTGAGCCGATGAAGACTTCGCAGCGAGCTTGCGCGAGCGCGGCCCTTGGGCTGATGCTCGCGGCGTGCTCGGCGGAGACCGACAGCATGGGCTTGCGCGGAACGCGCGATGCGCAGCTCGTCGACGGCGCGCTCGACGCCGGCACGGAAATGATCGCGGGCGATCCGCAATCCGCCGCGGCGCTCTTGATGCAGCTCGCGAGGCAGCATCCCGAGTTCGCGGGCGCGCAGACTTACAGTTGCATCAGCGACCGCTTGCCGCGCGAGTTGGAGTACCTGAGAGCGCTCGGAGGGCCGTGCTTGCCTGCGCCATCGATCGTCCCGCAGGCCTGGAGCGATCCGACGAGCGCGCCGGTCGGGCCCTGAGTTCACGCCGCACGAACCGGCGGCGCAGGAGCGCAGTTCCGAGCGAGTCCGCGTGGACGCGCTACCCTGGACCCGACATGAAGACGCATCGACTCCTGGCCGCGGCCGCGCTGGCGGCCATGCTCGTGGCCTGCGAGCCGGCCAGCCCCGATGAACTCATCGCCAGAGGCCACCACGCGCTCGGCTCCGGGGATTCTGAGACCGCGCTGGAAGAGTTCAACCAGGCGATCGCCGCGCTCGCGCCCACGGATCCCCAGTATGTCGACGCGAAATTCGGGGCGATCTCGGCGATGGTCGCCGACAAGCCGCGGCGCGCATTCGAAGACTTGAAGCAGCTGGCCGACACCCATCCACAGCAGGTCGGGGCGAAGCAGTTCCTCTACATTGGCGATCGGTTGGTCAGCGCGAAGCACTACTGGCCGGCGGCCGAGGTGATCCACGAGGGCATTCAACGATTCCCCCCGGATGCGGCGGTGCTCGAGCTAGTCATCAAGCGCATCGAGCTCGAAGCCGCCATGGACGAGCGCGTGAAGGCCGAGCTCATGTCCTTCCCTTGCTACATGTACTAGTCGACCCAAACAACTTGAGGCGCTCCATCATCTTGCCTGTCGCGTTGTCTTGCGCCGCACTGTTCGCGTGCCACGGCTCGGATCCTACGCAGTTGATCGCTGACGGCCACCGCGCGCTCGGCGCTGCGAATTGGGATCAGGCGCGGGTGAACTTCGAGCAGGCGATGCGGAAGCTGGAGCCGGGCGATCCGATGCGCTTCGAGGCAGAGCTCGGTGGTGTCGAAGCGCGCTTGGCGGACGATCCTCTCGAAGGGACGGCTGATTTCCTGGCCCTGGTGGAGCGACACCCCGATCAAGTTGGCGAGCAGCAGTTCATCCGCGTGGCCGGCCTGCTTGCCAGCACGGAGCATTTCGAGCGGGCGAACGCGGTTCTCACCGCCGGCCTGCAACGTTTCGGCGTCGACTCGCTTGGACTCAGGGCTGCGATGCTGCGCGCCCTGCACGAGACAGATTTGGCGCGGCCTGTGACGGGAATGCTCCCGGGATTCGCCTGCTGGGCCGAATACGGCACCCACGGACGCTGATCACGCCTCGACCCGGCGCCGCAAGAACTTGCACCGACCCGCCGGCTGCCGCGAGTCCCAAGGCTGTGATCCCGCGTCGCGCGCACGAAGCTCGCCAGCTCCTTCGCGAACTTGCCGCAGGGTTCCCAGGCCGGCCTTGCGTCGACCGGCGGCGGCGCGCGGATCGGGAGCCGCTCGCGGAATGCCGCTCGACTTTGCGTGACCCAGCGCGGTGGAATGGAGTGATGCGCACCGCCATCTTCGCCCTGCTGCTCGCCCTGCTCGCTTCCTGCGCCTCGATGCCCAGCCCCGTCGCGGGCGACATGACCGCGATCCTGCGCGCGCAGGAGGCGGCTTGGAATCGCGGCGACCTCGAGGCCTTCATGGCCGAGGGCTACTGGCGCTCGCCGCAGCTTTCGTTCTTCTCGGGCGGCAGCGACACGCGCGGTTTCGATCCGACGCTCGAGCGCTACAAGCAGCGCTACCAGAGCGGCGGGAACGAGATGGGCAAGCTCTCGTTCAGCGAGCTCGACCCGCTGGCGCTCGGCCCCGACGCGGGCCTGGTGCGCGGCCGCTGGCAGCTGACTTTTTCCGACGGCAAGGTGGTCGGCGGCCTGTTCACGCTGGCGATGCGGCGCCTGCACGAGGGCTGGCGCATCGTGCACGACCACACCAGCGTGGCGGAGTGAGGCGCGCCGGGGCCAGGGAGGGGCAGCTCCGGGAAGATTCCCGCGCGGCTCCAACCCCCACCGCCCGGCTGCCGTAGGCTCGGGATCGGGGCTTCGAGCCGGATGCCGGGCAGGCGTCCGACGATCTCGAGCCAAGGAGCCGGGACATGCAGCAGCAAGCGCGGGCGATCACGCTCGGGGTGGCGCGGTTCGGGGCCGTTCTGTTCGCGTTGGCCGTGTTGAGCTACCTGGTCGTCACGGCCCAGCGCCGTGCCGGGGCCACGCAGGACACGGGGGCAGAGCCTCGGGCGGCGAGCGTCGCTCCGGCCGTTGCCAGCGGGAGCGCGGACGCGACGGCGACGACGCTTCCGGCGGACGGGGCGAGCGCCACGCCGGGCGAGACGGAGGTTTTCCTGTTTGGATCCAAGTCCATGCCGCTCGAATCCGTGGAGGGCGTGACCCCCGATGTGTTCCTGAGCACTTCGAAGTCGGCCGTGCTCGACATCTCCGCGGGAACGACCGCGGATGCGGCGGCGAAGCCCAAGCCCGCGGACGCGACGTTCTTGCCTTCGTCCAAGTTCAAGACGCTGGCGCCGCTTCCCGCCAAGCCCGCCGATCCGGCGTTCTTGCCCTCGTCGAAGTCGCTGAAGCTCGCGCCGGCTCCCATTCCCGCCGCGAAGCCGACGACACCGGCGCGCACGATCGATTGAGGCGCGACGCCGGCGGACCCGCTCGAACATGGACGCCTTGCTCCAGACCCTGAGCTCCTTCCTGCTGCTCACCGCGGTGTTCCTGCCGCTGGAGCGCTTGTTCCCCGGCAACCGACAGCGCGTGTTTCGCGCGGAGTGGGGCACGGACCTGCTGTTCTTCCTCGGACAGTACCTGCTGTGGACTGCCCCGGTCGTAGCCGCGCTCGTGCTCGTGCGCGACAACCTCGAGCTGCTGCCGCTCGGGAGCCTGCGCGACTCCGTGGCCGGCTGGCCGATGGCGTTGCAATTCCTCGCCGCGATCCTGCTCAGCGATCTGGCGATCTATTGGGGCCACCGCTGGTCGCACGAGAACGCATTCCTCTGGCGCTTCCACCGGGTGCACCACACGGCGCCGCACGTCGACTGGCTGGCCGCGCACCGGGAGCATCCCTTCGACAACTTGTACACGCGATTGATCGAGAACCTGCCGCTGATCCTGCTCGGGTTCCCGCTGGAGGCGCTGGCGGGTTTCGCGATGTTCCGCGGGCTGTGGGCCCTGTTCATCCACTCCAACGTGTCGATCGGGCCCGGGCCGCTGCGCTATTTGATCGGCTCGCCGCGCCTGCACCATTGGCACCATGAGCTCGAGCGCCGCGGTCAAGTCAACTACGCGAACTTGAGCCCGCTGATGGACCTGGCCTTCGGGACTTACCATGACCCGGGTCACATGCCCAGCCGCTATGGCATCGACGAGCCGATCTCGCACCGCTACGCAGCGCAACTGCTCGAACCGCTGCTGCCCTCGGGCGCCCTCGAGCGCCTGCGTCGCGCCACGCGCCGCGGCGCGCCCGCGGTGCCCGAGCAGCAACCGCTGGCCTGATTTCCCAGGCGGTGCGGAGCGCCGCGCCCGCTAGGCTGTCCGCGTCGCCAGCGCCGTCCGCGCCGCGACGCGCCATGCTCACCGCCGCACTGCTGCTGAACGCACTCTGGCTGACGGCGCCGGCGCAGTCGACGCAGGAGCCGGGCGCGCAGGAAGAGGTCGCGGACCGGCGCCCGAACATCCTGTTCATCATGAGCGACGACCACGCTCGCAGCGCCTTGTCGTGCTACGGCTCGCTGGTCAATTCGACGCCGAACCTGGATCGCATCGCGGCGGCGGGCATGCGCTTCGAGAACGCCTTCGTCACCAATTCGATCTGCTCGCCCAGCCGCGCCTCGATCCTGACCGGCAAGTACAGCCATCGCAACGGCGTGCCGGTGTTCAATCGATTCGACGGCACGCAGCCGACCGTGGCGAAGCTGTTGCAGGCCGCGGGCTACCACACGGGCATGATCGGCAAGTGGCACCTCGGCAGCGACCCGACGGGCTTCGACGAATGGACGATCCTGCCCGGCCAGGGGGTGTACGTCGATCCGCCCTTCCTGACGCCGGCGGGCCGCATCGAGACCCAGGGCTACGTGAGCGAGATCATCACCGACATGGGCATCGAGTTCCTGCGCGCTCGGCCGCCGGACAAGCCCTTCTTCCTGATGCTGCACCACAAGGCGCCGCACCGCGAGTGGACGCCCGATGCCAGGAATCGCGAGCGCTTCAAGGACGCCGAGATCCGCGAGCCGGCAACGCTGCGCGACGACTACGCCACGCGGCCCGCGGCGCTGCCGACGAACCGACAGCGGATCGCCGACGATCTGACGCGCCGCGATCTCAAGCTGGTCCCGCCGCCGGATCTCGCGCAGGAGGAGCGGCGCGCGTGGCTCGACCACAAGCCGAACGAAGTCGAGATCGTGCTGCCGGACGGCGCCAAGAAGAAGCTCGCGGGCGAGGAATTGCTGCGCTGGAAGTACCAGCGCACCATGCAGGACTACCTGGCATGCGTCCAGGGCGTCGACGACGGCGTCGGGCGCGTGCTCGACTACCTGGAGGAATCCGGGCTCGCGCCGAACACGCTGGTCGTCTACACCTCGGACAATGGATTCTTCCTCGGCGAGCACGGCCTGTACGACAAGCGCTTCATGTACGAGCCCTCGCTGCGCGTGCCGCTGCTCGTGCGCTGGCCCGCGGGCGTGGAAGCCGGGAGCAGCAGCGATCGCTTCGCTCTGAACGTCGATTTTGCGCCGACCTTCCTGGCGCTGGCCGAGGTGGCGGTGCCCGCCGACATGCAGGGGCGCAGCCTCGACGCGATCCTGCGCGGCAAGCCGCCCGCGGATTGGCGCAGCTCGTTCTACTACCGCTACTACCACGATCCCGGCGACCACGACACGCGCGCGCACCTGGGGATCCGCACGCTCACGCACAAGCTCATCCACTACGTGAAGCAGGATGCCTGGGAGCTGTTCGATCTGCGCACGGACCCCGAGGAACTGCTCAACCTGGCGGCGGACCCCGCGCAGCGCGAGACTCTCGAGGCGCTGCGCCTCGAGCTCGCGCAAGCCAAGCAGGCGGTGGGCGACGAGGACCAGTTCGCGGACGATCAACCTCCGCGCGGCGTCGACGGCCCCTTCGAGGCCAAGCCCACGGCGCAGGTGGCGGCCCGACTGGCCGCCGAGTACGCGCGCCTGCACGAGGATGCCGACCTGATGCTGCAGAAGGGCAAGCTCGGGCTCGCGCTCGAGCGTTTCTCACGCTGCCTCGAGTTGGATCCGCGGAATTCGACCAGCGCCTATGCGCTGGCCTGCGTCAAGGCGCGCAGCGGCGATCGCCAGGCGGCCTTCGAGTGGCTCGAACGCGCCGTCGAATGGGGCTATGCCGACGCCGGCGTGGCCGCCTGGGACCCGGATCTGGCGGAGCTGCGCGGGCAAGCGCGCTTCGACGCCGCGCTCGAGGGCATGCGCCGCCTGGACTGGGGGCGGCCGGCGCGTTGCTTCGACTGGGATCTGCGCACCGACAGCCTGCGGCGTCGGCCGACGGCCGTTGGCGCCAGCCCCAAGGGCGAGCGCTTCGTCGTCGGCGATTCCGACGGCATCCTGCGCGTGCGCGCAAGCGATTCGGGCCGCGAGCTCGCGCGCTCGCCCGCGCTCGGCAGCCGGATCTGGTGCGCGATCTTCGATCCGAGCGGCGAGCGCGTCGTCGCGCTCAGCTGGGACGGCCGCCTGCACGAATGGAAGGCCGACGGCACGGCCGCGCCGAAGTCGGTCGTCGCCTTCCGAGCAGGCGACGAGGCAGACGAGGGCGGACCTGCGCTCGGCGCGCAGCTGCAATTCGATCCCACGGGCCGGCGCCTGCTCGCCGCGGGCACGAACCGCGGAGCGAGCGTCTTTGCCTCGAGCGGCGAGTTGCTGTGGACCTCGGAGCGCGCCTTCGGCGACTTCTTCGACGTCGACATGGTCTGGAGCCCCGACGGCGAGCAGCTCGCCGTGATCGAGGCCGATGCGAAGCGCGAGATCCGCTTCCTCGCCGCGAACAGCGGAGAGCCGAACGCGCCCGCCCTGGTGTGCGACGCCGACGCGAAGTGCCTGGCCCTCGATCTCGCGGGCAGACTGCTCGCGACCGGACACGAAGACATGCGCGTTTGCGTCTGGGATCTCTTCACGCGCGAGAAGCGTTTCGAGGCCAAGTCGGTGGACGAGCTGGGCTTCGGCGGCAGCGTCAAGGAAGCGCAGTTCTCGCCCGACGGCAGGTACCTCGCGATCTCGACCGGCGAGGGTCTTTACATCAGCGTCTTCGATTCCGGATCGGGCCAGCTCGTGTGGGGCAGCGGTCAATTGGGCGGGCGCATCGGCGAACACGGCGAGCTCGCCTGGAGTCCGGACTCGCGACGGCTGTGGAGCGCTTTTTCCTCGGGAGCCCTCGGATTGCACGAGTTGGATCTGACGGAAAAACACCTCGTGCGCCGATTCGCGCGCGCGACCTTGCCGAGATTCCATGGGGATTCGATCGGAGTCTTCCTGCACGAATCGGGCTATGGCGCCGTCGACGCCACTTCGGGCAAGGTGATCTGGCTGCAGCTCGACAGTTCCAGCTATCGCGAAAAGCTGATGGAGCTCTTCGACCCCAAACGCTGGCGCGCAGCCCTTGCCGGGGTGAGCGTGCTGGAAGCCGCCTTCTGATCGCGCGCCGCGGCTTCGTCCCGGGAACGCGACGATCCAGGAGCCGCGGTCCCGGCCCTGAAATCGAGCTCAAGGCCCTGAGGAACAAGGACTTGGAGCCGCGTACGAGCGCCGTCCGCAGAACTCGCACCCCGCGCCCGAAAGACCCTCGGACCTGCTTGGGCTCGCATCCCCAGGAGTTTCGAAGGAGGTTTCATGGCTCGTCCGATCTCACACGGCCACTGTCGCGTTCTCGACTTCGTCTTCCTCGCCATGGCAGGCGCCTGCACCGTCGGGCTGACTTTGCTGTGGTTCGGCTTCTCGTCGTCCGTGGCGTAGTCCCCAGGTCGCGTCCTCGCTGTCTCTGCAACGGCGCGGCCATTCACGGCCCGCTTGGCGACGCGCAGAGGCGCAAAAACGCGCGGAGCGCGGCAGGAATCGCTGGACTTGTTATTTTCCTGCGTTCCGCCCGCGCTCACTTTCGAGGAGATTTTCATGCGTTTCGCAACTGCTGTCGCGCTCGTCGCGTTGTTCTCCGCCCCCGCGCTCTGCGCTGACCTGGTCCTCACCAAGGCCAAGCACACCGACGCGGTGAAGCTTCCCGGCCAAGAGGAGCCTGCGAAGGACACGACCGAAATCACGTGGTACGGCAAGGATCGAATGCGCAACGAGGAAGGCGATCGGGTCACGATCGTGCGCGCCGATCTGAAGAAGATGTATCTGCTCGACACGAAGGCCAAGACCGTGTCGACGATCGACCTGCCCTTCGAGATGAAGAAGCACATCCCGGCCGAGATGGCTCCGATGATGGAGCAGATGATGGGCCAGATGAAAGTCACGGTCGCGGCGACGACCGAGACGAAGAAGATCAAGGAGTGGAACGCCACCAAGTACACGATGACGATGGCTCTGCCGATGGGCGGGAGCATCACGCAGGACATTTGGGCCACCAAGGACATCGAGTTCGACCGCGCCGCGTTCGCCGAACTGAACGGTGCGATGATGTCCACGATCAGGGGCGGTGCGTCGATGGCCAGCGAGTTCAAGAAGATCGAAGGCATACCCGTGCTGACCGAGCGCACGCAGTCGATCATGGGCCAGAGCAGCAAGGCGCGCGAGGAAGTCGGCTCGGCGGAGATGAAGGACGCTCCGGAGGGTCACTACGAGGTTCCGAAGGGCTACACCGAGAATCCCTTCGACCTGATGGCCGAGAGTCCGATGGGCGGGCGCGGCGCCGCCGGCAAACCCCGGGGCGCGCCCCCGGCCGACAAGCCGAAGGAAAAGAACTAGCAGCGCCACAGCACGCTCGGCCTCGCTACGGGCCTTTTTCAACGGACTGCCAGCGCGGAATCGGGCCCGAGCGAAGCCCTGGGGCTGCTCGAGGCCGGATGTGATCCGCCTTGCGGAAGCGTGGCCTGGCCGTAGCCAGCGACGGTAATGAGGCCGCCGCGAGTTCGCGTTCAGAAGTCCGCGGCGCGCGCGAGGTCCTCGGCGCTGCCGATGTCGATCCAGCGGCCGCGCAATCGGCTCGCGTCGAGCGGGACGCGCGTCGATAGCCAGGCGATGAAGTGCCCTGGCGCGTCGGGGTTTCCGCCGCCCGAGAGGTACTCGCGCACGAACTCGGGCAGCTCGCGCGGCAGCAGGTAGACCGCGATCGCGCTCAGCTTCGATCGCGGTTCCTGCGGTTTCTCGCGGAAGCTCAGAAGCCGGCTGCCGCTCGCGTCGAGCACGACCTCGCTGTACTTGCCGCCCGGCACGGGCTCGGGAACTTCGCGCACGATCAGCTGGCTGCGTCCGTTCGCGGCGAAGCGCTCGGCGAGCCGCGCAAGCTCGAACTCGAAGAGGTTGTCGCAGGCGAGCACGAGGTAGCCGTCGGGTTCGACATCGGCGCAGGCCATGGAATCCAAGGCCAGCGCGAGATCGCGGACCGCGCCGAGCCGCGACTCGTTGGTGCGCGCTCCGTCGTTCACGACCGCGAGCGGGAATGCCGCCTGCGCCTTCCGTTCCCATTCGACGAAATCGGCGTGGAAGCGTGCGTTGGCGACGACGACGCCGTCGGCGACAACGCCCATCGCCTCGACCTGGCGCAGGATGCGCGTGAGCATCGGCTGGCCGCCGATCGCGAGCAAGGGTTTGGCCCGGTCGAGGGTCAGCGGGTAGAGCCGTGTCGCGAATCCCGCCGCGAGGAACACCGCGCGCAATCGCGGAGTCGGCGGCGCGACCGTGGGACGCAGCGTCTCGTGCCCGTGTGCGCGGCAGGCCTGCTCGACGCGCGCGCGCTGCGTTTCGTCGCTGCAGGCGAAGAGCACCGCGCCGCCGGATCCTGGCAGTTTCGCGGCGGCGCCGAGCTCGCGACCGAGCGCGGCGAGGGCGAGATCGGCGGGCGCGATCGCGAACACCTCGCGGCGCAGCTCGAAGTTGCGATCGATGCAGGCCAGGAACGACGCGGCTTCGCTCGCCTCGAGCGCCGCGCGGCCGACGACGGCGTTGCTCGCGAGCGCCTCCATGACGGCGCGGACCTGGGGGTCGCCGGCCTGGAAGCGCGCGAAGATCGGCTCGTGCACGCCGCCAGAACTCGGACTGGGCTGTGCATGCCAGGCGATCAGCAGCGGCGGCAACAGCTCGGGGTCGAGACGCTCGACCGCGCCGGAGGCGAAGGGCGCGCGGAAATCCATCGCGATCAGACCCTCGTGCGCCTGGACCAGGCGATCGAGCGGGCCGGCGCGGATGCCCAGGACCTCGTTCTCGGCGCGCCAGGCGAGCTCGGCGATGCGGCTGCGCGACAGCGGAGTCTCGAACCACGCGATCCAGGCGCGCAAGGCGGCGATCATCAGGGCGCTGGATCCCGCGAGTCCGGCCTGGAACGGGATGTTGCTCGTGCTCGCGAGCGCGAAGGGCCGCGAGGCCGGGTCGATGCCGCGCGGCGCGAGACATTCGCGCTCGAAGAGCCGCCACGCGGCGGCGAAAAGCTCCGAGGGGAGTTGGATCTCGCGCGACTCGCGGAGCACGACGCGCGCCTCGAGCTCGCGCAGCGTGAAGCCGAGCCCCTTGCCGCCGTACAGGTCGGACGGGTTGCCCAGCAGGCCCACACGGGCGTGCGCGCGGGCAAAGAGGCTGCGCGAAGCCGACTGCATCGGCACAGGATACGCGCTGCGGGCGCTACACTCGCCAGCGGATGAGCGAGAGACACGCGCACGACCCGCACCGCCCCGACGTGCGCGGCATCCCGATGGTCCACCCGCCCGACGCCGCTCGCCTCGCGCGGGAGCGCGCGTGGCTGGCGGAGGTCGCGCAGCGCCCGTGGCTCGCGCGCAAGCAGGCCTACCTCGCGCGCGGCGGCCCAGGCTACCTGCAGAGTGCTCTGACGCTCGGCGGCGGCACCGCCTCCGCGTGCCTGGTTTCGGGCGCGGCGTTCGGCTACGAACTGCTCTGGGTCGCGCCGCTGGGCATGCTGCTCGGCGGCATCGTGTTCAGCGCCATCGCGCACCAGACGCTCTCGACGGGCGTGCGGCCCTTCGAAGCGATGCGCAGGCACGCCGGGCCGGTCTTCGCGTGGGGCTGGGCGATCGGCACCGTGCTCGCGTCGGTCGTCTGGCACTTCGCGCAGTACTCGCTCGCATCGGCGGTGCTCGTCGACCTTGCCGAAGTCGCGGGCTTGCAGGCCCCGCGCTGGCTGATGGGCCTGCTCGTGCTCGGCTGGGCCGTGCCGACCGCGTTCAGCTTCGGCGCAGGCTCGTCGTTCAACCGGGCCTTCGAGAGCGTGATGCGCTGGATGGTCTGGCTGGTCGTCGCGATGTTCGCGTTGGTCGCGTTCCGGATCGGCTTCCGGGACGCGGGCGCAATCGCCGCGGGATTCCTGCCAGGCTCCCTGCCCGCCGATCGCGGCGGAATCACCGCGCTCTCGGTCGTCATCTCGGGGCTTGCGACCGCGGTCGGCGTCAATATGACTTTCCTCTACCCCTACACGCTGCTCGCGCGCGGCTGGGGCCGCGAGCACCGCGAGTACGCGCGCAGCGACATCGCCTTCGGCATAGTGATGCCCTACATCTTCGCCACGACGTTGATGGTGATCGTCGCGGGCGCGACGCTCTCGGCGGATTTCAGCGGCAAGTCGATCGGCGCGGTCGAAGCCGCGAAAACGCTCGGAGGGCTGCTCGGACCGGTGTGGGGACGCGTGCTGTTCGATCTCGGCCTGCTCGGCATGCTGCTGACGACGATCACGCTGCACATGGTGTGCTCTGGCCTTGCCTGCGCGGAGATGTTCAAGCTCGAGATCGGATCGCGCGGCTATCGCGTCGCCACGCTGCTGCCCGCGCCGGGAGTGCTGGGCAGCGTGTTCTGGGGCTCGCTCTCGGTGTGGCTCGCGGTGCCGACCAGCATCGTCGCCGGCCTGATGCTTCCGCTGGCCTACCTCGGCTTCCTGAAGCTGCAGAACAGCCGCGAGTACCTCGGCGCCGATCGCCCTTCCGGCGCGAAGGGCATCGCTTGGGCGGGAGGCATCGCGCTGGCGACGATCGTGCTGGTCGTCTTCCTCGGTTGGTATCTGGTCGACAAGGGACCTGGATTCATGAAGCAGGTCGAATCGCTGCTGGGAGCCAAGGCATGAGCACTCCGCTTCGGATCGCGGTCGTCGGCACGGGCTTCCTGGCGCGCACGCGCCTGCGCTGCTGGCGGCGCGTGTTCGGCCACCCGCTGGAAATCGTGGTCGCGGCGCGCGACGTCGCCAAGGCCCAGGCTCTGGCGCGCGAGCACGGCGGCGCGCAGGCGCTGTCGCTCGATGCCGCGCTGGCCGACAAGTCGATCGCGCTCTTCGATCTGTGCGTCGCCAATCGCGCGCACCGCGAGCTGTGCGAACGCGCGGCCGGCGCGGGAAAGCACGTGCTCTGCACGAAACCGCTGACGGCCTTCTGGGGCCAGGGGCTCGCGGCCGACGCGAGCGCGGACGTGGTCGCCTCGACCGAGCGCGCAAGCATGCTCTCGCGCGCCGTCCAGGATGCGGAGGCGATGCTCGCCGCCTGCACGAAGGCGGGCGTGCAGCTGTTCTACGGCGAGAACTGGGTCTTCGCGCCCGCGATCGCGCGCGCGGCCGCCCTGGGCGCGGCGTCCAAGGGCCGGATCCTGGAGATGCGCGGCGGGGAGAGCCATTCGGGATCGCACTCCGCCTACGCGAAGGACTGGCGCCACGCCGGCGGTGGCGCCCTGCTGCGGCTGGGCGCGCACCCGATCGGCGCGATGCTCTGGCTCAAGCGCCGCGAGGGCGAGCGCCTGCGCGGCGCGCCGGTCCGCGCGATCTCGGTCAGCGCGGAGCTCGCGCATCACGGCGGCTCGAAGCTCGAAAGCTGGGGCGCCTGCACGCTCAAGTTCGACGACGGCTCGGTGGGACTGGCCTTCGGTTCCGACCAGTTGCTCGGCGGCATGCAGAGCCAGCTCAGCCTGCTGGCGAGCGACCACCGATTCGAGTGCACGCTCTCGCCCAACGACGCGCTGCGCGCCTTTGCGCCGCGCGACGGCGCCTTCGGCGGCGAGTACATCATGGAGAAGCTCGACGGACAGGCGGGCTGGACGACGCCGATTCCCGACGAGGACTGGAGTTCGGGTCATCAGGGCCTGCTGCAGTCGGTCGCCGACGCGCTGCTCGCGCACCGCGCGCCCGAGTGCGACGGGGCGCTGGGCGCCGAGGTCGTGCGCGTGGTCTACGCGGCGTACCAAAGCGCGGCGGAAGGCCGGCGGATCGCGCTCTGAGGAAGTCGACGCAGCGCTTGAACGACTCATCCCAGACCTTGCCCGCGAGCGAACACCTCGGCGTGCGCGCGCCGCGCTCCGCGCGCTTCGCGTTCCGTTTGCGCCTGGCGATCACGGCACTGGTCGCGCTCGCCGGCGCCGCCTCGCTGGCCATCGCGCTCAACAACTGGGCGCAGCGCGACTGGCTGCAGGGCAAGTGGCTGTACCGGATGCCCGGCGGCCTGCTCCTGCCCGCGGTGTTCGCGGCGCTGACGCTCGCGGCGGCCTGCGTGCTGGCCTGGATGTGGCGCACGGGCCGTTGGCGTTCCACGAGCCTTGCGCCGCTGCGCTGGCTGCTGATCGCCGGCCTCGGCGCCTGGATCTTCGTCTGGACCGTCCCGCCGCCAACCGTGGTCTACGACGCGCAACTGGCGCTGTGCGGCGCAGCCGCGGCCTGGTCGATCGCCGTGGTGCTGCAGGCCCGGCGATTCGATTCGCGCTGGCCGCGCGCGCTGCGCTGGCTGGAAATCGGCCTGTGCCAGATCGCGCTCATCGCCTTCGCCGCCGAGGCGGGATTGCGCATGGTGCGCAACCTGCGTCACGTTCCGCTGCTCGCGACGCGCGGCACGGATCCAGAGGCGCGGATCCGCGCGCTGCGGCTGGCGGCGGGCAGCTTCCACCTGGGGTTCCCGGTCAACGCCGACGGATACGTGGACGTCGAGCCCGCGCAGGCCGCGGCCGCCCGCCATCGGGTTGCGTGCATCGGCGACTCGTTCAGCGTCGGAGTCGTTCCGCATCACCTGCACTACACGACGCAGGCCGAGCGCGCCTTCGCGGGGCTCGAGGTCTACAACATCGGCGTCGTCGACACCGGGCCGGCGGAGTACCGGCGCATGCTCGAACTCCACGCGCTGCCGCTCGAACCGCAGCTGATCGTCGTCGCGCTGTTCCTCGGCAACGACGTCGGCGACGCGCGCCGCAACCGCATCGATCTGCGCGCTTCGTTGATGGATCGCGACGAGGTGTTGCTGCTGCAGGCGCCGCTGCGGCTGCTGCGGCTGCAGGGCGAGCGGCGTGCCGGCGCGGGAATCGCCTCGGGCGGCGGCCGCAACATGCTCGGCCTGCCCGACGACCAGGCCTTCACTCCCGAAGAACTCGAGCGCCGCGTGCCGTGGCTCGCGGACCCGCTGCGCGAGCCGCCTGTCATGAGCGCGGAGCGCTACGCCTACGTCGAGTCGGCGCGCATCGGCATCACGCTGCCCGAGCAGCGCGCCGAATACGACGACTTCTTCGCCGCGCTCCAGCAGCTGCGCGCAAGCGCAGGCCCTGTGCCGCTGGCCTTCCTGCTGATCCCCGACGAGTTCCAGGTCGAGGAGGCGCTGTGGAGGCAAACCTCGGCCCCCTTCCCTCGAGCCGTACGCGAGCTGCCGCAGGAGCTGGTCAGCGCCTGGCTCGAGGAACGCGAGCTTGCCTACGTCGACCTCTTGCCGCGCCTGCGCGCCGTGGAACCGCTCGCCGACGGCGCGCGGCACGTCTATCACCTGCGCGATTCGCACTTCAACGCGCGCGGCAACGCGCTCGCTGCCGCGGCGCTGGCGGAGCTGATCGAAGCCAGCGGCGTCGCGCGGCGCACGCAGCGCTGAGCACGCCCTCGAGCTCGCGGACCCGTCGCGCGGCGCGCAGCGCGGAGAGCATGCTGGCGCTGCGCGGCACGCACGCCCCGGCCAGCTGCCGGCTCCCGCCCCGGTCTCGACCGATGCTGAGGCCGACTGCGATGAGTTCGGTGACCGCGCTGGCTTCCACACCGCCCGGAATCGCCGACGCCACGTCGGTGAACTTTTGTCGCGCGCACCAAGGCCAAGACCGGTCGGCGCAGCGGCGAGCAGCGCGCGCACGCTGCCCGGCGTCAGTAGCTCGAGCGCTTGCGCCCGAACACGCGCCGCAGGTTCTTCCAGCGGCTGCGCAGCAGGGCGTTCAGCTCGGCGATCCGCTGCTCCTGCGCGACCAGCGAGCGCGCGGCGGCGGCGCCGGATTCGTTGGCGCGGACCAGCTCCTCCTGAATCTTCCGCGCGTCCGCCTGGCCACTCGCCAGCTGCGCTTCGAGCTCCGACTGCAGCCGCTGGTGCTCGCCCAATTCGCGCGCGAAGAGTTCACGGGCCGCGAGCGCATCGCCCAGTTCCTGCTCGCGCAGGGCGCGCAGCGATTCGAGCGTGGCGTGGTGCAAATCGAGGTCGCCCGAGACGCTGGCCAGGGCACGCTTGTGCTCGGCCAGTTCGGTCCGAAGCGCGCTCTCGATCTCGCGCGCGCCGCGTTGCGCGTCCTCGAGTTCGCCCTCCAGCGTCTGGCGGGTCGTGCGGTGCTCGGCCAGGTCCTGCTCGAGCTCCGCGATCGTCGTCGTCGAGGCAGTGCGCTCTTGCTCGAACTGCGTGGAGCGGTGCTCCAGCTCGGCGCGTACCTCGGCGAGCTCCGCACGCAGCTCCGCGATGGTCCGATCGTGCGCGTCCAGATCGGCCGAGAGGCTCTTGATCGCGCCGGCGCTCTCGCCGCGCTGCTTCTCGAGCTCGTCCAGCAGGTGGCGCTGCTCGAAGCGGCATTCCTCCAGATGGACGAGCAGCTTGCCCGCCTCGGCGCGTTCGCTGGAAAGATGGCGTTCGACCTCGGCCAGGGTGTCGCGGTGGCTCTCGAGATCGGTGGCAAGGTCGTGGGTCACCTGCGCGAGCTTCGCCCGCTCTTCGCGCCAGGCCGCGCGCTCACGGTCGAACGCGACGAGTCCGGCCGTCAGCTCGCCGAAGCAGCGCAGCGCGCCGCGCGGAGCGGCGTGGCCGTTCTGCAAGACGCGGCCGTTCGGCAGCGCGGCGCCGTCGAAGGCGCCGACCACGATGTGGCGGTACACCGGCTCGGCGTAATCGGTGTCGTACAGCGTGCGGTTGTAGAATTCGTGGACGGAGGCTGCGATGCCGCGCAGCGCGGGGTCGTCGTCGAGGTACATCGACAGGCACATCATCGCCAGCCAGCGTTCGAGGTTGGCATGCGGGACGCTGTGCACGCGCGCACCGAGAGCCGCGAGCTCGCGCTCGGTGACCTCGCGCGAGGGAAGTCCGTTCCGGTGATGCTCCTCGAGGAAGCGGTGCTCGACACCGAGCTTCTGCTTCATGAATCGACGCAGGATCGCCTCCGCCTGCGCCACGCGCTCGGAGTGGTACGGTCCCGCGAGCACGACCCAGCGTCGCGCAACGCGGCCGCATTCACGGATGAAAGCCGTGCGCGCCGGCGCGGGCACGTGCTCGAGCGTGTCGAGCGAGGTGACCACGTCGAAGCACTTGTCACGGAAGGGCAGGCGCGCGCCGTCGCCGAGCACGAGCCCGGGCACTTCCGCGGCTTCGAGGTCGACGAGCGTGACGCGCGGGCCGGATAGGAAGCCGCGCAGGGCAGCCGAGCGGCCGCCGACGTCGAGCACGGATGCTTCCGAGCCCTCGCCGCGAAGGCTTGCGACGAGATCTGCTACCACGCGGTAGCGCTGGTACATGTCGAAAGGCAGGCGTAGCGCGCCGGGAAGCATGCGTACGATCCTCCATGCGCGGGAGCGGGGTGCCGCGGCGGCGCACTCGCCAGCGGGTCCGTGCGTCGATCCTACACTGCGGCCAGAATCTCGCCCGGAATCGTTTCGCAGCCGCGCTGCGACTGCTGCGAGCCGCGCTCCAAACGCGGCTCGGCCCTCGCTACCACCTAGCGTTTCAGGTGTGAATGCGTAGCTGTGAAAAGCGCCGCGTCGTTCAGCTCCCGATAATCAGGTATTCGAGCGCGTCGGAAAGCGTGATGTTGTCCGGCGGCGCGAAACCCGGGTCGCGGCCCCACCACTGGCAGTTGACCGCGGTGCCAGGCACCGAGAGCGCCGGCAGCGGACTCCCGCCCAGCGCGCCCGCGGCGAAGGCGTTCATGTCGATGACGAAGACGCCCGAGCAGTCGTTCGCCGGCGGCGCATTCCCGCCGGAGCTGGTGCCGGGCGTGCGCTTGATCGGCGGAGCGACGCACAGAGTGCCGCCGTAGAACGGCGTCGCCGTGCGGCCGTTGATGCCGTACAGCAAGAGTCCCGACTTGTTGTTGCGCACCTGCGTTGCGCTGACCAGGAAACCGCTGCTCGCGCCGGCGGTTGCCGCGCCCAGGCTCTCGATCGCCGGAGTGCATCCGAGCGAGTTCAGCTTGGCGCTGCAGTACACCAGCGGCTGCGCGTACCAGGTCGTGCTCGCCATGCTCACGGGCGCCGCCATGCCGGTGTTGCGCCAGGCATCGAGCAGCACGTTGCCGGCGTCGCCAAGGAACGCAAGCTGCTGCGTGTTCGCCAGCTTCAGGAACTGGATCAGCTCCCAACTCGTCGACTGGTAGAGCAGCTCGATCTGCGCGCGCGACGCACCCGACGGCGGGGCGAGCGGCACCTCGTCCCAGTGGCGATAGACCCCGCCCGCTCCAGGGTTCCCGAATTGCGTTTGCGGCACCGGCAGGATGTTGCGCGCCCGCGCGGCGTCGAAATCCAGGCCGTAGGGCGGGATGCGGTTGTCCGAGAGGATCGTGTTGTTCAGCACGAAGTGGAAGGTCTCGAAGACGCTGCCGGCCGGCGTGGCCGCGAGTTCACCCAGAGTGTGCAGCACCGCGCCCGACACGCGGTCGTACTCCAGCGGCAATGCGGCGGGCAGACCCAGGCCCACGAGTTGGGCGGCCCACTGTTGCGTGATGCCGTGGCGCACCTGGTAGAGACGCAGCAGCGGATCGTTGGGGGCGAGCAGCGTCTCGACCTGCATCGGGCCGCTCGGCCCTTGCACCTGCAGCGGCCCATAGGCGCCCTCCTCGCGCAGCAGCGTGCCCTGCGCGTCGTACCACGTGACGTGCAGCCACATGCGCCGCCCCTCGGGGTAGCCGCTGAGCAGCTTGTGCCCGGTGAGGTTCACGACGCGCACGCTGTCGTCGATCACCGCGAGCGAGGCCGCGGATTGCAGATTTTCCAGGGCGCGAGCCTTGCCGGCCTGCAGCGCCGACATTTCCAGCGCGCTCAGCGGATCGCCGAAGCGGAACCCGCCGTGCGAATTCATGTAGACGAGCACGTCGGGCATCCAGGTGCTGCCCCCGGTCAGGTTGTGCACCGGCAGATCCTGGTGCACGGGTGCATTGGGCTTGTTGCAGGCCTTGCCCGTGGTCGGCGGCATGTGGCAGGTCTGGCACGTGAACGTGCGCGGCGTGCCGTCGGCGTAGTCGCCGTTGCTCGTCGAGGCCATCGCCGCCTGCCACGCGCGCCGGATCGCGCCATCCTTCAGCTCGCTGGGCAGGCTGGAGTACTGCGAGACCGGCAGGTCGACGAGCCCGCTGGCCGCGTGCTCGCTGAACGTGCGCTCGACGACGCCGTACTCGAACGGAAGATTGTTGAAGGCCGCCTTGCCGTCCACGGGCGTGCCGGGAACTCCGCTGAAACTGCCCGCGGGCAGCGGCTGCTGCGCGCCGTTGTTGTGCGCCAGATCGCCGACGACGGGATTGGAGATGTCGTGGCAAGTGCCGCACATCTGCGACGAGCGGTGGAACTGCGAGCGCAGGAACGCGTGCGGCGCGGCCGCGTTGGCGAGCGGGCCGAGCTTCTCGGCCCCGGGCCAGAACACGCCCATCGCACCGCCGTAGTAGCCGGTCGCCGGACTGCCCTCGTCGTTGGCGAGGAAGGGCGAGTTCTGCGTGCCCAGATGCTCGGACTGATCCGGATTCGTCAGCTTGTGGCACAGGTCGCAGGAGACTCCGAACGCATCCGCGCTCAGCATCGCCGAGCCATCCGTGGGTGTCGAGCGGCCGCCGAGCCATCCGTCCTGCAAGTGGCAGCGCAGGCACAGATCGCCCGAGCCAGCGAAGTCCTGCTCGGCGATCGCCATCGCCGCCACGAAGAGCGGATCGCGCGAGGCGTGGGCCATCATGCCGCCGCGCCATGTCGCCGCGGGCTCGACCGCGGTCGCGTAGCCGCCGTGGCAGTTGTCGCACTTGGTCGGCGCCTCCAACCCGCTCACCTCGAAGGGCTGCGTTCCAGGTTGCTGCACGTCGGTGGGCACGACGGCCGCCTGCGGAATCGCAGGCGCTGGCGCGACGAGTGCGCAAATCACGCCCAGGGTTCCGGCCCACGACACCGTCGAGTTCTTCCAGGCTTGCATCGCAGCTGCGCTTTCCGCGCAAGCCGCGCCAGGGCAAAAGGTCCCGGCGCTCTCGCGCTCGAGGAGTGCCGTTCAGCCTAGAAATCCCGGCCGCCGCGCGGGATGGGCCGAAGTGGGTACGCGCGCGGCAATCATGGCGTGCATCGCCTCGCGGCGGCTGCGCGGGAGCGCTCGCTCAGCCGTGGTACGTGAACAGGTCCTGCAGCGCGTAGCTGCCCGCCGTGCGCGCGTTCAACGCGTTCAGGATCTTCTGTTGCACGTGCGGCGTGAGGCGCCGACCCTTGCACGCGCGCTGCACCATCTTGTGCGTGATCTGCTCGGTCGAGGCCGAGACCAGATCGTTCGCGCTCAGGTCCAGACTGGCCATCAGGCGCGCGATCGGCTGCTCCCCCAGATCGCGCCCCAGCGCTTCGTCGTCGTCGCTCATGTCGCGTGCATCGTAGAGACTGCGCGTGCGATCAATGCCGCAATTCCCGAAGCATCGGCAGCGGCGAATCCGGTCCGACCAGCAGCCGATCCTCATTGGCGGCGACCAGGCCCTGCTTGCGCATTTCGCTCAGCGAGAGCTTCCGGATCGTGCCGTCGGCCATCAGCACGAGCGTCAGGTCGCGGTGATTCTGTTCCTCGCGGTTCCCGCACGCGGCGATGGCGCGTTCAGGATCGCCCCTACGAACGGGGCAGGTGAGGTTGTCGCGGAAGGCGTAGCCGCGGTACAGGCCCGCGCCAGACTCGTAGAGACTCCCCATGTCAGCGGCGCAATGCAGCCGTCCGGCCGCGCTCGATTCGATCTCCCTGCTCGCGATGAGCGCCTGGAAGAAGTCCTCGCCGGCCGCCGACGGCAAGCTGCCGTGAGCCTGCGCGTAGGCGGCGACGATCCCGTTGAGCTCCTGCAGGCTCGCCTCACAGGCGCCGCACTGAGCACGATCGATCGCCTGGGGAATCCTTGACGTGCAGCCCATCCACAACAGCGCCGGCAGGCCGATGAACACCAGCACGGCAATCACCAAGCCAAGTCCGACGCCGAGCAGCCGCTGCTTCCAGCGTCCGCGCGGCGCGGGATCGGTCCGATCGAAGGGCGGATCCATCGACGGGCAAGTCTAGCGGCGCGGCAGAGCGCGTGAAGCGCAAGTCGGCGATCACTCGCCTCCAAGCCTCGTCAGCGGCGGTGATCCTCCGCGCTTGAGCTGCCGACACCACTCGTAGATCTGCATGTGGTCTACCTTCCAGTGCTTCACCACCTCGCGCAGGAAGGCCAGCACCGAAGCTTGCTCGCTTCGTTGCAAGAGCGCGTTCGCCAGATCGAAGGAGATTCCGGTGGAGTCCAGGTCCTGCCCCTTCAAGGCCTTGGCTGCCAACCCCAGTTCCCGCTTCGCTCGCTCGTTGTCACCAGCATGCAGCGCGAGCAGGCCCAGCGCTTCGTGCGCCGAGTAGCGGGCGTCGCCGCGCTCCATGATCAACGGGAACCGTGCCGCGAGTTCCAGTGCCTCCTGCGACAGCAGATGTGCACGATCGAACTCGTGCGCGAAGACGGCCGCAAGACATGCGGAGCCGAGGACTTGGCTGCGCTGATCCAGGTTCTTGGCGGCCCCCACGGCCATGGTGAGCCAGCGCAGCGCCTGACTTGCGGCACGCGCCTCTGAATCCGCATCGCCTCCCGAGCGAGCTTCCCTCGCGCGATCCAACCAGATCTGTCCGATCGAGGTTTGCAAGTCCATGTGCTCGGGTTCGAGGGCGTGAGCGCGCTCGAGGGTCGCGAGAGCCAGATCCGGCTCTTGCGTTCGGAACAGTTCGCTGGCCGCCAGATTGACTTCAAGGTCGTCGGGCGTGTCCGCGAGCGCCGCAATCCACGCATCCTTGAGCCGCAGATAGTCCGCATGTTCGCTCGCCAGGCTGACCGCACTGCTGCAGATGTAGACCGCGGCACGCTTGGGTTGATGGCGAATCCACCACTCCACTTCTTTCAGGAAGTCTTCGGAAGGCCCCATGCTCCGGTAGAGCCAAGCCATGGCGCGGAGCATCCTCGCGCGGGTTTCGAGATCCTGTGGCGCTGCGGCGTGCGCTGCGCGGAGTTCAGCAAGCCCCTCGGGCTCGACAAGCGTGCCGTGAATGAAGGCCATGTCGACCGCGTCGAGGAAACGTCCATGCATAGGCAACAGCTGAGCATAGCGCAACTTGCGGTTCAGCCTTCATCCCGGCCATGCCGCGCGCGACCCGGAGCAGAGGTCAGTTCGCGCCCCGTAGCCGATGCTCAGTGCCGCAATTCCCCAAGCAGCGGCAGCGGCGAATCCGGTCCGACGAGCAGTCGATCCTCATTGGCGGCGACAAGGCCCTGCTTGCGCATTTCGCTCAGCGAGAGCTTCCGGATCGTGCCGTCGGCCATCAGCACGAGCGTCAAATCGGGATGGTTCTGCCTCTCGCGGTTCCCGCATGCGGCGATGGCGCGCTCGGGCTCGCCGAGTCGCGCGGGGAAGGTGAGGTTGTCGCGGAAGGCGTAGCCGCGGTAAGGCATCTCGCCTGAGGTCAGGCACTCGACATCTTCGCCAACACAACGCAGGTGCACGACGACGAGACTCTCGCCCGGGTACTCGGAGAACAGAGCTTCATAGAAGGCCTCTCCGCTCTGCGGCGGGAGCGCGCCCCGGACCCGTGCGCAGTCGACGGCGAACCCGTGGATCATCTTCAGGTTCCTTTCGCAGGCGACGAGCCTGGCCTCGTCGATCTTCTCCGGGATGTGCAGCCGAAACTGGAAGGCGAATGCGACGCCGACATAGAGCAGGAGGGCGAGCCCAAACCAACGAAAGGCCTTGCGCAATCGGCCCATCCAGCATGCGATCGCGCGTGGCGCGGGCGCAGTCCTCTCACAAGGAGTTTCCATCGACCACCGAGTCTAGCCGCAGCCCCAGCCGCGGCCCCCTCCCCTGATCGTACGGTACCAGGCTCAACTTCATCACGATCGGCCGGCGCCGCGCGCAGCGCGCGGCGCCGGCCGATCGTGATGAAGTTGAGCCTGGTACCGTACGATCAGGGCGCGTCGATGCTGCCTGTCGTGGGGACGCGCTTGAGCGGCGAGCCGATTCCTTCGGTCGGCGGCTGCTCGTTCAGGTAGTGGCGCAGCTCGCGCGTCATGTATTCGAAGGCGTCGTCGACGGAGTCCGTGCGGTGGAACAGCGCGATGTCTTCGTGATTGATCATCCCCCACTTCGCCATGGCTTCGAAGTTGATGATTTCCTTCCAGTACTCGGTGCCGAAAAGCACGATCGGCAGCTTCTTCTTGATCTTCAGCGTCTGGATCAAGGTCACGATCTCCATGAACTCGTCGAGCGTGCCGAAGCCGCCGGGCATCGCGACGATGCCCTTGGCGAGGTAGGCGAACCAGTACTTGCGCATGAAGAAATAGTGGAACTCGAAGGCGAGGCGGCGCGTGATCCACGGGTTGACTTCCTGCTCGAAGGGCAACGCGATGTTCAAGCCGATGTTGACGCCCTTGGCCTCGCTGGCTCCGCGGTTGGCCGCTTCCATGATGCCGGGGCCGCCGCCGGAGCAGATCACGAAGCGGCGCTCCTCCTTGTCGCCGGCCTTGGGCGAAGTGCGCGTGTCGAGCGCCTTGGACCACTCGGTCAGTCGCCGCGAGAGCTCGCGCGTGCACTCGTAGTAGTGCGACATCTCGAAGGCGCGCTGCGCCTGCTCGACGTCCACTCCGCTCGCGCGCGCGGCCTCGAGCGCCGCCTGGGCCTTGTCGCGCGCCAGGATCCGCGCCGAGCCGAAGATCACGATCGTGTCGCGCACCTGCAGGTCCTCGAAGCGCGAGGCGGGCTCGAGGTACTCGGACAGGATGCGCAGCACGCGCGCATCCGGGCTGCCCAGGAACGCCTCGTTCTTGTAGGCCTTCACGCTGCGGAAGCGCCCAGTGCTTTTCTCGTTGTTGGTCATGGCTGTTTCGGCGGACCGGCCTCGCTGCGCTTGTTGCGTTCGAGGCAGAAGCTGGACCGCGCCATGCTTTGGTGCCGGCGCGGGAGCCTTGGGTTGTACCCTCCCGCCGCGCGCATGGCACGCGCCTACGCGCAGCTGGCGGGGAAGGAAGGAGCGGGGATTGGGCTATGCTCATCGGCATGCCTCCAGCGCCGCTTGAGACCCTGGACATCCCGGTCGAGGGCATGTCCTGCCAGGCTTGCGCGATCACGATCGAAAAGGCGCTGCGCGCGGTGCCGGGGGTGGTCGAGGCGCAGGTCAACTACGGCTCGCGCAGCGCGCACGTGGTGCGCGAGCGCGAGCGCGCGAGCGGTGCGCTGATCGCCGCGGCGGTCGAGCGCGCCGGCTACCGCGTTCCACCGGACCTCGACGGCGGGAGCTCGCTGAGCGCGCAGCTCCAGTTCGGGGAAGCAGCCGAGGCCCGCGCGCTGTCGCGCTCGCGGCGCGATGCGCTGATCGCGATCTCGCTGGGCATCCCCGTGGTCCTTGCCCATCCGCTGGGGCTCGAGCATCAGCTCGCGCTGCTGCTCTCGGTTCCGGTGCAGTTCATCGCCGGCTGGAGCATTCTCTCCGCGGGCCTTCGCGCCGCGCTGCGCCTGGCGCCGGACATGAACACGCTGGTCGCGATGGGCAGCCTGGCCGCTTGGGGCTCCGCGGCAGCGGAGATTCTCGCTCCAGGGAGCTTGCCGGGCGCGGAGCAGCACCTGCACGCCGCCGTCTTGATCCTGGCCTTCGTGCTGCTGGGCCGCTGGCTGGAGTCGCGCGTACGCGAGCGATCCGGCGACGCGGTGCGCAGCCTGATGGAGCTGATGCCCGCTCAGGTCAGCGTGATGCGCCAGGGCAAGCCGACCGATGTGGCGCTGGCGGAGGTCCGTCCGGGCAACCTGGTCTTCGTGCGCCCCGGAGAACGCGTCGCGGTCGATGGCGAGATCCTCGACGGGAGCACGTGGCTCGACGAGTCGACCTGGAGCGGCGAGAGCGCGCCCGTTCCGCACGGGCCGGGCGATCGCGTGCGCGCTGGATCGCTCAACGGCGCGGGCGCGATCTCGCTGCGCGCCACCGGCGTGGGCGCGGACTCCAGCCTCGGCCGCGTGGCCGCAGCGGTGCGCGCGGCGCAGGGTTCGCGCGCGCCGGTGCAGGAGCTTGCTGACCGCGTCAGCGCGATCTTCGTGCCCGCCGTGTTGCTGGCCGCCCTGTCGACCTGCGCAATCTGGCTCGCGCTCGGTGAGGGCACGGCGCTGGCCTTGCAGCACGCGGTCGCCGTGCTCGTGGTCGCGTGCCCGTGCGCGCTGGGCCTGGCCACGCCCGCCGCGGTGATCGCGGCGGTGGGCCGCGGAGCGCGCGAAGGCGTGCTGGTGCGCGACGCGGGCGCCTTGCAGCGCCTGGTCGGCGTGGACCTGGTCGTGTTCGACAAGACCGGCACGCTCAGCTTCGGACGCCCGCAACTGGCCTCGGTCGAGGTCGATGGAATCGAGCGCGACGCGGCGCTCGCGCTGGCCGCGAGCGCCGAGGCGCGCAGCGAACAAGCGGTCGGACGCGCGCTGCATGCCGCGGCGCAGGCCCGCGGACTGCTGCTCGAGGCCGCGGCCGAGTTCCTCTCGCTGCCGGGTGTCGGCGTGACCGCGAAAATCGGCGCGCGCTCCGTCTTCGTCGGCAGCGCCGCGGCCGCGCTGGAGCGCGCCAGCGATCCCAAGCCGCTCGAGCGCCTGCTCGCTCCGCTCCTGGCGCGTGGCGAGACCACCGCGGTGCTGCTCGTCGACGGCCAGGTGCGCGCCGCTTTCGGCTTCGGCGACGAGCTGCGCCCGAGCTCGCGCCCCGCGCTCGACTCGCTGCGCCGCCAGGGCATCGAGGTGATGATCTTCTCCGGCGACAACCCCGCGGCCCTGGCGCGCGTCGCGCGGGAATTGCACGTCGAACGCGCGCGCGGCGCGATGACGCCGCAGGCCAAGGCCGACGCGATCGACCAGCTGCTGCAATCCGGGCGCACGGTGGCGATGGTCGGCGACGGCGTGAACGATGCTCCTGCGCTGGCGCGCGCGCACGTCGGCATGGCGATGGGCGGAGGCGCCGACGTCGCGATCGCGGCTGCCGACTGCACGATCCTGCGCGCGGATCCCTCGCGCGTGCCGCTGCTGATCGAGCTGGGCCGGCGCACGCTGCGCATCGTGCGCCTCAACCTGAGTTGGGCCTTCGGCTACAACCTGATCGCGCTGCCCGCCGCCGCGGGAGCGCTCGAGCCCCTGCTGGGCTGGAGCCCCTCACCCGCCTTGTCCGCAGCGGCGATGGCCCTGTCGAGCCTGGCGGTCGTGCTCAACTCACTGCGCCTGCGCAGCTCCAGCCTGGAGCCTCGGGAGCACGGTCGGATCTAGCATCCGTTGAAAGAGGCCCTACTGCGGCCTCGCCAGGGGCCGTTTCCATTGGACGTCTAGTCCTTCGCCGGCGGCGGTGCGTCGCTCTCGCCGGCCTTGTCCAGGCGCTCGCGCACCTCGCGGAAGCGCTGCTCCAGGTCCCCGGGGCGGCGGCGCTCCTGGTCGAGCATCGCCCCCAGCCGGTCGTCGCGGTTCTCCTCGCGCGACTTGACCTTGCCCAGGGCCGAACTCCAGTCCGCCTCGCCCATCTTGGGCTTGCCGGTCTCGTCCAGCTGCTCCTTGGGCCGATGGCGCATCACCTGCTGGGTGCGCAGGTCGATGGTCAGCCGGTTCGTGCAGCAGGGGCACACCACCTCGATTTGCTTGGTCTCCATGACCCTGACCACGATAGGCAACCTCGCGGGCGGCAGGGTGCTCTCTCCGTTGCAACTTTGGGATGCCTGGGGGCGGGGAACGCAAAAAAATGTTCCCGATGGACCCTGCGCCGGCTATCCATGCGTCCAATCTTGAACGGACCGTCATGAGCAACCGAGAAATCACCGCTATCGGCCCGAGGGAGATCCACCGCCGCCGGGAACGCCTCCTGGCGGCAGTGCTTTGGATCGGCCTGTTCACCCTGGTCGTCGCCCTGAGCGCCTGAGCCCCCCTAGGCGCTGAGCCTCGGCCCTGCCAATGCCCCGGCGGGGCGCGGAAAGCGCAGGGATAGGCTCCAGCCGGGCTTGGCGGCATAGCGCTCGAGCAACTGGTCGCGGCGCAGGCGGGCCTCGGCGACCAGGCGGGTGCCCAGCGAGCGGCGAACCCGGTACTTGCGCTCGCCGAAGTGGAAGGTGAAGGCGACCCACCACACGTTGCCGTTGCGCCACAGGTGATGGTCGGGATGCGTCTCAGGGTGCAGTTGTAGGTTCACAGCGGTCTCTCGCTTCCGTGCGCCAGAAAGGCGCGGGTGGGCGACCGCCGGAGCACGCAGACCTGGGCCTGCATGGAGCACTTCGTTGCCGGGCCCCACGGCCCCAAGCCACATCTCTACCGCCGAGCACGCCTCGGCGCAGATTGGCACCTCGGGTTGCTCCCCCAGGTTGCCGGACCCGCCGCGAACGACGGGTCTCTCCGGATGTCGAAGGGGAGTATCCCCTGCCGGGCCCCTCCTGCCAAGAGCCTCGTGTGTCATGGGGATACTGGCCCGCATGACGGTGCGGCTGCTCCAGGGGCGGCGGCGGGGCGTGGAGTTCGCGGGTCCAAGGGGCTGGAAGGTGCCGTCGGCCCCCGTGCGGGGAGGGCTGGGGTAGCCCGCACGCTCCCCGCGGCCGCGAAGCCAGCGATGCGGGGCAGTGCCCCGAGGCCTCACTCGTTGGCCGGCGGGAGCGCGAAGGCCTCGCTCACGGCGATCACCGGCCCGACCCTGGGCAGGACGATGGCCACGGCGGCATAGAGCTCTCCCCCACCCCCGCCGTTCTCATCGACCGCATCCCAGGGGATCGGCAGGAGGGCGCTGCCGTCGGCGCCGAGCGTGACGGTGCGGAACTCGTTGCCGACCAGGGTCGCCGCCAGCAGCGCATCGTGCTCGAGCGGCAAGCTGGGTTCACCCTTGCGCGGGACTTGCCTCCGCCGCATGTCCCCCTGCCTGGGGAACCCGACCGCCGTCTCGCCGCGCGCGCGAGCGAGCAGCAGCACGGATCCGAAGCCGGAGGCGTACTCGACGCGCACGTGGCTGGGCCGAGCGCCGAGCGGGGCTTTCTCCAACGCGACGCTGAGGCTCGGAGCCACCCAGCCATCCAGGACCTCGAGCGGCGCGGGCACGCGTGCCACGTCGACGAGGCCGGCGCTCGCGAGTTCGCGAAGCACCACGCGGGACAGGATCGCGCAGCCCGCATCGGTGGGGTGCATGTCCGGGAAGAAGAGTGCGTCCTTGCCAGCCTGCTGCATGCCGAGCAGGAACTCCGGTCGAGCGTCGATGAAAACCACGCCGGCTTGCTCGGCCACGCGCTGGAGCGCCGCATTGGCCGGGTCGAAAGGTCCGCCCCTGGCCGGGTAGGCGAGCAGCACCGGGATCACACCCTCCTCGCGGGCGATGGAGACGGCCGTCGTCATGTCCTCCTCGATCCAGGCGCTGGCCTCCTCCACGCTTGGCGCGCCATGGAGGATGTCGAAACCGCGCACACCGCCATCGCGGTCGCGGAAGCGGACCTCCTGCGCTCCGGGCCGCGACTTCACGACGGTGGACGGCATCCAGTTCGTGATGCCGCGATCGTCCACGAGCTGCGCGGACTCGGCCGCGGCCTGGTCCATGGCTCCCTGCTGCCCGGGGTCGGCTGAAGTGCCGGCTTCGCCCGATGCGCCCCAGCGCGCGACCAGCAATTGCCAGGCACTCACGATCCGCCAGGGTCGCGGGGCAGCACCGCGCACCTCGACCGCGTGGTCGTCCGGGCGCTGCCGCCAACGGTCGGCAACGCCGGCAAGCAGCAGCACCGCGCGTGGCTTCCAGCGGCGGAGGTCCTCGCGCAGCTCTTTCTTCACGATCCAGGTCGGCTTGCTCGGGATGCCGGCATTGACCACGCGCGTACCCGGCTCACCGTTCGCGTGCAACAGCCCCTGCAGGCGCGCCGGGTAGGCGGCCTCGGGCGGCAGGAACAGGCCGAAGGTGAACGAGTCGCCTTGGCACAGGATCTCGGCGTTGCCGGCGGCGCCCGCGCGCGATCCCTCGACGAAGAGGCTGGCCACGCGCAGCGCGCCCTCCAGGGCTAGCAGCGAGAGTGCGAGGAACATCGCGATCGCGAGCGCGCGCGAGCCCCAGCGCGCGCGCGGCTTCCCCGAGCCAGCTCGGCCCATGCCGCCTAGCATGCGTTGGGCGCCCGTGGCACCGGCCTCAACGCGACGCGCAGGACCCCACGATCGGCAGGCAGGCGCTGGCTCCTTCGCATGACGATTCGAGCCTACCACCTCGGCGCGTGGTCGGGAGGCAGGGCAGGGCGTGGCTGTTCACGCCGGCGCCGTCGGCGACCGCTGTGTCGGATTCGACCTCGGCAGGAAGCCCGATCCGCATGCCGGATGGCGAACGCGAACTTGGTGCCGCATCCGCGCGCCACGCCTCGGTCCGCGATCACGCGCCCGAGTTGCGGTTCAAGGGCTCCGAATCCTCCCGCAGCCAGGCCGGCGTCGAGATCGCCGGCAGTCGGGCGACCAGCAGCAGGAAGCCGGCGAGGGTCAGCAGCGCGGGAAGCTCGACGTCGAGTTGCAAATGACCGGTCTGCCGCAGCACCGAGAGGACGCTGGCGAGCAGGAAGAACGGCCCCACGACGACGGAGACCTTGTCCAAGCCGGCCAGCGCGAGGCTCAACAGCCCGACCACCGCCAGGATCAAGGTCCAAACCCAATCGATGTCGGGCGCGACCTCCAGGGTGCGCAGGAGCCACCCGGCTCCCACCGCGATCAAGAGCACCGCCACCACCAACGTTTGCTTGTCAGGCTGCATGGGAACTTCGCGTCCTCTCCCTCGGAGACCACGGGGCTCGGGCCACCGGCGAGCGATCGAGAGCCGCGAACCGCAGGCGACTGCGGCCAAGCGTCGGTCGAACCCGGACCAAGAGCATGAGCCGGATGGGCTGCTGAGCGCTGCTCAACCCTCTGGATCGAGTCCCTAAGCGCTGCTTATGCAGCAGCATCCCCGAGGGGATGCTGCCGCCGGAGCAGCGCTCTTGGACTCGACTTCAGCGCAGGCCCGCCGCGCAGGCCGGGCTCGCGAGGCGCTTGCGAAGGGCACCCCGACTTGGCCAACAGCCGCAGGCCGCCCATGTCTGGGCGCCGGCGACCGCGCGCCTCAGTTCTGCACGACGTACTCCAAGCCGTCCGAGAGCGAGGTGTTGTTGGGCGCGGTGTACCCCGGATCGCGTCCCCAGAACTGGCAGTGGACCAGCGTGCCGGCCACGCTCAGGGCGGACAGCGGCGTTCCGCCGAGCGACCCGGAAGCGAAGGCGTTCATGTCGAGCGAGTACACGCCGCTGCAATCCTCGATCGGATAGGGCGCGCCGCCGGAGTTCAAGGCGAGGGTGCGTCGGACCGGCGCCTGCACGCACAGCGTTCCGCCCTGGAACGCGCTGCTCGCTCGGCCGCTCACGCCGTAGAAGAGCACGCCGCTGCGGTGGTTGCGGTTGTTCAGCGAGCTGACGACGAAGCCCGACCCGGCGTTCGCCGAGGGCGAGCCCGTGCTGGTGATCGCCGGCATGCAGCCCAGCGAGTTGACCTTCGCGGTGCAGTAGCTGATCACGGATTGGCTCGGCTCGAGTTGCACGCCGTTGACCGTCGCGTAGAGATTGCCCACGGTGCAGACGATCTGCAGCGTGCCGTCGGTGACGGTCTTGCGGTGCAAGGCGTAGGTCTCGCCGAGGACGTGCGCGCCGGTCCAAGTGCCTCCTCCCACCGATTGGGGCGAATCCAGGGAGCCCGACACGTAGACGTCCGTGAAGTAGCTGATGTTGTCCGGGGCCCAGGCGTAGGTGTGCACCAGGTATTCGCCAGGGGCGAGGCCGGTGAAGTTCAGGGTCAGCGCGCCGTCGTGACCAGCGTCGAGCAGCAACTCGTCATCGCCCCAAGTCAGCGGGTTGTTGCTGGCGAAGTTGAAGTTGTGCTGCACCGAGGAGCTGACCTGAACGGAGGTCGGTGCACCGCGATTGTCCTTCAGCGCGCAAATGCCGCTGCCGGTCATGCGGTTCCACAGGCCTGTCTGACCGGCCGCGCCGCCATGGCCGAGCGAGGGACAGCCATTGGCCTGTCCGATGTCCAAGTTGACTGCTTGAGCGAAGAGCGACGAGCCGAGGGTGATCACGGCGGTCGGCAGGAGCAGCTTGTGGTTCATACGATTCTGACCGTTTCTGACCTATGCGAATTGGGGACGGTGGTTGAGCGAGCCGTACCAAGTAACCCGCGCGCGAAGTGTCGATAGCCGCTGGGACTGAGTAATGCGCTCCGCGATTCACGGGATCCGTGGCAGCGAGAACCAATCCGCTTCGCCGCGTTGCAGCGCGACGTGGACGAGAGCGACGCTGCATCCGTGCCGTCGTGGATCAATGCGCTGGAGCGTTCGCTCTGATCGCTGCGGCGCGGATCGGCAACACGCGGGGAGCGTTGGACGAATTCCGGAGCAGCGAGCGCATGCGCGACGCCGTGAGTTCACGCAGCCGCGTGAACACTACGGAGGATCGGCGACCGAGATCCACAAAACCGGGTACGCGAAGGGAAGACTCCGGCGTACCAGGTTGTCGGCACAGCAGAGGGTCTTCGTCCCTGGATGCCAGCGCTCGATCGCTTCAGGTCTTGATCCGACGACGCTGGAGCCAAGCAGCTCCTGCGCCGAAACGTTCGATCCGGTGCGAGCCGGCTGCGGTAGATCCGGGCTCTCTGTCTCCCGTCGTTTCCGTCAGCAGGCCCGGTATGCAGGCCTGGCCAACTCAAGGAGCAGAGTGATGAACAAGTTGATGATCCTGTCCTGCGCGACTCTCGTCGCGAGTTTCGCCCACATCGCTTCGGCGCTTCAAGGCGCATCGCAGGAGACGCCCACGACCGCCACGGTCGAGGTCAAGTCGATGAAGCTGATGCGCGTCGGGGCCGACCTGACGGGCAAGACCCTGGTCAATCCGAAGAACGAAACCCTCGGCAAGGTCGAGGACATCGTCGTGCACCCCAAGGGCGACATCGCCTTCGTCGAATTCTCGGGTGCGGGCTCGCTGAACACCGGAGTCAAGCGCTTTCCCGTCCCGTGGCGCGCCATGTCTCGCAACGAGGAGAACCAATTCGTGCTGGACGTGAGCGGGGATCTCTTCTCGAAGGCGCGCAGCTACGAGAAGAAGCCCGACATGTCCCAGATCGAGTGGTGGAACGAGACCGACCAGACCTACGCCAAGCTCGTCGCCGCCAAGTCCTCCCCGGTCGAAGCTTCCACGTCGCTGGCGCCCACGAAGCGCCTGTACCTGGGCAGCGACCTGCGCTCGCGGTCGATCGAGAACCCCGAGGGCGAAAAAGTCGCGATGGTGCACGAGCTGGTGGTCGACCCGGGCAGCGGACGCATCGCGTACGTGGTCCTGTCGGTCGGTGGAAATCTCGGAGCCGGCGAGAAGATGATCGCGGTGCCGTGGGAAGCGCTGAAGTCGATGCCCGACAAGTCCAACCCCAAACTCGAGCGCCTGACACTCTCCACCACCAAGGACAAGCTCGCCATGGCGCCTGAGTTCCAGGCCACCACGGAAGGTTGGCAGAAAGCCAACGAGCCTGCCTTCATCACGAAGGTCTACGAGTTCTACGCCGTGGCTCCGTACTGGACCGTCGAGAAGAAGGTCGCACCCCCGGCCAACAAGCCGTAGCCGCCAACAGGCCTGCATCGAAGCGTCGTTTGCCGAACCAGGGCAGGCGACGCTGGTTTCGTTTCCTGCGGTCGATCCTGGGTGACGAGCCGGGACTGGAACCTGCTTCGCGGCTGTACCAGCGACTGATCGGAGGCGATCAGGATCAGGCGTGGCTCGTGCTGCACGCGGTTGGTGGTCAAGCAGGAACCGCACGAGGTGTACGCCGGCGTCGACCTGCCCGCGCTCTGGCTGGGGGCGAGGGACGTGCAGCGCGCCGCGCTCGGCGGCGAGGACGAGGCGCGCATGCAAGCGGCACCGAAGCTCCTGATCGAGGAAGCCGGGAGCTGCACAAGCGCGCCAAGCCCGCGCGCGATTGCAGCCGGCCGCCGCGGCAGCGCTGCGCGTCATGTGCATTCCGGCGCGCGGCTCGGCGGATGCGCCGGCGGCGGCGATGCTCTGCCAAGCGGCGTCGCCGCGTCGACCACGTGTGCACCACGGTTACCACGCCGCCCTCGAAGTTGATGTGCGTGCGCAGGCTGTGCAAGCGGATCCGCGAACGCTGCCCAAGCTCGCCGATCGTCGCCGGCATGCGGATGCCGGAGAGCGCGGAGTTCGCCGATCGACCGCCAATTTCGCCGGAGTGCAGCTCGTCGCCTCGCTCGGTGATGCGCGAACGAAGGTGCGCGAATTCGCTGAGGCCGCGCACCGACAAGGCAGCGCGACGCCACGCGAGCTGGCCACCAAGATGTCGTGAATCGGGCGGAAGGGTTCTCGCCAGTCCCGGTTAGCGCCTCCCCGATGCGCAATCGACCGCACGCACCCACGACGTTCGTGGCCCGCGTCGGCTCCGCGCCCTGGAGCCTACGGCTCGACCGTGTACTCCAGTCCGTCGCTCAGCGTCGTGTTGTTGGGAGGCGGGAAACCGGGATCGCGCCCCCACCATTGGCAATCGATCAGCGAGCCGGGCACGGTCAATTCGGGCAGCGGAACCGGCGGCCCGGGGCTGTGCGCGAAGGCATTCATGTCGATCGCGAAGAGTCCCGAACAGTCGTTGGCGGGCGGCGGCGTCCCGCCCGATTGGACCGCGGCGGTGCGCTTGAGCGGAGTCTTGACGCACAAGGTGCCGCCCTGGAACGGCAGGGTGCTGCGGCCGTTGACGCCATAGAAGAGCAGCCCCGACTTGTTGTTGCGCACGTTCGAGGCGCTCAGCGTGAAACCGCTGAGGGAGCTGGCGCTTTGAATCCCGGTCCAGCCGATCGCCGGGGTGCAGCCGAGCGAGTTCGGCTTCGCGCTGCAGTAGACGATCGGCAGCGCCCCGGTCCCGCCGCGCCGCCACACACCCGGCCCGCTGACCCAGCCGTGATCGGCATCGAGGAAGAAAATGCCCCCGAAGGCGCCGGTGTCCGGGTCGGGCAAGCTCTCGGGCTGCCAGGTCTGCCCGCCGTCGGAAGTCCGCGCCACGAAAGCGTCGCCACCGGAGATCCAGGCGGTCGTCGGACTGAGCGCCTGCACTTCGAGGAACACGTTCGTCGGCATGCCCGCGTCCTGCGGCGTCCAGGTCTGCCCGCCGTCGCTGGTGTGCAGCAGCGTCGGGCCCCAGCCCACGGCCCAGCCGTTCGAGATGTCGGCGAACGAGACCGCGTACAGCAGCTGGGAGGGCGTGTGCTGCTGCACCCAGCTCTGTCCGCCGTCGCTGCTGCGGTAGATCCGGCCGCCGACCACCCAGCCGTTGAGCGGGTCGACGAAGTCCGAGTCCATGAACACGGCGAGCGAGGGCGACACGTCGTTCCAGCTCTGCCCGCCGTCGATGCTGCGCAGGATGAATCGCGCTCCCAGCGGGTACTGCCCCAGCGCCAGCACGCTCAACGCGTCGAGCGCTTCGACGGATTCGAAGTAGGCTCCCGGCAGGCTGTGTTGCACGCTCCAGTTCACGCCGCCGTCGCTCGAGCGCACGATGTGCCCGGTCCCGCCGCCGAAGAACTCGTGGCGCCCCACGGCCCAGCCCAGCGACGCGTCGACGAAGTCGATGTCCTGCAGGCGGCCGTAATTGTCGAAGCCTTGGACCGCGATCCGCTGCCAGTGCGCTCCGCCGTTCTCGGTGCGCAGGATCTCGCCGCCGTCGTTGGCCGTCCAGGCATGCATCGAGTCCACGGCGTCGATGGCGTACGACACGCCCGCGCCGCCGCTCTGGAGCGAGGTCCACTGCGCGCCTCCGTCCGTGCTCAGCGCCAGCCCGCCGGTCTCGCCGCAGTACGCGCTGGTGGTCGCGCTCGCCGACTCGACGTCCCACAGCCGCGGACCGCTTCCGATCGGCGCGATCGGCGTCCAGCTCTGTCCGCCGTCCGCGCTGATCACGATGTTGCCGTACTCGCCGACCGCGATGCCGTGCGCGCGGTCGAAGAAGCGCGCGGCGTGCGACCAGGTGCCGGCCGGGACGGGCGCGGGCGTCCAGCTCTGGCCGCCGTCCAGGGTATGCAGGAAGGTGTCGCCGCCGATCGCCCAGCCCTCCTGCGCGTCGAAGAACTGCACGGTGCTGAGATACTCGCCCGCGCTCCAGCGCGGCAACCAGCTCTGGCCGCCGTCCTGGCTCGCGTAGATCTCCCCGTCGATGTTCACCGTCCAGCCGTTCAAGGCGTCGATGAACATGATCGAGGACAAGGTGGTGATCGGTCCGACCATCGCGTACGACCAGTTCAAGCCGCCGTCGGTCGTGCGGTACGTGACGCCGCCGTTGCCGCACGCCCAGCCTCGCAGCGTGTCGACGAAGTGCAGGTCGTAGATCGAGCCCCAGGCATTGTCCTGGATCCAGTGCGCGCCGCCGTCGACGGTGTGGAAGAAGCCGTTGCCCGCGGCCCAGCCGTGCTGCGCATCGGTGAACTCCAGCGCCCACAGCGAGTTCGTCGGGATCGTCGTCGTCTGCCAGCTTTGCCCCGCATCCAGCGAGTGCGCGAGCACGCCCTCTCCGCCCGCGGCCCACAGCTCGGTCGCGGTGAGCATGTGCACGGCGTGCAGATCCGCGCCCGTGGGCATCGGCGCCTGCTTCTTCCATGTCTGCGCCTGAGCTCCGGGCGAGGCCGCGAGCATCGCCGCCAAGCACAACAACGACTCGAACCGGAAACGTCGGGTGTCCATGCCTGCCTCCGCTCGGCCTGGAAATCGGATGCCGAGGATGTCCCGATCCTCGTTGCGCGGGCGCGCGCTGGCGATACGCCGAAGTAGGCAGAACGCCGCGGTTTTACACGCGCAGGTGAGCGACGATCCCGCGCGAAACCAGGCGACGCTTCGAAGCACGCGCAAGCCGGCGGCTCTCGTGAGCGGTACGCAAATCAGCCGCGAGGAACGCGCGCCGGCGCAGTCCCGGGGCAGCGGCCCCGCAGCGCGGCCGGGCTTCAGCGCGCCGGCCGGCCGCTGACCACGACCTGGAAGGAGAGGATGCGCAGGAATCGCGTCGCGCAGATCCAGCGGTCGAGCGCGAGGAAGAAGCGCGTGATCGCGGCGTTGCCCGGCACGAAGCGCAGGATCCCCAGGTGGTCGGGAAAGCCCGCGAACAGGTAGGCGAAGACCCCGTAGCGGCCGGCATAGGTCACCTCGAAGCCGGCGCGCTGGTAGAGCTCGATCAGCCCGTTCTTGGTGAAACCCTGGTCGCCCAGGTCGAAGTGCGGGCTGAAGCGGTACAGCAGGTAGCGCGCGAAACGGATCACGAAGTTGTCGTTGCAAGGCTCGCTCATGATCAGCACGCCGTCGTGCGCGAGCGCGCGCCTGCAGTTCTCGAGGAAGCGCACGTGGTCGCGCGTGTGGTGCAGGCTGCCCTTGCAGAAGATCGTGTCGAAGCAGCGGTCCTTGAAGGGCAGCTTCTCCGCGTCGGCGGTGATCAGGCGCGCGCCGGGCACGTACTGCTCGCTGACCAGCAGCATGGCATGGCTGATGTCCAGGCCGACGGCGCCCGGGCGCAACTCTTCGAGCTCGGCCAGGAAAAATCCTGTCCCGCAGCCCAGGTCGAGCACCCGGCGCGCGTCCGCGGGCATCAGCGAGAGCATGCGCGCGTGCCAGTCCTCCTGGAACAGTCGCGAGAACTCGAAGCTGTAGCGGAAGGCGTAGCGCGGAGCGAGCGCCTTGTGCAGCTCGATCTGAGCGCTGGCGTTGCTGGAGCTCGTGGCGCTGCGCGTCATGGAAGGGGTGGCCCTGGACGAGTTCCGGGGTGCGTGGGCCGAGCCCTACACCTTACCCCACGTCGATCCGGTCTGCGTCCGCCGCGGCGCGCGCGCGCGCACGCGGCAGCCAGCCCATCGCCAGATGGCCGAGCAGGCCCAAGGCGACCGTCGACGCGAGCTGGGCCAGGTGCACGCCCAGGCCGCTGGAGAGCGCGAGGTCGCGCGGCACGCCGAGCAGCAGGAAACCGACGACCCAACCGCCCTCCTGGGTGCCGAAGCCGGCGAAGGAATTGATCGGCAGCAGGTTGGTCAGCACGGCGAGGCTGGAGCCGAAGGCGTATTCGGACAGGCCCAGCTCCCGCGGCATGCCCAGGCCGCGGGCCAGGATCGCGTAGAACAGGAAGATCCCGATCCACATCGCCAGCGACTGCGCGGCGGCGATCCACAGCACGCGCCCGGCGGGCGCCTGACGCAGCGCGCCGCCCAGCTCCTCGGCGCGCGAGAGCAGCTGCAGCCCGAGCTTCCAGCGCGCGGCGCCCAGCGCGCGCGCGACGGCGCTCGCCAGGCGCACCAGCGCATCGCCGCGCGCGCTCAGGAACAGCAGCAGCGCCGAGCACAGGGCCAGCAGCGCGGCGAGCGCGTAGAACCAGCCCGGCAGCACGGAGCGGGTCAGCAGCACCTGCAGCGTCGCCAGCGCCAGCAGCAGACACAGCGTGGCCAGGTCGAGCAGGCGCGAGACCAGCAGCGCGGCCAGCCCCGCCGAGGTCGAGACGGCGCCGTGCGCGCGCAGGTACATGACCAGGCTCAGCTCGCCGGTCTTCGCCGGCAGCACGTAGGCGGCGAGGTTGTGCGCGGCGCTGATCGCCAGCATCGCCGACCTGCTGGGCCGCGCGTGCGCTGGCAGCAGCACGCGGAAGCGCTGGCTGCGCACCGCGTAGATCGCGAGGTGCACGCACAGCGCGCCCAGCGCGACGGGCCAGGAGAGCCGCCTCCACGAGGCCCACAGGTCGTCGAGGCTCAGCCCGGACCAGTGGAACAGCGCCCACAGGCAGGCCGCGCCGATCGCGGCCGAGAGCAACAGACGCGCGAGCCGCGGCCCCAGCGCGGGCCGCGTTTCCTCGGGCGGGGGCATCGCGCCGGACTTCAGGGGAACTCGACGTGCGTGCCGCCCGAGTCCTCGGCCAGCCAGCGCAGGATCTCGAAGGTCCCGCCGACCGCGATCGAGTTGATCACGATGCCGCGGTGCTCGTTCCACTCCTTCACGTGTTCGCGGATCGCGCCGGGATCGGTCACCTCGCCCACCGAAGGCTCGCCGTCGGAAAGCACGAAGATCGTGTCGACGTCATGGTCCTCGAAGGCTGCCTGCAGCGATCCATAGAGATTCGTGCCGCCGTTGGCCGCGAGCTTGTCGACGTAGGACTTGGCCTCCTCGCGCGTCACGCCCTTGGAGTCGGCGATGCCCTCGGCCATCCATTTGTCGACGCCCGAGGAGAACACGACCATGTTGAACAGGCTGTCGGGTTCGAGCGCGTCGATGCAGCGCGAGAGCTCGCGCTTGGCCACCGTGATGCGCGGCTCGCCGGATTTTCCGGAGTACACGGCACGTGTGAGTTCGTTCATCGAGCCCGAGACGTCGAGAATGAAGATCACGCGCCGCGACTTGATGCGGATGCCGAAGAACGAGGCCTTCGAGATCTGCTTCAGCCGGCGCGCGTCCTCGTCGGCCTGGCGCTTGGCGAGCTCGGCCTCGGTGATCGGCTCGAAGCCCGCGGAGTTCTTCTCCCACCAGCCCTTCCAGGCCAGGGGCTGGGTGTGGAAGGGCTGGCCGGTCAGGCGCCAGAGCACCTCGGCGAACTCGGCCTGCATGCGACCCACTTCCTGCTGCATGCGCGCGATCAACAGGCCGACGGTTTCCTTGGTGCGCACGCTCTCCAGCCCCTGCAGCGCGGCCAGCCTCACCGACCAATCGGCGGAGTCGAGCGCCTTGATCAGCTCGGCTGCGTTCTTCTGCTTGGCGAGCTGCTGCACGGCCGCGACGCGCACTTCGAGCTTGTCGCTGGTCGTGAAGCCGAGCAGCTTCTGCTGCCATGCGGCGTCGCCGGCGTGGATCGCGCACAGCGCATCGACCGCGGCCGCGATCAGCAGCGCGTCCTTCGATTTGGCCAGCACGGCTTCCAGGTCGGGCGCCGAGGCCATCGATGCGCGCGCGCCCAAGGCGTCCGCGGCGGCGATCGCGGTCGCAGGGTCGTTGCTGCTCAGCAGCTTGACGATGCTCTTGTCGAGCTTGTCGTCCTTGACATAACGCACCGCGCGCAGCGCGAACAACTGCCCCTGTCCCTTGGCCTTGCCCACCAGTTTGGCGAGCTTGGCGTCCGTGGCGGGGTCCTTGAGCTCCGCCAGCAGGTCCGCGCAGGCATAAGCCAGGTCGAGCTGCGTGGTGACCTTGTCGGAGTCGTCGATGAACTGCGCCGCGAGCTTCGCGCCCTGCTCGGCGAAAAGCACGCGTGCGGCGATGATGCGGTTGTCGCTCTTCTCCGTGGTGTCCTTGTAGACGTCCGTGGCGACGGTCACGGCATCGCGCAGCTCGCGCCGCGCCAGCTCGGTGAGCGCGATGCGACGGATCCCGTCCTTGCGCAGGTCCGTGGGATCCTTCTCCTTCTCCTTGGCGGCGGCGACCAGCTTGGAAACCTCGAGCTTGGAGGCGATCTGCTGCATCGCCATCTCGCGCACGCGCGGCAGCACGTGCACGGCGAGCTCCGGCTCGTCGTCCTTGCCGGGCTTCTTCTTCTTGTCGGCCTTGCCCTGCGTGCCGGCTTCGTACTGCTTCTGGTACCAGGGCTGGTCGGCCTCGTCCGCCGGCATGGCGACGTGCGCGCGCATCGCGTGCTCGCGCACGCTGTCCTCGCTGGGCGAGTCGACGATCAGCTGGAGGAAATGCTTGCCCAGGTGCTTGCAACCGCCCAGCGCCTCCACGGCGGCGTCGCGCAGCTCGGGCTCGGGCGCGGCGGTGGCGATGTCCATCAGCTTTTGCAGCGCGGGCTGCTCCGCGTCGGCGACGCCGTCGAAGCTCGGCAGGGTGCGCAGGATCTCGAGCCGCATGTAGATGCTGGCCATCGCTTCATAGGCCTCCAGCAGGCCCGTCATCGCCTCGCGGCTCTTCAAGGCAGCGAGCTGGCGGATCTGCTCCGGGTCGGCGTCGTCCCGGGCTTGCTTGATCTGCGCGCTGAGCGTGGCGGCGTCCTGACGCAGCAGCGCGTGACTCGGCGCGAGCGACAGCGCTGCCAAGGCCAAGCCGAGGGCGAGAAGGAAGTTCTTCATGGCGAGGGCTCCTGGAAGCCGGCTACAGGCTACAGCCGCGAACGCTTTTCGATCAGGTCGGCCAACAGGCCCACCGACAGGATTTGCACGAGCATGACGAAGATCAGCACGCTCTTGTCGCCGAGGTTCTGCTCGACCACGATGTCGTAATACAAGGAGGCCAGCAGGCCCAGCGCGACAATGCCCGCGACCGGGTAGAAGACCTTCAGCGGGTTGAAATAGAGCACCGTGCGCAGGATCAGCGCCGTGAAGCCCAGCGTGTCGCGGATCGGGCGGATCTTCGAGCGGCCGTGCCGCTGCGCGTAGTTGACGCTGACGTAGTCGACGCGGTGCCCGTTGGTCAGCGCAGCCAGCGTGATCGTGGTCGTGAAGGAAAAACCCTGCGGCAGGATCGGCCGATAGGTCAGCACCAGTTCGCGGCGGAAGGCGCGCAGGCCGGAATTGAGGTCGGGGATCGGCGTGCCGGCCAGGTACGAAGCCAGACGCCGCAGGAAGGCCTTTGCCGGGCGCCGGATCATCGGGATGTGCACGTCGTCGCCCAGGCGCGCGCCGACCGCCATCTCGGCGCCGTCGTCGATGCAGCGCAGCAGATCGATGATGCGGTCCTCGGGATAGGTTCCGTCGGCGTCGGTGATCACCACGACGTCGTGCTTGGCATAGGAGAAGCCGGTCTTCAGCGCCGCGCCGTAGCCCTGGTTGGCGGCGTGGGTCACCACGCGCAGCCTGGGCAGCTTCGCCGACACCGCGCGCAAGGCCGCCGCCGTGCCGTCCTCGGATCCGTCGTTGACCGCGAGGATCTCCGTGGGCGCGCCCAGGTCGAGCTTGGCCAGCCGCTCGAGCACGCCCTGCACGCCCTTCTCCTCGTTGTAGACCGGAACGACGATCGTGACGCCGAGCGCGGACAGGGAGGGCTGGGGCTCCTCGTGCAGCAGAACAGGTGTCTGGACCATGCAGTGGCTGGGAGCATACCCGCGGCCGGCGCGGGAAGAACAAGGGAATCGCTCGGCGGGAAGCCCGCGCGCGGCGTCGCGGATCGCACCGGCGGGCCCGGCCGTGCCTCGACGATCAGGCCGGGGTCTTGATTCCGCCGCGCAGAAGTTTGCGCGCCATGCCCGTCAAGCCCAGCCGCAGCGCGGCCTGCGCGTCGACCCAGCCGAGGCACGCGGGCAAGCGCGCGCCCGCCGCGACGCGGCCCTCGCGCACGCAGACGTCGATGCGGTGGCGCGTGATCGTGTGCCGCGCCCGGCCGAGTTCGCGGCCGGCCACGAACGCGCCCGCGGGCTCCCATCGGTCGCGGAACAGGCCGCGCGGCGTGCCCACTTCGCGCGTCGGGAGCTCATACAGTCCGGGCATGCGCGCCGCGGAATCCGCGCGCCGTTCCAAGAGGACTTGTTGGCCGCGGCGCACGACGAGCACTTCGACCTCGACGTCGAGCGTCGTCGCGCGCGGCTTGGGCCTGGGCAGCAGGGCGACGCGTCCTTGCGCCAGCGCGCGGCACGCGGCAGCGAGCGGGCATCGCGCGCAGCCTGGACGCTTCGACGTGCAGACCGTCGCTCCCAGCTCCATCAACGCCTGATTCCAGTCGCCGGCCTGCTGCGCGGCGGGCAGCAGCGCTTCGGCGAGTTCCCACAGCGCCTGCTGCGAGGCGCTCGAGCCCAGCGGCTGCTCCAGCGCGAACAGGCGCGAGAACACGCGCGCCACGTTGCCATCGACCGCCGCCTCGCGCTGCGCGAAGGCGATCGAGAGCACCGCGCCCGCGGTGTAACGCCCGATGCCCGGCAGGGCGAGCACGCTCTCGCGCTCGCGCGGGAACACGCCGCCGTGGCGCTCGACGATCGCGATCGCGGCCTGGCGCAGGGCGCGCGCGCGGCGGTAATAGCCCAGCCCGCTCCAGGCCTCCAAGACGGCGGCCTCGCTCGCGTGCGCCAGGCTGCGCAGGTCGGGAAAGCGCTCCAGGAATCTCGGCCAGTACGCGAGCACGGTCTCGACGCGCGTCTGCTGCAGCATCGCCTCGGAGATCCAGATCGCGTACGCGTCTCGACTGCGCCTCCAGGGCAGGTCGCGCCGCTGTTCGCGGTACCAATGCAGCAGCGCGGGCTGCAGCGTCGTAGGTGCGGTGGTCGGGGACAAGCGAGCGCTCTCGCGCGTTGGGCCGCGCTCGAAGTGCGCGGGAACACCCTACGACACCGCGGCGCCGCGGCCCAGCGGGCTCAGGCGGGATCAAGTTGTGCGGCACGCGCGTTGCTGCGCGGGGGCGCGACGGGTACATGTTGCGCATGCACGAGTCCCCCACCAGCGTCCAACCGAGCCTGTCCCTGCGCGCGCTCCTGGTGGGAGTCCTGGCGCTGGTGGTCTGCGCCGTGCTCTGGCCGATCCTCGGCGGCGAGTTCGTCTACGACGACCTGTGGCTCGCTGCCCAGAACCCCAGCCTGAAGAGCTTCGACAGCCTGGTCGCCTCGCTCGGCGGAAGCTACTGGGACTTCATCGACGCTCGCTCCTCCCAGTACGTCGGCTACTGGCGGCCGCTGACCTCGTTGGCGCTGTACGCGGGCAATGCGCTCGCCGACGGATCGCCGCGCGGTTTCCACGCGCTCTCGCTGGGCTTGCACGCGATCGCGGTGGGGCTGGCCTTCGCCCTGGCCCTGAAGCTGACGCGCGATCTGCGCGTGGCCTTCTTCGTGGCGCTGCTGTTCGGCCTGCACCCGGTGCAGGTCGAGCCGGTGGCCTGGATCTCCTCGGTCAACGACCCGCTGCAAGGCAGCTTCGGCCTGGCGGCGATGCTGGCCTTCCTGCACTGGCGCGAGCGCGGCGCGCGCGGTGTGCCGCTGCTCGCCGCAGCGCTGTTCCTCGGCGCCCTGCTGGCCAAGGAGAGCGCGCTGGCCGTGCTGCCGATGATCCTGGCGATCGACCTGGGCCGCGGCGCACAGCCCGCGGCGGAGCGCGTTCCCTTGCGCGAGCGGCTGCGCCCCTTCCTCAGGCCCTACGCGACGCTGTGCGCCGCGTTCGCGCTGTACTACGCCGCGCGCATCCTCGTCTTCGGCGACCTGTGGGCCGGCTTCGACCGCACCACCGGCCACCTGGGCCTGAGCCTCGGCCGCGAGTTCAGCCGGCGAATCGAGTTCTTCGGCGGGGCGCTGGGCCTGCTCGCCTGGCCGCAGCATCTCAACCTGTTCCGCGACCTGCGGCCGCAGATCGCCTGGACCGACGCGCGCCTGTGGACCAGCGTCGCGTGCATCGCGCTCTGGGCCGTGGCCGTGGGGATCGCGTGGCGCCGCGGCGAACGCACGATGCTGGCGGGCCTGCTGCTGATCCTCGCGGCGCTGCTGCCCGCGATCCTGCGCATCGAGGCCCTGGGGCGCTTCTCGCTCTCGGAGCGCTACCTCTACGTCAGCGTCTTCGGCTTCGCGCTGTTCTGCGTGCTTGCGCTGCGCTCGATTTGCCAGCGCTTCTCGCTCGCCAATCTCGGCTGGCTGGTGCTCGCCCTGGCCGCGGCGCTGTGCGGCTGGCGTTCGCGCGAGCGCACGCACGCCTGGCAGAACGAGCGCACGCTGTTCGCGCGCTCCTACATCGACAACCCCAGCAGCCCCTACGTCGCCTGGGGGCTCGGACGCGTGTTGCTGGATGACTACCGCACGTCGCAGCAGCTCGACTTCCTGGTGCAGGCCCGCGACGCTTTCGAGCACTCCCAGGGGCTGGGCCTGGCGCGCGCGGACGGCACGCGCGACCTCGAAGTGCTGGTCACCGAGGAGGATCGCCTGCAGGCCAACCTGGGGCTCTCCTGGTACTACTTCTTCGCGGCGCTGCGCAACTACGACGAGACCACGCTCGACGAAGCCCTGGCGGTCTTCGAGAAGACGCTGGCGTTCTTCCCCGCCAGCTACGAGGCCATCGCCGGCGTGGGCGTGGTGCATCTCGCGCAGGGCAATCTTGCCGCGGCGGGAGCGAAGTTCCGCGAGGCGCTGGAGAAGAACCCCAAGCACCTGGAAGCCTGGTACTACCTGGGTCGGCTCGAGCTGACCCGCGGCGATCCGGCGGCGGCGAAGCAGGCCTTCGAACGCGCGCTGGAGCTCAAGCCCGACGACGTCGACACCCTGCCGTTGTACGCCGGCGTGCTCTCGAGCCTGGGCGACGACGCGGCGGCCAAGCGAGCCTACGAGCGCACGCTCGCGCTCGCCCCCGACAACCTGCTCGCGTCGATGGGCATGGGCACGCTCGCGGCGCGCGACAAGGACGCCGGCACCGCGCTGACCTGGTTCGACAAGGTCCTGAAGCTCGATCCAGGCTACGCGCCGGCGCACCTGCAGAAGGCCAAGGTGCTGCTGGCGGTCGGCCAGACCTCGCGCGCCGTGCCCGAGCTGCAGCGCGCCTGCGAGCTCGCGCCGGGAGACTTCGAGGCGCACTACACGCTGGGCGTGTTCCTCGTCTCGCAAGGCATGAACAAGGAAGCGCTGCCCTTCCTGGAGCGCGCGCTCAGCATCGATCCCGACAACGAATTCGCCGACGCGCTGCGCGCGCAGCTCGAGGCGCTGCGCTGAGCGCGAGGGGCGTACCGAGCTGGCGCGCTTGTTCTCCGCTATGCATCACCCCGCGTAGCGCGGCGGGCGATGGCCCGCCGCTCTACACGGGGTGATGCTCGCAGCGGTGAAAAAAGTGCGCTGGCGCGGTACTGGGTACTACGGGCAGATCGTGTACTCCAGGCCGTCCGACAGCTGCGTGTTGTTCGGCGCGGCGAAACCCGGGTCGCGCCCCCACCACTGGCAGTTGACGACGGTCCCGATCACCGTCAGCGAGGGCAGGGGCGAGCCGCCCAGGCCGCCGACCGCGAACAGGTTCATGTCGATCGAGGGCACGCCCGAGCAGTCGTTCGGCGGAGGATTGCCGCCGGTCGTCGTCCCCGGCGTGCGCCGGATCGGAGCCTTGACGCACAAGGTGCCGCCTTGGAACGGCGCGTTGCCCTGGCCCGTCACGCCGTAGAACAAGAGGCAGCTCTTGTTGTTGATCATGTTCGTCGCGTTGACGAAGAAGCCCGAGCCCGCGCTCGCCGAAGGCGTGCCGCTGGAGCCGATCGCCGGCACGCAGCCGTTGCCCGTGGTCTTGGCCGTGCAGAACGCGGTCGGCGTGCCGCTGCAGCCGGTCGATGCGTTGAACGTCTTGGTGGTCGAGACGCCCGTGTTGCCGTACTTGTCGCTCGACCGGACGCGGTAGTCGATCGTGCCCACCAGCGCGCCTGGAATCTCGCCGCGGAAGATCTGGCCGGCGGAACTCAGCATGTCCACCGCGGTGAAAGCGCCGCCGTTGACCGAGTACTCCAGGTCCGTGTTGTTGTACCAGGTGATGTAGTACGGCGCGTTGTCGTAGACCTGCACGCGAACGACCGTCGGAGCTGCGCCAGCCGCGCGATCGGGAGCCTGCTCGAGGGCGAGCAGCACCGGCGCGAAGGTGTCGTTCGCCGACGTGCCGTTCTTCAGGAACCACTCGGCCTGGTCGTCGTCGTTGGAGACGAACACGTCGGTGTCGCCGTCCTCGTCGACGTCGCAGGCATCGGCATCCAGCGAGATCGTGCTGTCGGAGGGCATGTTGCCGGAGTTCGCGTAGGTGAAGCTGAAGGTGCCCGGCCCGCCGCCCGCGTAGTTGTTGCGGTACAGCCGCTCCTGGCCGCTGAAATTGGCGACGAACAGGTCGAGGTCGCCGTCCATGTCGTAGTCGAGGAAGTCGCCTTCGTTGTCGTCGGGATTCGAGTTGGTGAGCGAGGTGATGCTGTTGTAGACGCCGTTGCCGGTGTTGTTCAGCGTCATGTCGGTGAACGTGAACCCGCCCTGCAGCCAGTTCAGGCCATAGATGTCCAGGTCGCCGTCCTTGTCGAGATCGCCCATCTCCTGCTCGTAGTGTCCGTCGCCGGTCGAATAGCCGGCCGGGAAGGCGCTGCCCGTGACGTCGCGGAAGGCGGTGAGCACGCCGCCGTTCTCCTGCAGCCGGTTCTGGAACATGCGCGGCACTTCCTGGCGCGCGCCGTGCAGGATGTCGAGGTCGAGGTCGCCGTCGATGTCGCCGAGGTCGATGTCCAGCGCGCTGGAGGCCACGTCGCAGTTCGCTCCCGTCGAATTCGTGGTGTTGGTCTGCTGGGTGCCAGACACCCAGATCCCCGGCTCGTTCGGCACGATCGTGGTGTTCGGCAGCTGGTATCCCGAGGGGTTGAACTCCTCGAAGAAGCCGGCGGTGTTCAGGAACAGGCGCGTCGGCACCTGTCCGCCGAAGGTGCCGCCGTAGGTCGAGTGCACCAGGTCGAGGTCGCCGTCGTTGTCGATGTCGCCGAAGTCGCAATCGCAGGACCAGTCGACGAATCCGCCGGCGACGATCACCAGGTTCGCGGGGATCGAGGACTTCGTGCTCGGGTTGTTGACGCCCAGGTTCACCCAGCGCGAGAGCGTCTGCTCCTGGTAGAAGCCCTGCGTGCCGCCTTGCACCCCGCCCATGTTGATCCACCAGCGGTTGGACTGGTTGGAGAGCTGGGCCGTGTTCGAGATGTACAGGTCGAGGTCGCCGTCGTCGTCGATGTCCGCGAATTCGATGTCGCGGCTGTCGTCGAGCACCGCGGGGAACTGCGCCGCCGTCGCGTCGAGGAACTTGCCGAGCACGCCGCCCTGCTGGCCGCCCTGGTTGATCCAGATGCGGTTCTGCTGGTTGCCGAAGTCGCCGCCGTCGGCGATCACCGCGTCCCAGTCGCCGTCGCCGTCGACGTCGCCGAAGTCGACGTTCTCCGAGAAACCGATGTTGCCCGTCGGGATGTTCGTGGTGTCGCGCGTGAACTGGGCCTCCGCGCTGGCGCACAGCAGCGCCGGGAGGATCACGTACGCCGCCGAAATCGAGAGCCTGATCGTAGAAGCCATGGTGTGGTGGAATGGAACGGGCGGGGGGCAGGACCGCTGGAGAAGGAGTTGCAGACGGGGCGAGGGACTTCGAGGGTAGCCTGCACGGCTCGTCTTGGCGAGGCATGCGGGACGCGGGCGGGCCAGGTAAAGGCCACGTTGCCGAGCGGCAAGTCGTCGATTCCGAGCGCTTCGTCGCGGAGCGCTGGAACGCGGCGATTCAGGCGCCGGACACCAGCCGCTTCAGTCCCTCGGCGTAGGCCCCGATCGCGCGCTCGTATTCGAAGGTCTGGACGTCGGCCGCAGCTGCCCGCCCCATGGCTGTGCGCCGAGGCTCGTCGGACAACATCCGTTCCAAGCCGCTCGCCAGGCTCTCGCGATCGAATCCGACGGCGACGCCGTTCACGCCGTCGCGCAACAGCTCCTTCATCATGCCCACCGGCGTGCTGACGCAGGGCGTGCCGCAGGCCATCGCCTCGGCGGTGACGCGCGGGCCGCCCTCGCAGGTCGAGGCGCAAACCAGGGTGCGGCTCTCGCGGTAGACCGTCGCCAACGCCGCGGCGTCCCCTACCCAGGGCAGGAACTCGACTTGGGCGCTCAATCCCAAGCGGCGCACGCGCGCCTGCGTGGCCGCGAGCATCGGCCCCTGGCCCACGAAACCGGCGCGCAACACGCGGCCGCGGCCGGCGAGGATCGCCAGCGCGTCGACGATTCGCTCGAGTCCCTTGTTGCCCACCATGCGCCCGACGAAGAGCACGTCGCGCCGCGCTTCCACGGGCTGCGGCGGCGGATGGAACAGCGCCAGATCGAGGTACAGCGAGCCGATGACGACGATCTGCTCGCGCGCAACGCCCCACGAGGTCAGCAGCGGCACCATCTCCTGCGTGTTGACCACGCGGAAAGCGCGCGCGCGGCTGCGCGCCCAGCGCACGTAGCTGCGTGCGACACGCTTGTCGAAGCGCTCGCGCAGATCCGCGGCGATCGGATGGCCGGGCACGTGGTGGATCTCGGACAGATAGGGCACGCGAAAGCGCCGCGAGAGGCGCGCGGCCGCGATGCCGTTGTAGAACCAGCCGTAATCGTGGCTGACGATCAGCTCGTGGCGCTGCTCGCGCAAGAGCTGCGCGCCGCGCGTGCCAAGATACTTCAGCATGCCCAGCCGCGGGCCCGCGCTCGGATGCAAGTGCACGTTGTCGAAGAGGCAAGCAACGCTGGCCGGCCGCGCAGGCCGCGGCGAGAGCACGTCGATGCGCTCGAAGTGGCGGTGGAAACCGCGCATCAGCTCGTACAACGGCCCGCGCTCCCCGAGCGCGGACTGGCGGTCGCCGGAGAGCATCAGGATGCGCATCGAATCCGGCCAGGTTCACTCATGAGTTTCGAAGGAACGCGCTTGGAACGCTGAGCCGGCACAAGGAAACGGCATGCTCGACCCTGGATGCCTGCGACAACCAACGAAGCGCACACCGCTCGCCGTCCGAGGGCAGCGCAGCAGCAGCAGGCAACGTGAGTGGACACGGATCGTAGATCAGTCGGGCGTGACGAAACCCAGGGAAGGACTCCCTGAGACTAGCGTCAAGCCCACGAGCAGGTCTCTAGGGATTCGGCCTCCCTGCGACGGCAGGTGCTTGGGAGTCCAGGTGGTCAACGCTTGCTCGCGGATTTCCAGGAACACCCTGCGCGCGCGAGGAAGGCATGCTGCGGGGAGCGCGGCGCTGGCGTAGACGCTGGCGAGTCTCTGGGGGCCGCGGGCAGGCTGGAATGGTAGTGGGCAAGCTGCCAACGAGTGGGCGTCGGGATCCGCGCTAAAACAAGCCATGCGTGGTAGGACCGTGAGCGATCCCCCGCGATCGGATCCGATGGCCTCCATCCCCTACCCCCTGATCGGCTTGGTCGTGAGAGCCTGTGTGGCTTTCATGGCTGCACCTACGTTGGCTCAGCTGGGCTCCGCGCAGTCGTGCCAGACCGTGGTGGTCTCGAACCCGCTCGCTGGGGGCTGGGCTAACTCCGCCGCTTCGACTGCACTGCGCGGGTTTTCTGCGGATGGCTCGAAGCTGATGTTCTCCAGTTCCTCGACGAACCTAATCGTGCCGGACCTCAACATCCTTCGAGACATTTATTGGCTGGATCGCACCGCGGGCGTGATGCTACGAGTCAGCCAGTCCTCCGCCGGCGTCCAGGCGAACGGCGGGGCTGCGGCGGCCGGCATTTCCGCTGACGGGCGCTTCGTGCTTTTCAACTCCGATGCTGACAACCTCGTTCCCGAGGGCGACACGAACATGTCCACCGACCTGTTCCTGCACGACACCTGGCTTCGGACAACGATTCGAGCCAGCGTGGGTACAGGTGGCACGCAGGCCAACGCGGGAGCGGCCTATGCAGTGCTTTCGGCCGACGGGCGCACTGTGGTCTGCTACAGCAGCTCGACGAACCTGGTGCCCGGCGACTCGAACGGCGTCGAGGACATTTTTCTGCACGACTGGATGGCCTCGGTCACGACGCGCATCAGCGTCGGCGAAGCTGGCGCCGAAGCCAACTCGAGTTCATTCAACCCGGACGTTTCCGGGGACGGGCGCTTCATTGCGTTCGTCACCACAGCGACGAACATCCTGACGCCCGACACTAACGGCCTGGGCACGGACATCATCGTCGTCGACCGCCAGACGGGCACCGTCCGGCGCGCGAACGTCAACACCCAGGGGATGCAGTCGCTGGGTGAGGTCGACGATCCACACCTCTCCACCGACGGTCGCTACGTCTGCTTCGAGACGGCTACGTCCGATCTCTACGTCCCAGACAACAACAACGCAACCGACGTCTTCGTGCATGACCTGGTACTGGGCACGACGCGCCCCGTTTCGGCGACAGCCGCGGGCGTGATTGGGAACTTCACTTCACGCGACGCCACGATGTCGGGCGACGGCCGATTCATCGCCTTCGAGAGCTTCGCGACGAACCTCGTCGCCGGCGACACCGCGACGCCGGACATCTTCGTCAAGGACATGCTGCAGGGCACGCTCACCAAGGTCAGCCAGAACACCGCCGGCGTGCCTTCGAACGGCTGGAGCCGGCGCCCGGACATCTCTCCGGATGGGCTGCACATCGCCTTCGAGTCTTTCGGGACCAATCTGGTCGCCGGCGATCCCAGCAGCGCCATCGATGTCTTCGTGCGCGAATGCTCTCCCTCGCCGCCTGTCGCCTACTGCGTGCCCAAGCTCAACTCAGGCGGTTGCCACCCCTCGATTGCGTCGATCGGCACGCCCAGCGCGAGCGCGACCGCGGCGTTCCAGATCTCAGCGAGCAGCCTAGTGACCTCGGGCAAGGCCTTGCTGCTCTACAGCACGGCCGGCGGCCATGTCCGCCCGCTGGACGGCGGGTTCGTGTGCCTGCAATCGCCGTTGCGGCGTCTGCCGCTGCCCGCCATCGCGCTGCAGCCGCCGCCTTGTCCGGACGGGCTCTCGTTCGACTTCAATGCCTGGATCGCCTCCGGACAGGACCCGGCGCTGGTCGCAGGCCAGCAGGTCTTCGCGCAGTACCTTGCGCGCGATCCCGGCGCGAGCACGCCGCTGCGCTTGACGCTCACGAACGCATTGACGTTCGTGATTGCGCCGTAGGGCCTGTGGCTCGGATCGCGGCTGAGCCCGGGTCCCGTCTCGGGCTCGGGTCCGTTCACGAATCGGCGGCCAAACAGCTCCCAATTCAGGACGGTCCGCTCCCGCGGCAGTCTTGGCGCCGAAGCCCCTGGAAGCGTAGAAAGGGCTCCCATCATGAAGGCCGCCATCGCCATCCTGGGGGCCGGAAGCGTTGGCAATGCGCTGGCGTCGCGGCTCCTTCCGCTGGGTCTGGACGTGCGCTTCGGGGTGCGCAACCCCGCTGTCGCGCTGAAAGAGGTCTCTCCGACGCTGGCCAGCGTGCCGCGCCTCCTGCCCGCCGACGCCGCCAGCGGCGCGAGCTTCGTGTTCCTGGCCGTGCCCTCCGAGGCCGCCCTGGCCGCGGCGCGCGCGGCGCGGCTCGACCAGGGACAGATCCTGATCGACTGCACCAACCCGCTCTTGTGGGAGCGCGGCGTCGAGTGGAATCCGCCGCGCGAGGGCTCGCAGAGCCAAGCCCTGGCCGCGGCCTTGCCGGGCGTCGCGGTGATCAAGGGCTTCAACCACTTCGGCGCCGAGGTGACCGCGAACCCGGCGCTGCGCGGTGGACCAGCCGACGCCTTCTTCGCCGGCGACGACAGCCAGGCCAAGGCGCGGGTCATGGACCTCGCCGCACGCATGGGACTGCGCGCGCACGACGCCGGGCCGCTGCGCAACGCCGCGGTCCTGGAGAATCTCGCCGTGCTCTGGATCCACCAGGCGATCGCCGGCGGCGCGGGGCGCGAGTTCAGTTTCCGGCTCGATCCGCGGCGATAGTCGCGCGCTCGCGCGCGCATCCGACTATTCTCTGCGCGCCATGCAAGTGTTCGCCGATCGGATCCTCGCCGCGATCGCGGCCGCCGTGGGCCCGCTGCCCGAGCAGGTGCGCCTGGAGTCGCCGCGCGACGAGCGCCAGGGCGATCTCGCGCTGCCCTGCTTCGTGGCGGCCAAGGCCCAAAAGCTCGCTCCGCCCGCGCTGGCCGCGCGCATCGCGCAAGAGCTTGGTCCAGGAGGCGCGCACGCGCTCGCCGAGGTCAGCGCCAGCGCCGCCGGGCCCTACGTCAACTTCCGCATCGCGCGTCCGGCGCTGGCGCGCGCCGTGTTCGCGCAGATCGATGCGGCGGGCGCGCGCTACGGCGGCTCGGACGAGGGCGCGGGCCGGTCGATCGTGATCGACTTCAGCTCGCCGAACATCGCCAAGCCGATGCACGTCGGCCACATCCGCTCGACGATCCTGGGGCATTCGCTGACGCGCATCTTCGCGCACCTGGGCTACACCACGGTCGGCATCAACCACATCGGCGACTGGGGCGCGCAGTTCGGCGGCCTGGTGGTCGCGCTGCGACGCTGGCGCGGCGAGGTCGATCTCGAACTCGACCCGGTGCGCGGGCTGCTCGAGCTCTACCAGCGCAGCAAGGCCGCGGTCGAATCCGATGCGCAGTTCCGCGAGGAGTCGATCGCTGCGTACCGCGAGCTGGAAAGCGGCCGCGAGGGCGAGGTGCGCGAGGCCTGGCGCTGGGTCACCGCGGTTTCGCTGCGCGGATTCGAGGCCACCTACCGTCGACTCGGCATCCAGCACGACCACGTGCGCGGCGAGAGCTTCTACGAGAGTTTGCTCGAGCCAACGCTGCAGCGCGTGATCGACGCCGGCGTGACCGAGATCTCCAAGGGCGCGCTGATCGTCGACCTGTCGAGCGTCGACAAGGGCCTGAAGGAAACGCCGTGCCTCCTGCGCCAGACCAACGGCACGACGCTGTACGCCACGCGCGATCTGGCGGCGATGTTCCAGCGCTTCGAAGAGTTCGAGTTCGAGCGCTGCCTGTACGTGGTCGGCTCCGAGCAGCGCCTGCACTTCCGCCAGCTCAAGGCCGTCCTGGTTCGCATGGGCGTGCCCTGGCACGCGCGCGTCGAGCACGTCGACTTCGGCCTGCTGCTCGGGCCGGGCCGCGTGAAGCTCGCCAGCCGCAAGGGCGCGGTCCTGGTGCTCGACGATCTGATCGACGAAGTCGTCGACGAGGCGCGGCGCATCATCCAGGCCAAGAACCCCGATCTGGCCGACGCCGAGCGCGTCGCCGAAGCCGTCGGCATCGGCGCGATCGTGTTCAACGACCTCAAGCGCGAGCGCATCAAGGACGTGGTCTTCGACAAGGCCGAGATCCTCTCCTTCGAAGGCGAGACCGGGCCCTACCTTCAATACACGCACGCGCGCCTGGCCTCGATCCTGCGCAAGGCCGCCGCGGCGGGCGAGGGCGGCGCCGAGCCCGACTTCAGCGTGCTCGAAGGCTCCGGTCCGATCCTGATGCGCCTGGCGCGCCTGGGCGAGGTGGTGCGCTCCGCCGCGCTGCACAGCGAGCCCTCCGAGATCTCCAACTACCTGCTGGCGCTCGCGCGCGAGCTCAACTCCTGGTATGTGGAGAATCGCGTGCTGGGCGAAGCCCCCTCGACCAGCGCCGCGCGCATCGCCCTCATCCGTGCCTCTAAGTCCGTCTTGGGCAATGGCTTAGGCCTGCTCGGGATCACGGCTTTGGAAGCGATGTAGACAGCGCCGCGCGCGCCGCGTGGGATTCCAGCCAGCCTGCCGCATCCAAGTCCCAAGGAAAGCCCGTGATCGAGCAACTGATCCGCGACGTGCCGGACTTCCCCAAGCCGGGGATCCTGTTCAAGGACATCACCCCCCTGCTGCAAAGCCCCCGCGGCCTGGCGGAGACGATCGTGCGCATGCAGCGCCTGGTGCCCGCGGCCACCTACGACGTCGTCTGCGGCATCGAATCACGCGGCTTCATCTTCGGCACGGCGCTGGCGGTCATGGCCGGCAAGGGTTTCATCCCGATCCGCAAGCCAGGCAAACTGCCCTACAAGACGGCCAAGGAATCGTACGAACTCGAGTACGGCCAGGACACGATCGAGATCCATGTCGACGCGGTCGAGCCCGGCCAACGCGTGCTGATCGTCGACGACCTGCTGGCGACCGGCGGCACGATGGCCGCGGCGG
>Ga0315910_10000225_pt1 | contig 62259 bp, 52 predicted proteins | sample EdamamesoilMG_FD_204470 | JGI IMG/M metagenome (GOLD analysis project Ga0315910, IMG submission 204470) | Garden soil microbial communities collected in Santa Monica, California, United States - Edamame soil | ecosystem: Environmental > Terrestrial > Soil > Garden | place: USA: California... | reverse complement strand
TCTTCGACCAATAGCTTTGAACCCCGAGGGACATGCCGCACGACCCATTGGGTGGCATCGTAGACGTCGTCGTGCGCGCGCTTGAACAGCATGGCTTTGACGTGGGCGCCCGAGACCAAGATGAGCACGACACTGCACGCTCCCACGATTGCGCCACTAGCCCATGGCCAGCGCACATGCTTTTGCACCTTCTGCGCGACGTTGACCAACCCGATGACCACATACAGACATGGGTAAGGCAAGAGCGGCACCGTCCAGCGCGGCCAGTTGAGGTTCAGTGTGCAAAGGAAGAGCAAATACGACACGAACATCGAGAGCGGCACGATGTGCAGGCGCCGTTGCTCCCCGCGTAAACTCATGATGGCACCCACCGCTGCCAAGACCAGTGCTGCCTTTCCGGCGATCCCCCCCAGGTGTCCGACGTAATAAGCGAGGGCTGGCAGAACCCCTCTGCTGGTCGCGCTCATATGGTAGGAGCGCGACTCGGTCGAAACGTCTTTGAGCACGGTCGCGAAGTCCAGCAGCACGTAGGGCGCCACCGCGAATAGCCCAATCACACTCGCCGCGGCCGCGAGACCTACTTGAACTCCCGCACGTCGCCACGCGGGGGGCTGACCAGGCTTGTGGTTAGCCAACACAGCACTCAGCACGATCGATAGACAGGCTACAGCGGAGGGCCATTTGACGGCGGTCGCCAGTCCGAGCAGCACACCGCTGGTGACGAACCAGCCGTGCTTTCCGCTCTGGACTGCTCGTAACAGCGCCAGCGTGAGCAGCACCAACAACAGGGATTGTTGTGTATCGGTCCGGATAGTTGTTGAAAGTTCGATGTCCAACTGCGAGCAAGCGAGCAACGCCACGGCGAGCAGGGCCTGCCAACGGCCCAGGAACTGACGAGCCAAGAGCAAGAGCCCCCATTGGGTGCACATCGACGACAGCGCGACGAAGTATTTGCCTAGGACATGAAATGGCGTGGGGTCGAAAGCGTAGCGCTCCGCGAGTTCCTTGGCGTCAATTCCCCCAAAAAAACCGGTCAAGGCGTACAATGCGGCGAGGCAGTAGATGGTCAAGCTGCCGGGATGGCCAAACCAATGCGGGTTGAAGTCGCCAGTCGTGACGATGCGGATCGCGCGCCCGACGAACGCATGCTCGTCGACGTGAAGAATGATGGGTTCATGGTGAGGGATACCACCGACACGAATGAGAAAAGAAACGCACAGCACCAGAAATACCGCGCTCGCGTAGAGTCGACGGTTAGACAACGGCTTGGGGGAGGCGGCCTCCGTTTTCGGAGCGCTTGCTGGATCGAGCGCGACGCGGCTCTTGGCTTTACTCTGCACGGTGGTTCTCTCGAAACTTCAGGATTCAGAAGGAGGGGGAAGCTCCACAGCGCCTTGAGGGGACGTTGTCGCTTCCGGCTGCGCGGTTGACTCCGCTTCGGGGGTTGCGCGCGCCCACGCTTGCACCAGCGTGTACGTCACCACCAAGATGACCGGTCCCACAAAAAGCCCCAACAAGCCTGTACCTATCATGCCGCCGATCGCACCCAAGAAAATGACGAGCATGGGTGCGGCCACTCCGCGACCCATCCACAGGGGTTTGAGCACGTTGTCCATCAGTCCCACCAGGATGCTCCAGATGGCAAACGGCACCGCAATGGCCAGTGAATTCTGCTGAAAGACATAGAACATCGCTGGTCCCAGCACGAAGATAGTTGAAATCTGCGCGACCCCCAGGACCAAGATCACCAGGGTCCAGATCCCGGCCAGGGGCACTCCCGCCACTGCGCAACCGACTCCGCCTAGGATCGCCTGGAGCAACGCCACTCCAACGATGCCCTTGGCGACGCTGCGCGTGGTGTCGCGGGCCAATGAGATCAGTTGGTTCCCGCGCTCGCCTGCGATGCGATGACTGAGACCGCGAGCGGTGAGCCCGAGCCCTTCGCCATTGACCAAGAGGAAGCCCATGACTATCAGCGAGAACAGCGCGGTGATCAAGAAGGCCACCAGGCCCCGCACGAAATTGAGCGCAGAAGCGCGAAATTCAAGCAGCTGAGGAGCCAGGCGCTCGACGGTGGACTCCAGATCGGTGTACGCCGCCTGCCAGGCAGAAAACAGTCGGTCCCCAATGAGTGGGATGTCACGCAGGTCATCCCGCGGCGGGGGGATGATGATCTGGTGTTTGTGGTAGGCCGCGTCGAGCCACAAGATGTCTTCCATGAGCGATTGCGTCAGGGCAATGGCGGGAAAGGCAGAGACGACGATGGGCACGACGACGAAGGAGATCGCCACCATCGTCATGCGTCCCTTCAGCGCCAGGGTGCATTTTTCATAAAGGGGAAACAGAGTGACAGCCAAGATGGTCCCCCAAATCATGGGCGCCAAAAATGGACGAACGATGTACAGGCTCCAGGTCAACAGACCGATGAGGAGACCGAGCCGCAAGGCCAAATCGAGCCATGGTGTGAGGATGGCCACGCGCGGGGGCTGCTTGTTGTCGGGGTCAGTCATGGAGGTGGCAGTCGGGAATGGTTCAGCTCAATGATTCTCTCAGTTAGCGCGAAAAAAATCGGCGAATGCGGCTGAGGATTTCAACCTCGTCGTGGATACTGATGCGCGGTTCTTCGATGTCCTCCTGACGGAGTTCGTCCAACCGGCGCTGACGTTCTGCCAGGGCTTGGCTGAGTTGCTCTTCTAGTCCTGGGTGCTGGCGTAGCAGGGGAGCCAAGGCCTCGCGGTCGATGACCACCAACAACGTCTCTTCACAAGCGATGACGTCGGCGGTCCTGCTTTCACCCGTCATGAGCGACATTTCGCCCAAAAACTCGCCGCGACCTAGCTCCGCCACCACCAGGGCTCGACCATCGTCAGCGGGCAATTCAATGCGCACTCGGCCGCTCTCGATCACGTACATTTCCGTCGAGGTGTCTCCTTGATGCACGATGACTTCCCCGGGAGCGTAGCGCTTTCGCCGACAACGCGCGGCCAGATGCTGCGCGCTGTCTTCCGGAAGTTGTTTGAACAACGACACCTGCTTCAGCAGGTCCTTGACGGAGTCGTGCTCCGCTTGATTGCCCGACTGCGCAGTCGCCTCTTGGACCATCTCGATGCGGCGACGCGGCACCGGCATCGCAAGATTTGCGCGGGCCATGGCGTACCACACACGTTCGCGCACGGCGCTGTCAATGAACTCCCGGTCATGGAAACGGTCGATGAAGTAGCGCAAGGCGTAAGTGATACCCCGTTCGGAAAATGAGCGCGTGATGACCTGGGGCGGTGGCTTTTGAAGGACGCTGTGCACGTGGTCGAGGCTGGCCAGCAATGTCTTGCGGACAAATTCTGGCGACACATCATAAGGCGCGTGCACCTCTGCTTCGCGGCGCACGACATCTGTGGGTCGTGAAAAGTTGACGATGGACGATTTGGCCATCGTGCCGTTGGGGATCGTAATTTCCAGCTGATCGAGCGTCAGCACGCGCGTCGCACGCCAGTTGATTTCGATGACCTGGCCGATGGAACCCGGTGGGCTGTGGCCATCCAGTTGCACCCAATCGCCGACCGCAAATGGGCGCTGAGCCTGGATAGCCAATCCGGCAAACAGGTTGCCCAAGGTATCTTGCAGGGACAAGCCGATCACTGCCGTGAGCAACGCTGACGTCGCCAAGAGTGACCCCGGCTGCACGCCGGCCGAGCGCAGGATCAAAAGTGATGCGATGACAAAAATGAATCCCTGAATGACGTCGCGCAAAATGGTCGGCAACGGTCGTGCAAACCTGCGCATCCAAAACGAATGCACAAACAGCAAGAAGACGCTGCGCGCGATGCTGGCGAGCACCAAGCTGAGTGCGATGAGACGAACCGAGGTCTCGGCCGCGTGCCGGGGGGGGATGAGCGCGAGCACCAACGTGAACAACAAGTGCCACGCCAGCAACCATACTGAACCCTTGGCGCGCGACCGGTCCTCCGGCGCGACGAGCACCAGCGTGGCGATGATGAGACATAGGGCCACCCATGCCGCTACCCCACCGAACACTGGGTCCGAGCGCTCCAGTGCCTTGAATACTAGTGCGCTGTAGTGCGTCACAAACCCCGGCCCGGTCCTCCCATAGCTGACCCTTACCACATAACGGGCGCACAATTGCGGCCTGGTTGCTCGCAGGTAACTAGCCAGGAGATCTCTGTTTGGGCTATGCGTGGGGTGTGAAGCATCATCGAATATTCCCTGCTCTGGGCCCGGCGCTCTTGACTCTGTTAGGCCTCACGACCTCCGTGCAGAGCGCCCAAGCAGAGCGCACGAGCCGCGTACAAATTGACGGGACCATCGGCACTCGATTCGGCGGCCGCATGGAGGTCGACTTGGAGGATGAAGATGGAGATCACTCCGACACAGGCACCTTCACCACGGACTCAACCATGGCCTGGGGTATCCTTGCTTCGTACCAGATCCAGTCGAATGGCAACGTATTTTTGAGTTACAGCCGACAAGAAACCACCTTTCGTTTTCGATCGGAGGACTACGAAGACGATGAATGGTCCGTCGATGAGACCTCGGCCGATGGCAGCATCGAGTACTTTCAGTTTGGTGGCAACCTTCAGCTACCAACGCGCATCGTCATCCCCTACTTTGGGGTGAGCGCTGGTGTGACGCGTGTTGCGAGCAAGGGCGACGGGGGCGATTGGGCTCGCTTCAACCTCACGCTCGACGGAGGATTGCGCTTCGACTTCCTACCCATTCTTGACGTGCGCGTCTTTTCTCGCGTCCCGTTTACCTTTCCTGCCTCTGAGTTGTACTGCTTCAGTGGCCGCGGCTGCGCCGTCGTGTCCCACGGGGGCCCCTTCGTGCAAGGGGAAGTCCACGCGGGACTGGGTCTCAAGTTCTAATCATTCAAAGCCGACGCCGGCGCTGAAATTCATGAAGCTTTGGGTGGGCGTGTCGCCCCCTGCAGCGATGAAATTGTAGCGCGCTGCGATCAGGATCATGCACCGCCGTAGGGGCAGCTCCACTCCCAACTCGGGTACGACGGCGAAATGCCAACTCTCGGAGATGAAGCGGCTGACGCCCACGTCCACCCGCTGCCAAACCCGTGACGGACCGATGCCGACGCGCAAGTAAGGAATAGCGTGCTTTCCCTTGTCCCATGCCACGCCGACATAGCCGGTGAGGGTGGACGCCGCAGTCTCCCGGACCTGCATGCCGCCTAAAGTGGCGTTTCCGTACTCAAACGTGGTGTCGCGCTTTTCTTGAAAGTCCACATAGGAAAAGCTGCCGCCGATCCGCAGCGGCTTGAACCCACGATAGCGTGCATCGATCGAGAAGCCGCGCCCGGTGAACTTCTTATTGAAGTCAGCCGTGTTGCCCATCGGCAGGCCCGTATCGTAGAGCACGCCCAAGACGAACGGGGCATCTGCGCCGTGCTTGCGCGTCTTTTTGGGTTTGCTCTCCTCTAGAGCGACAGGGGGAGCACCCGCGTAGTCGTCAGTAGAGGCAGGTTGCGCTGCTGGAGCAGGCTGGGCTGCTGGAGCAGGCTGGGCTGCTGGAGCAGGCTGGGCTGCTGGAGCAGGCTCATCCGCCAAGGGGACTGTCGCCGCTGCAGGAGCTGGAGCAGCCGCAGGAGCTGGAGTCGCCGCAGGAGCTGGAGCAGCCGCAGGAGCTGGAGTCGCCGCAGGAGCTGGAGCAGCCGCAGGAGCTGGAGCAGCCGCAGGAGCTGGAGTCGCCGCAGGAGCTGGAGCAGCCGCAGGAGCCGGAGCTGCCGTAGGAGCTGGAGCTGCTGCAGGTGGTTTCGTTTGTGCCCAGGCCGAGCTTGCTATGGCTGGAACAACTGCCGCCGGCACGAGGGTGAGGAGCAGCCCCCAGGTTGTGCGCTTCATCGTTCACCTCCGCGGGCCAAGTAGGGTGACTGGTCGAAGGCTCGTTTCATCGCGTCGGCGACCCGTTCACTGCCACTCTTATCCGTTTTTTCGTACAATCCGCTGAGGACTGCGGTCCAAGCTGCTTCCACTTTCTCGTCTTCCTCATTCAAGGCGGCCATTTCGATCAGAATCGATGCAGTGGGCAGGTTGTAGGCATACGAGTACCCAGGGTAATAGCAGCCGTAGTACCACCAGTAGTAGTAGCTGGGGTAACAATAGCCCGGCGAACTCACCATGTACCAGTTGTCGCGCACCACGCTACCCAAGTAAAACGCCACATCCGGGGTTTCTTCGTCAGGGTCGACCTCGCGGTAACCCAGAGCTTCCATGTTCTTTTTGAGCTCAGAGACAATAGCCTTGTCGAGCGTGTGGTTGGCGTCATAACAGTCGGCCTCGTCTTCACCACGGCCACCCCCCATCGCTGCATCACAAAGGTCCACGACCTCATTGGGCACGTAGAACGTATGGAGTTTGGAGTAGTCGCGGTCTTCATCTTCGAACGTCAGGGCAACATCCGTCTCTTCCACCGTGAGAACCTTGGACGAGCAGCTGACGAGCCCGGCGCTGGTCCCCACGAGCGTCAGGACTGATGCTCGAAGCCAACGCGAATATTGTCTGGTTAGCATGAACGTGATTTAGTGGGCCTTTTTCAAGCAGTCAATCAGACGCACCCGCTGCTGATGCGTAAGGTCGATTGACCGGGGAGACGCAAGGACGTTGTCCGCTTGAGATGAGGCCACGCGTGCAGGCTGACGTCATCGCCGGGGCTAAGTGGGCCGCCAGTTTGGAACGGTGGGGGACTTCAGGGAAGTGAGTGCTTTGAGGTCGCTCAACCGGACTAAGCATTGCGCTGGCGCAGGTGCAGCAGCGCAGACGTGATTCCGTGGGGCTCTCCTCAGCTGCGCTCCGCGCTGGATTGCATCCTGGCAAGGTCACACATACGGCGCATGTTATGGATGTCACTGCAATCAACACCTCGGTCAACACTGTTGTTACGACCCTCACCAACGTTGGGTTGAAGGTCCTAGGGGCCCTCGTCCTGTACTTGGTGGGACGCGCCCTCATCACTTGGGTGATCCACCTCGTCCAAAATTCGCTCGAACGACAAAAGGTAGACCCTACGCTGCTGCGCTACGTCGGCACGGTCATCGCCGTTTTGGCCAACATCGCGTTGGTGGTGGCGATCTTGGGGTACTTTGGTGTGGAAACCACGAGTTTCGCGGCGCTTCTCGCGGGTGCTGGCCTCGCCATTGGTACGGCCTGGGGCGGGCTGCTCACCAACTTTGCGGCCGGCGCGTTCTTGGTGATCTTGCGGCCGTATCGCGTGGGTGAATTTGTGAGTGCCGGTGATGTCACGGGTACAGTGCGCGCCATTGGACTGTTCGTGACAACCATCGACACCCCGGACGGGGTACAGACTCACGTTGGCAACGGCAAGATCTTGAGCGGGACCATTCAGAACTTCTCTGCCAATGCGACGCGGCGTGTGGACCTGACCGCGCAGCTTCACTACTCCGTCAATGTGCAGGACGCCGTCGCGCGTCTCAAGGCCAAGCTGGCCGAGATCCCCAACGTGGCAACGACACCTGCTCCCGAGGTCGACGTGCTCTCCTTTTCGGAGTTTGGTCCGATCCTCGCGGTGCGTCCCTATACGCACACGGACCACTATTGGCAGGTGTATTTTGACGGCAACAAGGCCATCATCGCGGTGGCTGGCGAAGCTGGTTTTCCGCCGGTTGAGCGCAGTTTGCGCGTGAAAAACTGACGCGACTTGGACGCCCTACGCGCGGCTCTTTGCTCCCACGAAGCGTAGCGCACTCCACACCTCGTCCACAGCAATCTGTCGCGCTGGGCGTAGCCCTGTGGGCTTCAACTGGGTCCACACCACATCACGGCTCAGGTCCGTACCTTGTTGACCGGCTTTGGGATACGCAACCCATGTTGTCTTTCCTGCCGTGGCCGCGCTGACGAGGGCCGGGGTGTGGCGCGTCAGATCGGCCTTGGACCGCACGAAGACGAGCAGAGCGTCCGCTTTCTTGGAGCGCGTGGCGCCCTCGATGGAAAGACCGCGGGGTGCTTGGACCAGGCCCAGCGACTGTCCCTGTTTGACTTGTAATTTCTTGGTGAGCGGGGCAAGGGACGCGGGCGCTTTCGCTTTGGCCCGTTGGGCTCCTGTGGGTCGAGCGACCCTGACCTCGCACTCTCGAAGGCGAGCCTTGAGGAGCTTGTTCACGAGGGTCTTGGAGAGCGGCTGTTGGGGTGAAAAGTGCAGCGCCGCCTTGGTCCGGCTGAACCCCTCGAGATCTTGCGCGACACTATCGAGCGTGGTGCCACTGAACGGAAAATACGAACACCCTTTTTTGGTCGCGATGAAGCCCGCCACCACGTGCTTGTTGAAGCGAAAAGCAGGCATCGAGTAGCTGATGCATTCCTCGACGCCGGGCACGAGCGTGACAATGGTGCGGCGCAGTTGTTCCAGGGCGTCTCGGCGTGGCCCCGTGAGCGACTTGAGGTAAGCGGCCACACTCTCCGGCTTTTTGAGCATGGGTTCATCCTATCACGCGCGGAGCGTGGGCGACGCCTAATGTGGTTGCGCGTAGGTGAGGGGGTAATCCTTAGCCCCCGCGCGATCACCCTGGAACATTTCCCAGGGGAGCGCATGCTCAAGCCAAACGTTGTCGTCGGTGTTGATGGGACCAGGCAACCGCTCAAGCTCAGGGACGCTGCGTAAGCCGTGCCGCAAGAAGCGCTCGAGGTCGCCCAAAGCGCCGAGGCGGTAAGGTGCGAGACTGGCTTTGACCTGTGGGTCCATGAGGGCGCGCTCGAGGCGCTCCGTGGGAAATACGATGGGGGAGTTGGCTGCTAGGGCAATGGCCTCGCCCCCGGAGAAAAGCAGTTTTACATCGCCAAAGACCGAGCGCATCGTCTTCAGAATGGTGGCAAAAGAGGCGCGCGACATCGAGGAGGGGATCCATTGGCAGAACACCCCCTGTTCGGTGAGTCGACGCGCTGCCCCTTGGTAGAACTGTTGCGTGTAGAGATTGGCCGCGCCCTTCACCCAAGGATGAATGGGGTCAGAGGTGATCACGTCGTACTTCTCTCGACCAAAGACGACGTGGGTGCGTCCATCTTGAATGATGACGTGGGTGCGAGGATCGGCCAAGGGAGTCCGACTATAGCGGTTGAAGTAGCGTGAAGCGGTGAGGACCACAGGCTCAATCTCGACGACGTCCACTCGTGTAACAGTGCTGTAGGCGAGCACGTGACCTGTGGTGACGCCGCTTCCCAGGCCAATGACCAAGGCGCGACGCGGGGGCGTTTTCCCTCCTAACATCGGCAAGTGTCCGAGCAAGATGAGATGTCTGAGACTGGATGGGTGGGTGCTGGCGACCCATTTTCCGGAGTAGACCAAGTCGATGGAATGTTGGCTGTAGCGACCCTTCACCACCGCGACCGATGCGCCGTATCCCTCTTGAGCGAACACCAGACTGGCCTCCTTGCGCAGGGGGTTGATGTCCACCTTGCCTTTGGCGTGACGACCGCGCACTGCACTGAATAGCCCGGCATTTTCCAGCCGTGGGTCCACTGCAGGCAGCTGGGACAACAGCGCTATCAAAGCAGGCACGACAGGCAAGGTCCACCATTTGATGGGGGTCGGGCGACGCGCGATCAGCACCACCACGAGCGCCAAGATCCCGCAGCCTGCGGCCCACAGTATGCCGCCACGCGCACCCCAATGCGGCAAGATGAAGTAGGCCCAAATGACCGTGGCAACGACCGAGCCGGTCGTATTGGCAAAGTAGAGTCGACCCGTGGCAGTCGCCGCGTCGAGGGTCGACCGCGTAGAGGAGGGCTCTAGTGGGGCCCGGAGCGCGGCGAGCGCGGCGGGAAACGCAGCCCCCAATCCGAGTGTTCCGGGCAGAATGACCAGCATCGCCACGGTAGCTTGCGTGCGGACCAAGTCCCCATTGCGACCGAGCTCACCCCAGGCTGACCACAGCTCCACGTACCAAGTGGGGATGTCATTGATGAAGTAAGCCGGGAGCGCTGCGCCGACGACAGCCCAGGTCAAAGCCAAGACAAGCCCGGTGTGCTCGCGGTGAAAGACGTTGGCGCACGCCGCAAAGAGCGTGCTTCCGAGACCAATCCCGCACAAGAACACGGCCAACGTGATCGACAGCGCGTTGACGCTGGGCCCCATCACCTGGACCAAGAAGCGAAACCAGGACAGCTCGAGACCTAGCGCGCAGACGCCGCTCAGTGCCGTGCTGACCAGTATGGACGTGCGGAGATGGAAGCGGGCGCCGATCAGTTGATCAGCAGCAACTGCCGACAGTGTGTTGCCTGAGCGGCTGCGCGAATACCCGAGGACGACCAGCGCTAGCAGCACGTCCAATCCGCCAGCGCCTAGGGCTGTGCGGAGCAGCCCCACGCCAGGGATGAAAACAAAGCCCGCGCACACCGTGCCCACCACTGCACCGAGCGTGTTGATGCCGTACAGCAAGGCCGTGAGCCGGTGCGTGGACCGTGAAGAGCGATCCAAGGCGGCCACCACGATGGGTAGGGTCATGCCCATGAGCGTGGTCGCGGGCAACAGCAGCGCCAAAGTGAGGACGAAGCGCGCCACGACAAACCAGCCTGGATGGTGGTTGAGTTGGTAGATCAGGGAAAAGAGCGGCTCAGTGCCGCGCAGTGCCGGGATGGACAAGAGTCCCAATCCACCGATTGCAAGCTGCAGGCCTGCGTACAATTCAAGGGGTGAGCGCTTGGACCATTTCGCGACTTTGGGCGCCAGAAACGCACCCACCCCTAGCCCCAACATGTAAGCGACTACCGCCGTTGCGGTGCCAAACAGGTCGAGCCCGAGCAGGTACGAGAGCTGTTTGGACCAGACGGTCTCCAGCACCAGGCTGCTGAACCCAGAGAGAAAGAAACAGAAGAGAAGGACTGCGGTCAAAGGGGTGCTCGGCGAGGGAGGGCATGCGTCGTTGACGGGTCAACGCGGCCGGGTAGTACCTCACGATATCATGTGCGTTTCCTTTGGATGAATCACGTGTGATCCAGTCGGACCGCAACGATTCCCCACCAGATCGCCGCGTGTCAGCTCTTTACAAGGGGGAGAGCGGGCGCTACATCGCGGCCGATGCCAGGACCAGAGCTGCGACACGGGCTGTTTCCAGCCCACCCCATCGCAGCCGCTCTGGTACTCGTTCAGTGGTTTCGTTCAGCCCCGAGCAGAGTGGGGCGTAGTTCGGATACCGCGAGGGAATACGTCGCGAACCGGTCCTGTTCTGGCGGAGGTATGCGTCCCCGGGTCGAGATCTTGCGCGCCGGGCAGGGCTTGCTCCTGCTCATTATGGCGCTTGCACTATGTCTCGGCGTCTCGGGCACGGGTCGGTTTTCTGCGCTCCTTGGTCCGGGGATGTTCTGCTGGAATGGTTGTGACCAGCCAGAAGAGGTCAGCCGCCAGGCGAGCGACCAGTCGCCCGACGACGACAATGAATCCTCCGACGTGGACGTCGATGACGGTGATCAGAAGGTGGACGCGGTCATCGCCCCCGCAAGCGCATGGCTTGGGTTTGTCCAGCAATCGGGCACTCGCTTCATTCACATTCCTCCGCGCATGTGGCGATCACGGGCCCAGTTGGGCGTTGGACTTCCGCGCGCGCCACCAGCGCTGGGATGAGGGCGGATTACGCAGTCGGCTGACTGTGGAATTCAGCCGGGGTTTAGCATCGTGGCTCCGCGTGAGCGCGATCTCAGCGACTCGAGTTTTCATTGTTGCGTAGGCACGCAGTGAGCTGATGGTCGTTCTGAGCAATTCCTAGATTGGGTTGTTTGACCCACATCTTGTCGATCCCTTACTTATTTCACCGTTTCCCCCCGGTTGCGCTGCTGCACTGCACGCGGACGTCGTTCCGCGGCTGTGAGAGCCGTCAGTTTCCCCAGAAAAATCTTCGAGTCATGTCCCGTATCACGCTGCTGTTCGTTCTGCTCGCCACATCGCTCCTTTGGGGCTGCCATCATAAGCCGCACGGTCACGAGGAGACGCGCAAGTTCCTCGTCACCACACCATTGCGCAAGTCCACCGAACTGACCCGAGAGTACGTGGCTCAAGTACGAGCCATCCAGCACATTGAATTGCGTGCCCTCGAGCGCGGCTACATCCAGACCATCTTCGTCGACGAAGGGCGGCAGATCAAAACCGGAGAACGGATGTTTCAGATCTTGCCGCTGATCTATCAGGCGGAGGTCCAAAAGGCGCAGGCCGAAGCCGATCTCACCGAGATTGAACTCAAAAATACGCAACTTTTGGCGGACAAAAACGTTGTTTCTCCCAACGAACTTGCCTTGGCCAATGCCAAGTTCAACAAGGCCAAGGCTGAGGTGACGTTGGCTACGACCCACAAGGGCCTCACCGAAATCCGCGCACCGTTCGACGGCATCATGGGGCGCTTCTCTGTCCGGTTGGGCAGCCTGGTGGACGAGGGCGACCTACTGACGACGCTGTCCGACAACAGCAAGATCTGGGTGTACTTCAATGTCACTGAAGGCGAGTACCTGGACTACAAGTCACAAACTCCACCTGAGGAGAAGCCCATCGTGCACCTACAAATGGCCAATGGTGAGCTTTTTGATGAGCCCGGCCAGGTGCAGACGATCGAGGCGGACTTCAACAACGAGACGGGCAACATCGCCTTTCGAGCCACGTTTCCCAATTCCAAAGGACTGCTTCGGCATGGTGAAACCGGCAAGGTGCTGATGAGTGTGCCGCTGCACAACGTGCTGCTCATTCCTCAAAAGGCGACCTTTGAGGTTTTGGACAAGCGTTTTGTGTACGTCGTGGATGACAAGAACGTCATTCACTCCAGGCCGATCACGATCAAGGCGGAGTTACCTCAACTCTTCGTTGTCGCGAGCGGGCTGACGGAAAAGGACAAAGTCCTGATGGAAGGCCTGCGCCGTGTACACGAGGGCAGCACCATTGAAGCGGACGTCAAGCCAGCTGCAGAAGTGATCGCCCATTTGGAGGTACCTGCCGAATGAGCTCCTTTAGTAAGTTCATCCACCGCCCGGTCCTAGCCATCGTGCTGTCCGTGGTGGTGGTTTTCCTTGGCCTTTTGGCCATGCGTTCGCGACCCGTCTCGCAGTTTCCAGAGATCTCTCCACCGCGCGTCATTGTTACGCTCGACTTCCCCGGCGCCAGCGCCCAGGTGCTGGTGGAGTCGTCGCTCATCACGTTGGAACGAGCCATCAACGGCGTGCAAGGTATGAGTTACATCACCTCGGACGCGACCAGCGCGGGCGAGGCGACCATCCAGGTCATCTTTGAGTTGGGCACAGACCCCAATCAAGCCATGGTCAACGTGAAGAACCGCGTTGACCAGGTCATGAGCAAGCTGCCACCGCTGGTGCAGCTCGAAGGCGTCATCGTCAACTTCGTGCAGCCCAGCATGCTCATGTACGTCAACCTGTTCAGCACTGAGGCGACAGCAGATCAGAAGTTCCTCTACAACTTTGCCAGTGTGCACTTGTTGCCCGAATTGCAGCGCATCAAGGGCATTGCTCAGACGCGCATCTTGGGCTCACGCCAGTACGCTATGAGGTTGTGGCTCAATCCAGACCGCATGCGTGCCTACAACGTGTCCACCGAAGAGGTGATGGCTTCGATTGACGAACAAAGTGTGATTGGTCGACCAGGACGCTTGGGCCAAGCCTCAGGCAAGAAGAGCCAGGCGCTCGAGTACGTGCTCGTGTACAAGGGCCGCTACAACAAGCCTGAGGAATACGAGAACATCGTCATTCGCGCCAATCCGGATGGTGAATTGTTGCGCCTCAAAGACATCGCCAAAGTGGAGTTGGGTAGCGAATTTTTTGATATTTACTCCAATCTTGATGGCAAGCCTTCGGCGGCCATCGTGCTCAAGCAGACCTATGGCAGCAACGCCAGCGAGGTGATCGAGCATGTCAAAGCCAAGCTCGAGGAGCTGAAACAGAGCTCGTTCCCTGCGGGAATGGACTACGAGATCAGCTACGACGTTTCGAGCTTCTTGGACGCCTCCATCGAGAAGGTGATCCACACCCTGGGTGAGGCGTTCGTGCTCGTGGCTCTGGTGGTGTTCATCTTCCTGGGCGATTGGCGGTCAACGCTCATTCCCACTTTGGCAGTGCCTGTGTCGTTGGTGGGTGCATTCATTTTCATGCAGGTATTCGGCATCACCATCAACTTGATCACCTTGTTTGCCTTGGTGCTCGCCATTGGTGTGGTCGTGGACGACGCCATCGTGGTAGTGGAGGCCGTGCACGCAAAAATGGCGGAGGAACACCTCTCGCCCTATAACGCGGTGCGAGCGGTGCTTGGTGAGATCAGCGGCGCAGTCATCGCCATCACCTTGCTCATGACTGCGGTGTTCGTGCCAGTGGCCTTCATGACCGGCCCTGTGGGCATTTTCTATCGCCAGTTTGCCATCACCATGGCGTCGTCCATCGTGCTTTCCGGTGTGGTGGCGCTCACCCTCACCCCGGTCTTGTGCGCCATGATTTTGAAGAACACGCACGGACAGCCCAAGCGACGCACCCCTATCAACTGGTTCTTAGACGGTTTCAATCGCCTATTTGATATCGGGACCAACAAGTACGTTGGATTGTTGCGTCTGATCGTCAATCGCCGTTTGGTGACGTTTGGCATGCTGCTGGCGTTTGGATTGGGCATTTTTGGCATCAACAAGGTGCTCCCGGCGGGTTTTGTGCCCAATGAGGACCAAGGCATGATCTACGCGATCATCCAGACCCCTCCGGGCGCGACACTCGAGCGCACCAACGATCTGTCCCGAGAACTTCAAGCGATTGCGGAGAAGGTAGAGGGCATTGAGTCAGTCTCCTCCTTGGCAGGTTACGAGGTGCTCACCGAAGGCCGCGGGTCGAACGCGGGTACCTGCCTCATCAACCTGAAGGGCTGGTCGGAGCGCAAACACTCAGTGGCTCAGATTATCGAGGAGTTGGAGATAGCGTCCAAGGACTTGGGGGCGGTGGTGGAGTTCTTTGAGCCTCCAGCGGTCCCGGGCTACGGCGCGGCGAGCGGTTTTGCTCTGCGTATGTTGGACAAGACTAACGGCACTGATTATCAGGAGTTTGATCGCGTCAACAAAGAGTTCATGGCGGCGCTGCACAAGCGCAAGGAGCTGACGGGCCTGTTTACGTTCTTTGCGGCCAACTACCCGCAGTATGAACTGCTCATCGACAACGATCTGGCGATGCAGAAGGGCGTATCCATCAAAAAAGCGATGGAAAACTTGGACATCCTCATCGGCAGTACCTACGAGCAAGGCTTCATTCGTTTCAGCAACTTCTTCAAGGTGTACACCCAAGCGGCGCCTGAATTTAGGAGACTACCGACTGACGTGCTCAACATGTACGTCAAGAACGATCGCGGGGAGATGGTCCCGTACTCGGCGTTCATGAAGCTCAAGAAGACGCAGGGGCCCAACGAGATCACTCGTTACAACCTCTACAATTCATCGGCCATTCGCGGAGGTCCAGCCAAAGGTTACACCAGCGGTGAGGCCATCAAGGCCGTTCAAGAAGTGGCGAAAAAGACGCTACCGCGCGGCTACGACATCGCATGGGAAGGCCTATCCTTTGATGAGGCCCAGCGCGGCAACGAAGCTCTGTACATCTTCCTGGTCGTGCTCGCCTTCGTGTACCTCGTGCTCGCGGCGCAGTATGAGAGCTTCATCTTGCCGTTGGCCGTGGTCTTCTCGCTCCCGGCTGGCGTCTTTGGGTCGTTCTTGTTGCTCAAGGCGATGGGCTTGGCCAACGACATCTATGCTCAAGTGGGCCTGGTGATGTTGGTGGGCCTCTTGGGCAAGAACGCGGTGCTCATCGTCGAATTTGCAGTGCAAAAGCATCGGCAGGGCATGAGCATCATGGATTCTGCCATCGAGGGCGCCAAGGTTCGCTTCCGGCCTATTCTGATGACGTCGTTTGCCTTCATCGCCGGATTGATCCCACTGGTGGTGGCAACCGGTCCGGGCGCTGTGGGCAATCGCACGATTGGTGCATCTGCCCTGGGCGGCATGGCTTTCGGCACCGTCTTTGGCGTGATCATCGTGCCAGGGCTGTACTTTATTTTTGGCAATCTCGCGGACGGAAAGAAGTTGATCAAGGACGAAGAGGATGAACCACTCACCGAGGAGATGGCGCATCATGAATGAACCACGCTTTGTATCTACTTGGGCTCGGCGCGGTCTACCCCTGCTGCTCTTGGTTGTGGGCTGTGCTCCCTCCCTCAAAGACAATCCGCCACGGGAGGCAAACCGCAACGTTCCCCAGAGTTTTGGTAGTGCGCCGCCCGCGGACCAGGCCAAAGGGGCGGGCAGCGCCGGCAAGAAGACTTGGAAGAGTTTCTTTGCTGAACCAGAGCTGCAAGCGCTGATTGAGACGGCCCTGACCAACAACCAGGAGCTCAACATGCGCATGCAAGAGATCATCATCGCGCAAAACGAGGTGAGGGCTCGACGCGGTGAATACAAGCCCAAACTCAGCGCGGGAGTCGGAGCAGGCGTGGAAAAGGTGGGTCGTCATACCAGCCAAGGTGTGAGCGATGAAGCACACGGCGTCCCTGAAAACCTGGGTAACTTCACGTTTGGTCTGAACGCGTCCTGGGAAGTGGATATTTGGAAGCGGCTGCGCAACTCCACGCAAGCCGCCAACTATCGGTACTTGGCCAGCATTGAAGGCAAGAACTTCGTGGTCACGCAGCTCGTAGCCGAGATATCCGCCTCGTATTACGAGTTGCTCGCGCTCGACAACCAACTCGAGGTGCTCAACAAGAACATCGCGATCCAAACCAACGCACTCGAGATCGTCAAACTGCAGAAGGAGGCGGCTCGAGTCACGGAGCTGGCGGTGCAACGCTTTGAGGCGGAAGTGCTCAAGAATCGCAGCCTGCTCTACGAGTTGGAACAGCAACGCGTGCAGACGGAAAACCGCATTAATTTTCTGGTCGGGCGCTACCCACAGCCCGTTGCCAGAAACGCGGCCAAGTTCAATGAACCGTACACGAACAACGTACAAGCCGGCGTGCCCACCGACCTCTTGGACAATCGCCCCGACGTGCGTCAGGCCGAACGTGACATGAAGGCAGCCCAGCTGGACGTCAAAGTGGCCAAGGCTGGGTTTTACCCGGCGCTCAGCATCGAAGCAGGCGTTGGGTATGAATCATTCAACATCAAGCACCTCGTGGCGACTCCGGAGTCGCTTTTGTACAACTTGGCCGGCAATTTGACGGCGCCTTTGCTCAACCGCAACGTGATCGCTGCCGAATATCGCTCCGCCAATGCTAGGCAGCTCCAGGCCGTGTTCAATTACGAGCGCACGCTGCTCCAAGCATTCACCGACGTTGCCAATCAACTGGCCAAGATCAAGAACTTGGAGCAGAGCTTCCAGCTGCGGTCCCAGCAGGTGGCCCAGCTGACTTCAGCCATCGAAGTGTCGAGCACCCTCTTTCAATCCGCCCGAGCGGACTACATGGAGGTGCTGCTCACGCGGCGTGACGCGCTGGACGCTCAGATGGAGCTGATTGAGACCAAGAAGCAGCAGCTTCAGGCCATGGTCACCGTGTACCAAGCTTTGGGTGGCGGTTGGCAATGACGATCGCGCGGCGGGTGGGGGCTCAACCTATCCGCCGCCTGCTTCACCGCGCGCACCGTAGAGCGCCGCGTAGTGCCCATTTTTAGCCAGAAGTTCGCTATGGGTGCCTGATTCCACCACCCGACCATCGTCGATGACGTGGATCATGTCGGCGTTTTGCACCGTGGTCAGGCGATGGGCAATGATGATGCTGGTGCGCCCTACGACCAACTGCTCGAGCGAACGTTGGATGGCGGCTTCAGTCTCGTTGTCTACGGCACTGGTCGCCTCGTCCAAGAGCAGCACGAGCGGGTTACGCAAGAACGCCCGAGCTAGTGCGATGCGTTGGCGCTGCCCACCAGACAATTTCTGTCCGCGTTCACCCACCTGGGTGTCATAACCCTGCGCGAGCTTGACGATGAACTCATGGGCCTCGGCGGCGCGCGCCGCTTCGAAAATGAGATCGCGCGGGACACCTTGCCAACCATATGCGATGTTGTCCGCCACGCTAGCATCGGTCAAAAACGTATCCTGTGAGACGTAGCCGAGCAGGCGTCGATAATCCGCAAGCGCGTAGTCGTCGATGGGGACACCATCCAACGAGATCTGTCCGGCGTCGGGTCGATAAAAGCGCAAAAGCAGCTTGACCAGAGTGCTCTTGCCGCTGCCGGTCGGTCCCACAAATGCGGTGGTTTTCCCGGCCGCGAGCGTCAGTGACACGTCGCGCAGGATGGGCATGTCGTCGTAAGAGAAGGTCACATGGTCGAGCGTCAATTGTCCGTGCACCTGCTGTCGCTCAACCGGCTTGCCCGCGTAATCAATGCCGATTTTGGTGTCGACCAAGTCCATCACCCGTGCCACGGACGCCATGGAGCGTTGATAGAGGTCAGTCATGTCAGCCAGCCGCGTCAGCGGCCACAACAAGCGCTGCGTGAGGTAAACCAACACGGAGTAGCTGCCGACGCCGATATCGCCCCGGAGTGCCAAGATACCACCGTAGAGCAACGTGATGGTAAAGCCGAGCAAGACCGCCATGCGAATGACAGGTGTTATCGCGGACGAGAAGCGGATGGCGAGTGCGTTCTGTTCGCGGTACGCGTTTGAGTCGTCGGTGATGCGCGCGGCTTCATAGTCCTCAGTCGCGTAGGCCTTGATGGTGGCAATGCCGAGGAGATTGTTGTTGAGGCGGGCGCTCAATGCCCCAGCTGCTTCGCGCACCCCAGAGTAGCGAGGCCCCAAGCGTGACTGAAACCAAAATGCCCCATAAATGACCAGGGGGATGGGTAAGCCAGCCAGCAGCGCAATGGTGGGAGAAATCCCCACGAACACGAAGCCGACCATCAATGTGCCCACTGCGACCTGGATCAGATCGTTGGCGCCGCCGTTGAGAAAGCGCTCCATCTGATTGATGTCGTCGCTGAGCACACTCATCAAGTTGCCGGTGCGACGAGACTCAAACCAGCCCAAGTCCAGGCGTTGCACGTGGCGGTAGGCGTCCATGCGCAATCGATGCTGGAGGTCCTGCGCCAGGCCACGCCAACGGATTTCATACAAGTACTCAAACCATGATTCGAGCACCCACACGGCTACAGTGACGGCTGTCAGGATGAACAGCTGGTGATAGGGGTCGACCCAGCCTGCGCGCGCTAAAAACGACTGCTTCTTGCTCACCACCACGTCTACGGCGACACCGATCAACACCTCGGGCAGAACGTCGAAGAACTTGTTGGCGACCGAGTAGCATGTGGCTAGCACAATGTCGCGACGCTGAGCGCGCGCGTGCTCGAGGAGCCGGGCGAGGGGATGAGCCATGGGCGCGGCTACGCTTACTTCCTTTCCCGCTCGGCTGGCTCGCGCTCCACCTGCGTAATGAAGTATTTGGTGTCGCCCCGCCAAAAAAAGTGCATGTACTTCTTTTCGAAATGCAGGCTGACGCGCTCACCGCTGAGCGCGACATCACTCAGGTCTTCAATGACCTGTTTTTGGTCACGCTCCACTGAGAAATCGAACGTCTCTGCCACCGGACTGGCGCTTTTGAGCGCGCCGAAGGATTGGAGACTCAGCTTGCCCTCGTGGGTCTTGAAGAGCATCCCCTTCTTGCTGACGCGGAGTACTCTGCCGGCCATCACCCCGGACTCATAGGAGCCAAAGTAGAGGAAGCTGCCGGTGCCCCCCGCTGCAAGGAGGAGGAGAACGAGAAAAATAATGAGGAATTTCTTCATCAATGCTTTCGTTTCATCACGAGGGCGGGCCGGACCGCTGAGCCAAGCATCCGCATGAGTGGCTAGTCTTTAATAGAAGAGCGTAGTTTCTTGTAGCTGGCCTTGAGTTGGTCGATGCTGCCCTGGACATTGTGGTCCACGGACTCCCCCAACTGGTCCAACTTGGCCTCGAGTTTGGCGATGTTTTGTTCCGCTTCCATCCAAGCCGTGCGCGCTTCTGCCTGGAGACTGGATTTAGCGAGCCGGGCCTGCATGTTCATGTCCTTTGCCCAAGCCTTGAACTCAGATAACTCTTTTTGCACATCGTCTTTGAATGACATGGCCTTCCCCCCTTTGGTGAACGGGTCCAACGATTGAACCCTACTCCCGGTGATCTGGGCAGGGTGGGGGCGCACTGTCAAGGTAGGTACCGGGCTGCGATGTTCACGCTACACTCTCGCGTGGCGGTGGAGTCGTGGTTGCGTTTGGAAAACTGGCGGCGCCGATGGTGCGGGGACCTGAAGCGCGCTCGCTCAGCGCGGTCCGCCGTCTTCGATCAGCCAGCCGAATTCTTCAGTGATCTTGAGGTGAGCTGGCGCTGCCGCGTTTGTGTACTGGACAGGTCCCAGACTGAAGTAGAGATTCGGCTGCAGGGTGCGTGTGGACCATCCGATGAGCAACTTGTCGTAGCTCGCCGTAGAAAAACTGGTGCTGGGGCCGAAAAAGTAGGCCACGTCGAGGGCCCTAGACACGTCCCAATCACCGATGTCCTGATCGAAGCTGTCCGCGTACCAAAACATGGAATTCATGCCGCCTACCTTCGAGACGTCCCAGTCTCCAATGTCTTGGTCGAAGACGGCAGCTCCGTAGAACATGCACGTCATGTCAGTGACCTGTGAGGTGGTCCAGCCTCCGATGTCTTGATTGAAGGCGGAGGCGTAGGTGAACATCGAGTTCATGGTCGTTACGCTCGACACGTCCCAAGCGCCGATGTCTTGGTTGAAAAAGTACGCCTCATGAAATGCAAATGACAGGTCGGTCACGTTCGAAACGTCCCATCCAGTGATGTCGTCATCGAACAAGTAGCAGCGCTCAAAAAGATGCCCCATGTCGGTGATCGTGGAGACGTCCCAGAGCGCCAATGAGTGGGATGTCTTGAAGTTGCAATTGAAGAAGGCGTAGGCCAGACTCTCCGTCTTCTCTAGGCCTGGGGCATCGCTGGCCGTGATGCTCAAGGCGCTCGCGTCGCGAAACTGTCCGTCCGTCTGCCCCAAAACCAGAGGGCCAAAGCGCGCGATTTCGAGCAGCTTGGCCGCGTTGAATGCGTCGGTTGTCATTCCCAAGGACCAGCCCTCAAACGTTCCGGTGATGCTTAGGACATAGTCGCCGGGTGGCGAAAACGTGTGCGTCTTTTCGGGCGCGTCCCAGGCTGTGATGTGACTGCTGCTTCCGTCTCCCCAGTCGACCTGAAAGTCGTAAGTCCCGCTCGGCACAAGCGGCAAACTGAGGGACGCATACCCTTCAGGTAGGTGCCATATGCTGAGGAATTGGTTGTCGCAGTCGCCCTCCGTCCACTCGCCGTCCGTGCACGTGTCGACGCGCCTCCCATTGTCGTTGGTCCCGCAGCTCACTGTGCGTGTTGGTCGACCCTCACACGCATCGGACTCTAAAGATCCGCCCGTTGCTGTTGTCCTGCCGCCGGTGCCCACGACACCACCCGTAACCACGGCACCACCTGTGCTCGACGCGCCGCCGGTGACCATGACGATTACGCCTCCGGAACCGCCGTCCTCGGCGTGGTCGGTCGTTGAATCCCCGTACTCGTCCTGGGCATCGACCCATCCGACCTTGCCGCCGCAAGCCAGGAGCAACACGGCGCACAGGAAAGTTAGATACTTCATACTCTAGTCAGACGCAGTGAAACCCTTAGCTCAGGCGCATGGTCAGCGCGAGCTGCATCAAACGCGCGGGAAAAATGAGAGATGAGATGGCACCCCCGAGCAAACGCGTGCGCGTGAAGCATGCTGCGCAAGTCACTGTGAATACTGGCCAAAAGGCGACGAATTTTCGAGTCACCGGAGATGGGGTAGGTTTGTGATTATGCTTCGTCTTATTTTGCTTGTTCTGGGCACGGGTGTGCTTTGTGGTGGTCTTACCGGTTGCTTCTTGGATGGCCCGACCTCCGGCTATCGCGGTGAACTAGACACCGACCTCTACATTGCCGTCGATGTTGAGGCCTCCATCCAGCTGACGTACGCGAGCGAATTGCGCGCGCAACCGGCTTCGGTGCTCGAGATGAAGTCGACCAAATCATCGGGGCTCGAGTGGGAAGAGCTTGAAGCGGATGGGTTCGATCTCAAGTTCAAGCTCCTGGGGTCCAAGCTCGGCACGCACGAGCTAACTATCCGCTACCGCGATAACGATGGCGACAAGCACAAGCAAACTTTCCACGTCCACGTGGTTCAGCACGACCATTCGGTGGCGCGGATCACTTGCGACGCGCACGTAGCAGGGCCGCCGTACTTGGTTGCGCCAGGTGCAACTTTTTACGCTAGCGTGGTCGGCTATGATGCGGACGAGCATCTATTGCCCTTGAGCAGCTCGGAGCTGCTTCTGGATGCAGACGGGTTCGAACGCGATGAACTGTGGGGTACGTGGACCGCGCCCGAGGAACCCGGGACCTACACTTGGACGTTGGGCGGCAAGGAAAAGCGGGAGTTCGAGATCGTTGTCTATGATCCCGCTGCGCTCCTCCCGAGCGTGACCGTGCCCACCCGACCAAGCAACGAAAAGCCGACCATCATCGTCGACCTGGGGCCCGAGCTCAAAGACGATGCGGGCCCATTGTGCATCAAGCCCCCGCTAGCTCACCTCGATCTGGAAATCACGGATGGAGCCTGCTTGCCCACGTTCGGGGCGCTTGCCTTCGAGGACGGTGTGTCGGTCGACGTGAGCGAGGGCGAGCGAACGGTTGGAATTGCCGGCTCGGGTGAGTGCACCGTGCGCGCGACCTCCGCCTGGGGCACGAGGGTGGACGAGACGTTGAACGCAGATGTGACGTCCCCGGCTCCTGATCCAGCCGCTCTCGACTATCAACTACTCGGGGACGACGTGCTGGACGTTGTGGCCGCGCCCAAGGAGAGCGTGGTCTCTGACCGCGTATGGGAGACGTGCCCCTACTACTACGTGTCGCCGGGGACCGGATGCGCAGGCTATCATCTGAGCGCGGGTGAGCGTTCCGGATGCATCACCAAAGCAGGGTGGACGCTCCAGTATGCCGACCTCGACCCCGACGCGGACTATGTAGCGTTGGGCGTGGGGCTGACGGGGGAACTCACCTTTCGACTCGACGCGAAGGGCACCGATCGGCATGTGGACGGACTGGATATGCCGCCCACCGACCTCACCATTTCACCCAACATCGAGTCGCTGGTTTGGACTCACCTGGGGTGCACAGAGACCCGGCGTGTATTTCAATTCAGCATCTCCGAGCCGGACAATTACGAGTTGACGCTGGACGCACTCAACGCAACCGAGAAAAAGGAGATCACCCTGCGCGCTCGTGCCATTGCCCAGACCACGCTCACGCTGACCGACCAAGCTAGCGATGCTGCGGCTGCTCCAGAAGGTGTGCGGATGCACGATGGCGCGTCGAGTCAACACTGGTTCGTTGGCGAGCGGCACACCGTGCAACTCACGTACTTCAACGACGAAGGGCAGCCGCTACGCGGCGTAGGGACGATTTCCGTCAGTTCTTCGGATGAAGACAGTGAAGCCGCCGTGGCACCCGCCGAGGACTACCGTGAGTTTGGCATTTTTGCGGGCGAGCGGAGCAACCGCATTGAGGTGAGCTCTCCTCATGCGCCAGGAGCTCATCAGATTCTTGTCGAAGAGGCGGATGGCATCGCTCAAATGGTCGGTCTTGATGTGGTGCGCTTCAACGAACAAACGCTCTACTGCGTGGCGCTCCACCCGTTGGCTGAGGACGGGTTACGCATTGTGGGGAAGGCGCCTGAGCTGCCCCGTGTGCGAGGTACCCGCGGTGCCCTGGTCTTGACCGCTTCGGAGGACGACGAAGGGGCAGCGCGTGCGTGCTTCCGGGGGTATGCGCCAGGTGATGCAGAGCTCACTTGGTCGTGGGGCGCAGCGGAACAAACCGTGACCTGGACGGTGGACTGACCTGCACTGCCCTGCACTGGGGGAGCCTGTCATCTTACTCGGACGTGTTTTTGGCCACGGCCACCGGCGTGACGCCTTTTCTCGCGACACAGTGGGTGATTGGTGTTAGATTTTGGGGATGTTCAATCCTCGCAAGCTCCTCACGGCAACCGCTGGGCTGGCCACGGTCAGTTACTTGGGAACGACCTCGTGCGGTGGCAGCGTCGCTGAGCCCAAGGGGACCGGCGGCCTGCAGACGTCAGGCATTGGCGGCGGGGAGGTGACGGGCACTGGTGGCGATGACACTGACGGTACCGGCGGTTACTACACCTCGGGTAACTTGTTGCCGCCCGAGTACCACGGCACCGGTGGCAACTTGGTGACTCCAGAACCTGAGGGTACAGGGGGCTACTACACCTCAGGCAACCTCGTTCCGCCGGAGTACGATGAGACGGGCGGCGCAAACGGCAGTGGCGGTGAAGAGTCAGGGATTGGCGGTGAGTTTTCCGCGGGCAACCTCCTCCCACCACAGCCCGACTGATCGTGGTACGGTCCTTCTTCGGCGAGCAGCATGACTGACCAACCAGGAACATTGTTTGAGCTGGAGCTCCTTGGCGGGCCCAGTGAACGCCGTTACCGCAAGATGCGACCAGAGGTAGAGGCGATGCCCTGGGGCACGCTCGATCTCACGGACATTCCGCCGCAGCGGCTAGTTGGTGCGCGCAAAGCGTGGACGTCGGCGGCGTATCAGGAGCACCGCACCGGCACTGCTTGCGCCGCCACCCTCAAGGCGCTGATGGAGGCCCAAGCGCCGCTCGACTTGATCGCGATGGCCTCACGTTTTCCGCTCGATGAGTTGGTCCACGTGGAGCTGTGCGCGCGCATGGCGATGGAGCTCGGGGGCGGCACGGAGATCCGCTACGCGCCCGAACGCATGATTGTCGACGCCGATCCAAAGCGCACCGAACTCGAGCGCGCCGCAGACGTTGTAGTGAGGTTTTTTTGTGTGGGCGAAGCGCTCTCCATTCCCTTGTTGCGCGGCACGTGGAAAGCCGCCCGGCACCCGCTGCCACGCGCGGTCCTCGGGCGCATCGTCAAGGATGAGGCCGCCCATGGCGTGTTTGGCTACTGGTTTCTCGACTGGGCCCTGCCACAACTGAGCGCTGATAGTCGGCAGTACTTGGCCCACCGCGCCAACTTGGCCATGGACGGCATCGCCCAAAACTGGCGGCGTATTGCGGCGGCGCCACAAGATGTGCACTCCATCAGCGACCCGCTCTCGTGGATGGAGACAGGCGCGTACTTGAACCTTGCCCTAAGCTCGATGCGATCGCAGGTGGTTGACCCGCTGCGCGCGCGGGGGATCCCTGTGATGGACGTGCCGCAGATCCAATAGCTCGGTGGGCAGCTGGTCCACATGGCGGCGGATTTGTATGATCAGCATGCAGAGATTGAACGCACGCAAACTACTCACTGCCACGGCGGGTGGACGCGGATGCGTCGTTCGTTAATCGGCGCGGCGCGACGCTGAGACCTCAACATTCCCTAGGCGCCGGATGATGCGCGGTGAGCTGTCCCAGTCTGCAGGTTGGGTGGAGCGTTCGACCTCGTATAGGCTCACCTGGGCGTCTCGCAGGGCCGGGCGAAGTCGCGTGAGCTGTTCCTCCGCATACGCTTGAAGTCGGGCCGGGCTCACGGGGGTACCGTAGTAGCCCAAAAGATCCCAGGTGCGGCCCCACGCGGCTTGGGATCGGAGGCGAGCTTGCTGGGGTGACGGATAGCTTCGACGTTCCTGCTTGGTGCTCACCACCATGAGCACGTCAGGCAGGGTATCCCTGATGGGTCGATGAAACGTGGGATAACAGGCGAAAGGCCAGCTTTGCATCTGTCCGCGTGCGCCCTGAGTGATAGCTCCTAGAAGGAGCACGCTGCCCACCAGCGATACCAGGTTCAAATGCGCAGGCCGCACTCGGATGGAGGTGAGGCGCCAGGGGGACGTTTTACGCGCCGCTTCACCCGTGCGGCTCGGCGGTGATCTGTCCTGTAGCCAATGAAGCACGCTGGGCCAGTCGATCAGGATCCCGTAACACAGCCACAATGGCATGAAACGGATCCCCAAGAACTGGGCAGAGAGGACATGAAAGCTCAGCCCGCCGAGGCAGGCCATCCAACGTCCGGCCCTGCTGAGCACCAAGACGGGGAAGGCCAGCTCGAGCGCCATGATGCCCAAGCCGCCGAGCTGAAGCAAAAGTGGATGTTCGTCCACGCGGAAGCTGGGCAAGAAGTTGAACTGGTACCACTTGCTATGAAAGAGCGGGACCAATCGCTGGGCGGAGGCCCAGGCCACGCCGTTTGCGCACAGTTTCCATGCGCCGGGAAAGAAATAGACGCAGGCGAGGAGCCCCCGCGCCACGAACAAGCCTTGGCTGGCGCGCAGCGCGGTGCGGTCGACTCGAGCGGCAGGCCAAGCGCGCTGCACAGCGCGACTGCGCATGAGTTGATCGATCGACCACACTTGTCCCGACGGCGCTACGGCGAGAAGCAGGAGAAACCACAGCAGGTGCATGTTGTGCACCGTGGGGCCCAGCAGCTGCGCCGACGCCAAGAGCGGTAGCCCGAGCACACTCAGCCCAGCCAGGCTGAGTTGCGTCCGAAACCCCAAGAGTGCACTCACCAAGAGCACACGAAACGCCCACATCAGGCCAAGCGTCCACGTGGGCGAAAGCGGCACCCAGCCAGTTAAGAACTCGGGATATACCAACAGTTCGTGGGGACGACGCGCCGCGACTAGGGCCCCCCCTACGCTGTCTTCGAGGAGAAGAGCAGTACAGACGCCGAGGCGCAGCGAGGCCAGTCCAAAGAAGGGCTCCATTTCCCGACCCTCGGTTGTGCTAGCCGACACGGCCCGCGCCCTTGCGCACCTGCTCTTGCACGGTCAAATGCAGGCGCAAATCAAGCTCCAGCTGCTGGTAGTTGGGCTCGATGTGGCAGCACAGTTGATAAAACGCCTTATTGTGTTCCTTTTCCTTCAGGTGAGCGAGCTCATGCGCCACCACCATGCGCAAAAACGGCTCAGGGAGTTCCGTAAACATACTGGCCACGCGCAGTTCGTTTTTGGTCTTGGTGCGGCTGCCTTGAGCGCGGGCCGCGTAAGTGTGCAAACCGAGCGCGTCGTGCAATAGCTCGATCTTGTCGTCGAAGCAGATCTTGCTCAGCGGTCCGCTGCGCTTGAGGTAGGTGTTTTTGAGGTCGAGCACAAACTCACGCAGCTGCTTGTCCGTTTTGATGCTCGAGATGATGGGGTAGCGAGCAGCGAGCACCTTTTCCAGCTGTCCGCTGTCCAACATGAGTTCGATCTTGTCGAGGAGAGCTTGCGGATAGCCTCGCAGGTATGGGCGCGGATGGTCGGGCACTTTCGGGTCATTGTACCGCAGAGTTGGTGGGCTGCCCCTATCGACCAGGCCAGGTCGATTAAAGCGCCCAGCTCGGACCCTGGTCCACGCCCCTAGAGTTGCCCGCCGTCTGGTAGGTTCCAGCTGAAATCATCGATGAGCTTTTAGCGGGCCGCCGCCCCAAAGCTGCTGGACTCGGTCCCGTTGGAGGGACAGCTGGGACCACCCGTCGAGCAAACGGTCGTAAGACAGGGTAGGCTCAGTCTATCGAGCGCCGCACAAGGCCCCAAGTTGCATCAGCATCAGCGCCTCATTCACGGGGGCCCAGCATGTCCTCAGGCCGCACCCAGGCATCGTACTGTTCAGCGCTGAGCAATCCAAGCGCGACGCCGGCCTGCTTGAGGGTGAGCCCTTCGTGATGAGCCTTCTTGGCGATGCGCGCCGCTGCGTCGTAGCCGATGTGAGGATTGAGAGCCGTCACCAGCATCAACGATTGCTCGAGGTGCTCCGCAATCTTGTCCGTGCGCGCGCTGATCCCTTGTGCGCAGTAGCGATTGAAGTGATCCATGCTGTCCCCTAGCAAGCGCATGGAGCGCAACAGATTGTGCGCCAACAGCGGCTTGTACACATTGAGCTGAAAGTTGCCGTGCGCGCCCGCGATGCCTACGGCGGTATCGTTGCCGAACACCTCCGCGCACACCATCAGCAACGCCTCGCATTGAGTGGGGTTGACCTTGCCCGGCATGATGGAGCTGCCGGGTTCGTTTTCCGGCAGGCTGAGCTCTCCCAATCCACAACGCGGCCCGGAAGCCAGGAAACGCACGTCGTTGGCTATCTTGTTCAATGCGGTAGCCAGCACACGCAAGCTCCCGTGGAGCGCCACCAGCGCGTCGTGAGCTGAAAGCGCCGCAAACTTGTTGGGCGCGCTGACAAACGGCAAACCCGTGAGCTGGCTGATGTTGTGAGCGGCCACGTCTCCGAAACGAGGATGGGTGTTCATGCCCGTGCCCACCGCAGTACCCCCAATGGCCAGCTCATACACGGGGCCCAAGGTGAACTCGAGCTGGCTACGGGCCGCCTGCAGCTGCGCTGCCCAGGCGCTCATTTCCTGTCCCAAGGTGAGCGGCGTGGCGTCTTGCAGGTGAGTGCGGCCAACCTTGATGACGTGAGCGTTGGCCGTGGACAGTTCATGGATGGTCTTGTGCAACGTAACTATGGCTGGCAGGAGCGTGGCGTGCATTTCCTCGGCGACGGCGATGTGCATGGCGGTAGGAAAGGTATCGTTGGACGACTGCCCGTGATTGACGTCATCGTTGGGATGCACTGGTGTCTTGCTGCCCAGCGTGCCACCGCACAGCTCAATGGCGCGGTTGCTGATCACCTCATTGGCGTTCATGTTGGTCTGGGTGCCGCTGCCCGTTTGCCACACCGAGAGGGGGAAGTGATCATCCAAATGGCCGCTGATGACCTCATCCGCTGCCACCACGATGGGGCGCACCTTGTCTTCACTGAGCCGCCCCAGCTCCAGATTGGCGAGCGCGGCCGCTTTTTTGAGCAGTCCCAGGGCGCGGATCATCGGACGCGAAAAGCGCTCTTGTCCGATGTTGAAGTGGAGCAGGGAGCGCTGCGTTTGGGCGCCCCAGTAGCGATCGGAGGCGACCTCAATGTTCCCCATGCTGTCTGATTCTGTCCGCGTTCCCTGGCTCATGAGGGGGGCCTACCACACCACGGAATCCGAGCAGTCTCGCCGCAGAAAAGAGTAAAAATCTTGCAGAAGCCCGGGCGCTCGGTGACCATGCCCCGAGCGAAGGACAGCAGTTGATGGCAAAGGTAGCAAAAGAGCAAACCGCGAGACCAAAACCGAAGGCGAACGCTAGCGCCAAGTCCCGAGCCAACGCGCGCCTGCCGTCGAAAGTGTCGACCACTCGCTCATCGAAAGCGTCGGCCAAGCCAAGTTCCAACGTCGCGAGCATGGCCAAGGCAGCGTCTAAAGGGGCGCCCAAGCTGCTGTCGGGTGGCAACCCGCAAATCCCCAAAGGCGACGGCGACGCGCCCGTACAAGCTTACATTGCGGCGCTCTCTGGCTGGCAGCACGAGGTGGCCGTGCGCCTGGATGCGCTCATCGAGCGTGCCGTCCCCGGTGTGTCCAAGGCCGTGCGTTGGAACTCACCATTTTACGGCGTGGACGGGAAAGGATGGTTCCTCTCTTTTCACATCTTCACCCGGTACGTGAAGGTGACCTTTTTTGCCGGGAGTTCGCTCAAGCCCTTGCCGGCGGGTACCAGCAAGTCCCCGGAGGTTCGTTACGCGGACCTGCATGAAGGTGAGTTGGATGAGCGGCAGATGACGTCGTGGGTCAAACAAGCCGCGAAGCTACCAGGCTGGAGCCCTTAGGGATCTCTACCGCCTTGGGCGCTGGACCAAGTTGGACCCGGCGCCGTTTCAACCGATGGGGCGCGCGAGGACTTGCCCGAGCCAAATCTGCACGAGCGCTGCCAGGAGTGCTCCCACGAGGGGAGCTACGACCGGTACCCACGCGTATCCCCAGTCGGCGTCCCTTTTGCCGGGGATGGGCAAGAAGGCATGGGCGATGCGCGGACCGAGATCGCGCGCGGGGTTGATGGCGTAGCCCGTGGTCCCGCCGAGCGAGAGCCCGATGGCTACAACCAAAAGGCTCACCGGGACCAGGCCCAGTGTGCCGAGACCCACCTTGACCTCTTGTCCCGGGACTTCGAGCGATGGGTCCACCATGAGGAAGATGGGCAAGATGAGAGCGAAGGTGCCCAGGGCTTCGCAGAAAAACGACTGGGCATTGTTGCGGATGGCTGGCCCCGTGCAAAAGCACGCCAGCTTCGCGTCTCCATCCTCCGTCACCTTGAAATGATCGCGGTAGAACAAGTACACCAGGCTGGCCCCCAGGATGGCTCCCAGCATCTGGGCGATGATGTACCCCATCACTTTGGCGAGCGGGAGCTTTCCGGCCACGGCCATCGCTACGGTGACCGCGGGGTTGAGATGGGCGCCGCTGAATTTAGCCGAACAAAACGCCCCGATGAACACCGCCAAGCCCCAACCGATCGTGATCACGATCCAGCCCGAATTGTTCCCCTTCGTACGAGCGAGCACGACGTTGGCAACGACCCCGTTGCCGAACAGGATGAGGAGCGCCGTCCCGACGAATTCTGCAAAGTAGCCGCTGCCGATCATGATGGAATCCTAAAGTGCTTGGCTGTTTCTTCGAACGCGAGAAGCTGAGTCTTTTGCCACGCTTCGTCTCGTCCGAGCTCAGCGGCGAGCTCCCTGGCCACCTGGGGAGCCCGGTCCATGGCCGCGCGCACGTCCAAAAAGAGCAAGCGGGTGCGACGGGCCAACACGTCCTCGACGGTGCGGGCCATCTCGAAGCGCGCGAACCAACCCGCGCCCTCGTCATGATGACCTGGATTGTGAATGGGCAGATTGCGCGTGACGCAGGGCTGCTCTTCTAGACGGGCCAGGACGATGGCGTGATCCACGGCGTCTTCGGCCATGCGTCGGTAGGTTGTCCATTTGCCGCCAGCGATGGTCAAAAGGCCTGAACTGGAGATCTCGATGGTGTGCTCTCGAGAGAGAGCAGCCGTGCTAGAGGCTTCGCTCGCCTTGACCAGCGGACGGATGCCCGTAAACACGCTGAGCACATCGGACTCGGTTGGACGCTTGGCCAGGTAGTCACTGGCCGTCTCGAAGATCAGATCGATCTCTTCGCGTTGCGCGTCGGGTTCGAAGGTCGAGGCAGGGATGGGTGTGTCGGTGGTACCGATCAAGGTGTGCCCGTGCCATGGAATGGCGAACATCACGCGACCATCCCGGGTATGCGGCACCATGATGGCCGTGTCTCCCGGTAAGAACTCCCGCGGCAGCACGATGTGCACGCCCTGACTCGGCGCGAGGATGGGCTTGACCGCGGGGTCGTCCACGAGCCGCAGTTCGTCGCAAAATGGTCCCGTCGCGTTGATGACGCTGCGGGCCGAGAGCGTGTGCTCGGTGCCGCTCTCCTCATCCCGGAACTTGAGGCCACCTACGAAACCGTCTCCATCCTTCAGCAACGACACGACGCGCGCGTAGTTGACGAGACAAGCGCCGTGAAATGCCGCTGTGCTGGCCAGGTCGATCAACAGCCGCGCGTCATCAAACTGTCCGTCGTGGTACTTGACGCCGCCGCGGAGCCCGTCCTGGGACAACGTGGGGATGAGCTCGAGCACTTCTTCGCGCGACAAGATCTTGGACGGACCAAAGCCGTACTTTCCTGCGAGCAGGTCGTAGACCTTCATGCCGATGCCGTAGAACGGCGCCTCCCACCACATGTAGTTGGGCACGACGAACTCGAGATCCTGGACGAGATGCGGCGCATTGATCCGCAACAAGCCTCGCTCTTTGAGCGCCTCCATGACCAGCGAGATGTTGCCCTGCTGCAGGTAGCGGACTCCGCCGTGTACCAGCTTGGTCGAACGACTCGACGTGCCCTTACCGAAGTCATAGCGCTCCAGCAGAACTACGCTGTAGCCCCGTGAGGCGGCGTCGACGGCAATGCCTACGCCTGTGGAGCCGCCGCCGATCACGGCGATGTCCCAGGGCTCGGTGCGTGACGCGATGCGCTGCAGGAAACCTTCGCGCTGAAATTGAGTCTGTGTGGTCACTTGTTTGGTACCCCTTCAACAAAGCTTGTGATCATTCGTGAGTTTCCCAGTCACGCGCCCGGTTGAGAGCCTGATGCCAACGATCCCTACGATGCGCGGCCTTGTCGGCGCTCATCTGCGGCTCAAACGTGCGGTCCACCTGCCAGGAGCTGGTCAGCGCCGACCGGTCTTTCCAAAAACCGGTGGCGAGCCCTGCGAGATACGCGGCGCCGAGCGCCGTGGTCTCGATGACCTTGGGGCGGACCACCGGTGCTTGCAGGATGTCGGCCTGAAATTGCATGAGCATGTCGTTGGCCGAGGCACCGCCGTCGACGCGCAACGCACTCATGGCGACGCCACTGTCTTGCTTCATCGCCTCCAGCACGTCAGCAACTTGAAAAGCGATACCGTCCAGGGCCGCGCGGGCCAAGTGCGCACGGGTTGTGCCGCGCGTGATGCCGGTGATGGTCCCACGTGCATACTGATCCCAAAACGGAGCGCCCAGGCCCGCGAAAGCGGGGACCAGGTAGACGCCACCGCTGCTGGGAACGGTGGCCGCAAGTTGCTCCACTTCAGCCGAGGTCTCGATGATGCCGAGCCCGTCGCGCAACCACTGCACGACCGCCCCACCGATGAAGACGCTGCCCTCCAAGGCGTACTCCGTCTTTCCGTCGATGCCCCACGCGACCGTGGTGATGAGGCGGTTCTTGGAGATCCGCGGCTCGCTGCCCACGTTCATGAGCAGGAAGCATCCAGTGCCGTAGGTGTTCTTGGCCATGCCCGGTTCGAAGCAGTTTTGGCCAAACAGCGCGGCTTGCTGGTCACCGGCGATGCCAGCGATCTTGATGGGCTGGCCCAAAAGGGTCGTCTCACCGTACACCTCGCTCGAGGAGCGCAATTCGGGAAGTAGCGCGCGCGGCACACCCAAGATGCCCAGGAGCTCTTCGTCCCAGTCCCCCCGCAGATTGTACAGCAGCGTACGTGAAGCGTTGGTCGGGTCGATGATGTGTCGAGCGCCGCCGGTGAGATTCCAAACGAGCCAGGAATCGATGGTGCCAAACGCCAGGTCTCCACGCTCCGCGCGCTCCCGGGCGCCTGGTACGTTGTCGAGTAGCCAGCGCACCTTGCTGCCGGAAAAATACGCATCGATCACCAGGCCCGTGCGCTGCTGGATCATCTCAGCATGACCAGCGGCCTTCAGTCTGTCGCAGAACTCCGCCGTGCGCCGGTCTTGCCACACGATGGCGTTGTAGATCGGCACGCCGGTCTTCCGATCCCAGATCACCGTCGTCTCTCGCTGATTGGTGATACCAATGCCGGCGATGTCGCTGGCAAGGAGCCCCGCCTTAGCCAGAGCGGCGCGCGCTGTGCTCAGCTGCGTCTCCCAGATCTCCTTCGGATCGTGCTCCACCCAACCGGATTGAGGGAAGATCTGCCGAAATTCCTGTTGAGCGACCGAAAGGATCGACCCGTCCTGGTCAAACACGATTGCGCGGGAACTGGTGGTTCCCTGGTCCAAAGCAAGGACTGCCCTCATACGATCCCCCTTAACCCAACTGTCATCATAACCCGCCCACCTAACATCTTCATCCGCTACATGCGCGCACGCAGGAGTGCAACTCCCCAGTCCATCCCGGGAGATTTCAAGAAGGTTTGTTGGTTGGTCCACACGCGGGCGCGCCTTTCGGCGCGTGGAGGTCCTGCCAGGCTCTCCCTTGCGCCGTAGTACTAGTTGGCTCCAAACCGCTCGAGCGCATCCAAACCGGCCTACTGCACCCGGACCGCGTTATTGCAGGCAAGCCGCGTTATTTTAGTCAAACCGTTCCACGGTCGCCCAACTCAACCACACTCCGCAACTCAATGACGTTGCCGTCCGGATCGCGAATGAAGAACGATGTGCCGTCACCTAGCTGGACTGGTCCTTCGGTGATGGGGATTCCAAGTTGCGTGACGTACCGCAGGGCTGAGTCCAGGTTGGCGATACGCAGCGCGACGTGCGTGTAGCCACTGTACTTGCTGGGCAAGTCCATCAGCACGTTGCCACGGTCGTGGGGAACACCATTGGTGATGAGGTTCACCTCCAGACCGCTTGGGTGCCGCAAGATGACCACAGATGCCGCATCGTGGCGCACCGCGACCGAAAAACCGAGCTGCTCATAAAAGCCAATGGCCCGCTCCGCGTCAGTGACGCGCACCCCCCAGTGGTCCACCCGCGTGAGATCGAGCACGCGTGCCTTGTAGCCCAGATCGGAAACGTCAAAAACCTCCGCCGACGGCGCGAGTCAAGCCGGGTCCGGGAGCAGCTTGCTGCCTCGAGCCCAAGAAAGCCAAAAACCTCCGACTTTCGTCGGAGGTTGGTGGAGGCGCCGGGAATCGAACCCGGGTCCGCGAAGGCTCCCCGCTACCCTCATTCACGTGCGTAGTCCCCGTATCCCCGGTGACTGAGTTTGCGGATTCGGCCGCAACCTATCTCTCGCTGATCTCAATCAGGCTATCGAGAGCACCCTTGCCTGATCCAGCCTTGTAGTTGATGCCCTTCCGTTACCAAGACAATCTCACGGTTGGACAGCTCTGCAGTTTTTTAGGCTGCGAGAGCGAGTGCGTTATCGTTTGCAGTTATAAACGGCCCAGCATTTACGTCGGCCAGACACGACGGCACGCAAGTGGCGCTTCACGCTCCACGTCGAAAGCCCTTCGCCCCCATGCAGTTTTGCGCCGCAAGACCTGGCATTTCACCAAGGGGGGACAGTCAGACAAGTTCAGTCAGGGCCTGAACATCGCCAACTTGGTGTTTTTTTGGGGCACAGTCAACCCGGGCGCGCAGCCCTGACCTAGCGCAACGCTCGTGGGGATACCGTTTGAGGCAAGACACAGCATCGACCGCGCGGCCTGCACTGCCGGCTGACCCAACCCTCATCATGAAGAGCGCCCCGGGCGCAACCCGTCCTCATGAAGCATACGGTTCACGAAGAACGTGCGGCTTCATGAAGCATGTGCGCTAGCAAAATTGGGCTTTTTTTCGCGTGGTTTACCCTTCCCGCCGGGGATGCCTTTGCAAAAATCAGAAAAACTTCTCTTTTTGATGAGGCGGCTCCCCTCAAGTGGCAGAATGTGGTAGCGGTTCCCCATGCGTCTTTCTCGTTGCATCACTCTTGTCGTAGGCTCGTTGCTTTTAACTGGGATCGGCTGTTCAGAAGAGGCTGGTCCGCCCATATTTGGCACGGGTGGTTCAGGCGTCGGCACGGGTGGTTCAGGCGTCGGCACCGGCGGGTCTGGCCTGGGCACGGGCGGCGCTGCGTCGACCGGTGGGAGCGCTACGGACACGGGTGGCAGCGCCACCAGCACGGGCGGCGGAGCTGCTTGCCCTGAAGAATGGGGCACCACGGGTACCGAGGCGGGCATCACCGCCTTTGAGAACATTTATCAATACTTTGACGAGTGCTACTCGACCATCACGACGACCGCCACCGAGGGGCAAATCTGCACCGAAGGTTCGGCAGCTCAGGTGGTCGACGAGATGTATTCCGAAATCTGGGGCGCCGGCGTGGGCGTGCAGGTGGTTGCGGACACAGCATCCGATCTGAGCACCTACACCGGCTTCAAGTTCACCATCGACACGCCGCCCTCTGGGTTGCGCGTGGGTGTAATGGTGAGCGGTGACGACAACAGCTACTTCACCGAAGAAGTGGTCGCCGGCGCAAACACGGTCTTCTTCTCACAGCTGGCTAATGGTTCATGGGTCGACCCACCCGGCGTCATCGATTTGACCAAGATCGTGGACATCCAGTGGCAGGTGGCCTCCAACGGCGATGCAGCCGTACCCTTTGATTTCTGCTTGAGCGGCATTGAGCTCACCATGGATGAGGCACCCGGCACTGGCGGCAGCACCGGCAGTGGTGGCTCGACCGCGGCGGGTGGCAGTGCCGCGACCGGCGGCAGCGCTGCGACCGGTGGCTCGACCGCTGCAGGTGGCTCGCCTCCCTGATTCGCGGCGGACCCGCGACATTCGGCTCCAGCTGATCCGCGGCCCTGCAATGAAGAAGCCTACTCACCACGAGCGGGCTTTTTTCGTTTTGTGCACGGTGATGGGTGTCGCTCGCGCAGCCCACGTTTCGCCTAGGGCGCGGTGTCTCGACCCGTGTGGGTCCACTGTGCGCTGGGCGCAGGTGGGCTTGCTCGAAGGGTCCTGCGCCTCAGGTCATTTGAGGGCACAACATGATCTTGCCGATCACCCGACCTTGCTCGAGCTCCCGTAGGGCTTGGGCGGCCTGCTGCAGCGGGAATCTTCGACCGATGTGCGGAGTGACCAGCCCGGCCTCAAGCAGCGCCGCGAGCTGGGTCATGATCTCGTGTTTGGGGGGGAGGGAAAAGCCCATGCTGGGCAAGTCCTTCCGGAAGGCTGAGAGCGCCACGAATTTGAAGAACTCCGGGAGCGAGCCCCACGTCTTGCTCCCACGTTGTCCGTAGTGCTCATGACCCACCCGGACGTACTTGCCCTGGGGCGCGAGGGCGCGCTGGTAGTTGTCCAGGGTGAGGGTGGAGGCCACGTCGTAGATCACGTCGTAACGCGCGCTGCCTTGGGTAAAATCCTGCTGCTGATAGTCGATTTGGCAGTCAGCTCCGAGCGCGCGCAACAGCTCAAAGGTCTCCGCTCGATCGACGGCGGTGACGTGCATGCCGCGCGCCTTGCCAATTTGCACCACGAGCGACCCAACTCCTCCAGCGGCTCCGTTGACGATCATGCGGTGCTCAGCCCCATACCGCTCGAAATCCAAGTTAGTGAGCGCAATGAAGCCCGAGGTGGGCACCGCCGCGGCTGCTTCAAAGGACACGGATGCTGGCTTGTGAGAAAGCGCGCTCTCGGGCACCGCGGCGAACTCAGCAAATGCGCCACCGTTGGTCCATTGAAGGCCCTTGTGGCTTTCGCCAAACACCTCATCACCGACAGCAAAGCGCGTCACCGCTGCCCCCACTTGGGTGACGGTGCCGGCCAGATCTGTCCCTGGCACGGCCGATTTGGGGCCAAACAGGCCAGCGCCAAACAAGCGCACCGCGCGCGGCTCACCTTTGACGACGTGCCAGACGTCGGCATGCACCGACGCCGCCTCAACCCGCACCAACACTTCGTTGCGCTTGGGTGTGGGCACGTCGATGTCGCACAGCCTGAGCACGTCTTCAAACTCACCGTATGCTTGCTGCACGATCGCTTTCATGCCGTCCCTCCCTGCGTCACATGTCGAAGTTGAATCCGGTCTTGCGGAGCTTGTGATACTTTTTCTCGTCAAACCGGTACAAGCGGGCAGCGCGATGAGCTACGTCTTGCTCCACTTCATCCGTCTCGATGAGTAGATCCATCGCAAGCACCCGCTTTCTGAAGTTGCGCTTGTCCAAGCGACGCTCCAGCACGATCTCATACAGACGTTGCAGTTGGGAGAAGGTGAACTTGATGGGAAGCAGCTCGAAGCCTACGGGTTCGTGGCGCAATTTTTGGCGTAGCCTGGCGACGGCAAGCTCCAAAATCTCCTCGTGATCGAAGGCGAGCGTCGGAACATCGTGCACAGCGAACCACGCAGCATCGCGGGCATCGGTCGCCGCGTGTACGCGGTGGTCACTCAGCTTGACCAGTGAATAGAAGGCGACGGACACCACACGCTCTCGAGGGTCGCGGTCGATACCGCTGAACGCATGAAGTTGCTCCAGGTACAGCTTGGTCAGACCGGTCTCTTCACCCAGTTCGCGCAGCGCTGCTTGCTCCAAGGTTTCATCCAGCCGCACAAACCCCCCAGGCAGCGCCCACGCGCCTTCGAACGGCGGCTGATCGCGTTTTATCAGCAAGACTTTGAGATCATCTTCATCCAAGCCAAACACGACGCAATCCACTGTCAGCGCCCCGCGCGGGTAGCGATAGGAATACAGCTCGGTTTCCTTCTTCGTGTTCAAGGTACACTATTGATAGTGTCTACTTGACACGAAGTAAAGCGAGCGGCACCACTTTGGCTGGTTGGAGGGGTTTCATTGCGCCATGTCTTCGCACAGCACCTCGACGGCTTGGTTCCATGGCGCGGAACAAGCGCGACTTCGCCCGTCATCTCGGTCACAGACGCTCTGGGCGCAGGTGCAGCTCGGAGGAGCGCTCGTACCTGCGCACGGATTGGTCTCGCAAACGTACTCATGCGTGGTCATGGGGCCCACGGTCGTCGTCACGTCCACACAAATTTCACCCACGCCGCAGATGAGCTCGCCGCAGGCGCGGGTCGCCACATGACTCTTGCACAAGCCGTCCACACACCTGGACCCTGCGTCCCCATCGACCAAGCGACGACCATCATCGGTGGTGGTGGTGGGTGGGGCAACGCATTCACAACTCGTTTCCTCGGGAGAGCACGCGGCGGCCCACGCCTGAAAGTCGTCCGAAAGGGCGATGCTGACGCCATGAATCCAAGCCGAACCACAGCAGTCGAGCACACGAGTGCCCGTCGTGCAGTCTTCATCCTGGCTACATTCAGCCAGCGGATCCACGTTGTTGCAGTCGACCGCCATCGCCCCCCCACCACTACCTGAAGTCGCGCCTCCGCTGGAATCACTCGCGCCTGTGCCGCCTTGGTCGTCGCCCGCTGTATCCTGCGTCCCACCGTCTCCGGTGGTCGATGAAGTCGGCTCCTCGGAACTGGATTGGGGGATTCGCGCTCCTTGGTCGTCCACGCAGTACCCGTCCAGGCATTCTACCGCTTCCGGCGCTACTGCACAGTCCGCGTTGCTTGTACATGTGAGCCAGTTGGTAGAGCTGGACGTGGACGGAGCTTGCCCCTGGCAGCCGCACAGGACACCTGCGAAGAGGGCAAAGCGAGCGTAGGACAACTGCGGATAGATTTTCATGGTTGAGTCCTTGGAAAGCTAAGGGAGGAGGTTTCAGCTTCATCGTTCCTCACGTCTTGACCTACGTAGACGATCACCCGATGAAGCTGGGTTGGGGCGGGGGCCGTGAGATTGAAGGTGTCGATGCGCTCGCGCAGATTTTCCATCTCCGCACGCGCACGGTGGAGTGTTTGCTTGGCTTCGGATTCCAGAGGATGGCCTGGCCACACATCGAGTGACCAAGTTGAGCCGCCTATCAGATCTTGTGCTCCGGGCGCGGTTGGACCAAGGCTCAACTTGCGGATGATAGCTGTCGTCATCGCTTGAAAATGATCGAGGACAGCCGCCTCCCAGCCTTGAGTTGCACCTAAGGGTACATCGAGTGCATCGCTCTCGAAGCGTTCATTGTCGCCCTGCGCAGAGCGTTTCACCTTTCCCTGCTCCACCAACTCAGAGAGCGCCGCCTGGCACGCCTCTGCATCGATATGACTGACTTCTGCGATGCTCTTCGCATCGAGCGGGCCATGGCGATAGACGGTGAGCCACACCAGATAGAGATTGGCATAAGCGCGCCCCTTATCCATGCTATCGAAATCGTCCGGATCTGCGATCCGGTACATCGCCGATGTTCCCCTTCCAGCGCGGTAAGCCAAGCCGCTGTTCACCAAATCGCTGAGCACGCCCGTGACCATCTCCAGGTCGTCGTGGCGGAAGCGGTGCAGGACCTGACTGGTGCTAGCGCGCATCTGCTCTCGCAGAAACCCGAACACAGCTTCCCACAACGTCTGTCCCTCAACCGTCTGGCTGGTGCGGAGTTCCTGGGATTTTCGGTGGTAGGTGCGCAGGGCCATGCCAAACATATCGGCGATCACCTTCTTTTTGACGCCCTGTTTTTCCAGTTCACTCGTCAGCTCGGTAAAAACCTGATCTGCCACGCCCGCCAGGGGCGCCCGGATCCCGCCAGACGTGGCCAGCTGTGCGATGAAGACCATGGTCTGTTGGACGATGGCATCGATCAGGAGTTGAGGGTTGTTCATGGGAGCAAGGTCCTTCCACATGCATTGTTTGTCCCGAACGGGCACAAGACCAGTGACAAACCTGGCATTGTCTTTTCGTGCCTGGTCAGCCGTATCGCGAGGTGGCGTGTGCATGTCGACGCAACGAGGCTCGTGCTAGCGTGCGTCTTGACCTCCGGTTCACCTTTGCGGCATGTCCATCATCAACTTCCATCGAGTCTCCCCAGTGTTGTGCTGTGCTGGGCAACCCAGCGAAGCGCAACTGAGCTTCATCGCTCAGAACGGGGTGCGGCTCGTCGTCAACTTGGGCCTGCTGGGGACCGACTACGCCCTCCCTCGTGAAGCGCGGACGGTGGAAGAATTAGGCATGGCGTATGTGCACCTTCCCGTGGACTTCAAGCAGCCCACCGTGGCCGATTTCGAGCAATTTTGTGCCGCGCTGAACGGGCGACCCACGTGCTCGACGCTGGTGCACTGCGCGCTCAACTACCGGGCCAGTTCGTTCACAGCCCTCTACCTGGAGCGCTCGGGCAATTGGTCCCACGACCAGGCAGAGGAACTCCGTCATCGCTTCTGGCAGCCTGACGCGACCTGGCAAGAATGGGCCGAACGAGTGCGGGGCGTGGTCTAGATCTTGACGGCGTAGGGCAGACTAGCTTCGTCGCCGTGGAGACCACGGAACCCCCAGTTTTCGGGGGCCGCTTCCAGGACGGTGATCTCCACGTCCTGCTCCGCGATGCCGACATCCTCTCTCAGGCGCTCGAACAACAGTTTCACCAAGCGCTTCTTGGTCTCCTTGCTCCTTCCCTGCATCATTTGGATTTCCAGGATCGTGTAGTTGTCACTTCGCCCTTCGGGCATCAGAAAATCCTCTGGCTCGAGGTAGAAGAAGCGGTGCGCCCGCTTGCCAGCCGGCAGGCCTAAGACGTCCATGACACAAGCATGTACTACGGCACTCAGCTGTTCGCGCCTTGGGCGCAGGCACTGGGCGAGACCAAAGAATTTGATTTGGGCCATGGAGTCTGGACGCTATCAGTAGCGCGTTGGCCCGGAAATATGCGCGCAGTGATGACTTGGTTTCACTCAAGTATGACTCGACTGTCGTGGTGTTGTGTGTGTTGTGACAGATGTGCCCCATTGTGTGCAGCGCACGGGCCGGTGTGACGCGACTGAAATTATGACCAAATAAGCAGGTACCAGATCACGATTGTGACGAGGAAATGCGTAGTGTGGGTAAGGGTGGGGGCTCGGATCGCAAATCATGGAACGAAGTTCAGTGAGCCATTTTTTACCCCGCGCCCCAACTTGGCGCAGGCCGTGCTTTGCCCTTTGAAAGTGGCCTTTCTTACCTGTACAAGATTCTTGCCCGATGTTCGGGTGATGGAGAGAGGAGGCCGACCACAATGGAAGTCCTCCATCGCTCCGGGCCCTCGCCTTTCTAAGGAAGGTGGGCAGGTTGACTGACGAATGAGAACGGAAGGCTACGACCGACGAACAGTGTCCCTCATGAAGACATCACATGACCAAGTCAGCGAGTCTTTGATAGCGACGCACCTTGAATGAGATGCGTTGTGAATGAGGGGCTGGGAGCGGGAGCGGCGCAACCGATTCCGAGGGCAAGTTCCCCGGAGCAAAACGAGACAGGAGCTTTGATACAAATGGCATTCTACAAAAGGCTAGGAATTTTCGCGGCACCCATGGTTTTGATGGCGGCGGGTGCTGCTGCAACGACTGGTTGCGATGGGGACGACCCCATCGGGGATTTGGCAGAACAGTGTGGGCTCAGTTGCCCCGCGGAAGGAGAGGGCATCATCTCCGGCAATGCAGCCATCTCTGGCATCACCAGCGTGGACGCGTTCTTCTCGTCCGTCGTGACGTTTGACAATGTGGCCGCTCAAGTGACCGGCAACATGCAGCTCGAGCTGGACGGGATCGCGCTCTCTCTCGGTTTGGAGAAGGGCTCGTCGGGCGCTGATATCAAGGCCGCTCTCCAGGCCAAGATCGAAGCCAACGTGGATGGTGAACTGTCCATCGACTTCCAGCCGGCTCGTTGCCAGGTGGACGCGAAGGTCACTGCCGAGGCAACTGCCAAGTGCGACGTCGAGGTAGAGCCCGGTGAAGTGAGCGCCAAGTGCGAAGGTAAGTGCGAGGCAGAGGTGGACGTTGAAGGCAACGTGAGCTGCGATGCCGAAGCCACAGTCACCTGCTCGGGCAAGGCCCCCAATTTTGAGTGCAGCGGCACGTGCGAGGGCTCTTGCGAGCTCGACGCTGACGTAGAGTGCAGCGGCACCTGCAAAGGCACGTGCGATGGTGAGTGCTCCGTCAAGAACGCTGACGGGTCGTGCAATGGTACCTGCAGCGGCACCTGCGAAGGCACGTGTGAGCTGAGCGCAGGGGCAACCTGCGAGGGTAAGTGCACGGGTAACTGCACCTACGAGCCCGGTGAAGCCAAGTGCGAAGCCGGTGCAACCGCAAGCTGCGAGGCCAGTGCCAGCGCAGACGCCAAGATTGAGTGCGACGGCAAGTGCGAAGGCAAAGTGGAGCCCCCCAAGGCCAGCGCCGAGTGCGAAGCCAGTGCTAAGGCAGACGCTGAAGTGTCTGCGTCTTGCACCCCGCCCTCACTGCAGGTGTCTTACAAGCTGAAGGCTGACATCGAAGGCGATGCAGATGCCAAGGCAGAGTTTGACGTGTGGTTGGAAGGCTTCAAGGGCCGCATTTCTGCACTCGCTGCAGCAACGGCCAAGGCAGACATCTTGGCTGAGGCTGGCGTTGAGCTGGCAGGTTCCGCAGAGGGTGCGGTTCAGGGGTCCATCGAGGCATTGTCGCAAGGAGATTTCGATCTCAAGGTCACCGTGGGTGCAGGTTGCGCCCTGGCCGAGTTGGACGACGCGGCGAAGGTCGTGACGGACGCGTCGGCTGAGGTCGAGGCATCTGCTTCAGCCTGCGCTGAAGTCATGGGCGTCGTGACCGGCGGCTGATTCACTCAGTCAACAACGAAGGAGAGGAGTTGCTCGTTCAGAGCAGCTCCTCTTTTTTTTGGCGTTGCCGCGCTTAGCCCGCTGGCATTTTGCCAAGCTGTTTGATTTTGGCTAGCCACGTCCGAGGACGAATCATGACCGAACCAAGCGCTGTGTCAGTTGAAGAGTCAGGAGCGCACCGGGAGCTGACACCTGCGGTGGCGAGCCAAGACGCCTGGAACAAACGGGCGCTATGGGGGCTCTTGATCGTCGGTTTGGTCACGTCGCTCGTGCTCGGGTACGTGCACTGGGCTACTTACTTTCGCCCGGGGGATAACAGTTTCTGCTCCATGGGCTCGACCTTTGATTGCGACGCCGTTGCCGCGTCGCGCTGGTCCATCTTCTTGGGAGTGCCCTGGGCGGCGTGGGGCGCGCTGGGTTATGCCACCATGATCTGGGCGGCGTGGCGGCGCTCGTGGTTGTTGGTTCCGCTCAGCGTGACCGCAGCCGCGGCCAGTTTGCTGCTGCTCGGCTTGAGCCTGTTTGTGGTTGGCTCACTGTGCTCGCTGTGCGAGCTCACCCACGTGGTCAGTTGGGCGCTGCTCGTCGTGGTGCTGCGCCAGCGCGCCACGCTCAGCCAAGCCAAACGGCCGCGGGACGAGCTCTTGGATGTGCTGGTTGCCCCCGCCGGGGCGGCACTCGCGCTGGTGCTGCTCTTTCCGTCCTATTGGGATGCGTTCAGCTTCAAGGGACATCCGCCGTTTGCTACGGGCGTGACACCGGAAGGCTACCCGTGGATTGGTGCAACGGAGCCTGGTGAGACCTTGCACGAGTTCGTGGACTACGCGTGCGGCCACTGCAAAGTGCATTCAGTCCGCACACTGCGAGCATTGCGCCGTCATCCTGAATTGCGTGTCGTGCGTCGCCACCAACCCAGGATGCGTTGCATGGAGAGCTTGCCTGGATCGTGCGCGCACGTGCGGATGGCGTATTGCGCTGAGCAGCAGGGCAAGTTCTGGCAGGCTGATCGTTGGCTGTTTGCTCACGCAAAGCCCGGGCTTTTGGAGCCGGACGTGGAGGGGATGGCGCGCGATCTCAAGCTCAATGAGGCCCAATTGGGCCAGTGTGTGACTGCACCGTCTACCTTTGAGCGTGCTCGCCGCGAAGTGAAGGAGAGCAATCGTCAGAAGGTGCGCTCAGTGCCCGGTTATGCCAAGGACGGCAAGCGTCTCAAGCCTGCGGAAGTGAACCAGCTGCTGCGCTGAGGACCAGCCCTGTCCCCGAGCGCTCCCGGTGAAGGAGCGGGGGCCCGACCCGGGGCTAACCCCCCCCTGCCGAGGGCAACGGTGGACGGAGGTGCGACGAGACACAGCGCCCGCAGGCGGGGCGTGCCGCCGCAGCTGACCCGGAGCGTGCTGTAAATAACTAAACCATTTCAAGTGGTTGACGCTTCTTGTCGGGAGGGGGAGCGATTTTTTTAGCGAAGGGCGCCCAAATGCCGGCCGCACCCCCTTAAGGAAATGCGTGAGTGTTCCGTTCACTGTCATCATGTTGTCCGGATCGCAATCGCCTCCGCCTCTGGATCTACGGCGCCCTGTCATTCCCAAGCCTGCGCCGCTGCCCAACATTCCGGGCCCGCGTGGCGGTCCGGCGTTTCGTCCACACCCTGACGACCAGCCGAGAAAAGACAACGGCCGGCCGGATTAGGTGATTTGACTCAGGGCGCGTGGTAGCAGCCCGCCATGTCGACCTCAGCAACATTGACCACTGCGATCAGCGGACGCACGGTGGGCGCGGACGATCCGATCCCGCAGGTAAAAAACGTCGTCTTGGTCATGAGCGGCAAAGGTGGTGTGGGCAAGAGCACCGTGGCGACCAACCTGACGCTCGGGCTCAAACGTCTGGGCTACAAGGTTGGGCTTTTGGACGCAGACATGTACGGGCCCAGCATTCCCACCATGCTGGGCATCAGCGGGCGACCGTCGAGCGACGGACAGAAGATTGCTCCGCTGGAGCGCTTTGGCGTCAAGTTGATGAGTATTGGCTTTATGTTAGACGATGCCAAAGCCGCCGTGGTGTGGCGCGGCCCCATGTTGCACGGCGCGCTCATGCAATTTTTGGGTGACGTCGCCTGGGGTGACTTGGATTTCTTGATCCTGGACATGCCACCAGGGACGGGGGACGTGGCCCTGACGCTTTCGCAAAAACTGCAGGCCAACGGCTCGCTGATCGTGACCACTCCCCAAGAGGTCGCGATTGCGGATGTTTTCAAGTCGGTTTCAATGAATCAAAAGGTGGGGATCCCCATCCTGGGCGTGGTGGAGAACAACAGCTATTTCGTGTGCGACAATTGTGACAAACGCCATGAATTGCTGGGAAAGGGTGGGGGACAGAAGGTCGCGGACATGGCCGGCGCGCCGCTGCTCGCTCAATTGCCCATGGACCCGCTCGTGCAAAAATGGGGAGATGCGGGCACTCCGGTGGTCCAGGCCGAACCCCAAAGCGCCATTGGACAAGCGTTCATTGCCTTGGCAGAGGCGCTGGTCGCGACGGTTTCGCGCGCCAATGAAGGCACAACGACCGGACCACTGAACATCGATCGCAGTGGTGGGGTCAACCGCCACCTCCCTATCTCCCGCTGATCCTGACGGACGGCTGGGGGCGTCAGCCCTAGGTGGTCTGAAAAACCGCAAACCTGGACGATCTTCAGCGGTTGGCGAAAGCGGCCAAGCGGGTTATGAGACGGCCCTGAGCCCACCCCCATGAGGGCGAATCACATGACCGCTGAACCTACGCAAAATTCATCCTCTGACGTCGGCGCTTCCGGTGAGGGAAGTGTCGTTGCCTCCGGGGATCACACCGCGGCGTCTTTCGATGCTGCTTCCCCACCTTCTCCCACGCCGGACGCGAACGCGTCTGAAAGCGCTGGGGACTCAGCTGTGCTGTCCGAAAGCTCCGCGTCGTCCGAGAGCGCTGCCGAAGAAACAGCAAATGGCGAAACCTCAGCTGGGCAGGACGCTGCCAGCGCTGATGGAGAGGCCGCCCCTGGCGCCAAGAAAAAGAAAAAGCGCCGGAAGAAGAAGAAGCCTGGGAGCGAGGGCGGTCGCAGTCATCATGAGCGCGCGCCGTTCCATGTGGGTGAGGAAGTCTTTGGCAAGGTAACGGCTGTGCTGGAGACCGCGATCATGATCGATTTGTCGGGCAAAGCCCTGGCTATCTTCGATCGCTCGGAAATGGCTGCAGACGATTTGGTGCCCGAGGTGGGTGACCGCTTCGTTGGTCAGGTGTTGGCCGACGGATCACGTGGCGGTTTGGTCGTCATGACCCGCAAGCTGCTCCGCGAAGAAGAAGCAAAGCCCAAGGTCGAGCAGGCAGCCAAAGATGGCACGCTCATCCATGGTCTGGTGACCGGCGTGATCAAGGGCGGTGTTGAGGTCCTGATCGAAGGTTTGCGCGCGTTTGCGCCTGCGTCGGGCGTGGATCTGCACCCGCGGACGGCCAACTTCATCAACTTGGTCGGCCGAGTGCTCGACTTCAAGGTCGTGAGCTACGAAAAGCAGGGGCGAGAAATCGTGGTGACGCGCCGCCCCATGCTGGAGAAAGAGGCCCACGAGCGCCGTAAACAGGCGCGTGAATTGCTCAAAGAGGGCGCAGAGATGCAAGGCGTCGTGCGCACCGTGGTGGAGTGGGGCGCCTTCGTCGCGCTGCCTGAGGCCGAGCATTTGGAAGGCTTGATCCACATCTCAGAACTGTCTCACGATCCGCGGGAGCGCATCGCCGATGTGCTCAAGCCTGGCCAAAAGCTGCAGGTGCAGATCCAGAAGATCGATGAGAAGGGCAAAATTTGGCTCAGCCGCAAGGCGCTCATCGAGGACCCGTTCGTGGTGCTCGTGGGCGGCATCAAACAAGGCGACGTCGTGGATGGCGAAGTCACTCGGGTGGAAGAGTTCGGTGCGTTCATCAAGCTGGCTGACGGATTCGAAGGTCTGTGCCATGCCGCTGACTTGGGTGTAGAACGCGTCGCTGACGCCCGCACCGTGCTCAAGTCGGGCGAACAGGTGAAGATGGTCGTCCACCACATCGACCCCAAGCAACGCCGGGTAGCTTTGCACCCGGCGCCCCCTGAGAGCCAGGCCGGTGAGACCCGACAGAAGGTGATCAAGGGCGGCAAGCTCAAAGTTGAGGTCGTCAAGGCCGATAAGCCCGGCCTGTTCGTGCGCATCTTGGGTGCCACCGGGCGTCAAGCGCGAGGCTTCATTCCTGCGGGACAGACGGGGACACCTCGTGGTGCGGAACTGCGCAAGCATTTCAGCCCGGGTGAGCAGTTGGAAGTGCAGGTGGTGGAGATCGACCCCAAGCGCAGCGAGGCAAAGTTGAGCATCACCAAGCTCAGTCAAGACGAGGAGCGCAAGGCCCACAAGGAGTACCGCGCCAAGCTCAAGGCTGAGTCCAACTTTGGTACCTTGGGTGATCTGTTGAAGCAAAAATTGGGCGGCTGAGTCATTCCCAGCGCTGGGTCACGCCTGGCGCTGGGTCACTCCCGGCGCAGCGCGACCACCGGATCAAGGCGCGCGGCGCGTCGCGCAGGCAAGAACCCAAACAGCACGCCCGTGGTCATGCTGACGAGCATGCCCAGCCCGGCGGTGCTGGACGAGAGCCACAGATCCCAGCCAAAAACACCGACTAGCGGTCTCATGAGCGACGCGGCGCACAGGATCCCGAGCGCGCCGCCGATCAAGCTGAGCACGACGGCCTCGATGAGAAACTGAATGAGGACGTCGCGTGCGGTGGCGCCGATGGCGAGCCGTGTTCCAATCTCGCGGCTGCGCTCCGTGACAGAGACCAACATGATGTTCATCACGCCAATCCCGCCGATAAACAGACTGATCAAGGCGATGCTCGTCAAGAGCATCTGCATCACGGCCACGACCCCCTGCTGGGCCTGCGTGATGCGCGACTGGTCCCGGATGTTGAAGTCGTCCTCCTGATCCTCTTTGATGTGGTGGCGTTGTCGGAGCAGCGCACGCAGGTTCTTCTGCAGGGTTTCTAGCTGGACATCAGCGCGACCGGCGATCTCGACCTGCCCCACTTCACCTGGCTCTGCGCGGATGATCTTGCTGCGCATGGTGCGCAGCGGCATGACCACGATGTTGTCCAGATCCAAGCCAAACGGCGATTGGCCTTTGGCCGAGAGGATGCCAATGATGCGGAACAAGTGGCGCCCCATGCGCACGGACTGACCCACGGCGGGGCCGTCACCAAACAGCTCGGTGACCACGGTCGGTCCGACCAAAATGACACGAGCGCCGGTGTTCTCTTGGCTCTTGTCCCAGACCGCGCCTTCGGTGATTCGGTACTTCTTGGCTTTAAAGTAGGTGGCAGTCGAGCCAACGGCTTGAACGTTCTTGTTGTTTTGACCAGCCACGGCCCGCACCATACTGTCGAGCGTGGGTGCGACCGCGTCGACCCCAGTGACCGATTGACTCATGGCCAGGGCGTCGTCCTCCGTCAGTTTCGCGGCGCTCTCCCCGGCGCCGCTCGCGCGATCGGTGCGAGCGCGAATCGTCAGCAGGTTCTCGCCCATTTGCTCGACTTGGGCGCGCACCGAGCGCTGTGCACCCTCACCAAGGGCCACGACCAAGGTAAAGGACAGCACGCCGATGAAGATACCGAAAGCGGTCAGTGTGGCGCGCAGCGGATGCCGGATGAGCGCGGTGGTGGCCGTTGAAAACGCCACGAGCAACGTGATGAGCAGCCGCTTCATGGGAGACCCCCCGGGCAAGTGTGTGCGCGGGCTCGGTCATTCATGACGCAACGCCTCGATGGGGTCGAGCTGAGCGGCGCGACGTGCTGGCAAGATACCAAAGACGAACCCCACCAAGGTGCTGGTCGACAGCGCAATGATGACGGAAAGTGCATCCAGCTTCATCGACCAACCCAGTGTTGAGGTGAGCAGCAGCGTCGTGCCCGCTGCTGCAAGCACGCCCAAAAGACCACCGCTGGTGGAGAGCAGCGCCGCCTCACACAAAAATTGCAGCAAAATGTCGCCGGGGCGCGCCCCAATGGCCATGCGCACCCCGATCTCGCGTGTGCGTTCGGCCACGCTCACCAGCATGATGTTCATGACGCCAATCCCGCCCACGAACAGCGCAATGGTGGCCACGCTGAGCAGCAGCATGGTCACCATATCCAAGATTGCATCCTGGGATTTGCGAAAGCCCTCTTGGGAACGCACGATGAAGTCTTCCGGCTCGCCCGGTTTGATGTGATGGCGTTGGCGCAAAATGGCCTGAATCTGTGCGATTGCTTGCTCGGTGTGAGCGCTCGATCGCGCCGATGCCATCACCAATTGCACACGATCGCTCTTGGTGGGCACGACGCGGGCACGCCACGATGCAATGGGCATGAGCACGCGATCATCCTGGTCCTCAAAGCTGGAGCGTCCCTTTTCCTCGAGCTCACCAACGACGCGGTACGAGTGCCGCCCGATGCGTACGAAATGCCCGAGCGCTGGCTCGTTGCCAAACAATTCCACGCGGGCAGTTTTTCCGATGATGACTACTTTGGCTTTGCTGCGCACCTCACTGGGCGAAAAATCGCGCCCGCTGGCTAGAGCGTAGCCGCGCACCGAGAAGTAGTTCTCGTCAATGCCCATCACGCCCGTCTTGTGTGAGTCGAACGCGGAATGCACGCGGAGATTGATGGTGGACCATACACTGACCGCAGCGACAGCGGGGGCCTCAGCCTCAATGGCGCGGGCGTCGCCGCGCGTGAGAGTCATGCGGTTGACCTGCGCGCCGCTCCGGGCCGAGGATTGCGAAAACACGAACAACAGGTTGTTGCCGATGTTGGATATCTCGCCCGAAATGCGCGCGCGCGCACCCGTGCCCAAAGCGACCACCACCACGACCGCCGCCGTACCGATGAGAATGCCGAGCGCCGTGAGCAGGGAGCGCAGACGTGCGCCGAGCAGCGCACGCACGGCGATGCCGAGCGCCGTTTTGATCACGTGACCTCGGCGCGCAGTTGGAGAGCCCGCGCGAGGAGATGCCGTGCATCAACGGGCTTTTGATTGCGCTCGTCAGAAACGATGCGTCCGTCGCGCACGGTCACGATGCGTGCGGCACAAGACGCCACGTCTGGCTCATGGGTGACCAAGATCACCGTGCGCTTTTGCTCGCGCACCAGCTCTTGCAAGAGAGCCAGGACTTCAGCCGTGGTCACTGAATCCAGATTGCCGGTTGGTTCATCTGCCAAGATCAGCGGAGGATCGCTCACCAAGGCGCGCGCGATGGCTACACGCTGCTGTTGTCCACCTGAAAGTTCAGATGGAAGATGATGAATGCGCTCAGCCAGCCCCACCCGCGTAAGGGCGCGCAGCGAGAGGAGCTGGCGCTCTTTTTTAGGGGTGCCGCGATAGAGCAGGGGCAGCTCGGCATTTTGGAGCGCTGAAGTGCGCGGCAACAGATGAAAACCCTGGAAAATGAAGCCAATCAGGCGATTGCGGATGAGCGCGCGTTCATCCGGATCGCGGGCTGCGACCTCCACCCCTCCGAGAAAATACTCACCGTTGCTGGGCCGATCCAAACAACCCAAAACGTTCATCAGCGTGCTCTTGCCTGACCCGCTGGGCCCCACGATGGCCACGAGTTCCCCTGCGGCTATCTCTAGATCCACGCTGACCAGAGCGCTGACCACGGAGTCCCCCACCAAGTAGTGTTTGCTGATACCGCGCAACCGAACCAGTGGCTCTGGGCCGGAAGTCGTGGGCAAAATATTGGACTCAGCCACCGCGCTCCCCTCCTCAAAACAGACGGAACCCGCGCTTCTTGTCGTCGGTGTGTTCGTCCACAATCACCTGTTGGCCCTTGACCAGACCCGACTTGACCTCACTCCATACGCCATCGGTGAGCCCCAAATCGACCATTTTCGTCGTGGTCCCAGGGTCAGTGACCGGCCCACTCCCCTGCAAGAACACACGCCCGCGCCCCGGTCCGGGTCGCTCCGCACTGGGCAGGTCTTTGGTCGACGGCGGCGGGGCTTGACCGGGCTGGGGCGGGGGTGCGGCGGGCTCAAAACGCAATGCTGAGTTACGTACTGCTACGACGTCCACGACCTTGCGGGTCTCGACGGTGGTCGTGGCGGTCATGCCAGGCCGCAACTTGCCGTCAGGATTGTCCACCGCAATGACGGCAGAATAAGTGACGACACCCTCCACGTTGTTGGGCGCCAGACGGATCTGCGTCAGTATCCCCTTGAATTGGTCCTCAGGGAACGCGTCCACTGTCACCTGGGCCTCCATGCCTTCTTTCACCTTGCCGACATCGGCTTCATCGATCTCGGCCACCACGCGCATCTTGGTGAGGTCTTGTGCGATCACGAACAAGACTGGAGTATTGAAGGAGGACGCGACGGTTTGCCCCGGTTCAACTTGACGGTTGATGACGACACCATCAATGGGTGAAAAGATCTTGGTGTAATTGAGCGTCGTACGCGCGCTGCTCAAGCGCGCCTGAATTTGCGCGATCTGCGCTTTAGCCGTGCCCACCTCGGCCTCGGCCACTTGGAGTTCACCACTGGCCTCCTCCAATTCACCTACGCTTGCGACCTGGTCACCGACGAGTCGCTTGAGTCGTTCGACGCGCACCTTGACGGCGTCCCTTCGAGCCTCTGCACTCTTGATGGTGGCTTGCGCCGCGCTCAGCTGCGCGTGGTTTTGACTGACCTCTGCGCCGAACAGTTGTGGATCGATCTGCGCCAGCAGCTGTCCTGCCTTCACTTGGTCATTGAAGTCGACATCCACCGAGACGATGCGACCGGAGACCTGGGCGCCAACGTCCACCTGGTTGAGCGGCTCCACGACGCCCGTGGACTGCACCTCTTCTCCAATCGAACGCACCTCGACCGGCGCCGTGACGAACCGAGCCGCAGGTGGGGGAGCAGACGCCCTTTGGTAATAGACCAGCCCCGCCCCGCCGCTGACCAAGACCCCCATCACGGCCACGGCGCGCAGCGTGCGCTGCCGCCGCCGTCGCTTGAGCTGAGTCGCCAACCCCTGAACAACTGTATCGATTTCGCTCATCGTTCCTTCAGCAAAAGCGCGTGGACCGAGCCCAGACCCATCTTGAGGCAAAGGGGGGTCGGAACCTTCGGAATCCAAGTAACACCAGGCCCTGACCGCCAATTCCAGACAATTGCGGATCAAATTGGGAAAGTGGCGTGCTTTTGTCCATAAATAGTCGCCCTGGCGCGTTGACAGGCCGCGGGTCGTCGCTCATATTCCCGGCCCCCAAAAGTTCTCACCGGGGTTTCAGAGCATCATGGTTTCTCTTACCGCAAAGTCGACCTCACGTCGCGAAATTCGCGCCAAGTCCCTCGGCCGCAAACAGCGTGCACAGCGCGCCAAAAACGGCACGCCTTCATTTCCCGTGCATCCCGCCGGATATGATGCCAACGCTGCGGATGCTAAACCTGCAGCTAAGTGACTTCAAACAGGCATTTTACGCCCAAGTTCTCTTGATCAGATATTGTTATGTCCAATCACGCATCAGCAGCTAAGCGAGCTCGTCAGTCCATCAAACGCACCGAGCGCAATCGCGCCATCCGCACGCGCGTGCGCAACGCCGTCAAGGCAGCACGCGTAGCCATCGCTTCTGGCGACAAGGGTGCAGCTCTGGATCCAGTGAAGAAGGCCTCTGTTGCGCTCGCTCGCGCGGTGACCCAGGGCATCATGCGCAAAGAGACCGCATCGCGTACGATTTCTCGCGTGCAGTCGGCTCTCGCAAAGCTGGGTTGATCGCTCGCTGTGAGCGTGCTCAGCGGTGCCTTTCATGTGGCGCCGCTGGCCTCCCATCTCGACCGCTGGTTTTTGACCAGGGGTCGTTTTTTTTGTGGCTTTGCTGAGCCCCGGGGAGGTCGCGCGCATTTTTGCTCAATTGCGCTGAAAACGCGAATATTGAGCCTTTTCGCCCCATTATTGCGTGTGTGGCATTGACCACTCGCCAGGCCTAGTGGCTTGGCTTACCCTCTGCGTCGGGTGGCTCGCGCATGGGCGGGTGCGCTCGCAATATCGACAGCATTGGTGAAACGGAGAATCGGGGCGATGAGCGAGGAGGAGAAGGCGATTGAGCATTTTAGCCACGAGACGGTTGCGTACGAGCCGAGTCCGAGTTTCTCGGCGCGAGCACGCATCAAGACTCGCGAGCAATACGATCGGATGTACCGTGAGAGTTTGGACGCACCCGAGAAGTTCTACGCTCGAGAGACCAAGGATCTCGTGTTCGACCGTCCCTGGGATACGCTCTTCACCTGGGAACTGCCGTTTTCCCAGTGGTTTGTGGGCGCCGAACTGAACATCACCAAGAGCTGTCTGGACCGACACCTTGAAGAGGGCCGGGGAAGCAAAGCTGCGATCATCTGGGAGAGTGAGCCCGGGCAGAGTGAGACGTGGACCTACGCTCAGCTGCACGACAAAGTGTGCGCGTTTGCGGCGACCCTGCGTGAAAATGGCATTGGAAAAGGGGATCGCGTCGCCATCTACATGGGCATGGTTCCGGAAGTCGTGGTCGGCATGCTGGCCTGTGCGCGGGTAGGCGCCACCCACACCGTGATCTTTGGCGGGTTTGCTGCCGACGCCATCAAAGATCGCGTCAATGACTGTGGGGCCAAAGCCATCCTCACTCAAGACGGCGCCTGGCGCCGGGGTAAGGTGGTGGCGCTCAAGGCAACGGTGGACGATGCGGTCAAACACACGCCCAGTGTCGAGAAGGTGTTCGTCTACAAGCGCATGACGGATGCAGAATGTCCCATCACGATGACAGCGGGTCGTGATTTGGATTGGTATGAAAGTGTGAAGAGTGCCCCCGCGGGCGCCAGGCACGCCGAGAGCGTAGATGCCGAACACCCACTCTTTATTCTGTACACCTCAGGGTCCACGGGTAAACCCAAAGGCGTGAAGCACACCACGGCTGGTTACTTGGTGGGCGTTCACCTCTCGACCAAGTATGTGTTTGATCTCCACGACGAGGATGTCTACTGGTGCACCGCTGACGTGGGTTGGATCACCGGGCACAGCTACTTGGTGTACGGGCCGCTCTCCAACGGTGCCACCTGTTTGATGTACGAAGGCGCGCCCAATGAGCCCGATTGGGGGCGGTTTTGGCAAATCATCGAAAAACACAAGGTGAGCATTCTCTACACGGCGCCCACCGCCATTCGCGCGTTCATCAAGGCGGGCGATCAGTGGGTGGATCGGGCGGATGTCTCCAGCTTACGCTTGCTGGGGACGGTGGGGGAGCCCATCAATCCCGAGGCATGGCGCTGGTACCACGAGAAGATCGGTCGTGGACAATGTCCCATCGTCGACACTTGGTGGCAGACCGAGACCGGGGCGATCATGATGACCACATTGCCCGGTGTTCACGCCGCCAAGCCTGGCAGTTGCGGCGTTCCGTTCTTTGGCGTGGAGCCGCGCATCGTGGCGCACGATGGCCATGAGTTGGCCGTGGATGAAGGCGGATTTTTGATACTCAAGCGCCCCTGGCCCAGCATGTTGCGCACGCTGTGGGGTGATGATGAGCGTTTTCGCAAACAGTACTTCTCAGAGATTGAGGGCTGCTATTTTACCGGTGATGGCGCGCGCTTTGACGAGGACGGCTACTTTACTGTGGTTGGGCGCATTGATGACGTGCTCAACGTATCAGGTCACCGGATTGGCACCGCTGAGATCGAGAGCTGCTTGGTTGCGCACCCCGCCGTTGCCGAAGCGGCGGCTGTCGGGCGGCCCCATGATCTGAAGGGCCAAGCGCTGGTTACCTTCGTGACGCTCAAGCCTGGTTTTGAACCAGGGCCGGAGATGGAGCATCAGCTGGGTGAACACGTCGCGCGGGAGATCGGCAGATTTGCACGCCCTGACAAAGTCGCGGTTGTGACAGGCCTGCCCAAGACACGTTCGGGAAAGATCATGCGCCGCATCCTGAAGGACGTAGCCGCCGGTCGTCCCGTTTCTGGTGACGTGACCACGCTCGAAGATCGAGGTGTGGTTGACTCGATCATTGCCGGGTTGAAGGTGTGAGCGAAAAGGGGTGGGCGCTGACTTGGGCCGCTCACCCCGAGGCCTCAATGGCCCAAGAACTCAGCCTTGATGGCCTCGAAGTCTCCGGCTTCAATGGAGCCTTCGATGCGACAGAAGATCTTTCCAGACGCGTCCACCAGCAGGTGAACGGGCAGGCGGGGATCCGGCGAGAGTCCTGCCTCAGGCAGCCACTCTTGTCGCTCGGTGCCCTCCTTCAACCAATAGGTCTGCTTGATCCCGGAGCTGGGCTGCGCGTCCAAAAAGCGCTGCAGTTGACGGGGGTCGTCATCGATGGAGATGAACTCCAGGTTGATGGGTTGCCCCGCCTGGGCGAGCTCGGCCTGAAACTGCCGGAGCAGGGGGATTTCTTTTTTGCACGGCTCGCACCAGGCCGCCCACAGGTTGACCCAGGCAGGGCCCCGAGCGCCTGCTCGGCCTCCCGCGAACGGCTGATCGTTGGCTCCGAGCCCGCTGATTTTACCTTCTGGAAGTGGGGTATTGGGCTTTGAACTACACAGCGGCCCTCGTGCTTGGCTGCCGCTTTGCTGAGTCGGGCTCGCTTTTGGGAGAGCGGCCGGTTGAGGTTGGGTCCCCGGTGCTGCCACCACTGCGTCACTCCGCGCGCGGGTGACCGCCGTGGGCTGCTCTTCGCACGCAAGGAGCCCCGCGCCGAGTACACAACCAAAAAGTAAGACCTGTGCGGGGGGAGCCATGATCGAGCGCTGGTTCATAACAATGTCATCCGGAACGACGAAGACCCTACTCACCGCCCTCACAATCGGCAATCTACCCAGGAGACAAACACGCTCCGATTCACGGCTTCGGCATTGCACTTTTCATCCGCGCGCGAGTTGGGCCAAGAACAAAACTCTTCGGAGAGCTGTGCAAATTCATCACCCAGCCACAATTGGCCAAACTTCTTGTCCAAATCGGGATCGGGGACCAGAGACGCCGCGTGGAACTTGACGGAGTTGGCCCGACGGTGCGAGAGCGCGCGATTTTTGGCCTGATTTCCGACCTTGGAGGCGCGGGCCACGGCAAAGAAATAGCGGGCCCCTTTGCGATCCAAGAAGCGCTCCTCCAAGAGTTTCTTGGCGCCGTCATCGAGTTCGTCGGCGGCGTTGTCGAACAACAGCACCGCTCCACGATCCTTGAGTGGAGCAAAAAGCGCGTTGAAGTCCGCGTCGCTGATCGAAGCGAAGGATTTGACGTCGGAGGGCTGACAGCCGTGACGACTGTTACCACCCTCCAAACCGCAGGCGTGGAGCACGCGCTGCAGGACTTCTTTGAATTGCGGGGTGCAATACGCGACCTCTGCTTGATCAGCGATGGCTACCTGGGGCGCGTCCTCGGCGTGCGGGCTCACCAAGCGCTGACTCGCCGACGAGGTGGAGTGAACCACGAGGCCGCACATGGCGGCCAAGAGCAAACCGCCAGCTACCACGAACAGCAGCGGTCCAGATTTCGATTCCTCGGGCGCAGGCGCGTTGCGTCGCATCGCGGGGGCCGTAGGCTGGACAGGACGTGGCTGGTCCGCGTCGGCCCGCGTGCGGGGCGCTACCTTGGCAGGTGGTGCGGAGGCGGAAGACTCCGCCAGCTCGTCTGGGGTCCCATCCGCGCGGGTCTGGCCGAGTACGTCAATCTCGTCGCTCATTGCGAAAGCTCCGGTGCGAGTTGCTTCATGGTGAAGCTCAGTCCCATATCCGTATCTTCGTCACACACTCGATCTTGGTCCAAGTACATCTGTGGGGTCGACAAGGGAATGTTGTTTTCTGCGGCAAAATGTAAGTGCTTGTTCAAGCGGGTCTTGGTCTTGGCTGAATTCATGCACTTTTGCAGGCCGGGGCCAAACCTGTGTTGCAATAGTGCCTCGAGCGCTTTTGGTCCGGCCTTTCCCGCCTCGGCGATGGCTGCCTGCTCGTCGAACGCCCACTTGAGCGCGGCCTTTGGATCTTGAGCACACAAAAGGGCGCGGCTGACGATGCAGGCGCCAGGATGCAATGGCTCACCGAGCATCCAATTGCACTCGCTGTCGAGCGGGAACAAAACGACCTGCGCATCCAGTTTTTCAATCAGCCCTTCATCGGTCAGGCGATTGTGGAAGGCGCGACAGGTGGGGCACAGCGGATCCTCAAAGAAAATGGCCTTGCGCTTGGGCTGTGCCCCGGGCAGCCCCAAGAGTTCATGCTTGTCATCCGGGGGCAGTTTGAGGGTGCCGCAGCCACGCAGGTAGGGCGTGTGATCCGGCGCCGTTGCGGCATAGGTGATGGCTGGTAGCAAGCTTGCTGAGCCCAGGGTCACGAGCAGCACCAGCGCCCAGGACCATCCACCCGAACGGCGCGGCGCGGCGTTTGCCGTGGCCAAGATGGCGAGCCCGGCGAGCGCCAAGAGCGCGCTGGAGATGTAGATGCCCACGCAGGTCCGGCACAATGACCCCAGCTTGGTCAGGGAGATGGTCAGCATCACGAGCGACACCAGCAGTGGCGTGACACTGGTGAAGGCAAAAAAACGCCGAGCGAACGCGCTGGCACGTGCGTTTTGCAGCCACAAGTACCCAGCAAACGCCGCAAAGAAGCTGAACGCGCCGAGCGCAAACAACGAGATGGGCACGCCGCCCCAAATCATGGTCTTGAGCACGGCGGAATAGGCGCTGTACATGGCGGCCCGGCAGGCCTCAGCGTTGTCCGTGGGAGCGACGCCTGGAACGATGCTGCAGTGCAGGTCGTGGATCCCGCGGTCGAGATGGGCGGCGTAATCTAGTGTTGAGTAGGTGGCAAACGTGAGCCCTAGAATTGAACCGACGAGGGCGATGGCGGCGCGGCCGCGAAGCTCGGAACTAGCCATGACTGAGTGGGTGCACTCTGGTGCGCGCGCGCGCGATGTTCAAGATGTTTGTGGGCAACTGTGCGCACGTTGTGGACCATCACTCGTCCTCATTGCACTGCGACTAAAAACCGGACGCTGGGCGCCCGGCCTAGCTAGGAGCACGCAGTTTAGGGCCGGGCTCTCCACCACGACACGAGCACGCCTCCGCCAATGAGTCCGCCAATCACGGCAAGCGAGATGGGCGGTGGAACGTGAATGAAGTCGGCCAGCAGCATCTTGCTGCCCACGAACAACAGCACGAGCACCAAGGCTTGTTGCAGGTACTTGAACTTGCCGATGATGGCTGCGAGCGCAAAATACAGCGAGCGCAGGCCGAGAATGGCCAGGACGTTGGAGGTGAACACCACGTACGAGTCCGTAGTCACTGAAAATACCGCAGGGACCGAGTCGAGGGCGAATACCACGTCAGTGGTCTCGATGAGCACGAGAGTGACAAACAGCGGAGTGAAGAGCAGCTTGCCTTTTTCGCGGATCACGAAGGCTTGACCGTGCAGCGTGGGGCTGACAGGCAAGTAACGCTTGGTGAGGCGCAAGATCGCGCTCTCTCCGACATGGGGGTCGTCATCCTTGTTCTTGAGCATCTTGAGCCCACTTACGATCAGGATGGCGCCGAACACGTACAGCAACCAATCGAAGCGGCGAATGAGCGCTAGGCCCGCCAAGATCATGATGCCACGCATCACCAACGCGCCCAAAATGCCCCAATACAGCACGCGATGCTGGAGTTCATCGGGGACCTTCATGTACGTGAAGATGACCGCCATGACGAAGATATTGTCGAGGCTGAGCGCCTTTTCGATGATGTAGGCGGTGAGGTACTCAATGGCCGCCGTCTTACCGTCCAAACCCGATTTGACGCCCAAGCCTTCAAAATGGTTCTCGTAACCAAAATAGATGGCGACCGAGAACAGGAGCGACAGCACGACCCACACCGCTGTCCAGGCGAGCGCCTCCCGTGCCGAGATGCGGTGGGGGTTCTTGTTGAAGACTCCGAGGTCCAGGATCAGAAAAAAGAAAATGAGCGCCAGAAACCCGGACCAGGAAACAAGGGGCATGTTCACGCTGCGGGCTGTAGCATGTTCCCCGGCAGAGCCCAATGTGCCGCGCGCCCGGCAGTTTCAGCGAATGATGACTTCCGGAACTTCGACCGTTTCAAAACAGCCGATGCTGGTTTCGATGCGGTAATTTGAGTTTGAAGTGTGACGTTCTGCATGGAAAATGTCCATGTTGTAGACCATCCCCGGCGAGATGCCGAGCGCAGCAGCCTGTGCATCAAAGTCGATCGTTGCGGTCAGCGGGTTGTGAAGACCACCCAGGTCCAATGCCAGCTTTCCGTTGACGAAGATCCACATGTCGTCGTCCCCGCTGAATGTGAATTCATCGCCAGTTTGGTAGGTAAAGCGCACGTGCGCCTCGGTAGTGAAATGATAGTTGTGGCCTTGGGTTTGTTCATCGAACCCTTGACCATCCGCGGGGAAGAACCGCCCACCTTCAATTTCCTTACTGTCGAAGTAGTAGACTGAGTCGCTGCCTGAAAGCGGCCCCAGGGGGATTTCGTACTGGAAGGTCATGTTGACCCCCTCCACATTGGAGTACCATTGATTGAACGACTCAGCGCTGGTGACGACGACTTCGCCATTTTGCGGGCCAGGGTTGGTTTGCGCATCCCACAATTTGCAGGACACAGTTCCGTCCGTGATGGTGCGTTTGCCTGTACCGATGCCAGCCTGAAACAGCGGGGTCCGCGCGCCATCCGTACCGATGAACAAGTTGGGCTGGACGATTTCACAGCCGATGTCGTCCCAGCCTGCAAACGCCTCTTCCATGTCTGGATGACTGGCGTTGAAGTCGCGCACAATGAGCTCGAGGGTGGTGTCACAATCGGTTTGGATTGGATCCTCCGTGTCCGTCTCAGTCGTCGATTCATCGCTGGTCGCAGTGGTCGTCGTGGGGACCTCGATGTCCCCGTCGCCCGAGGACTGTGCGGTCGTGGGCGTCTCGGTGGTCGGGTCGATGGGGGTGGTATCTCCGTCGCCGGTGGTGTCTTGGTCACCTGCGGGAGCGGGCGCACCACACGCGTACAGCGCGGCGAGCGCCAAGGCAGAGGACCAAACAAAAGAAAAGCGATGAAAGCGATACATGTTGCTGCGCAATTTAACATAGAAGAAAGAAAAATCCCGGACAGCGCGTTTCAGGCGCGGAGACCCTGGAAAAAACGCCCCAATCACCGGCACATGGATCAGCTCTGCGGTGGCGCAACGACAGGCCATATCAGTTACGCACCACCCCCGGCGCCGCTCCTCGGAAATCAGTGAAACACAGCTAGCGCTTTACTTGCGGGCACAGCGCGCCGAGCACAGCAGCATGGGCGCGCACCGGAGCAGGTCAGCTGCTCTCAATGAGTTTGCAATATTCGGCGGTTCTCGTAAAGTCGCCGCTGCCCACCCCTGCGTGAGAGTTCTATGAGCCAATCGTCGACGTCCGCATCCCCCGGGGGTTCTGGTAAATTACTCAAACTCAGCCTGGGGGCGCTGGGCGTGGTGTATGGGGACATCGGCACTAGCCCGCTTTACGCCATGCGGGAGTGTTTTCATGGCTCGCACGGGCTTGATTTTCATCCCACGCGCGTCTTGGGTGTGCTGTCGTTGATGTTTTGGGCAATGACCTTGCTCATCAGCTTCAAGTACGTGTCCTACGTCATGCGGGCGGACAACCGTGGAGAGGGCGGCGTGCTGGCTCTGATGGCGCTTGCCACACAGCGCTCGCCCCACCGGGCACGCGCCTTGGTCATCCTCGGCTTGTTTGGGGCCGCGCTCCTGTACGGCGACGGCATGATCACCCCTTCGATCTCCGTACTCAGCGCTATGGAAGGTCTGAAGATCGCCGCACCGTCCCTGACGCCCTACGTGGTGCCCCTCACGGTCATGGTGCTGATCGGGATTTTTTCCGTGCAGCATCGAGGGACGGCGGGTATCGGCGCTATTTTTGGTCCCGTGACCCTTTTGTGGTTCCTCACGCTCGCAGCCCTGGGGATCCCGTGGATCATTGAGAATCCGCACGTGCTCGAGGCGATCAGCCCCCACCACGCCGCGCGCTTCTTGATGCGCGAAGGATATGCCGGATTTCTGATCCTCGGCTCAGTGTTTCTGGTCGTTACGGGCGGTGAGTCCATCTACGCCGACATGGGTCACTTTGGTCGTCGTCCCATTCGACTCACTTGGTTCGCGTTGGTCATGCCCTGTCTGTTGCTCCACTATTTTGGGCAAGGCGCGTTCCTCTTGGCGCACCCCAAAGGCGTGGAGAACCCTTTCTTTCTCATGGCGCCGCAATGGGCACTCTATCCATTGGTTGGGCTCTCCACCTTGGCCACCATCATCGCCTCCCAGGCGGTCATCTCCGGGGCCTTCTCCCTCACTCGGCAGGCCAGCATGTTGGGGTTTTGGCCACGCGTGAAGGTGCAGCACACCTCGGCCCAGGAGATCGGGCAAGTGTACGTGCCCAGTATCAATTGGGCGCTCATGGTGGCCACCGTTGCCTTGGTGCTCGGGTTTCGTACGTCGTCCGCGCTCGCAGCGGCTTACGGCATCGCAGTGACGCTCACGATGTTGATCACCACACTTCTGGCCTACGTCGTCGCGCGCGACATCTGGAATTGGAGCCGTTTTCGGGCGTTTGGTCTTTCAGCGACCTTGGTGATCGTGGACGCGTCCTTCTTTCTCTCCAACGCGACTAAGGTTGCCGACGGTGGCTGGTTTCCAATCGCCGTGGCGGGGCTCATCTTGACGCTGATGACGACCTGGCGCCTCGGTCGGGAGCGCCTCCGTTCGCTGCTGTTCGAGCGTCTGGTGTCGCTCGAGGACTTTTTCGAGCTGCTCCACGTCGAGCGCATCGCGCGGGTGCCTGGCACCGCGGTCTACATGGTGAGCTACGTGGAGCGCGCGCCCACAGCGCTCATGCTCAATACGTTTCATCACCGAGCCGTGCATGAACACGTGGTGTTGCTCACTATCCGCTTCGAGGAGAGTTCACGCATCAACGACGACGAGCGCGTGCAGACCGAAGAGTTGGGGCACGGATTCACGCGCGTGATTGCACGGTTCGGGTTCATGGAACAACCCGATGTTCCTGCAATTCTTGCCCGGGAGGACACGCCCACGCCGCCGCTCGAGTACACGACGTTCTTTTTGGGGCGGGAGACGGTTTTGGCTGCCGATGGTCCCGGTATGCAGCGCTGGCGCAAGGTCTTGTTTGCGTTCATGGCGCGCAACGCGCAACAGGCTCAGGGCTTCTTCTCGATCCCGTCTGATCGCGTGATTGAGGTTGGCGCGCAGTTTGAGCTGTAAACCGCAGTTTGGCCTGTAAACCGCAGTTTGGCCTGTAAACCGCAGTTTGGCCTGTAAACCGCAGTTTGGCCTGTAAACCGCAGTTTGAGCCAAAAGCCGCAGTTAGAACGCTCCGCCTTGGCCACCTTGGTTGGTCTCACCGCCTTCGCCGTCGCCGTCACCACCGCCGTCGCCCTGGGGTGGGGG